>Ga0070765_100000696_pt1 | contig 20093 bp, 16 predicted proteins | sample HubBroMetageWFT5_FD_71516 | JGI IMG/M metagenome (GOLD analysis project Ga0070765, IMG submission 71516) | Warmed and freeze-thawed soil microbial communities from the Hubbard Brook experimental Forest, New Hampshire - Hubbard Brook CCASE Soil... | ecosystem: Environmental > Terrestrial > Soil... | reverse complement strand
CGGTGCAGTTCGTGGACGCCGTGCTTGAACTTGACGTCACCCCGCAAATCACTGGCGACGGCACGGTCTACATGGACGTCACCATCGAGAACGACCAGATTGACGCCTCGATCCCTCGCGTTCAGGGTATCCCGGCAATTGACACGCAGGCGGCGACCACAAAGGTCACCGTTCGCGACGGCGCGACTGTGATGGTCGGCGGAATCATCGTCACCACGCAGCGCACGGATATCCAGCAGGTCCCGCTGATCGGGAGTCTTCCGGTTGTCGGCAACCTGTTCAAGCACACGACGGTCAGCTCCACTTCTCAGGAATTGCTGTTCTTCCTGACTCCGCGCATCCTGCCGGACTAACGTCCGCGGGTATCCGTGGAGGAGAGGCTGCCTCGAGTGGCGGCACAACTGAAATCTGCATCGCAAAGCCGGAGCCGGCTCGATCGGCTCCGGCTTTTTCTTTCCCATCATCGCGCAGACGCGATCCTCGTCTCGCACCTCCCGAATATTCATTACCTTTGCGGTTTCACCGGCAGCTCGGCGCTGCTGCTGATTGAAGGATCGCGCGGAACGCTGTTTACAGACAGCCGCTACACGTTTCAAGCACGCAAGGAAGTTTCCGGGGTTCGTGTTCAAATCACCAAAACGGGGCTGATTGCAGCCGCCTCGGAAGCGCTGCGCAGCGGCCGGAAGGGCCGGCGGACTGCGGTCGCCTATTCACCCTTCCAGCTCACCGTAGGGCAAATGGACGCGCTACACGCGGGTTCTGGCAAGCATGTCAGGTGGGTCAAGGCGCCAAACGCTGTTGAGAGCCTGCGGGCCATCAAAGATGCGGGCGAGCTGACGGCGATGAAGGACGCTGCGGAATTGATCAGCAATGTATTCGGCTCGATCCTTCCGCTCATACGTCCCGGCGTAAGCGAATTAATGCTTTCGGGCGCCATAGAATTTGCCATGAAGGAACTCGGGGCCACGGGCCCTTCGTTTGAGACTATCGTGGCCTCCGGGCCGCGTTCTGCCTGGGCCCACGCTCGACCTTCGTCCAAGCCGCTCAGGAAAAACGAGTTGGTCGTCCTTGACCAGGGTGCTATACTCCGCGGCTATTGCAGCGATATGACGCGCACCGTCTTCCTGGGGCGGTCATCTCCAAGGGTGCGGCGGATGTACGCGGCCGTACTGGAGGCGCAGCAAGCGGCCAAGGATGCCATCCGGCCGGGTGTTACGGCAGGCTCAGTCGATGCAGCGGCACGGCGGGTCTTGAAGGGTTACGGCCTGGCCAGCAAGTTCACGCACAGCACCGGGCATGGCTTGGGGCTTGAAGTGCACGAAATGCCTCGCTTGGGGCGCGGAGAGGCGACGATCTTGCAGCAGGGAATGGTCCTCACCGTCGAGCCCGGGGTTTACGTGGAAGGCTTCGGCGGGATTCGCATTGAGGACGACATCGTTGTAACATCGAAAGGCGCTCAGGACTTGACCTCGGCTTCACGAGAATTCCTCGAACTCTAGATGGCAAAAAAAATCAAATTGGAACCGAAATCGCCCGCGCGCAGCAATAGCGTGGACCTCAAGGAAGTCGAACGCCTCCTGAATTTCATGCAGGAGCACGGCCTGGAGGAATTCGAGTACAAAGGCAACGGCGTTCGCATCCGCCTGAAGAAGCCTTCCTTCGCGCCTGCGGGCAACTATCGCCCGGTGCTTGCGCCAGACATGATGGTGGCAGCACCTCCATCGAGCGGCGGGTCTGGTGCGTCTGGTGCGTCCACCCAGGCGCGAGAGCCTGCCTCTGAAGCAGGCCGGTCGGAAGATCTGCACGTCGTGAAATCTCCGATTGTGGGGACGTTTTATGCCTCGGCCAGCCCCGGCGCACAGCCCTTCGTTGCCGTCGGGGCGCGCGTGGAATCCGGGCAGGTTCTCTGCATTATCGAAGCCATGAAATTGATGAACGAAATCGAATCTGACGTGGCGGGTGACGTGGTGCGCATTTTTGTCGAAAATGGTCAGCCGGTCGAATACGGCGAGCCATTGTTCGGCATCCACCCCCATCGCAAGAAGTAGCCTCCCCTGGCCCCGAACAAAATGTTCCGGAAAATCCTGATCGCCAACCGCGGCGAAATCGCCCTTCGAATCCTCAGCGCTTGCAAGGAACTCGGCGTCAAGACGGTCGCCGTCTATTCCGAAGCGGACCGCAATTCGCTGCACGTGCGATTTGCCGACGAAGCCATCTGCATCGGCCCGCCGCGTTCGAGCGAAAGTTATCTCAACATTCCGCAGGTGATCAGCGCAGCCGAAATCGCGAATGTGGACGCGATCCATCCGGGCTATGGCTTTCTTTCTGAAAATGCCAATTTCGCGGAAGTCTGCGAGGCCTCGCACATCACCTTCATCGGTCCATCGCCCGACGTGATTCGCATGATGGGAGAAAAAGACCGCGCCCGCCAGGAAATGGCTGCCGCCGGACTCCCGATTATTCCGGGCAGCCCCGGCGTGGTGCCGGACGAAGAATCCGCCACGCGCATCGCGGCGGAAATCGGCTATCCGATCATGATCAAAGCGGCAGAGGGAGGTGGCGGCCGCGGGATGCGGCTGGTTCGCACCGAGCGCGAGCTGCTGCCGCTTTTCAACACCGCCCGCACAGAAGCCGAGCAAGCCTTCGGCAGCGCGAATGTATACATGGAAAAATTGATCGAGCACCCGCGCCACATTGAGTTCCAGGTGCTGGGCGACCGCCACGGCCATGTGATGCACCTCGGCGAACGCGAATGCTCACTTCAGCGGCGGCATCAAAAAGTTCTGGAGGAGTCACCTTCGCCCGCCCTCACCAAAGCCGCGCGCACGCGGATTGGCACGCAGGTCGTCGAGGCGCTCACCAAAATCGGCTACTCCAGCGCAGGCACCGTCGAATTCCTTCGCGACGCCGACGGCAGCCTCTATTTCATCGAAATGAATGCCCGTATTCAGGTGGAGCATCCTGTAACGGAAATGGTAACGGGCGTGGACCTCGTGAAATCCCAGATTCGCATGGCAGCGGGGGAAAAGCTGGACGACGTTGTGGGCACCGTGGAATTTCGCGGCCACGCCATCGAATGCCGCATCAACGCCGAGGATCCGGAAACCTTCAGGCCATCGGCCGGACGCGTCACCGCCTTCCGCGTTCCCGGCGGGCCGGGCATTCGCGTGGATACGGCCTGCCACGCCGACGCCGTCATCCCGCCCTATTACGACTCGCTCATTGCGAAGATCATCGCGCACGGCCACGATCGCGCCGAAGCCATCGCGCGCATGCAGCGCGCCCTCACGGGGTTCGTCGTGGAAGGCGTGAAAACCACAATTCCGCTGCACCGGAAAATTCTGGCCAATCCGGAATTCGTCGCCGGAAAATTCGATACGCACTTTCTTGAGCGGCTCTTCGCCGCAGACGCCAAATAACCCGGAGCCCCGGATTGTTTCCATCCCTGTACGCGATTCTCGACCCAAGTTCTACAAACGAATCCGTGATTTCCATCGCTGAAAAGTTGAGCGCCGCGGGCGTGAAGCTTTTTCAACTCCGCGATAAACACGCCTCCGGTGGAAAGCTGTATTCGCAAGCGCTCGAACTTCTTTCCATTCTCAAGCCCTGCGGCGCCAGGCTGATCGTCAACGACCGCGCCGACATCGCGGCGATGTCCGCAGCGGGCGGAGTCCACGTCGGCCAGGAAGACCTGCCCGTCGAAGACGCGCGCGCCATCTGCGCCTCTCCCTCCTGGGTAGGCGTCTCGACTCACAATATCGAGCAATTGCGCGAGGCCGTGCTCACCTCCGCGGACTATATTGCCGTCGGGCCAATCTTCGCGACTTCCTCCAAACAGAACCACGACCCGGTCGTGGGACTCGACCTCCTCCGCCAGGCGCGCAACCTCACGCGAAAACCTCTTGTAGCAATAGGCGGCATCACTATAGAGTCAGCCGCAGATGTTTTCGGGGCGGGCGCGGATTCGGTGGCTGTGATTCGCGATCTTGCCGGCGCCGCTGACCCGGCGGCGCGCGCGCAGGAATTTATCGCCATCGCCGAACGCGCGCGCGCAATGAAAAACTGAACCTCAAGGGAAGGTACGACTGAATGGCGCAGCCTGCATCCCAATCCGGCGCACCTGTCGTGGCGGGCCAGCAGACCGAGCTGGTAAAAGCGCTCGGACTGTTTGATTCGACCATGATCGTCGTGGGCTCGATGATTGGTTCAGGAATTTTCATCGTCTCCGCGGATATCGTTCACCAGGTGCAAAGCCCGGGGCTGTTGCTCGCCGTTTGGCTGGCTTCCGGCGTGATGACGCTGATCGGCGCCCTCACCTACGGTGAGCTTGCCGCGGCCATGCCTCATGCGGGCGGCCAGTACGTCTATCTGCGCGAATCGCTCGGCCCGCTTTGGGGATTCCTCTATGGCTGGACGATGCTTCTCGCCATTCAAACGGCTACGATTGCCGCTGTCTCCATCGCCTTCGCAAAATTCACTGCCGTGATGATCCCGTGGTTCTCTGCTTCCTCATGGATTGCAAAGGTTGGAACCTTCGGCCCCTGGCATCTGTGGTTTGGCTCGCTCGGGCCATACAACGTCGGCCTCAATCGCCAGAATCTGCTGGGAATTCTTTCCATCATTCTCCTCACCTGGATCAACACGCGCGGCCTTCGCATCGGCAAAATTGTTCAGAATATCTTTACGGTCGCCAAGATAGGCGCTCTGGCCCTGCTGGTTGTCGTCGGCCTCTGGTTTTCCACGTCGATTGCTCGCGCGGTAAATTTCCACGATTTCTGGCGCAACGCCGGGCTCGGCATTTCGCACGCTTATCCGCCCGACAATCCGACCTGGTGGATTGGAACGATCAGCCTGGTTGCTGTCGCCATGGTCGGCTCGCTTTTTTCAATGGACGCGTGGAACAACGTCACCTTCACGGCCGCCGAAGTTCGCAATCCCAGCCGCACTCTTCCGCTCTCGCTGGCATTCGGAACCGCCATCGTCGTGTCTCTCTACATGCTGGCGAACATCGCCTACTTGAATGTGCTGCCGCTTACCGGCGATCCGCACGGCGCCACCGCGATTTCCCGCGGAATCGAATTCGCCGCCGATGGACGCGTCGCCACCGCCGCAATCGAAGTCATCATCGGCCCTGCCGGGGCGATCGTGATGGCTATCGCCATTCTGATTTCAGGCTTCGGCTGCAACAATGGCCTGATCCTTTCCGGCGCGCGAATTTATTACGCCATGGCCAAGGATCGCCTCTTCTTTCAATCCGTCGGTAAAGTGAATCGCCACCATGCGCCGAGCGTGGCGCTGATCGTTCAATGTATCTGGACCTGCATCCTCTGCCTTTCCGGTTCCTACAGCCAGCTGCTCGACTTCCTGATTTTCGCGGCTTTGGTTTTTTACATCCTCACGTTTCTGGGACTTTTCATACTGCGCTGGAAACGCCCGGACATGCCCCGGCCGTACCGCGCGTGGGGCTATCCCATTCTTCCCGCGATCTATCTCGTGATGGCGGTTTTCGTGGAGATTCAGCTGCTGCGGTATAAGCCGCAGTACACTTGGCCGGGTTTGATCATCGTACTGTTGGGCGTTCCTGTATATTTCCTGTGGCGTTGGGCGGGTGGTTCAGAAGGGAAGCGCGAAGCAGCATAGTTGTTGCCGCTGCTTGCGGCAGGTCGATCAGGGGGAGGAAAACCGAGAATGGGTAATCCGCTGCTGAAAAAAAAGCCGCTCGAGTGGCTGTTCAGCGAGTCAAAGGCCACGGGCGAGCACTCGCTGAAGCGCACGCTCGGCCCCTTGTCGTTGACGGCCCTGGGAATTGGCGCCGTAATTGGCGCGGGCATTTTCGTCATGGTGGGACTCGGCGCTCATTACGCCGGCCCCGGCCTGATGCTCTCCTTCGTGATCGGCGGCTTTGGTTGCGCCTTCGCGGCGCTGTGTTACGCGGAATTTGCCGCGTTGATTCCCCTGGCAGGCAGTGCATACACATACGCCTACGCCACTCTGGGCGAGCTCGCCGCGTGGATCATCGGATGGGATCTCACGCTCGAATATGCCATGGGAGCGAGCACGGTCTCTTCCGGCTGGTCGAACCATTTCATCGAATTCCTCAATATTTTCCATCTGAAAATGCCGCTGTGGCTTGCCTACGACCACTGGACTTCCATCGTCACCGCGGAGAACATCATCGCCCGGCAGATGGCGCACGTCGCCAATCCGGAAATTTCCACCACTTCGCAGGCTTTCCTGCTCAAGGTGGGAGACATTCTGAGTGCGCAGTCCGCTGAGTTAATTCAGCGCGCGCACGACCTGGTGGGCGCGCCTCACATATTCGGCTACGAATTTGGCTTCAACCTTCCGGCCTTTTGCATCGCGCTGGTCATTACGGCGATCCTTGTGGTCGGCATCAAGGAGAGCGCCAGGTTCAATTCCGGGATCGTGGTTGTTAAGGTCGCCGTTGTGTTGTTTGTGATCATTCTCGGATTCAAATACGTGAACGTCAGCAACTGGGGCCATGACTGGTCCACATTTGCGCCGATGGGCTTTTCGGGCATCGGGGCCGGCGCTGCGTACATCTTTTTTGCCTATATCGGTTTCGACGCCGTCTCCACCACCGCGCAGGAGGCCAAGAATCCGCAGCGCGATCTTCCCATCGGCATCATTTCATCTCTTGTGGTATGCACCGTCCTTTACATCCTCGTCGCCTGCGTCCTGACGGGCTTGGTTCCCTGGAAGGAAATCAACATCGAAGCCCCGCTCGCCGTGGCGTTCCTCGACCTCGGTTTGACGAAGGCCTCTTACCTCATCACGGCGGGCGCTCTTGCCGGTCTTACGAGCGTGATGCTCGTCATGCTCCTTGGGCAGACGCGTGTCCTCTACTCGATGGCCAACGACGGTTTGCTTCCGCGGAAATTCTTCGGTGCCATTCATCCGAAATTCCGCACGCCGTACAAAACCACCATTCTCGTCGGCTTGCTTGCCGCGATGGTGGGTAGCACGGTTCCCATCAACATCATCGGCGACATGGTGAATATCGGCACGCTTCTCGCCTTCGTCATCGTATGCATCGCCATCATGGTCCTGCGGCACACGAATCCGGATCAGGAGCGCCCGTTCCGCACGCCCTGGGTTCCCTTCGTCCCCGTCATGGGAATTCTTTTCAACGGCTACATGATGTACAAACTCGGTCGGCTGAATTGGGCTCGCCTCATCATTTGGCTGGCAATCGGCCTGGTGGTTTACTTCGGATACAGCCGCCACCACAGCCGCGTTCAGAAGGGCGATCGCTCCCTGACGTAATCGGCGTCGTTTGCGTAATCAACTGGAAAGTCTAACGACCGGCGAGATCGGCGGCCCTTTTTTCCCGCGCCGCTGTTTTCTTCCGGGCTGCCGCAGTCCTCGTGTTACAGTTAGTTTCCGGCGCGCATTTCCGCTTAAAATTATTTTCTGCGTGCCGCAAGCCGGATGGCCATGCACCGATTTTCCCCACGCCGATTCTCGGTATTCCTCCGAAGGACTTCGGTGGCGGACCGCATCGCCCTGGCCATCGTCCTCCTCTATGCAATTTTCAAGATAGTCGAAGCGTTCGGCCGCGCGCTTCCGCTCACTTCTCTCCTCGGCTTCCTCAGTTTCCTGTGCATCTTTTATTTTTTCGTCCGCATGCTTCCCTGGGTGCGCACAAAACTTCTCTGGCGCCTGCGCTACCGCCTGATCGCCGCCTACCTCTTTATTGCCGTCGTCCCCTTGATCCTGCTGCTTACCATCGCCGGTGTTGCCTCCTACCTTCTCTATCTTGAATTGGGCGCTCACCTGTTGAATGACGATCTTCAGGAGCGCATCAGCATCATTTCCGTGGACGCGGATGAGATTGCCGGCGCCATTCAGCAGGAAGCCATCAAGGGCGTGGACCCGCGCAGTGATTCCGTGCTTTCGCGTCCGGCGGTTTCGAGCCTGATCGCTACAGCAGGCGCCGAGTGGCCGGAAATTAAATTGCTGCAGAACCGCGGCGAGAAGATGGTGAAACTTGGCGACGGCCATCACTTCGCAGGGCTGGTCGAGCACGAAGGAAAACTGTGGTTCGCCTCGGCGGAAACCCGAACCGCGGGATCCACCACGTTTTCCGTCGTCCTCGTCGCGCCACTCACTCCGGAAATCCTCGATCGTCTCCCGTCTGAATTGGGGCAGGTTCGCTTCGTGCTGTTCCGGCCCGTCACTGACGTCCCGGTGACTGGCCTTTCCTATAAGTCGCCGGAGGGTCGTCTCTATGCGCCGGGGCAGGAAGTGGGAAGCCGCCGCAGATTGCTTCAGCCGGCTGCAAATCGCCTGGATCTCGGACTGTCCGGAGCTTCGATCCTCGATGCCATGCACCTCGACGCCGGCAGTGAAACCGCCCCTGCTCCCGTTTGGGCCACATTTTCGTTTCGCCCGTCCGTGCTCAACCGGCGCCTCTTCACTTCCGTCGGTGAGCTCGGCCCCACGCTCATCTTGTTCCTCCTGATCGTCGGCGTGATCTTCCTCGCAATCGAGATCGCCGCGCTCGCCACAGGCGTTGTCCTCACTCGCACAATCACCCGCGCCGTCGCCGATCTCTACGAAGCCACGCTCCGCGTCCGCCGCGGCGATTTCACCCATCGCATCCGCGTCCATCAACGCGATCAGCTCGGCGACCTCGCCGAATCCTTCAACGAAATGTCGAGCTCCGTTTCCCAACTCATCGCAGAGCAGGGCCGCCGCCAGAAACTCGAAAATGAAATCAGCATTGCGCGCGAAGTGCAGGAGCAGCTTTTCCCCCGCTCGCTTCCCACTTTGCCGGGCCTTCAACTCGCCGCAGTCTGCCGTCCCGCTCGCGTTGTCAGCGGCGACTATTACGATTTCATCAAGCTCAGCCCTTCGCGCGTCGCCATCGCCCTTGCGGACATCAGCGGCAAAGGAATTTTTGCCGCATTGCTCATGGCCAGCCTTCAGGCCGCCCTGCGCAGCACAGCTGCGATGGACGGCAAGGACGGCACCGCCAGCCTGGTCTCGCGCCTGAATTCCCACGTGTTCAAGAATACTTCCGACGATCGCTACGCCACATTCTTCTACGCGGTCTACGATTCAGACACGATGCTCCTCACCTACACGAACGCAGGCCATCTGGCCCCGTTTTTTGTCAGCGACGCGGGTGTGCAAAGCCTCGACACGGGAGGCACGGTGGTGGGTCTGTTCGAGGAATATCCGTACGTACAGGGAACTGTGAAGGTCGAGCCCGGAAGCCTGCTGGTAGCCTTCAGTGACGGTCTCACGGAGCCCGAAAATGTCTACGGCGAGGAATTCGGCATGATGCGCGTGAAAGACGAAATCCTGCGCCAGCGCACAATCGCCCCGCAGCGCCTGGCAGAAAATTTAATCGCCGCCGCCGAGCAATGGGCCGGCACGCCCGAGCAAGCCGACGACATCACCGTCGTCGTCGCCCGCATGGCGTAGCATTCATCTCCCGTCGCCAGGCGCTACCATCCACCGCCGCCCCCGCCTCCACCACCGCCGCCTGATCCACCGCCTCCGCCTCCGCTTGATCCCGGCGCGGAAGCCGACGACGAAATAGCGCTCGAAAAAGATCCTCCCAGCGAATCCGCGAATCCCGTGGCGCCCATTCCATTCCAACCCGGACCCGAATACCACGCCGGCGAGTACGCTCCATTGCCTCCCGGCGAATTGCTCGCGCCTCCCAGCACGCCTGAGAATTTTTCCGCCCACGCCTGCTCCAGATTCAGCGCCAGCGCGTACGGCAGGAATTTCTCAAACACCTGGGGAGTTTTATTCGGGGGCATTGCGCGATTCATCGGATCGCTTTCCACCGCGCCCAGAAATAATTTAAATCCTTCCACTTTGTCCAGCAGTTCGCGGCCGGTCTGCGTCGGCGCCTTCAGCAGGTATTTGAAAAGAAAATGGATTGCCACCGTAGCCGCAAAGATGAACACCACATATATGGAAGTCGCCTTCGACAGGAAGAACAATCCCATCACCTCGCCGCCCAGGAAGGGAATCGTAAACACCGAAAGAAAAACAGCCTTGCCGATTTGTCCGCCTTCCCCCGTTTTGCTCGCCAGCGCCGTCTTCCACTGTTTTGCGACGCCAATGATCATCCCCGCCACGGCAAGCGTCCAGACTGTCAGCCAGAAACACATGAATCCGGCCATCGCCATCGCGGGAGCTCCGTGCGCCGACACGATTCCGATCAGCATCGCCACCGAGAATACGATCGCCGGCAGCAGGTATTGCCAGTTGGTCAGAAAATAGACCTGCTGCTCAGCGCCTTTCAGCGATAATTTCAGCGCCTTCATCGCCCCGCTGATCATGATGTGGTTTGTGTTGTTCATCCAGATTTCATCGCGCCCTGCGAATAATTGCCCGGCCACCAGGCGTTCTTCTGTTGCCAGCGCGCCCGTGGCCCCATCCTTTTTGTAAAGTGTGTACGACCCGCCTTCCTCCTTGATTTCCAGATATCCCTTCACGGCCATGCTCAGCACCGCGGACGTAAACGCCTTGTTGTCGTATCCCATCTGCACCAAATAGCGCATGCCTGCGGGGGAAAGCCCTTGCGGCGGCTCGTAAAGCGCCATGATGGGGCCCGGTTTCGGATCGCGTCCGACAGCGGCCCACACCAGCAGGTAATAAATCAACAAGATCACAATGCCGCCCGCGCCCGCCAGAACTTCGCGGTTGTCCTTCACGAAATATTCGTACTTTTCCTCCTGCGTCGGCGCCGCGATATAGCCCCTCGGCCACACCAGCAGAATCGTCAGCCCCTCGCGCGCCCGCAGCGGACGCGTCCCTTCGAAAAAATATGTCCCGTCGTTTTGCGCCGACGATTTCAAATCTTTTTCCTGCGATCCTTGCGGGCCCGTGAATCCCGCCAGCCGCACATCGGTCGGAGGAATTTTCCCGGGCAGCTGGACCGTCGCCGAAACGCTCAATATCGGAAATATCCACCCGTTTCCCGTGACGTTCCAGAAAAGCTCGTCGTGATCTTGAAAAAATCCAACTTGGCGGTCGGTCGTATACGTGACGGTATAGACGTGTTCGCCCAGCGACACCATCTGGTTCGGATTCCCCAGGTAAACGCGCTTCCCGTTGGAAATATCCTCAATGCGCGTCTGCTCCGGCTCGCCGTCGCGCGTCGCGCCGACCAAATCGAAGCCCACCAGAGTCCTTGTGCCCATCGAGTCCGTATAGTGCGTCGGAAAATCGCGGTATATTCCGTGTCGGATCTGGTATCCCCTGCTGACCACGCGAATGGATTCCGTCACAATCATGCTGCGGTCTTCCCGCAGCTCAATATCGCTGTGATAGGCGAGTAACTGCTCGCCCTGCGCCTGCGCCCTGGCCGCCTGCCCTCTTGCTCCCTGGGCTTTCAATCCAGGCGACAAAGCACACCCCAACCCCAGGCAGGCCAGCCAGCAGGCGATCGTGAGCTTTCGGATCACGTTTCCAGGAAACCCCGTTTGGCCGCACGCCTCTCCGGCGTCAGCTCCTGCTATACTTTGAAATTATTCGAGTGGCCCTAGGGTCAAAGACTTAACTTCATTATACTGTCGGGTACTTTGGAGGCGGGTTCAAGCGTGTCGTTACGCCAGCGTACAGCATTAGTTACCGGAGGCAGCCGGGGAATCGGCCGCGGCATTTCTTTGGGGCTCGCCCGCGAACGCGCTCGCGTCGCCATCTCCTACCGTTCCAACAAAGCGGCTGCGCAGCAAACGCTCCACCAGCTCCAAAATCTCGGCGTGGAATGCTTTGCGGTGGAGGCCGACGCCACCGATCCGGAAAAAGTTCAATTCCTGGTGGAAAAAGTTGTCGAACGCTTCGGACGCCTCGATATCCTCGTCAATAACGTTGGCGAATTTAATTGGAAGCCCGTCATCGAGTCCTCCACCGCGGAATGGACTTCCATCATTCACTCGAATCTTCTAAGTGTTTTTTACGCCAGCAAATCCGTTCTCGCGCCGATGCGCCGCCAACGCTGGGGCCGCATCATCAATCTCGGCGCGGTGGGAGCCGAGCGTGCTTTCGGCCAGGCCACGATTTCCGCGTATGCCGCCGCGAAAGCTGCCGTGGTCGCGTTTTCCCGCTCGCTCGCCGTCGAGGAAGCAAAGCACGGCATCACCGTCAACGTCGTGAACCCGTCTAATATTGACGAAAAAGACCTCACTCTCGACGAAGCGCGACGCCTCTCCGATGCCCGCTTTCCCGCCGGGCGCCCGCCCTCCGCCGAAGACGTTTCCGCCGCCGTCAAATTTTTCGCCTCCGAGTCCGCCGACTACATTACCGGTCAGGTCCTGAACGTCAGCGGCGGATGGATGCTGTAAGGGAGCCCCCGTGTCCATCGATAACCCTGAAGACCTCGCCGGCTTGCGCGTTGCAGGCGCCGTGGTGCGGCAGATGCTCGATGCCATGAAGCGCTCCGTGCGTCCGGGCATCACCACGCGTGAACTCGACGAAATCGGCGCTGAAGTCATGCGCCGCCACGGCGCGCAATCCGCTCCTCGAATGGTCTATGGATTTCCCGGCGTCAGCTGCATCAGCGTCAATGACGAGGCCGTCCACGGCATTCCCGGCGACAGAATCCTGCGCGAGGGGGATCTCGTCAAACTGGACGTCACAATCGAAAAAGACGGCTTTATGGCGGATGCCGCCGTTACCGTCCCTGTTGGGAAAGTGTCTGCGGTGGACAATCGCTTGATGGCCTGCGCCGAGCTGGCGTTTCAGGACGCCATGCAATTCGCCAGCGCTGGACACCGAGTTTCCGAGATTGGGCGTGCCGTCGAGAAGAGGGTTCGCCAGAGTGGATTTTCAGTTGTCCGTGAACTCGGCGGCCACGGCATTGGCCGTACCATCCACGAACCCCCGAGCGTTCCGAATTTTCCCGACCCCAGCGCGAACCAGCTTCTCAGCGAGGGCCTGGTGATTACGGTGGAACCGATTATCGCCGCAGGCAGAGCGGGAGTTTATGTGGCGAAAGATGGTTGGACCGTTCGCACCGCGGACCGCAAGAAGTCTGCGCATTTCGAGCACACTCTCGTGATTACAAACAGCCAGCCAATTCTTCTCACCGGACAATTAGGGATATAATTTCCTGAGATTCCTTTCATGAAAATTCTTACCCCTGCCGAAATGCGAGAGGTTGATCGCCTCTCTACCGAGCGCCACGCCATACCCAGCCTCACGCTCATGGAAAACGCCGGCAAAAGCGTCGTCGAATTTCTCCAGCTGCAGTTCCGGAATATCGCGCGCCGCCGGATCGTCGTTCTCTGCGGCAAGGGCAACAATGGCGGAGACGGATTCGTGGTGGCGAGGCACCTGATCGAAGCAGGCGCCAAGCCAACCGTCTTTCTTTTGGCTGCTCCCGACGATGTTCGCGGAGATGCCGGCGTCAACCTCAAACGTCTGCTGGAAGTTTCGCGCGACCTTCAAATCGTGCGCAGTCCCGGCGAGTGGCTTTCCATGAAATCGCCGCTCGCATCGGCGGAAATCATTGTGGATGCGATTCTCGGAACCGGAATTCGCGGGCCCGTGGAAGGTCTTCTTGAGCAGATCATTCACGATGTAAACAAAATGAGCGGCGACCGGGTTCTCGTCGCCGTGGACGTTCCTTCGGGCCTGATTTCAGACGAGGAGGAAACAAAAGGCGCCGCTATCGCCGCGAATTACACCGTCACGTTTACCGCTCCGAAAGCGGGTATGTTCGTCGGCCATTCGAGCGATTTCGTCGGGCAACTCATCGTGGGCGAGATCGGTTCACCCCCTGAATTGATCGAATCCACGGGGAAAGGGAATCTTCGCTGGAGCGAGGTAGGTGAGTTCCGCAAATACGCAGCGCCGCGCGCTCCGGCTGGCCAGAAGGGTGATTACGGCCACGCGTTGATTGTGGCCGGCTCCGTCGGAAAAACCGGAGCGGCCGTATTGTCGTCGTGGGCTGCGCTCCGCGCGGGTGCAGGGCTTGTCACCGTTGCGACGCCTGAACCTGTGCTTCCGATCATCGCCGCCCACACGCCTGAAATCATGACGGTTCCAATGCCCGCAACCGCGGTCGGCACCATCAACCGCAGCAGCCTCGATGGAGATCGCTTCACGGAGGTACTGAAAGGGAAGCGCGCCCTCGCGATTGGCCCGGGCCTCGGCACACACGAAGAAACGCAGCGCTTCGTTCGCGACGTGCTCGCCGATCAGAAAACGGTTCCGGTGATACTTGACGCCGACGGCTTGAACGCATTCGCGGGGCGCGCCTCCGAACTGGAAGCCCCGGACCGAATTCTCGTTCTCACTCCCCATCCCGGCGAAATGGCGCGCCTTCTGGGAAGGTCCGTTGACGAAGTTCAGTCGCACCGCGTCGAAGTCGCGCGCAAGGCTGCCGGGGATTGGAATGCCTTTATCGTCCTGAAGGGACACCAAACCGTCATCGCCTCGCCGGGCGGCGAAGTCTTTATCAACTCAACGGGAAATCCCGGCATGGGCACCGCCGGCACGGGCGACGTTCTTACAGGAATTCTCGCCGGTCTCATCGCGCAATATGGACGAAATGTGAATCCTTCCGGCATCGCTCAACTCTTGGGCTTCGGCGTTTATCTCCATGGTCTTTCGGGAGACATTGCTTACGCGGAATCTGGAGGAGCGCCGCTGATGGCGTCCGATCTGATTCACGCCCTGCCGCGCGCGTATCAACATTTCTATTCCGAGTGCGGCCGTGACTAGCAGAGAGTTCGTCACGCATTCTTCCGAAGAAACTATCGAGCTCGGCCGCGAAATCGGCGCCTCGCTCACACCTCCCGGTCTCGTGCTGCTGTCCGGCGACCTCGGGGCGGGGAAGACCACTCTCACCAAGGGAATCGTCAGCGGCATGGGCGCTGCGAAGGAAGACGAAGTCACCAGCCCCACGTTCACACTCGTCCACAAATACTCCGGAAAATTTGCCGTCTACCACGTCGATCTTTACCGCATCGGAAATTTCCACGACCTGGAAACGCTCGGGCTCGAAGACGTTTTCTCCGAGCAGGCCATCGTCATCGTCGAATGGCCGGCCAAGCTCACCCTGCGCACCGATTGGCCCGTCCTCCGCATTCACCTCGAGCACATCGCCGAAGACACGCGCCGGCTGACCATCGAAGAGATCGCCAGCGCCGCTCATTCGTAGAGCCACCGAATTCAATCGCAATCAATTCTGCGGTTTATCAATCACTTGCTTGGTCTGCACGGAGAAAAGTTGGAAATCGGAGAAGTCGTGATAAACGATCCGGCGCTTGGTGTCCAACTGGCAGTATCCATCCACCTTCTGCGGGAGCCAGATGGTCACATCCTGCGAGTGAAATTGCACCGGCCCGTAATCGATGGAGATCATCCAGTCACGCACTTGCATCATTGGAATTGCTTCCATCAGTGAGGTTTCCAAATGAACCACTTCGCCTGAATCTTTCGCGATCCATGCCCTCCCCTTGAGCCGAGCCTGAAACGTGGTAATCATTGGACCGCTGAATGAAAGAGTCTCGGCGGGCTTGTCCGCTCGCTGGTGAAACGCAATCACCCACGCGGCTTTTCCGTTGTACATCCCGAGTCCCTCGCAAGTCATTTCGTAATCGCGTTGCAGGCGCGGCAGAAATATCAAAGCCATTTCCGGCAGGCCCTTATCTTCCGAACTTGCAGGGAAGGCATAGCTGTTTCGGGAAGGAGTGCGAGTCTCTTGCACGGAAAGTCTTGCGGTCTTATCAAACGTGACCAGATAATCGAACGTCCCGTTTCCGCTGTCCTGCAGCGCGCCGCCATTGTCCAGAAGTTCGTAGTCGATTTTCTCGCTCGCGGTGAAGTTCTGCAGGTTGCTGACCATTTCCGTTACGCGCGTCCCCGCTTGCTCCAGCACTTCGGATACCTGGCAGGGAGGATCATTCGCAAGACCGCGGACCGCCACATCGACGTTCGGCGGAGCCCAGACCATCGGGCGCTTCTTCGTTTTCTTTTCTTTGGTTTTCGCAGCCGGGGCATCCTGCGGGGCGCGAATTTCTTTCGGTGCCGCCGTGGGACTGCTTGCGATGACCGCACACATGGCCGCGCACACCGCCGCGCCAAGAATTGCTCGCGCAAGCCGGCGATTCCTCCGCGGGAGCCCCGATCCCATGCTCCTCAACGATTCACCGCCCTACCCAAGCCCCATGATCTGAAATCCGGCGTCAACGAAAATAATATTCCCGGTAACGCCGCGCCCCAGATCGCTCGCCAAAAAGACGGCCGTGTCCGCGACTTCCGCAATATCCGTGTTGCGGCGCAGCGGCGCGTGTTGCGGAACGAACTCGAGTATCTTCGAAAAATCCTTGATGCCGCGCGCCGAAATGGTTTTGATCGGCCCCGCGGAAATTCCGTTCACGCGAATATTCTGCGCGCCAAGTTCGCTCGCCAGGTACTTCACTTCCGCCTCGAGCGCCGCTTTCGCTACTCCCATCACGTTGTAATTCGCCACCACGCGCGTCGAGCCAAGGTACGTCAGCGTCATGATGGACCCGCCGCCGGTCATCAACGGCGCGAGCGCCTTCGATAGGGAGACCAGCGAAAACGCGCTCACCTCCAGCGCGAATTTAAATCCCTCGCGCGAAGTGTTCACGAATGGCTGCCCCAAATCTTCGCGATTTGCAGACGCGATGCTGTGCACCACGGCATCCAGCTTGCGTCCCTCTGCTTTCAGCGACGCGGCGAGCCCGTCAATGTCGGATTGCGTTTGCACGTCGCACGGATAGAGGCCGGAGGCGCCGAGCGGTTTGGCGAGGTCTTCGACACCGGGTTTCGCGCGCTCGTTCTGATACGTGAGCAGCAGCGTGCCGCTTTCGCGGACCACGGCCTGCGCGATGGCGTGCGCGATGCTCCACTGGTTCCAGACTCCCAGGACGAGGACGGTTTTGCCTTTTAGCAGGTCGGGCATAGGCCGTTATTTTAACCGGAAAGCACGGTGCAAGCCAGAATGCAGAAGTGGTTCTGCACCAGCGCCAGATCGGCCCTGCCTGCTGCGCGGCAACTACGAATTCAGCTGCGAAAAGCGACGGTGGTATCATGCGATTTTGTTGGACGAATTTCATGGCACAAAGACGGGCAGCCAGGAGTGGCCGTCCCACCCGAACAAAGCTAACGGGCGAGCCGATCCATTGAGGGGAATTTAAATGGGCGACACAGTTGTAGAAGGGCTGATCATTGATCTCCTATTGTGGTTGGCGAAGGGTGAAAGGACATACGATGAAGTGATGGATGCGTGGAGGACGTCGTGCCCCAAGCTTCCGGTTTGGGAGGATGCGAATGACCGGGGGCTTGTGGCGCGGGAGGAAGCCAATGTGCGCTCCGTCGTTAGGATTACGCCGGCGGGGATTTCACTTTTGGAGGAGCGTGGGCTTGTCCGAGATGGAAAATGAAAAAGTTGTTAAAGCGCCGTTTACTGCGTAGTAGAAAATGTTAAGTTGTTGTTTATCAGTAGGTTAAAGAAGCGGCTAATCCCTGTACCGGGGATTAGCGAAGCGAACTTTCCGCCCTCCTGCAGCTTTCCCAAGTGAATTGCGATCCGCGGCTAAAAAAAATTTACAGCTCAGTGCGAATGCACCCAGCGGAGAATTTCGCGGACTACGTCTGCGAGGAGCGGCCAGAGGAGGCCGGAAATTGCGATGAGGACGGCGAGGATCTTTTTTGAGGGAGTGGTGTTTTTAGCGGTAGCCGACACGGTGGCTCCCGGTAGGTGAGCGGTGCAGAAGCCGTCGCGAACGGCACGCCGACCGCAGCGCTCGCCGCGCGGACCGAAGTATAGGCACGGGCCCTGGTCGCCGGGGGCGGGCTTGGCCAACTCCATGTCGCCGGTCTCGATTCCGTACTCGTTTTCGGCTCCGGGAGGAGGCACGAAGACGGGAGTCCCAATGGGATTCGTCCGGAAGACGGATTCCGGGTCGGGTCTGCCCCGACGCGCATTTACCATTACGCGGCCCTCCTTTGCAGCCACGATACCATGCGACAGAGTTCGGCTAAAGTTAGAGATTACCGGTCTGCAGCCTAGCTAGCATGTCTGATACGCATATCGCGCCGTCGCCCTCCCATCCGGCCCGGATGAAGCTGGAGCCATGCTCCGCCGAAATCCGGCTGACGAAGCTGGCGCTGGGCCTGGACAACATTCATTACGACGTCTTCCTGAGTCCTAAGTTTGTGGACTTCACGAGGAAATACCTGCTGGATTTGATCCGGCAGGCGGTGAACATCAGCCTGCTTTACGGAAACGACCGCAAGCAATCGGGGTCGGGCGCGCCGGAACATTCCGCGTTCCGCAAAATGCTTACAGAAGTGCTGCAGGAATCGCTGACGCGCGCAAAATTCCAGCAATCGATTGAAACCGACGTGCTGCACCAATTGGCGCTGCTGAAATACCTGACGCAGGAAACGGGGAATCAGTTTTCGAGCTTGCTGGTGGAATGCAAAGACTGGATCCGCGCTCGCGGAGAACTTTTCGAACACAGCGAGCAGGCGCACGTGATGAGGTCAAAGATCGCGGAAGTGCAGACGGATCGCAAGAACGTGGTTCGCCAGGTGGGCGACACGCTCTGCCGGGTGTGGCGCGAAGTGGAAGAAAGCGCGATCGCGAAATCGCGCCGCGCACTTTTCGGCGAGGATTTCCACGAGACGTACGGACTGTTGCAGAACCGGTTCCTCTTCGTCGAGGGCGGCAACGACGATCATTTGTTCCTCGAGCACTACGTGCTGCTGGGCAATTTCATGAACGATCCGGACCGCTTCGACGTGTTCGACGCGCTGCTGCTGGATTTTGTAAGGGAATTCGTGCTGACCGGCGACAACGTGGAGGAGCTGGGAAAGGCACGCAAGACGCACGAGCGGCTGCTGGAGCAGGCGCGTTTGCTGCGGTCTGAGCTGGTGCGGATCGAGCAGGAGCAGGAAGAAATCGCGGGGAAAGCGGGCGAGAGCGGCGACGTGTTCCCGTGGCTCTTCAAGCGAAAAACGGGCATCCCGGCAGAGTCGCAGACGGAACTGGATGATTTGAAGAGGAAGTTCGCGTCGCTGGAACAAAATCTGGAAGAGCTGGCCCCGCAAATTGACGCGGCGAAACAGCGCATGGATTTCATCGCGGAAGAATACAAGAGCCGGCTGGGGGATTACCTGAACCAGCCGGAAAATGCGCGGCGGCTGTTTGACGCGCAGGCCCCCACGGGGGAAGGGGAAGCTTCTTCGGAAACGCGCGGGCAGCTGCTGGAGGAGTGGGTACACCGGTTGGAGGAGCGCGACCTGCTGTTTCACGTGCTGGCGAGTTACGAGCTGCGGAAGATTTATCGCGACTACACGCCGCCCATCCACTTGCAGCAATTGAAGAAGGCCATTGTGAGCCGCGACGAAACAAAGCGCGTGGCGACGATACTAGAGCAATTTCCGGCGCGTAAGATTTCGATGAAGAAGCTGGACGAGGCGTCGCGGGCCATACGTCGCGTGTCCCATGAAGATTCGCTGACAATTGGCCTGCAATTCGCGGAAGACCTGATGCGGCTGCGACGCGACCGCCGGAATTACCAGCAAGTGGTGGCGTGGATGGAGCGCATCAATCTGGTGCGTTCGGAACGATCGAGGGAGCTATCGCGCGCGAATAAGACGCTCTACGAATTCCTGCATCCGGAGGAAGGGCGGCCGGTTGACGATCCCGTGATCAATCATGCGGTGATCAAGGCAGATGTGCGCGGCTCAACGGGGCTGACGAAGGATCTCTTGGGGCGCGGGATGAATCCGGCTTCGCATTTCAGCATGAATCTGCACGAGCCGGTGAAGAAGCTGCTGGAGCGCTATGGCGCGGCGAAGGTGTTCATCGAAGGCGACGCGATCATTCTGGCGATTTACGAGACGGAATCGACGCGCGCGACGCAACGCGCCGTGGCACGCGCCTGCGTGCTGGCGCGGGAAATCCTTGCGGTGACGCAGGCGTACAACACGCGGGCGAAGACCACCGGGCTGCCGCCGCTGGAATTGGGCGTGGGCGTGGCGTTTCAGGATTCGGCGCCGTCCATTTGGATGGATGGGGATTCGAAGATCATGATTTCGCGCGCGCTGAATCTTTCGGACCG
>Ga0070765_100000695_pt1 | contig 20094 bp, 16 predicted proteins | sample HubBroMetageWFT5_FD_71516 | JGI IMG/M metagenome (GOLD analysis project Ga0070765, IMG submission 71516) | Warmed and freeze-thawed soil microbial communities from the Hubbard Brook experimental Forest, New Hampshire - Hubbard Brook CCASE Soil... | ecosystem: Environmental > Terrestrial > Soil... | reverse complement strand
AACGCCGGCCGGTTGCTGCGGGTATCAAGAGTGTCGCATGGGCAAGTTCGGCAATAGGGAACTCCGGCCCGAACGTGTCTGTTGAACGAACTAAACGCCGATCCCGGAGTGACCAGGATACTTCGCTTACTGACTACGACCGCCGTTGTCGCCTTCGGACTGCTCGCAGCTCCGCCGATTTTTGCCCAAACCGGGCAGCCCAGCCACTCGGCGGCGACTTCCGCTAAAGACGCGCCGGACCAGGAAGATAAGACTTTTGTCGGGGAAGCCGCGACCGGCGGGATGACGGAAGTCGAGCTCAGCAAGATAGCTCAGAAATCGGAAAATGCCGACGTCAAGCGTTTCGCCGGCCGGATGATCGAGGATCATACAAAAGCAAACGAACAATTGACGTCGACTGCGGCCGGGCTCGGGGTGGATGTGCCCAAGACGCTCGATTCAGAGCATGAGCGGATGCGCGAGAAGCTCCAGGCGCTGCACGGCAAGGCCTTCGATGACCAGTACATGCACGACATGGTCGAAGACCACAACAAGGCGGTGAAGCTCTTTCAGCAAGAGGTGCGCTCGGGTCACAACACCGAGCTGAAGCAATTTGCGCAAAAGACCTTGCCGACGCTCGAGGACCACCAGAAGATGGCGCTCGAGCTGTCGCACAAGCTCTCGCAGACCGCTGCCCGATAAACCGCCCAAGCCGCAGCGATATCAATTTATAAGGCCGAGCCCGCGGATTTTCTCGAACGCCGGATGGATCTGGGCCCGGTATGCCGCGGACCCGGAGCGCGACAGCCAGAGCTGTTCAAACGCACGCGTCCGGTGCTGCGGATACAGTCCTCGGAATTTTGCTGCGGCTTCGGTTGCTTCCTTGTTCCGCCCGCTTGTAGACAGCGCCGCCGCCAGGAATAACTGCGCGCTCCCATAGCTGGGATTGCGTTCCAAGGATTTGCGGAGAAGGGAAATCGAAGCCTCGGTTCGCCCCCGCAGGAGTTCCGCGAAGCCGCCGAAGAAGAGCCAAATGCTGTGCCGTCGATCCGATCGATCGAGGCTCATTGCGCGCTCGATCGCCGGTACAGTCTCATCGACGCGTCCGAGAAAGGCAGCATTGTATCCGGCAAACCCGTGCGCGGTGCCCTGGCTTGAATCGGTTGCCAGAGCGCGTTCGAACGCGCCCCCAGCCTCGTCCAGTTGTCCGGCAGCCGAATACAACATCCCTTGTACACAATGCGCGGCGCTGTGCCCCGGCGCGATGGAGAGCGCGATCGCTGCCGCTTCGCGGCCCAGGTCGGAGGCGGTCGCCACGACCCGCGGCTCGGCCCACCATGGGTTGCTGACGAGATGCTGGCAGGTTATCGCCAGACCTGTCAGAGCCTCGACATTTCGCGGGTCGCTCGCCAGCGCTGTTAGATACCAACGCTGTGCCTCGGCCGACAACTCCGCGCGCATGCCTTGTTGCAGCGCACTTGCCGCCCGCGACAGTGCTTCGGTGACGCTGTGCTCCGTGCCGGCGTCGTAAAAGGCACGCCGGCTCGCCGCCTGGAGCAGCAATAAGTGAAGTTCCCGGGATATCCGCCGGGTGATCCTTGTCTGGATCGGCGCGAGCTCTTCGGGATGGAACTCATGTCGCCCCGCCCACACGAACTCGGAGGTCGCGGCATCGACGATCCGCATATTCACCCGCAACGTTTCCGGATTGCCTCTCTGAGCGCTCCCGGTAACGACATAGTCATAGTCACGCTCTGAAGCTGGCGACCGCGCGAGCTTGCCCATTGTAGGCTGCTCGCCTTTCAACGGTTTGAGCGAGAGGCCGCGGCCCTGTCGAAGGAGGTCGGTGACGAGGTCGTCGGTAAAGGCTTCCACCAAGCGTTGCCTATCGGGATCGCCCGTCAGATTGCGCATCGGCGCTACTGCCACGGCAATGCTCGGCAGCAGGCATGGCCATTGCGGTTTTTCTGCCCCTGAGGTCGGCCGGTCTTGCGAGCGAGGGCTGTGGACTTCCACTACGGGATCGGTCATCGCGCTCGAGGCGGGGCGAGCCCGGTTGCTCGGTTCGCCGCCTACGATACGGCCTTCACCGCCCGAACGGGCGATCGCATGCGCCAGCGCCTGGGTTTCCTCATCGGGCGGGACGCTCAGCTCGCGCTGCAAAGTAGTTACGCAGTTCTTGTACTGGCGGAGCGCTTCACCGCGGCGGCCGCCGCGCGCGTAGGCGCGCATCAGCGCACGCTGCCCTGATTCGGATAGTGGTTCGAGGGTCACCAGCCGGCGCCCTGACTGGATCGCGGATTCGTAGTCACCGGCAGCATCTTGCAGCGCGATCAACCGTTCCAGCACGTCACAGATCGCGGCAAGCGCGCGGTCCCGCGCCGCCGCCAACCATTCCTGAAACGGCTCGGAGGCGATATAGAAATCGGCGAGGAAATCTCCGCGGTACAAATCGGCTGCCGTCCGCAGCTCGCGAGGGTCCTGTGAGCGCGACAGCCGTTCGAAATCATCGAGGTCGACAATGGCGTCCTCGACCCGGCAGTTGGCGAAGTCGGTTGCCAAATCAGAGGTTGCTCCGCGCCCGAGTGCCTTGCGCAGCTCCAATAGGCAATTGCGCAAGCTGTGGCGGCCTTGCTCCGACCCCTGGTAGGGCCATAGCAAGTCGGCCAGTCTCTCGCGGCTCACCGCTTCGCCGTTTTGCGTCGCGAGAAAGGCAAGCAAGGCTCGCGCTTTTTTCGGGAGCTTGTCGAGCCGGCAGCCATCACTCTTGATCACTAAGGGTCCGACCACATTAATCGTCAAAGACATCGTTTAATATCCCAATATGGCTGAGGAAAACTCTCGGCCGGTAGTTTTACTGAGCCATCGGAGCGGCACAAACCCGTCACCACCATTGCCCCATTTCGACTACCATTCAGGTCGGTGGCGTCGTCTTCTATCGCGCTGTCGTACCCATCGGAGACTGCCGGTGCCGGGTGGGAGCTTGGCTCGACTGTGTTACTATCGTACGAATTATGGCAAAATTACGTCCATTCGGGACCGATTGTTTCAATTTAACCAAATCAGGCCGGATTTTCGCCTCTTTTAATGTATTTGCCTGGCGTCATCGCTGGCGCTAGAACCCGCTACATCGGGCAAAAAAGGACCGAATAAGCCCAACCTTTTTGACAACTGTTAGACGTGGGAATGACGTTCGCCTGACATGGGCCCAGCTAAGATCAAATAATGCGGCGGGTTGCGCCTCCATTGTAATGCTCAAAGCGAGGCGACGTGAAACGAACTGGCACCACAAATGGGATTTTCGTCGCGCAGATAGGAGCTCTCTACCAGCACATCCCGATAGTCCTGCTCGTCAACATGGTGAACTCCGCCCTGGTCGCGATCGTGCTGGCGTCCTATAGGGGACAGACTTGGTGGCTGGTATTTCTCGCTTTGACCATTGCCCTTACGGGGGCTCACGCATTCGGATGGGTCCGTTATCGCCAGACCAGTCAGTCGGCAGAGTCCGCAAGCCGATGGGCGGCGGCGGCAACGGTAGGGTCGGGGCTGTCCGGATTGCTGTGGGGCGTCGGCAGCGCGCTTTTGCTTCCCGATAGCCTAGTGGAGCAGACTTTCGTTGCGTTTGTCATCGGCGGGATGTCCGCCGCCTCTCTTGTCGCATTTTCCAACTATCTGCCGGCCTTCATTGCCTACGTTTTCCCCGCTTCGTTACCGCTGGCGGGCCGCTTCTTCCTCGATGGTTGGACCGTACACGGCGACATGATGGTGGTGTTCGCAGTGACAATAAGCCTTGCGGCATGCAATTCCGCTCGCGGCTTTGTGGATGGGCTGCGTTTGAACTGCGATCTGACCGAGAAAACCAAGGAGCTGGTTTCGGCAAATAAACGATTGCACCTGGAGATGGAGCAGCGGAGAACCGCAGAGGACCAGCTGCGGCAAATCCAAAAAATGGAGGCTGTCGGCCAATTGACAGGCGGCATCGCACACGATTTCAACAACCTGCTCACTATAATCGTCGGGCAACTCGAAATTGCGCAAAACCGCGTCAGCGCCGATCCGCGCACCGTGGCGTCGTTACAGGCAGCCCTAAGTGCGGCGGAGCGTGGCGCCGCGCTGACCCGGCATCTGCTCGCCTTCGCGCGCCGACAGCATTTGGATCCGAGGCCGGTCGACATTCCAAGCGTGTTTAGCGCCGCGGAGAGATTGCTGGAGCAGACAATCGGCCATGGAATCGCGCTGGCGGTACGCGCAGATCTTGATTTACATCCGGCATGGATCGACCCGAACCAGCTGGAGCTCGCAATTCTGAACCTTGCCCTCAACGCACGTGACGCAATGCCGGGAGGCGGGGTTCTAAGTATCAGTGCGGAGAACAGACAAGGAGAAGTCGGCAGCCTGGCGTCCGAGTTCAGGCCGTCCGATTATGTGGTAATTTCGGTAACCGACACCGGGATCGGGATGAATAAGGAGACCCTCCAACGCGCGTTTGAGCCGTTCTTCACGACAAAGGAGGCCGGCCGAGGCTCGGGGCTGGGATTATCGATCGTTCACGGCTTTGCGGCGCAATCGGGGGGATTGGTCGAGATAGTCAGCACTCCCGGTCAAGGCACGAGAGTAGATTTGTGGCTGCCGCGCGCCGAGGGCAAAATATCCCAATGCGTGGCTCCCGACCCCGATCCATCCGTATTAGAGCCGAGCCACGCAAGAATCTTGGTTTGCGACGACGATTCGGGCGTGCTGACATTTGTCGCGGCCGTTCTGCGCGACAATGGCCACGTCGTGTGGGAAGCGGACACCCCTTCTGAGGCCCTCGCGATCGTCGAGCGGGAGCAGCCACTCGACCTTCTGTTGGTCGATTATGCCATGCCGGCAATGAATGGCATCGCCGTCATCGATCGGGCGCGGGCCTGTCAGCGGGAATTGAACGTGATACTGATGTCCGGACACGCGGACGTGCTTCGCTCAGGTGGCGTTTCGGGAATTCCCCTTCTGACAAAACCGTTTAAGGTCGCTGACTTGCGGCAGCGCGTATGCGAAGTGTTGTTGGTGGCTTCACCCAAAGCCGGTTTCGGCTTCCCCGGAACACAGCATCTCACCGTCTCCCCCTACTGACCCCGAGGACGTCGGAACGCGACGGTCTCGCATCGCACAGCGGGTTGTCCGAATAAACAATGCCCGCTGGGCGCCGAAACGGAGGAGTTCAGATCATCGGGACCGTCACGCTGCTGATCAAGTCGAGTGGACCGTAGGGTAAAAGCTGCGGTGCGATGAAATCGAACGAGTGGCTTGCGCAGATCGTTACCGTGGCTGGGGATGTCGTCATGTCGACCGCAACTGAAACGGCGACGGCAGGGGCCCGGTAAGCGGCCAAAATCTGCCGGGCATACCAAGCGGAACAATTTGCCAGCGGCGTATTCGACAGTGCAGGGCATTGCGAAGCCTGGGATTGAGCCGTGCAGCTCGCCGGCGGACGGTGATTGTACGTCATCGCATAGCGGCCGGCCTGCTCGACCGCCATCAGCATCGTGTTGTAGGTCCACAAGGCTCGCGCGGTTTCAACGCCGCCAACGACGGCTAACAACAGCCCAGACATTATGATGACGGCCTCGACAGCCGCGGTACCTGCCTCGGTTGTGTGCCTGGACCGGCTATTCATTGCAGCCGAGCCTCTGCCGCCGCGGTCAGCATCGCCGGAACGCCCGGCCACGGCACCAGCGGTGTAAAAGCTTGGTTCGCCGTGATCCGAATGAATATCCGGTTGGGCCCAGGACGGCCGACTGTGGCACACGACTCACTGCAGGCAATAGGCGTCTCGTCATCGCACTCGCAGCTCCGCAGAAAGCTGGCCGGAAAAATTAACGGCGGTGCAAAGCCCAATGCTGTCTGCATCGCATGCTGTATACCGCTGGTGTCGTCCGGATGAGTCCGCGCATACGCCGCACCGATCCGTGCCGTTGCCACAAGTCCGACGGATTTGGTCGCGAGCATACCGAAATCGGCAATTCCGGCCGCGATCATAACGAGGATCGGCGCCATCAGCGCGAACTCTGCGGCAACGCTCCCATTATGGTTTCGGTATCCCGAGGCGGTTTTTCCTCCTCGCTGACCGCAAGCTCCACTAAACCTTGTGGGCATCTTTATTCTGCGACGGCAACGGTATCGATCACGGGAAGATTGTCGAGGCCAGCGCCCGAACACCCGCCGGCTTCAAGCCGCGACGCAGCATCGATGTCCAAGGTTTTGACCACGAGCAGCAAGCACTGCGGGCCGGTGGCACTCGGTGCTCCGTGGAAGGTCATCGACGAGTTGGGGAAGTAGACAAGCCCGTTGACCGTCGCCCCCGGCGCGCCGCCAATCGTGCTGCGGCTCGAGGTGTAGGTCGTGCCGGATGGCAACCCATTGGAATCCTGAATGATCGCAAGGCCGGCAAAGGGCCCTGAATTTGGCGCGTTAAGAGTCAAGGTGGCAGTGGAGGCCACCGATACCGCCCCGATCTTACCGGTCTGCGTGGTCAAGATGATCGTAACACCCGTACCCTTTGTATTGTCGCAGGTCGAGCACTTGAGCACCGCGAGCGACTGAAGGGTCAGACTGCCGGTAACCCAATAAGTACCTGGCGATAGATCAACCGACTGTCCAGACGTGATCTTCCAGGATCCGGATATCCGGGTATTCGGCGACAGAAGAATTTGTGGAGCAGTCAGTGACGTTCCGGCGATAGCGCAATTGCCAGGATAAATCGTTACATAACCTGAAACCTTCGATATGCAAACCGGCTTCCTCGGCATGCCAGCGATGAGAAATGCGTGGGTAAGGGTACCTGCATAAGGGTCGGCTATGCTCGGCGCACCGATCATCCCGGGGGAGGATAGCATGAACTCCGGTGGCGGTGCCGCCGGGTCGATAGGGATCCCCTGTAACGATATTTCGCCGGCGGTGACCAAAGTTGCCGCAACTACGGAACTGGTGCTGCTGCGAAGATCGATCCCGGTACTGCTGATCGAATTCGCCGCCACCGAACAGTTCGGCATGTCGAGCTGGGTAGAGGCGGCGATTTCCACATCCGTGCTGTTCGTGCCAAGTGCCAGAATGCATGGGTTGTCCAGCGCCTCGATTACCGCAACAGCGGTATTAGCTATGGTGACGCCGGACAAAAACATCGCTGCGAGCAAGGCCCCCTGGGATTGTTGCAGCGTAACCGCTACGCCGTTGGTGACGATCCCATCGTTATAGGGAGTAAAGACTGCCGGCACGGTTCCCTTATAGCCGTTCCGTCTGGCTGCCTCGTCGGCGGCCGCGGTCAATCCGCCGCTCGCGTTGGATTTGCCGGCGATCACCTCATAAGCAGCGGAAATAGCGGCGGCGTCAGCGGCGGACTGGTTCTGTAATTTGATGGCGAACCAAACCGCGGTTTCGACGCCGAGCGCACTCATCCCGATCAGCCCAGGAAGACTGATGGCCACGATTGCTGCGGTAGCGCCAGTCGTGTCGCGAAAAATACGCGCAATCGCCCCGCAAAACGATCGAACGAGGTCAGTCGATACGTTAACCGCAAGTTGCAGATGTTCGGCGCCTGGCCTCTTCGCCGCAAGCGGGCCTTCTTCAGCCAACAAAAGTAGCTCATATCGCACTGAGTGCGTGTAAAAGTGTTTTGTCACGGGCCCCTTCCCAGCATGTCGATGATGCGCAGGGCCAAAGGCGCGCCGATCACGATCATCAAGGACGGCAAAATAAACGTCATTAGCGGCACAGTCATAATTACGGGGAGGCGCGCCGCGCGCTCTTCGAAGCGGACCAGACGCTCGGTGCGCATCTCGGCCGCCACTGCTCGCAGTGATCCGGCAAGCGGTGTACCGAACCTGATCGATTGGTTGAGCGCGGCAACGATCCCGCGCAGGCTCGCAATGCCCGCTCTCTGCGCCAGATTGTCGAACGCTTGATCGCGGACTGCAGAGATGCGCATCTCTGCCGCTGTGGCGGCGAACTCCTCAGCAACCTCGGGATTGCAGGAGCGAAGAACGCGGCCGACCTGTTCGATCGCATGGTCCAAGCTGAGACCGGCCTCGGCGCAGATGACAAGTAGATCGAGCGCGTCGGGTATGCCGGTCTCGAGACGCACGCGCCGCCTTGCCGCTAGCCGGGAGAGAACCACGTCGGGACCGCGCCAGCCGAGGATAGCGGCACTCACCAACAATGCCAATCTGATCAGGGTAGCTCCGACGAAGAAATGGCGCCATTCGAGCACCAGCCAACAGAGCGGGACAAACATAATGGCGGTAAGGAGCTTGGCCGTAAGCAAGGCGGCGAGATGGCCATGTCCCTTTATCCCCGCTGCAACGAGCGCGGCTAATAACCTCTCTTGGGCTGCCGTGCCGATGACCCAAGTCGTCGCCACCGTGGCTCCGAGCCATTGATACCAGGGCAGCCGAGGCACTCGCGGGGGCTCAGCGAAGTGGAATGGTCCGCGCCTCAACGCATCGAGAAGGCGCCTTTGACGATCCTCCGACTGAGCGATCCGTCTAAGGTTGAGTGCCGACAGCACCGCCGCCGTCAAGGCAATCGCAAGAACGCAGGTATCGGGCGACGCGAATTGCATCTCGCCAATGCGGATCACAAGATAAGTATGGGCGACGGAGCCCAGCCATTCGATGGATGCGTCGGACATCGCTAGCGCAGATTTCTCTTGATTAGAGCACGCATTGTGGCCATCCCCGTCAGCAAGCTGGCGACGGCAATCTCGAGGAAGAACCGGCCGCGCGGGTCAGTAAACAGGACCGAGATGAGATCTCGGTTGATCAGGAAGAGGCCCCCTCCGGCTACAAAGGGCGTGGTCGCAATAAGCGCAGCGGAGGCTTGGGCCTCGGCGGTCAGCGCGCGTGCTTTCATACGCAGGGCCTTTCGTTGCCGAATAATGCCGCTGAGATTAGAAAGGATTTCAGCTATGCCGCCACCAGTTTGGCGTTGCAGGAGCAAGCTGACAGCAAAGAACCGGAAATCCGGCACGCGGATGCGGTCGGCGGCGCGCTCCAGCGCTTCTTCCATCTCGGTGCCGATGCGCAGCTCGTCCAGTATTTGCTGAAACTCGGCGCCGACCGGTGGCCGAACCTCATGAGTTACGAGTTCGAATGCCTCGGGTGCGGGTAGACCGGACCTGACCGCACGCACGATCAGATCGAGCGCGTCCGGAAATATGTTCAGGAATTTCCGCTGGTATCGGCTCTGTGCAAACCGAAGGAGTGAGGCTGGAGCAGCTGTAGCGGCTGCGCCACAAATGGCGATGGCGAGTACGAAGTGGACCGATGCGGCAACGGCGGCCAACCCGACCGCTGCCGCTGCGCCAATTCCCGTCGCAACGAGGTGCACCGGTCGAATGCGATTGCCTGTCGCCGCAAACGCAAGGTCGAGGCGTCTTGATAGAACAGTCGGCAGCGCGTTGCGCTGCGGTCCTGATCTTCGTAATGACAAGACCGGCACGTCAGAGCTGGAGGCAGTCATTGCGATGGTGCTCAGCAGGGGCTCGAAATTCGCTCTGCGGCGCTCGGCGCGCAGCACCCGAAGAAGCGCGCCGCCGAGCAGGATCGCCGTGAGGAGCGCGGCGAGCAGAATTGGATCGAACAATTCAGGTCTCCCCAATACCAAGCGCCTCCAGGAGGTCTCTTTCGAGGCCGAGGCGCGCCGCGCGCACGACGAAATCGGGACGCATTCGATTTGACTCGAAGCCGCCCTGGATGCTGCCGGCGAGCCGTTCTCCGCGATAATGAAAACCGAAGAGCTCTCGGGTCGTGATGACCTCGCCCTCCATCCCTGCGATCTCCGCAACGCTCTGCACCCGGCGGATGCCGTCCCGCATGCGTTCGATATGCACTATCAGATTGACTGCGCTGGCGATCTGCATGCGGATTGCCTTGAGCGGCAGGCTCAAATTGGCCATCATCACCATGTTCTCGATCCGGTAGAGCGCGTCGCGCGGCGAGTTGGCGTGCACCGTCGACATCGACCCGTCGTGCCCCGTATTCATCGCCTGCAGCATGTCGAAGGCCTCTGCGCCGCGGACCTCCCCGACGATGATTCGGTCGGGGCGCATCCGCAGCGCGTTGCGCACGAGCTCGCGCTGCGCGACCTGACCGACTCCTTCGATGTTCGGCGGACGCGTTTCCATCTGCACGACGTGCGGCTGCTGCAGACGCAGCTCAACGGCGTCTTCGACCGTGATTACTCGTTCGTTGCAGTCGATGTGTTGCGACACCGCGTTCAACAATGTCGTCTTGCCGGAGCCGGTGCCGCCAGAGATCAATATGTTGAGGCGTGAGCGCGTGGCGATTTCCAAGAGCCGCGACACCTCGGCCGACAAATTCTGCTGCCGTACCATCATGTCCAGCGTCAGGCTCTGCTTCGGGAATTTGCGGATCGAAATCGATCCGCCGTTCAGCACTAGCGGCGGCAAGACGATATTGACCCGGCTGCCGTCGGCGAGCCTGGCGTCGACCATCGGGCTCGCTTCGTCAATGCGTCGGCCGATTGCGGTGGCGATCCGCTGCGCGATGCTGGCAAGATGCTGCGCGTCGCGAAAGCGGGCCGCGGTCTTTTCCAGCTTGCCGTTCCGCTCGACGTAAATATCAAACGGGCCGTTTGCCAGAATATCGGTGATGTCGTCGTCGTCGAGGAAAGGTTCGAGAGGACCGAGCCCGACCATGTCGTCGCTGAGATCAGCGGCGAGCGCCATTTCCTCCAGCTTGTTGAGTTGAACTCGCTCCTCGGTCGCTATCTCGTTTACTAGTTTGGCGACCTCCCGGCGCAATGCGGCGCGCGGAATGCGGCCAGCCACCGTCGGGTCGATCCGCGACAGCAAAACCGTGCGAATTCGCTCCTTCAGTTCGCTCAATGAGGCTAAATCGACGGCCGGCGCAGGAAATTCCGCCGCTTCGTCGGGTATTAGAACGAGACCCGGGCGCTGCGGTGTGGGAGCACGGCGCCCAAAGCCGGTCGTCATCATGTGGCGAACCTCCACCACCGCTTACGTCCTATTGCGCGGCCAGAAATTTCCCCGGCAAGTGCTGCAACCACTTCCGTCAAAGCGCCGCGTCGCAACGGCCCTGGTGCGGTGAACAGGCTCGGCCGGTACGGGATTACGAAATTTGGCTGCAGCTTGATTTTGGCCATCTCGTCCAAGGTCATTGCCCGGCGGCCGCCCTCGCCGCTCCGGTTGACGACGAGCATGTTGGAGTGCTCGGCACGATCTGCACCGAAACCCTCACGCAAGCGCACCGTATCGCGGACCGAGCGCAGCGTCTGATCGCCGACAATTATGCGAAGATCGGCGGTGTCGAGCGCCTGCCAATAAGCCGAGCCGGGGATTCGCGGCACATCGGCGACAATGTAGTGAAACTGCGTGCGCAGGACGGCAACCAGCTTGTCAACTGCCTCGGCGGTGAATTCTGAGTCGCCCCGCAAAGGCTCTTCCGCGCTGAGCACAAACAGGCGTTCGCCGTGAAGGGCCATCGTCCGGTCGAGAAAGACGCTGTCGATGCGCAGCGGGTTGGTCAGGGCTTCCCGCAAGCCGGGCGTGGGTCTGAGGTTTAACGCGAGGGCGCAGTCACCGGTGTGCAGATCGAGGTCGAGGAGCATGACCCGACGGCTCTGCTGATTGGCGAGATGCAGCGCCAGATGGATTGCCAGAGTCGTCGCGCCGACACCGCCGCGGGAACCAACGACGGCGATGACCTTTCCAAGCTTCCGGCTTATTGGGCTTCCTTCGTCCGAGGCGGGCGCGCCAATCAGTGTCTTAGCCAGCAGTTGTGCGGTCACTGGCTTGACGATGTACTCGCTGACTCCCGCCCTCACCAGGTCGCGATAAAGGGCAACATCGTTTCGGTCGCCTATCGCGATCACCAGGACACCAGGCTCACAGAGCTCGGCAAGATCATGGATCTGTGAGGCCGGCATTTCAGCACCGCTGATATCGACGATAATGCTCTCGGGCGATCGTTCGGCGCCGAGGTAGCGAATTGCGCCGGTAAGGCCGCCGCGCATGATCATCGGGCTGGGAATGGGGAGCTGCGCGAGACATGAGCTCAATGCCGCCTCGCTCTCTCCGTCCAACACAAACGCCATCAAGCGGACGCGGCTCGCCGGTGGCGTTACGGCCTTCTCTATTGGCCCGGGGGTCTGAAACGGGCTCTTCAGGCTCTGGAGGGCATTAATCACGTATCTATCCCAGGGACCGTTCCATTAAACGGAAGAACCGGTCTACCTCGAGATTCCGGCCGCCGTCGGACATCACTCAGGCTTGTTGGTCGCAGCTTTGGTTCCGCGGATGACCTCCACTGTAGGCTGCACGACAACGACAGCCTTCGCGGGTGCCGCATCGCCAAGCGCTGGCGATACGTCGCCGGCCCAAATCGGTTTGATGCCCGCGTCTGTGGCTAGGCTCACTGGCGAGGACGTGGCCCCAGTGCTCGCATTGGCACTACGCAGTGTCAGCGAGAGTTTGCCGAGTTCGGTGGCAACATTGACCTTTTCGGCCTGGTCGGGCATGACCTCCAGAGTTACTGTCCGGCCAAATCCGTTAGCTGAGCCATTCGGCCGAGTTTCGAGTGGGTCGATCGCCAAAACCCGCAGATTTTGGACGACGGTTTCGCCCACCGAGCGCCGCGTCAACGGCGGGTCGTTCTTGAACGTCTGTGTCAGGATCACGTCCACCCTATCACCGGGATATAATATGCCAGTGCTCGCCCCCCCCGTTGCCACTGGGATTGCGATCGCTCGTGCCTGAGGCGAGAGGACGACTTGGAGAAAATCTCGGTCGCCAGGCTTCACGATGGCGCCGCGATCGATCGGCTGGTCGGCCATGACGCTACTACGCAGCGCCGCCCCATACACTTCGGCACGGGCCTGTTGATCGAGTTCGAGATTGGGGTTGCCGGCCGCATTGGCAGGGCGGGTGATGTGCCCCGACTGAGTGCCGCCGGAAACATGCCTCCAAGTCACGTCCTTGGCACGCAACAGAGTGCCGCCCGGCAGCGCGGTGGCGGCAACAAGTATTTCATCCTTCGGTGCGGCCGTATCGATGTTCATTCCTCGCGGCAATGCACGAAGGGCGAGAACCACGACGACACAAAGCGATATGAGGAACAACAGGGTAAGTATCGTCTTCGCGGGCATAGCTGTTCACTTCGCCGTCATCAGAGTGATTACGCCGGCAGTGGCGACAGCGAGGCCGTAAGGCACTGTCGACGCCTCTGGCGCCGATCGACCTCCCTCGCTCTGGCCGGTCGAGGATACGTGTGCCCCCTGCCGGAAACGTCCGAGAGAAAGATCGAGCCTTTCGGCTGCGAGGGTGGCGAGCGCCAGCGCTCCGCCACAAAGACTCATCAAAAAGAGGAAACTGAGCAACTCTCGGTAGCCGATCAGCAGCGCTGCAGCGGTTAGAATCTTGGCGTCACCGCCGCCAATCCCGCCACGCTGAAAGAGTGCAAGCGTGATGGCGAAGATGATTACTGCGGCGGCAAGCGTGTAGCCCGCGTCGATCACCTCTGCGGCCAGAGCGATGCGAGCTAGGCCTAGCGCGGCAATAGCGAGTGAGAGCGCATTTGGTATGCGCCTCGTTCGTACATCCTGATAGGCAACGATAGCAAAAATAACGACTGCGGCGGCCAGGACTGCCGAGTGCATGACCCACTCCCTGCTCGCGGTCAGATCTGCGCAGGCAGGTCGGAAACGGTGATCCGTCGCCGACCGGCTGCGGTATACGGCGCCTACGGCGTGGGTATCGTGATGCCAGTAAGGGTGGCACCCGCCCGTGTGAACAGGTCGCCGAGGTTGGTACCGAAGGTTTGTGCAGCGACCGCAATTGCAAGGGCAACGAACACGAGCAACATGGCGTATTCTGTAGCGGTGGCACCGCTCTCATCACGTAGAAAGCGACTGGTCAGACTGTGCATTTTAACTTCCTCCTTCAGGGGGGTGACCCTGTGGCAGTGTGCGCCAAAGGCGATCACAGTCGCCACTCAGCCAGTAGCCAGACTAATCCAGTCGCTGTCAGTTGCCTGTCAGGCCGTCGTCAGAAAAGCGCCTTTTGTGATTTAATTTATTAGATTGTGCGCGATGGGAACGCCGCCGGGCTGCAGATAATGCGGAGCCCGGAGAAGTGCGGTTACAAGACGTGAGGTGAACGCCAGTTAAGATGTAAGATTCGCCGCAGACCGCGCCCGGTAAATCTTCGTGCTGCGTAAACGGGTGTGTACGGCGATCAGGTTGCCACCCCGAGGCTCCGGATTGTCTCGAATACCGGTAGGATCTGGGCTCGGTAGGTTGCGGATCGCGAACGCGATAGCCATAGCTGCTCGCACGCTCCCGCAGGGCCATCGGGATATTGCTGGCGGAACGACGCGGCGGCCTCGGCCGCTTCGCGATATTGGCCGCTAAGCGACAAGGCGGCGATCAGAAACATTCGCGCACTGCCGTAACTGCGATTGCGTTCCAAAGACTTCTGGAGCAAGGCAATCGACGCGTCGGTGCGCCCGATGAGCAATTCGGCAAAACCGCCAAAGAAAAACCAGATGCTGTGCCGCCGGTCAGCTCGGTCGAGACGCATCGCACGTTCGATCGCCGGCAGCGTATTTCCGGCGTCGCCGAGAAAGGCAGCATTGTAAGCGGCGAAACCGTGGGCGATGGCCAATCCCCGATCCATCGCCAACGCCCGCTCGAATGCGAGCGCGGCTTCGTCCAATTTGCCGGCCGCAGAGTGCAGCATCCCCTGGACACAATGCGCATCGGCCGCCCCTGGCGCCAGGTTCAATGCGATCGCGACCACTTCGCGTCCGAGATCAGAGGCTACTGAGGCAGCGAGCGGGTCGCCCCACCATGGATTGCTGACCAGCTCCTGACAGGTTCTGGCCAGACCGACGAGCGCCTCTACGTTCCGTGGGTCGTCGGCCAGCGCGGCCAGGTACCATCGCTGTGCCTCCGCAGTGAGGTCTGGCCGCAGCTCTCCATCGAGGGCAGCCGCCGCGCTGGAAAGACATTGGTTGAGGTCGTGACCGGCGCCCAATTCGCACACGACTCGTCCAACTTCCTGTTGGAGAAGCAGAATATGCAGCTCTCGAGAAATCCGCCGGATGATTTTGGCCTGCGCTGGTACGGCCTCGTCGGCGCCAAATTCGAAGCGACGGGCCCAAAGATACTCGGAGGTCGACGCATCGGTGATCCGGACATTGATACGCAGCACCCCGGGACTAGCGCGCTGGGCGCTGCCCGTTACAAAATATTTAACGTCGGACTCGGGTTGCTCGGCGGGATTGGCCGGCTCCTTGGCCAAGGGTCGTAATGAAAAACCACGACCGTGCCGCGTGAGGTCGGCGGCGAGGTCGCTCGTGAACGCGTCCAGAAGGTCTTCTTGGTCGGCATCGCCGGTCAGATTGCGCAACCGCGCTACCCCTACTGCAATGCTTGACAGCAAACACGGCCACGGCATTGCCGCGCGTTCGGCCCTTGGCGCACCGAACGCCCCGCCGTCTCGCCGCCGCGATGATCGAGCTGGCAGATACCGAGCCGCGGTGGTGTATTCTGCCGCGCGGGAGTTCTTCGTGTGAGGAAGGAGTCTTCGACGGCTCATGGGCGAGGCTCAGTTCGCCACACCGAGTGTGCGAATTCTTTCGAAAAGAGGATGAATTTGGGCGCGGTAGATCGAAGAACCGGAGCGCGACAACCACAGCTGCTCGAATGTAGTCGTACGGTAATCCGGATATTGCTTGCGGAACGATGCGGCGGTCTCAGTGGCCTCGGCTACGCGGCCGAGCAAGGATAGCGCCGCCATTAAGAAAAGTTGCGCGGCGCCATAGCTGGGGTTTCGTTCCAAGGACTTCTGAAGCAGCCGAATAGCGGTTTCCGCCCGGCCCAGCAGCAACTCCGCAAAACCCGCAAAGAAGAACCAGATGCTGTGTCGTCGATCGGTCTGATCGAGACGCATGGCCCGCTCAATCGCCGGCCACGTCTCATCGGCACGACCGAGAAGGGCCGCATTGTATCCCGCGAACCCATGCGCAGCTCCCAAGCCGTGGTCCATTCCGAGGGCCTGCGCGAAAGCGCGTTCGGCAAGTTCCAACTGCCCTGCCGCCGAGTAGAGCATCCCTTGGATGAGTTTTGCCACGGCGTGACCGGGTGCCAGGTCCAGTGCGATCGCTACCGCCTCACGCCCGAGGTCGGATGCCGCTGCGGCGGCCCGGGGGTCACCCCACCAGGGATTGCCGACCAAATTCTGGCAGGTGAGCGCCAAGCCGGTAAGCGCTTCTACATTGCGCGGATCGTGGGCCAGCACGGTGAGGTACGACGTCTGTGCGTGGGCCGTGAGCTCAGGCGTGACCTTGCCCTTCAGAGCACTCGACGCCTCGGAAAGACACTCCGTAATCTCGAGATCTAGACCCGATGTCGTCAAAGCCCGGCGGCTCGCTGCTTGAAGGAGCAGGACGTGGAGTTCTCGCGAAATGCGCCGGGTGATCCTCGTCTGAATCGGAGCGAGGTCCTCGGGCTTGAATTCATGCCGGCCCGCCCAAAGGTACTCCGAGGTTGCAGCATCGGTTATTCGCATGTTCACCCGAAGCAACCCGGGTGCGCTGGTTTGGGCACTGCCGGTGACGATGTAATCATAGCCGCGTTCGGATATCCGGTTGCCGTTGTCTGGAGGACTACGCTCATCTCCCAACGGCTTCAGCGAAAGCCCGCGTCCGTGCCGAAGCAGGTCGGTGACGAGGTCCTCGGTAAAGGCTTCCACCAGATATTGTTGGTCGGGATCCCCGGTCAGGTTGCGCACCGGCGCAACAGCTACGGCAATGTTCGGCAACAAACAGGGCCAACGTGGTTTCGCGGTGCCTTCGCTTGGAGCACCGACCTGCCGTGGAGCGCGATGCCCGGGCGAACGATCCGGTGCGCTGACGCGCGCAATGGGATCGCGATCTTCTGCCGGGATCTGCGGCGAATCGTGCTCCCTGGCAGTGCTCGAACGCGCGATCTCATTCGCCAACGACTGCGTCTCGACGTCCGGTGCGACGCCAAGTTCGCGCTTCAAGGTCTCGGCGCAGCTCCTATACTGGCGGAGTGCTTCACCGCGGCGTCCGGCGTGTGCATAGGCGCGGATCAGCGCGCGTTGTCCGAATTCTGAGAGCGGGTCGAGAAAAACGAGGCGGCGGCCGGACTGTATTGCGGCCTCGTGCTCGCCGGCTGCACCCTGCTTCGCGCTCAATCGATGCAAGACATCGCAGACCATCGCGAGGGTGCGGTCGCGCTCCGCCGCCAACCATTCCTGAAACGGTTCGGAATTTATGTCGAAATCAGCTAGGAGCTCGCCGCGGTAAAGATCGGCGGCCGCCTGCAGGTCCCAGCGCTGCTGCGAACGCGCCAGCCGCTCAAATTGATCGAGGTCGATGATGGCGTCCTGGATCCGGCAATTGGCGAAGTCGGCGACAAGGTGGGCGTCTGTGCCCCGCCCCAAAGCCTTGCGCAGCTCCAATAGGCAATTGCGTAAGCTGTGGCGGGCTTGCTCGGACCCCTGGTACGGCCACAGCAGGTCGGCCAATCGCTCGCGAGTGACCGGCTGGCCTAGCTGGGCCGCAAGAAAGGCAAGCAAAGCGCGCGCTTTTTTCGGGACTTTCCCGAGCCGGCAATCGCCACTTTCAATCACCAGAGGCCCGAGAATGCTGATCGACAACGTCATCGCAAGAGTCCCAATATGCTGCTCGCTGCGCCGCGGAAACCGGGTATGAAATAAGGATTCATTTCCAGGGCCCGCTTCGCTCTTAACCATCCTGAGGCAGGTCCGGGTTATGATATCCGTATCCTCCCCGGTACGCCTTGATTTTTTTCTCGAGCACCTCGCAAAGGGCCGTAAGTCCGCGAGCCCGCAGCGGTGCCAATAGGTCCTCGTATGTAACTGCTCGGTCGCCGACCGGCCCGAGATTGTTCCACAGCTCGATCGGGGTGAGGCTCGGGCCGAGCGTTGCAGTCTCCTCGACCCCTGCGGCCAACAGCTCGAGGCGTGTGCGCAAGCATTTTTCGCAAATCCCGCAGTTCAGTTCATTGCCCGGATCGCTCGGACAGACCCGCAGCGCGGCAAGCGCCGTCGGCCAACCTGCCAGCTCGCGCACTTTGTGAAATCGGGCATATCGCGCCCCATCATGGATTACGGTGACGCGCTGGCTGGAGAAGAGGGTGTCCACTGCCGGGTGCGATCCGATCGGGACAGGATTGGCGATGTCATGCGAGGCGCCGATAAACAGAAACGCTGTCCCGAAGATCGCCGCGTGACCGACAGCAGCTAGTGCGGCGCCGTTGTGGCGATAGTACCAGAAATCAGGTTTCGAGGGCAGATGGCGCAGGTTGGTGCGGCACGAGATCAGTCGCAGACCGGCTTCTGCGGCTAGCGGTTGTAGATGTCTCAGAGCCTTGCGAAACCGCTCGTCCTCCGGGTCCCGGGCACGTTTCCCAATATCGAACCCATGGATAAAGAGAGCGTCGCGAATATAGGCCGGGTCCTCCCGTCGATAAAGCCGATGGTTGCGCATCAGCATGTGAAGACTGTCAACACCGCCAGAGAGAAATGCAACGCCCCGCGGATCCCCAGTGATTCCCCTGCGGACCACTCGACTGGAAGTTTCGATCGACGGCATCGCGGCTGGCCCACCCCAACTTGACCACCAAGCGTGAGCCGTATAAAGGCCCTCGACCAGCATCGGACAGGGTTGCCCCTCGATTCGGACCCTCGCCTCTCCGTGCACTGCAGCCAGAGGAAAACACGCGGATAAGAACGCGTCTGCGCAAGGCTCGCCAGCCGCGTGATCGAGCCCGTCCTCGCGAATTTCGAAGATAAGTTCCTGTTCGGGGTAGTCGCAATCCTCCCAGGATACTGTTGCGAAAATGACCCTCGCATCGCTGTTGGCAATCAAGCCAAAATCGCGAATTATCATCGAGTATCCTTCCGCCTCGAAAAGGTGCAGCAGATGCCGGGAAGAGCGTTCGCGAACGTGAGCCGGCGCACACTACCTCACCATTTAAGGTTAATCCACGGCACGTCAAAAGAACGTCATTCCGCTGCGCCGGCGTCAAAAAAACGTCATTCCGTTCCGTCGGCAGCGATTCGTTAGCAGAACGTTAGGGCAAAGGGACGCCTTCCAATTATATCTGCCCGATCGGTCGACTTGAGCACCTCCGGCAGTTCCGACCTGCTGCGGAGCACCACCGCCTCGGTGTTCCCCGAGCCGGAGATTTACGATTTGCTTACCCCCGACGAGAGAGTTCGCTTGCTAAATTTCCTCGGCACCGGTCTCGACGAAGGAAACGAGTTTAGCAATGCGAGCCGTCGCCTTCTATTGCTGACTCTGACCATCACCTGCTCCCTCGGGCTGGTCGCTTCGACTATCTACGTGCCGTCCGTTCCAGCGATTGCCAGCGCACTCGAGACTTCGGTGTCCCGCGTGCAATTGACCTTCGTCGCTTATCTCGCAGCCTTTGCGGTGAGCATGCTCGTACTCGGGCCGTTATCCGATCGCTGCGGGCGAAGACGAACGATGATCTTGGGCATCTCCTTGAGCGCGCTTGGCAGTGTCGCCTGTGCCGCGAGCCCAACGATCGAGTTCCTTATCGGCGCCCGCGTCTTGCAGGGGGTCGGTCTCTCGGCCGGATTGGTCGTAGGCCGGGCTACCGTTCGCGATCTCTACGGCGAAGACGGCGCCGCTCAGATCATCGCAGGGCTATCCATCGTCCTTACTCTCTTGCAGGCCTTGGCTCCGATCCCCGGCGGCTATTTGCAGGCATGGATCGGTTGGCGGGCGAATTTCGCCGCTGTCGCAATATTGGCCGTTGTGGCTCTGGCGCTGGTCCTTAGACATGTGCCGCAGTCGTCCCCTCGGGAGGGGTCCTCTCAATCCGAAACCGCGGCCTTGCTCGCCAGAACGATGCGGGCCAGCTATCGCAGTTTGCTCCAAACGCGGCGTTTTGTGGCGTATGCGCTTACCGCTGCAGGTGCCCATGCGGGCTTTCACATTTTTACCGCCGGAGCCCCGGCGGTGTTGATCATCGGCCTTGGCATCCCTCCGCAAGATTACGGCTACTACGCTTCGCTTCCGC
>Ga0070765_100000694_pt1 | contig 20115 bp, 15 predicted proteins | sample HubBroMetageWFT5_FD_71516 | JGI IMG/M metagenome (GOLD analysis project Ga0070765, IMG submission 71516) | Warmed and freeze-thawed soil microbial communities from the Hubbard Brook experimental Forest, New Hampshire - Hubbard Brook CCASE Soil... | ecosystem: Environmental > Terrestrial > Soil... | reverse complement strand
CAAGTTGCTTACCGTGCTGGTGCGATAGCCGAGAACGGGAGTGTCATACGGCGTCCCTTGCACGCGGTAGCCGGGGACCCAACGCACGCGAAAACCTCCGTGCTCATCGGTGTATTGTTCCGTGTAACCGGCGAAACCAACAGAAACGGCGTCCTCGGGCCGAGGAATTTCCCATGGATTGCCGAACTTCAGCCATTTATCGGTGACTTCCACTTGCCAGCCGTCGCGAATCTCCTGATCGAAAATTCCGAATTCGTAGCGGATGCCGTAACCAATCGCGGGTGTATCCAGCGTGGCTAGAGAATCCATGTAGCAAGCCGCCAGACGGCCCAGCCCGCCATTGCCAAGTCCAGGCTCTTCCTCTTGCCGGATTAATTCCTGAATATCAACGCCGAGTTCCTGCATGGCCTGAGTGGTTTGCGGAGTAATGCCGAGCTTGATCAGATTGTTTTCCAGATTCTTGCCGGTTAGATATTCCGCGGAGAGATAGCCGACGATACGAACATCCTTCGCGGAATAATTCTGAACGGTGGAAAGCCAGCGATCGAGCAGACGATCACGCACGGTGTGCGCGAGAGCCATGTAGAGATCATTGGTCGTCGCGCGTCGGGGAAAGCGCCCCTGGATGTACAAAAGATTTTCCAGAAAAGAACGCTTGATGGCTTCGACGGACAGACCGGCGCGATCGGCCCGGATGAGATCGGCTGCGACTTCATTCAATTCGGCCAAGGGAACCTCCTATCAGAGGGGACACCCGCAGAGATTAGACCCCGGGGGTTACCGCCAGATGAACGACTCTAGAAAGGCCACTGAAAGTTGCTTACCGACGGGCTGTCGATTCCGTGCTCGTGCGCGTAACTCAGGCAATCGAGTTGCATGTCGCGGAATCGCTCCTTGGTGTGAGCGCCAATGCGTTGCAGTTTTGGCGTGCGGTCGATGGCGTCCATGGCCAAGCTGAAGCGATCGATCTGATTTTCGATGGCCAGTTCCATCGGCGTGTTGATATTGCCCTTCTCTTTGTACCCGCGCACGTGAAAATTGTCGTGATTTGTGCGCCGATACGCCAGTTTGTGAATGAGCCAGGGATAACCGTGGAAATTGAAGATTACCGGGCGATCCACGGTAAAGAGCGAATCGAATTCGCGGTCGCTTAGACCGTGAGGGTGTTCCGTAGGCGGTTGCAATCGGAAAAGATCCACAACGTTGACGTAACGAATCTTGATATCTGTAAACGCCCCGCGAAGTAGCGCAATGGCGGCGAGCGCTTCCTGCGTGGGGATATCGCCGGCGGATGCGAAAACGATGTCGGGTTCAACGCCATCATCATTGCAGGCCCATTCCCATATGCCGATGCCCTTGGTGCAGTGCTTGATGGCTTCGTCCATGCTGAGATATTGGAGATGCAATTGTTTGTCGCAAACGATTACGTTCACGTAATTCTCGCTGCGAAGGCAATGATCGGCGACGGAGAGAAGGGAATTGACGTCCGGCGGCATGTAAATCCGCGTTACGGCCGCGCTTTTGTTCATCACCACATCCAGGAATCCGGGATCCTGGTGCGTGAATCCGTTGTGATCCTGCCGCCACACCGTGGACGTGATGAGGATGTTCAATGAGGCGATGTCTTCACGCCAGGACAAGTGTCGGCAGATTTCCAGCCACTTGGCGTATTGATTGAACATGGAATCGATGATGTGGATGAAGGATTCGTAAGACGAGAGAAATCCGTGGCGGCCTGTCAGTAGGTAGCCTTCCAGCATTCCTTCCAGTGTGTGTTCGCTGAGCATTTCGAGGACGCGGCCGTCGGGGGCCAATTCGCCGCCATCAGCGTCTTCAGGGAAATATCGTTCGATCCAGAATTTCTTGCTGGCCTCGTAGACGGCCTGAAGTTTGTTGGAACTGGTTTCGTCTGGCCCAAAGACGCGGAAGTTGTGCATGTTGCGCTTCATGATGTCGCGCAGGAAAACGCCGAGCGGGTAGGTATTCTCCATCTGGATCTGGCACGGTTTGTCGAACTTTGCGGCGTACTCGCGGAAGTCCGGCATGCGCAGATCGCGCTTGAGCATTCCGCCATTCGTGTGCGGATTGGCACTCATGCGGCTCGCGCCGAGCGGAGCGAGTTCTTTGTACTCAGCTTTCAGCTTGCCCTGCTTGTCGAAAAGCTTCTCGGGTTCCAGGGAGCGCATCCAGGTTTCCAGCACCTTTAGATTCTTGGGCTTGGTCTTGACGTCCGTGATCGGGATTTGATGGGCACGCCAGGAGCCTTCCAGTTTGTGACCATCGAATTCGGCGGGTGCGCCCCAGCCCTTGGGGGAACGCAGAACGATCATCGGCCAGCGAGGACGCGTGGCGTTTCCGGATTTGCGCGCGGTCTTTTGAATGTCTCGAATGGTTTCGACGCAATGCTCGACGGTAGCGGCCATCGCCTGGTGCATGGAGTCGTGGTCAGAGCCTTCCACAAAACAAGGAGTCCAGCCGTAACCGCGGAGCAGGCTCTCGAGTTCCTCGTGTTCAATGCGCGCGGGAATCGTTGGATTGTTGATCTTGTAGCCGTTGAGATGAAAAATCGGGAGCACCGCCCCATCGCGAATCGGGTTCAGAAATTTGTTGATGTGCCAGGCGGTGGCGAGCGGACCGGTTTCCGATTCACCGTCGCCAACCACCGCAGCGACGATCAACTCCGGATTGTCGAATGCCGCGCCACAGGCGTGCGAGAGAACGTAGCCCAGTTCGCCGCCTTCGTGAATGGACCCCGGCAACTCTGGAGTACAGTGGCTGCCGATGCCGCCTGGAAAAGAGAATTGCTTGAAGAATTCGCGCATGCCTTCCTCGTCTTCGCTTTTTTCCGGGTAAACTTCGGAGTAGGTGCCTTCCAGATAAGTGGGCCCGAGAACGCCGGGTGCGCCGTGGCCGGGGCCGGCAAGGAAAATCATTTCGACATCGAGCTTTTTGATGAGGCGATTTAGATGCGTGTAAATAAATGCAAGGCCGGGACTGGTGCCCCAATGGCCTAGAAGGCGATTTTTGATATGCTCCGGCTTGAGCTGGTCCTTCAGGAGCGGATTGTCCAGAAGATAGAGCATGCCAAGAGCGAGGTATTTGCAGGCGCTCCAGAACGCGTCAATCTTGCGAAGTTCTTCCGGGCGCAGCGGTGCGCCTTGAATTGTGGCGCGGGCTTTACCGTAAGCGCTCAACAGATTTGGGGATTCCTTGATTTTTGCTGGACGTGTTGCCATTTGCGTGACCTCCTGTGCCGCCAGTGATGCCGAAATCGGAAACTTGCTGCACGGCGGACCAGCCGCCCACCATGCGTTGAAAAGTTAGCTCGCGTTCAAAATCTTTGATGCATGACGAGCGATCATCAGTTCTTCATTTGTAGGAATAATCCACGCGGAAACCTTGCTGCCCGTCGTGGAAATGCGTGTGGATGCCTTCTCATTGGCTTGGGAGTCCACCGAAACACCTAGCCAGGCGGTAGCGTCACAAATGCGCTGACGAATGGGACCGGAGTTCTCACCGATCCCGGCAGTGAAGACAAGAGCATCCAAGCCACCGAGGACGGAAGTGAGTGCCCCAATTTCTTTTGCGATGCGATAGATGAAATAGTCCAGTGCGAGCTTTGCGGCTGGGGCAGCACTTTTCAGGAGTTCGCGCATGTCGCTGCTGACGCCGGATATACCCAACAGGCCGGACCGGTGGTAGAGAATGTCCTCGACTCGGTGCGCGGACATCTGGCGCTCCTGAAATAAGTACAACACGACGCCAGGGTCGAGTCCACCGGGCCGCGTGCCCATGCAGATTCCGTCGAGAACCGTGAAACTCATGGTGGTGTCCACGCTCTTGCGGTGATGCAAAGCGCATAGGCTCGCGCCGTTACCGAGATGCGCGACGATGACGCGGCCTTCGGCGATTTCCGGCGCGCCTTGCTCGATAATCCCCTGAGTGACCTCTTGGGTAACCTTGGGAAGCTGCGAGGCGATGTATTCGTAAGAAATGCCATGGAAGCCGTAGCGGCGCACGCCATTGCCGAGAAGTTCTTGCGGAAGCGGCACGAGTTGCGCCACCGCCGGCATCGTGCGATGAAACGCAGTGTCAAAGCAGGCCACCTGTGGAACGTCTGGCCACTTCTTCGTGGTGATTTCGATGGGCGCCAGGTTGGCGGGAAGATGCAGCGGCGCGAGGGGGATGAGCTTGCAAATCTCAGCCAGAGTTTGCGGAGTGACACGGACGGGTTGAGAGAAATCCGGGCCGCCATGGACCACACGATGGCCGATCGCTGCGAGTTTTTCACCGGCAAGGTGGGATTCGAGCCAGGGCTCAAGAATGGCGAGAGCCCCTGCGGCATCCTTAACTTTGGCTGCGTCGAGATCCTTGTCGTAAAGAATCTGGTCGGATGCGTCCTTTATTTTTGCGTGTGGCGATGCGCCAATGCCGTCGATTAAGCCGTGCACCGTCGCGGCAAGGCTTTGTGCCGAGTTCCCGCGAAAGAGAGAAAATTTGAGGCTGGAGGAGCCGGCATTGAAGACGAGAATCGGCCCGGTTGAAGATCGGAGAGTCTCTTCCAGCCTGGGCTCCACTTCAAGCATGTTGGTATGTTGCCTTTCGTGGCATGAACGCAATCGAGCGCGGCTGGGAGAGGGAGTACCCGGTGGGTGGGGGAAGACTTACGGAAGGAGCCATCCCCTTGAATGCTCGGTCGTCCAGATGAATGCTCAGTTGCGTGCGGCTTAATTTTAGATGAACAAGGGCGCAAATGTCCTGAAAAAGAGGTAGCGGCTTAGTCGGCGGGCTCTTGCGTGACGATGTGAACGTCTACAGGAGGAGATTCGCGCAGGAAGCGATGCACGACCGAGAGATACATGTATTTGCGCCAGTCTCGAATCGGAGCTCGGCCGAAGATCACTTGGGTGATGTGCTTGGAGCGAACAAATTCTGAAATGGCATCCGCGACGCTGGTTCCTTTGAGCTTGACGACCTGCGCGCCGAGATTTTCTCCAAACCGAAAATTGGCAGCGAGGACCGTGGGGTTTTCCTCGCGAGGGCCGAGTTGGCGTTCCACGTAGACGATATATAGTTCAGCGTCCATGCGCCGGGCCATGCGGGCGGCGCGGGAAATCAGATACTGACCCGTTGGGCTGCCAGAAATGCAAACGGCAATACGCTCGCGCACACCCCAGTTCTCGTGGATATCCTTCGCGTCCATGTAGGACTCTAGGCTGCGGTCCACTTGTTCGGCGACCTGGCGCAGGGCCAATTCGCGCAGAGCGATAAGATTTCCGCGACGGAAAAAATTCTTGAGGGACTGTTCGACCTTTTCCAACCCATAGACATCGCCGCGGCGCATACGATTCATCAACGCTTCCGGAGTGAGGTCCACCATCACCGTTTCAGAAGCGGAAAGAGGCACCCAGTCCGGAACCGTTTCGCGCACCGTTACGCCAGTAATGGCGCGGACCGTGGGAGCCAGGCTTTCGATGTGCTGGATGTTTAGCGTGGAAATGACGTCGATCTTCGCGGCAAGAATTTCCTGCACATCCTCGTACCGCTTGCGGTGTTTGCTGCCCGGAATGTTGGTATGCGCGAGTTCATCGACCAGGACCACAGCGGGTTTCCGGGCGATGATGGCGTCAACATCCATCTCCTCGAAGACCGTTCCTTTGTAATCCATCGATTTGCGAGGGACGGCTTCCAGCTGCGCAGCAAGTTCCTGAACGCCTTTGCGGCCATGGGTCTCGATAATGCCGATGGCAACATCTTCGCCGCGGTTCTTGCGGCGGATAGCTTCGCTCAGCATCCCGTAGGTTTTGCCTACGCCCGGAGCGTAGCCCAGAAACAGCTTGAATATCCCACGGGTTTTTTGTGGCGGAGAGACGGCGTCCAGCCACTCTTCAGGCTTTTTCGGCAAGCGGTGTTTGTCTCCTGGGAAGAAATGGTCCTGAGTTACAATACCAATATGTCGCGTTTCTTCATGGGACGTGGAATCGGCTTCGTCGCCGCTGTCGTATTACTGATTTCCATCACCTACACGTACCGACACCTGCTTCACGTCAACCAGACGACCGCGGCTCTTTCATTTCTTCTCGCCATTTTAGCAGTTTCCGCCGCGTGGGGCATGGTCGTCTCCGTATTCATGTCGGTCTCGGCGATGCTTTTGTTTAACTATTATTTCTTGCCTCCGACGGGAACCTTCACGATTTACGATCCCCAGAATTGGGTGGCGCTGTTTGCGTTCTTGTTCACTTCGATTGTTGGCAGCCAGCTTGCGGCGCGGATTCGCAAGGAAGCGGACGCGGCGCACAACCGGCGGCGCGAAGTCGAGCGGCTGTACGCCTTCAGCGAGAAATTGCTTTCGGAAGGAAACGTCATTCGCTTGATGAACGCCATACCCAACTACATCGTGGAGTGCTTCGAAGCCGGCGCGGCGGAACTCTTTCTGCCGCAAAAGGACAAGTTTTACCGGTCGGGATACGGTGCGGCGCAATTCGACGAAGAACAAATGAAGACGGCATTCCTCCGCGACGAGGGTATCAGCGAGTCGCAGCAGGCTTTGCACATTCTGCCAGTGCGGCTGGGAGTGAAGCCGATTGGGAGCCTGGGTATTTCCGGGGCTCGATTGTCGCGACAGACGTTGGAGGCCATCAGCGGGCTGGTAGCGATCGCCATCGAAAGAGCCCGCGCCATCGAACAATTAAGCGAAACAGAAGCGGAACGCCAGGGAGAGAGGCTGAAATCCGCGCTGCTGGACTCGATCGCTCATGATTTTCGAACACCGCTTACCGCGATCAAGGCTTCGGTGACGGACTTGATGGAATCGGCGGATTCGGGGAACGCGAGAAACGAAGAGTTGCTCACCATTATCAATGAGGAGTGCGACCGGCTGAATCATCTTGTAGAAGAAGCGGCGGATATGGCCAAGCTGGAGGCCGGGGAATTCGAGCTGGATTTCGAACCGGTGCCGGTGGAAACGCTGATTGAGACCGCGCTGGAGCATTTGAGCAAAACATTGGGCGATAGGAAGATTGATTTGCGAATCGCTCCGGGATTGCCGCCGGTCCGAGCCGACTTGGATCGCGCGAAAGATATCCTCGTACAATTGATCGACAACGCTCATTTATATTCGGCAAAAAACGAGCCACTGACGATCACAGTGGAACAAACGGGCGACAGTATCTCGTTCAGCGTGGCGGATCGCGGGCCTGGCATTGAACCCTTCGAGCAAGGGCTGATCTTCGATAAGTTTTACCGCGGCCGCGATCAGCGATACCTGGTTCGCGGCACGGGAATGGGGTTGGCCATTGCGCGAGCGATTGTGAACGCGCATGGTGGCTCGATCAGCGTGACCAGCCAGTTGGGGCACGGGTCGGTATTTTCGTTCACACTGCCCGTGGCGTTGGTTCGGAGCCAAGCACGATGAACACAGCCAGCATATTGGTGGTGGATGATGAACCGCAGATTCGCAGGGTGCTGCGCTCGGCGTTGTCGTTTCGCGGCTACGTTATAACCGAGGCCGCCTCGGGAGAAGAAGCCACGGAGTTGGCGCGCAAGATTAAGCCGGACCTGATATTGCTGGATGTGAACTTGCCAGGGATGAGTGGAATTGAAACTTGCCGGGAGCTTCGGCAACTTAGCGCCGCGCCTATCATCATGCTTACGGTGAGGAATGCGGAGCGCGACAAGGTTGTGGCGCTGGATGCCGGCGCGGACGACTATGTCACCAAGCCGTTTGGTATTGAAGAATTGCTTGCACGCGTGCGGGCATCATTGCGGAGGCACTCGTCGGCGGAAGCCATTCCTCCGTTCGAGTCCAAGGATCTGAGCGTGGATTTCGAGGAACGGCGCGTAACCGCGCGGGGCGAAATCGTGCATCTGGCGCCGAAAGAGTTCGAGGTGTTACGGCAATTGCTCATGCAGCAAGGGAAGCCGGTAACGCACCGGAGACTCCTGCAATCGGTTTGGGGACCTGAATATGGGGAAGAGACCGAGAATTTGCGGGTCGTCATCAACCAGTTGCGCAAGAAGATCGAGAAAGACCCTTCGCAGCCCAAATATATTTTGACCGAGCCATGGGTGGGATATCGTTTCCAGGTGCCTGTCAAACCCGCCACCGGAAAGTCCGCAACGAAGAATTCGCGCTAGAGAATCTATTGCTTGATGGGTGCTGTGGCGTCGAGTTCCAGATTTAATTCCAGGACATGCACGCGTGGTTCGCCAAGGATGCCCCACTGGCGTAGTTCCGTGTGCTTGGCGACGAGGCGCCGCAAAGCGTCAGGACTGATGCCATGCGCTCGCGAGACACGCGGTACCTGAAAATCCGCGGCGGCTGGCGAGATGTCCGGGTCGAGCCCGGAACCGGAAGAGGTTACAAGATCGGCGGGAATCGCGGCACTCGGATTTTCCTGGTGCAATTTCGCCACGTCCTGCTTTACACGATCGATGAGTTGCTGATTCGTTGGACCGAGGTTCGACGGACTCGACGAACTTGCGTCGTAGCCGGAACCCGCGAACGACGGTCGAGAGTGAAAGTATCGGTCTGAGGCGAACGACTGCCCGATGAGTTTCGAACCGACAACCTGGCCATTGCTGACGATCAGGCTGCCATTGGCTTTTTCCGCGAACAGCATGTGACTCAGCCACGTCACTCCCAGCGGATAGATCACGCCGAAGAGAATCGTAGTGACCACGGTGAAGAGTAGCGCGACGATGAGTTGTTTTTTCATTGCGTTTCCTCGTGGCCTCAGGCCATGTGCATCCAGGTCAGCAGTACATCGATCAGCTTGATGCCCGCGAACGGCGCAATTACCCCACCAAGGCCGTAAATCAATAAATTCCTGCGAAGCAACGCTGCCGCGCCCAGCGGCCGGTAGCGCACGCCCCGAAGCGCCAGCGGAATCAGCGCGATGATGATCAGTGCATTAAAAATAACCGCGGAGAGGATGGCGGACTCGGCGTTGTGCAGCTTCATGATGTCCAGCGCGTGCAAGAGCGGAAAGGTGCCCGCGAACATGGCAGGAATGATGGCGAAATATTTGGCCACGTCATTGGCAACCGAGAATGTAGTGAGCGAGCCGCGCGTGATCAGAAGTTGCTTGCCAATCTCCACAATCTCGATGAGCTTGGTGGGATTGGAGTCCAGATCCACCATGTTGCCGGCTTCTTTGGCGGCCTGCGTACCTGTATTCATGGCCACGCCGACGTCGGCTTGCGCCAGCGCCGGGGCATCATTGGTGCCGTCTCCAGTCATAGCAACCAGTTTGCCTTTGGCCTGTTCGTTGCGAATGAGCGCCATTTTATCTTCGGGCTTGGCTTCGGCGAGGAAGTCATCCACGCCGGCTTGTCGAGCGATGGCCGCGGCGGTCAACGGGTTGTCGCCAGTGATCATCATGGTGCGAATGCCCATGGCGCGCAGGTGATCGAAGCGCTCGCGAATTCCGCCTTTTACGATGTCGGTGAGTTCGATCACGCCAAGGACGCGGAAATTCTGAGCGACCAGCAAAGGAGTACCGCCGGATTTGGCGACGCGTTCGACGTAATGCTCGACTTCTACCGGTACGGTCTGCCCTTTTTCGGCTACGTAACGCTTGATCGCTTCGGGAGCGCCTTTGCGCACTTCCGTGCCGTCCATGTCCACACCAGACATGCGCGTTTGCGCGGAGAAGGGAATGAAGATGGGGTTGTGTGGGGCAAGTTCGCGGCCACGCAAGCCGTACTTGTCCTTCGCGAGAACAACGATAGAGCGGCCTTCTGGCGTTTCGTCGGCAAAGGAAGCGAGCTGCGCGGCGCTGGCTACTTCTGCTTCCGTGATTCCAGGCGCCGAATGAAACGCGGTTGCTTCGCGATTGCCGAGCGTGATCGTGCCGGTTTTGTCGAGCAGCAAAACGTCGACATCGCCGGCGGCTTCGACCGCCCGGCCAGACATGGCGATCACATTTCGCTGGATCAGACGGTCCATCCCAGCGATACCGATGGCTGACAGCAGTCCACCGATGGTAGTGGGGATCAAACAAACTAACAGCGAAATCAGGGCGAAGACGCTTTGCGGAGCCCCGGAATAGATGGCGAAGGGTTGGAGTGTGACTACCGCCAGAAGAAAAATAATGGTGAGGCCGGCCAGCAAAATATTCAGCGCGATTTCATTGGGTGTTTTCTGACGCGATGCGCCTTCCACCAGGCTGATCATACGATCTAGGAATGTCTCGCCGGGATTGGAGGTGATGCGCACGCGGATCTCGTCAGAGAGAACGCGCGTGCCGCCGGTCACAGCGGAGCGGTCACCGCCCGATTCGCGAATGACCGGCGCGGATTCACCGGTAATTGCGGATTCATCCACCGAGGCCACACCCTCGATCACTTCGCCGTCACCGGGAACGAACTCGCCAGCCGCGACCAGCACGACATCTCCGGAGCGCAGCTTGGAGCTGGGAATAATTTCGGTAGAGCCGTCGTCACGCAGCTTGCGCGCTTCGGTTTCGGCCCGCGCTTTGCGCAGAGTCTCCGCTTGCGCTTTTCCGCGGCCTTCAGCCATGGCTTCCGCAAAATTCGCGAAGAGTACCGTGAACCAAAGCCAAAGGGTGATTTGCAGACCGAAGAAGAAGGAACCTTTGTGCTGCAGGGTATCGAGAACAAGAACGACTAGCGTGATGACTGCGCCGACTTCCACGACGAACATCACCGGGTTCTTGATCATCATGCGCGGATTCAGTTTCCAAAAAGAATCCACGATAGCGCTACGCAGTATTTTGGCGTCTGCCAACGAGCTACTTTTTGCCTGGGGTGCGGGAGTCATCGGGTCCTCAAAAACTCTTTCCGGCATTCATCAGCAGGTGCTCCAGAATTGGGCCGAGGCTGAGCGAAGGGAAGAAGGTAAGCGCGCCCACAATAAGGATCACGCTGATGAGCAGCACGGTGAATAGCGGCCCAGTGACCGGAAACGTGCCGAGCGATTCCGGGACATGTTTCTTCGCCGCCAGGTTTCCCGCAATCGCCAGGATCGGAATGACGGTGAAGAAACGTCCAAGCAGCATTGCGACCCCGGTGGTAGCGAAATACCAGGGCGTGCTAGCGTTCAATCCGGCAAAGGCCGAGCCATTGTTTCCAACCGAAGACGAATAGGCGTAGAGAATCTGCGACAAGCCGTGCGGACCCGGATTGCTGATGCTGGACGTCCCGAATTTTGCTACCACCGCGATGGCAGCGAAGACAAGAATTGTGAGGGAAGAGACCAGAATCGAGAGCACCGCCATCTTAACGTCGAAGGCTTCGATTTTCTTGCCGAGATATTCCGGTGTTCGCCCGACCATCAGCCCAGCGATAAACACCGCGAGTACAACGAACACCAGCATTCCATACAGTCCCGAGCCGACTCCGCCAAAAACCACTTCACCCAGCATGATATTGACGAGCGGGACCATGCCACCGATTGGGGTGAGAGAATCGTGCGCGTTATTGACCGCGCCACAGCTCGCGTCGGTCGTGACCGTGGTGAACAAGGCGGAGTTGGCAATTCCGAAACGCACTTCTTTGCCTTCCATGTTGCCACCCGGTTGCACTTCAGACGCTTTGGTGTCGATGCCCGCTAGCTGCGGATTACCGCGCGCTTCGGCGGCATAAGCGACAACGAGCGCTACGAGAAAGAGCGCGGCCATCGCGCTCCACACCGCCCAGCCATGGCGTGCCGAGCCGGTCATGCGCCCGAGTGTGTACGTAAGCGCGGAGGGAATCGCGAAGATCATCAGCATCTGCACAAAATTGGAGAGCGGAGTGGGATTTTCGAAAGGATGCGCGCTATTGGCATTGAAAAATCCGCCACCGTTGGTGCCGATCATCTTTATGGCTTCCTGGGAAGCCACCGGCCCTTGAGCGATAGTTTGTGTCGAGACGGTTTCGCGACTAACGGTGCCATCCGGGTTCGACTTTTCGTTTACCTGCGGCTCGACCAGGGTTGCCGTGGTGTACGGATGAAAGTTTTGCACCACGCCTTGCGAAACAAAAAAGAGCGCGCCGACGAGGCTCAACGGCAACAACACCCAGAGGAAGCCACGTGTGGCGTCTACCCAGAAGTTGCCTATGGTGGTGGATTCTTTCCGCGATACTCCGCGGATCAACGCGACCGCGAGTGCCATTCCCACGGCTGCGGACGAAAAATTGTGATAGGCCAGGCCAGCCATTTGCGTGAGATAACTCACCGTGGTTTCCGGCGTGTACGCCTGCCAGTTGGTGTTCGTGGTGAAAGACACGGCGGTGTTCCACGCGAGGGCGGAAGGAACATTCGCGAGATTCTGCGGGTTCGCCGGCAGCCAGTGCTGCACGCGCTCGATCAGATACAGAACCAGAAGGGAAACGACGCTGTAAAGCAGCATCGCGAAGCCGTACTCCTTCCAGCGCATTTCTTTTGTTTCGTCGACGCCACAGACGCTATAGATCAACCGCTCGATGGGGCGCAATAGCGGATCCACCCAGGTAGATTTGCGCTCGTAAACGCGATACAGAAAAACGCCGAGCGGCTTCGTAAGGAGAAGCACCGCGAGGAAAAAAAGGAAAATCTGGAACCAACCGTTTCCGGTCATGACTAGAAGTTCTCCGGCTTCAACAACGCGTAGAGCAGATAACCGCACAGAAGAAGAGCAATGCCGATCAGCAAAATGTTCCCTAGCATAGAAGTGACCTTTACTTCAGGCGTTCGCAACCCTTCAGGTACGCAGCGCCGAGGGCGAAGATAAGAATAGTGCAGACCACATAAAGAAGATCGGCCATGTGTGATTCCCGGTACTGAATCGATTTTACAGAAGACTCCTAAGAGAATAATGAGTCACGCATTAGGGAACCATAAGGGCACGGTTGCACAAATAAGCGGTAATCCCGAGCGTCTCTTGGCGGATTAGGCGAAGCTCTTCCGCAGCGGTCGGCAGCCTTGCTTGTCCCTTCATTGCAGATATGCCACACTCCCGAAACGTCATCGACATGACCAGTGTGACCCCGGCAGCCTCTAAAGAGCCAGCGAATGCCCCGGACGTACGGTTTGAATGGGGCTTACTGCATGTCGGGTTCGTGGCCATCGGAATCATTTCCCCGCTATTAGGTCCGCTGATACCCACCCTTAAGCATCAATGGTCCATCACCGATGCACAGGCGGGATCCCTTTTTGCCTCGCAATTCACGGGGAGCCTGGTCGGAACCACGCTGACCGGGTATTTGCTGCCGCGATTAGGTTTTTCGAAATTACTGGCCTTATCCTTCCTATGCTTCGCGCTGGGATTATCGTTTTTTGGACTGGGCCCTTGGACCGTTAGCGCGGTTGCGGTTGCCGTGTATGGATTTGGATACGGTTTGGCGAATCCAGCGACGAATCTGCGCGCTACACAGCTGCCCTCACGAAACGTTACGGCGGCGGTTAGTCTGCTCAATTTTTCGTGGGGCGTCGGCGCGGTGGCATGTCCATTCGTAGTGGGAGCGTTGGTTCCCCTCATTGGGGTCCGAGGCCTGGCGATTTCGTTGACGTACGTGTCGGTGCTGATAGGAGGAGTGCATTATTTCAGGCGCGTGCCAGGTGCGGTGGCTCCCACGGCTCCCGTGAAGCGCTCGTTGGCGGATTGGACGGAGCAATTGCGCGCACCCGCGGCGATTCCGCTGATTTTTTTGTTTTTCCTTTATGTGGGTTCAGAGACCGGCGTGGGTGGCTGGGTAGCGGCGCAGGAAAAGCGGTTGCCAGGGGCGGGAAGTTCTGCATTAACCCTGGCGCCGTCCGTTTTCTATGGAATGCTTCTTTTCGGCCGAGGCGTTGCCCCGGTGCTCTTGAGAGCCTTTTCCACTGCAAGGCTTGCGCTTGTGGGTTTGGTTTCAGGGGCCATCGGCTCGGCTATCATCAGCCTTGCGCCGCATCCTTATGTACTCTACGCAGGAGCGGCCCTTGTCGGATTCGGGTTTGCACCGTTGTTTCCGATTTTTGTCGCGTGGTTGGCGGAGATATTCAAAGAGAAGGCGAGTTGGTTAAGCGCGCTGGTCTTTGGCGGAGGTTCGCTTGGTGGAGCGGTGTTGCCCTGGCTAATCGGGCAAATTTCTACACGAACAGGATCGCTGAGCAAAGCATTTCTGGTGCCGGTGATAGCGTGTGTGGTGATGGCGTTGTTGTCGTTGCGCGTTCGTTCGCATGACGCGGCTATATAGGAAAAGTCTTACACTTTCGAGAGGTCAAGAACAGCGCGACAATTACACAACTGGCCGCGTCCGAAGACCGCAATTGGACGAACAGCCGTAGCCCCATTACAATTTCGCACATGATGCCTGAATCGCGCGTTGCGCCGCCGGTTTCCGCGCCGGAAGCGGAACGCATCGCCAAAGAGTTGTATTTGCTGGACAGCGACGTTAAGCAACTTCCCGGTGAGTACGACGACAATTTTCATCTGGCCACCCGCGGCGGCCGCGAATTCGTCCTGAAAATCATGCATCCGGCGCGCGAGGAGTCTTTCGTGGACATGCAGTGCCGCGCGCTGCTTCATCTGGCGGAGCGCGCGCCGCATCTCGTTCTGCCGCGCGTTCAGCCGGCCGCAAGCGGCGAACTATACTGCCGCATGGACGTCGAAGACGGGAGCCAACGGCTAGTCTGGATGCTGGCGTTTTTGCCAGGCACCGTGCTTGCGAAGTCCCTGCCGCACACGGAAGGCCTGCTGCGATCGCTCGGGACCTTGCTGGGCGAAATGGATGCGGCGCTTCTCGATTTTTCGCATCCCACGACGAAACGGCTGCTGAAGTGGGAACTGAGCACTTCTCTGTGGGCCCGCGACTTCCTTGACCAGGTGAAAAGTCCTCATCGCAGGGCTCTTGCGGCAAGGTTTCTGAACCTGTTTGAACGCGAAGCGCCGCCGCGATTCGCGCGTCTTCGGCGCAGCGTCATCTATGGAGATGCGAACGATTACAACGCACTCGTGGATCAGAACGCTGCTGGACGGCGCGAAGTTGTGAGCGTAATCGACTTTGGCGACATGCATACCGGGCTGATTGTTGCGGAGCCCGCGGTGGCCGCGGCGTATGCAATTCTTGGCAAAGACGATCCGCTAGCGGCTGCTGCGGCAGTCCTTGCGGGATACCACCGCGCTTTCCCACTGACGAGCGATGAAATTTCGGTGTTCTTTCCGTTGCTTGCGGCGAGGCTGGCGGTCAGCGTGGTGAATTCCGCGCATCGGCAAGGGCTTGTGCCCGACGATCCGTACGTAACGGTCACCGAGGAGCATGCGTGGGAAGCGTTGGAGCGGCTGCAGAAGATTGATCCGCGCGCTGCAAGCGAAGAGTTTCAAATTGTCTGCACCGCCGCACTTGCGGAGCAGCGCCTCGGAACTAAATACGAAACGGAGAAGAGCGGTGGTGTTGAGGAAGCGCTTGCGGAGCGCCGCCGTCTGCTTGGCGCCAACCTCAGCGTTTCCTACGAGAAGCCGCTCAAAATTGTTCGCGGACGCGGACAATATCTTTACGACGACGCGGGCCGTGCGTACTTGGACGTGTATAACAATGTTCCGCTGGTTGGACATTCGCACCCGCGAGTCGTCGCCGCCGTTCAAAACCAGATTGCGCTGCTGAACACGAATACGCGCTACCTACATGACAATATTCTCCGCTACGCAGATCGGTTGACGATGCTGCTGCCGGGATCGCTGGAAGTTTGCTATTTCGTGAATTCAGGCACGGAAGCGAACGATCTGGCGCTGCGGCTTGCGCGCGCACATACAGGGCGTGAGGGCGTTATCGTGCAAGAGCACGCCTATCACGGCCATTCGCCGACGCTGATCGATATCAGTCCTTACAAATTTAATGGACCAGGCGGCAGCGGAAAAAAATCCTGGGTACATGTGGTTCCGATGGCGGACGACTATCGTGGTTTATACCGGCGAGGGGAGCCGGACGTCGGCCGCAGATTTGCGGAGCACGTCGCCCAGGCGCTGGAGCAATGTCGTGAAGAGGGCAGAAGCGTTGCCGCGTTCATTGCCGAAACTCTCCCAAGCGTTGCCGGTCAGATTGTGTTTCCCGAAGGATATCTGGCCAATGCCTATAAGCACGTTCGCGCGGTGGGCGGGATTTGTATCGCGGACGAAGTGCAAGTCGGGTTTGGGCGGCTCGGCACACACTTCTGGGGTTTCGAAACGCAGGATGTTGTGCCGGACATCGTGGTTCTTGGTAAGCCGATCGGGAATGCGTTTCCGCTGGCCGCGGTAGTGACCACGCGCGCAATCGCCGATTCCTTTGCGAATGGAATGGAATTCTTCAGTACCTTTGGTGGCAATCCGGTAGCGTGTGCGGCAGGATTAGCCGTCCTCGACGTAGTCGAGGAACAGAAATTGCAATCGAATGCTCTGAAGGTCGGAGAGTATTGGCTGCGTGGCCTGCGTGGGTTGCAAAATGAGTTCGCGTTAATTGGCGATGTGCGCGGATCGGGGTTGTTTCTCGGGATCGATCTGGTGAATTCGCGGGAATCGCGGGAACCGGCGGCGGCCCAGGCTCCCTACGTGGTGAATCAACTCCGCGAGCTGGGGATTCTGGCTGGGACAGATGGCCCGGGCCACAATGTAATCAAATTGCGGCCACCGCTGACCTTTACGGAAGAAAATGCCGAGTTGTTCACCACTACGTTCGCGAAAGTACTCTTAGAAGCGGGAGCGCAACCCGCAAAGTAGCGGTGCAATCCGCATTCGTCTTGCGGTCGATGGAAGTCCATCGCGATGCGAACCGATTCAATCTTCAATTCGGCAAATAAAGGCCCCCGGCGGGGAATTACCGGGGGTGGGGGATGAGGGACGCGTTTGAGATTCTTTAGACGGATAATTGCGTTTTGCGAAGCAAAAATAGGGCGAATACTGCGCCTACCAGCAACATCGCGATGGAGGAAGGTTCCGGAGTACGCACTATCTCTACTCCGCCAGAAATGCCTGGGTCAGACCCCGCCAAGGTGTTGACATAAACTGTGAAAGGTTGATCGTTGTAGGTGAAACCAGACGGTATCATCGTTGGGTTGCTCTCCGGACCGGAATACTGTTGCGGTCCGGCGAAGGTCCACTGATATTCAAGGCCGCTCATGCAGGTGACGTCTGTGGCGCACCAGTCGACGAAGAATCCACCGCTTTGTGAAGCGGCCCCGACGGTATAGAAGGCCACCAGCGAGTCACTTAGAATTGTTTGTACCCCACCCATGGTGTACGTGACGTTCATTGGGTAGAGGTAAAAATCATCGCCGTTCATGTAACTCGCTACCATGGAGGCCGGTTGGCTTGGAACGCTGAAGTTCATCGTGAAACTCTGGCCAGCTTGGCTCAATGGATCGGACGGAGTACCTGCGCCGTAGGTGCCAGTGACGCTGAACGTGGTAGGCGTGGAGTCGGCCATCGCCCGGGTCGTGAATGCGCCGAGGCTGAGGAGGAGGATTGCCAGAAATCGGGTTGCGTTCTTCATAATCCGTTGTTCGTCCCTTCCTTCAGGTGAGTGGGGCTGGACAGGTATGGCACTCACCTATATTAAGGAAGTGCAATCTACAGGCCAAAACTTAGCATTGAAAATAAAGGACTTATTTGTAGAAGGGAAACTGTTTTCCTTAGAGTGGACGGGGGTGTACTAGTTCTAGAGCAAAATCTTTCACTTGGACGATCCCAGAGAGCTCCGGCAGCCGTACCTTAATCCTTCTCCGTTTCGGAGGGTTCCTGCTGGAACAAGCGCGCCAATTCTGCGTGTTCCATGACCACTGCCGGATCCTTCTGGATCGCGTCGTAGTATTTCTTTTGAAAGCCGTCTCCGCTTTCCGTGGGAGCGAACAACTTACGCGCAAGCAAGACGGAAACGTGAGCATCCTCTGGCGTAACCGGCGCTTCGCCGGCCAGGGTCTCATCGATGCCTACGACGAACTCCGAGATGTTGTGAAGCCAGGAGAATTGCGGATCATCGACTACCAGTCGAAACAGCTCTCCCGTTGTCACCACGCCATGCGCTTTTTCGTAATCGCGACGCTCCATGTCCAACAGTGTTTTGTGAAGGCGCAAAAGCCCTTCTCGCAGGGACACTAATTTAAGACGAGCCGGCGTGTCGCGAGAGTCACCATGCTTGGAGTAAGGATCGTTGTTATTCGGGGTCACGTTTTGTTTCTCGGCCTTCCGCTCAATTGGCACCTTGGCTAGCTGTTCCAAGTTTATCGAAATTAAATTGTTTTGGCGCGGGCATGGTTACATTTCTTCCTGGGGTCTTCCTGCGGTCTTTCTAGGGTCTTTTGTGCGCTCGTTGGTCAAAAGCCGGAGCAATCTCCCGCAGCGCACATGAGTGAAACCCAAATTGGCGGTGGTCTACTTTTGTTTGACCACGAGATGGTTCTGTAGGCTCTTTGTGTTGGACACAGTTCCGGAAAGCGTGCCGGCAAGTTTTTTGTCGGAGTCGTTCTCCACCCATCCCTCGAGCAAGACATTGCCGTTCTTGACGATGATGTGGATGGAAGGAACAGTTTCCACCGCATATCGTTTCAGGGCATCGTTTTCGAACAGCGCCCGGTAGATGTCTCCGCGAAGTCCATCGTCGGATTCAGAGAAGGGAAGAACTTCAATCTGGTTGGAGACCGTCCCTACTCCTTCGAGGTCTTTCACGGCCGCTTCTGCGCTGGCCTTCAGCGTCGTGCGGAGAACTTGCCCGGTAAGCGTAACCCGGTTGCCCTCCACGCGAAATTCAATATTGTCGAAGACGGAATAAAACGGGAGCACCTGTATCTGATGGTGGACGCTTCTCGCCAGCGCATCGCTGGGTTTCTCAGGCATTTTCGCTTGAGACGGAGACGGAAGCGGCTGTGCAGAGCTACATTTTACTGCCGCGCAGAAAACCGCCAAGGACAGCACAATTGCAGAACTCACCTGCTTCATGCGATGTATCACCTCTCGTTCGCGACCGCCGCTGCCAGCCGTATTTAGCTTCAGGCACCATTATCCCGTGGTTCTCTGCTTTGCGCACCAGCGGCAGTGCTAGGATTTGACTGGGAATCGCGCTCTCCTTTCAGAATTGTTCGCCGATTGCCTGCCTGTTGAGTCTGCTCTATTGTTTTGGAGGACGCTTCTCTCTTGCTTGCCATTGCTCATCGCGGTGCCTCGGGATACGCCCCGGAAAATACCCTTGCCGCCTTTAGACGTGCTGTTGCGCAGGGCGTGACATTCATCGAAACCGATCTGCATTTGACCCGCGACGTTCATTTCGTCGCCATTCACGACGACACCGTGGATCGCACTACCAGCGGACACGGCCCCGTCAAGGAGTTGACCCTGGCGGAAATCCGCAAACTGGACGCGGGAGCCTGGTTCGCCAGTGAGTTTATCGGCGAGCGCGTTCCCATTCTCGAGGAAATCCTGGATTTCTCCCGCAAACACGATGTCGTGTTCTACCTGGAACTTAAATCCGACGGATTTTGGGGCGGGGAACATGCGCTGATCAGCGCCCTGCGGGACTCCGGGGAAATTCAACGCATGGTGATCATTTCGTTTGACCCGGCGATTCTGGCCAACCTTCGAAAACTCGAGCCACTGCTGATGACCGGGATGCTCTCGGACGGGCATCTGGCGAACCCATTCGAGCAGGCTCAGGAAATTGGCGCCCGGCAACTGGTCCTACGCGGAGATTTGTTGACGCCGAATTTGTTGCAGGAAGCGCACCGGCGCGATATCCAGGTCGTCTGCTGGACGGTGAACCAGCCCGCGCACATGCGGCTCCTTGCGTCCGCGGGAGTCGACGGGCTTATGAGCGACTATCCAGACCGGCTGCTGGCCGCGCTGAAGAAATAGCCTCGAAAAGCCGGACAAAGTCCTGCACAGTCAGCTGTTCCGCGCGCGCGTCTTCTCGAATACCCAAAGAACTCAACAGTTCGCGAGTGCGTGCTACTTCGACGAGTGATTTCAGATTGTTCGGCAGGGTCTTGCGTTTTTGCGCGAAGCAAATCTTGACGAAATCCAGAAACTCTTCCGGCGAATACTGCGGGGGGAGTAACGCGGTACCCGGCAATCGCAGCGTCACAAGCGCGGAATCCACTTCCGGCCGCGGACGAAACGCACCCGGAGGAAGGTCGAGCACGAATTCCGGCCGCGCGTAGAACTGTGAGGCGACAGACAGATAACCGTA
>Ga0070765_100000693_pt1 | contig 20128 bp, 19 predicted proteins | sample HubBroMetageWFT5_FD_71516 | JGI IMG/M metagenome (GOLD analysis project Ga0070765, IMG submission 71516) | Warmed and freeze-thawed soil microbial communities from the Hubbard Brook experimental Forest, New Hampshire - Hubbard Brook CCASE Soil... | ecosystem: Environmental > Terrestrial > Soil... | reverse complement strand
TTCCTTGCAGGCACAGATCACCCGCAGGGCGATTTCACCGCGGTTCGCTATCAGGATCTTTTTGAACATGTATTCGTGGGGCTGAATTGCTGGTTATTGCGGCCGCGGACGGACCGGCGGCGGCGGCTACGCGTTCCGTATCCCGAATAGCGGCATCCCATATTCCACCGGACTGCCGTTATTGACGTAGCGCTTCACGATCTCGCCCGAGGCATCCGCCTCGATCTCGTTCATCAACTTCATGGCTTCGATAATGCACAGTACCTGCCCTTCTCTCACCGTGTCACCCACAGCCACGAACGCCGGCGCTCCAGGCGATGCGGACTCGTAGAACGTCCCCACGATGGGCGACTTCACAATGTGCAGGTCGGCATCCGCGTCTTTGGGAGCCGCCGGCGTCTCCGTCGCTCCCTTCGTCACCTGCGACGACACGCCTTCCGGCGACTGCGAGGGAATCAGCACAGGAGCGGGCGCTGCCACCTGCACCACTTGCGGAGCATGATGACCCAGGCCACCTCGCTTAATATGCAGCTTCACGTCACCGCGTTCCATTTCGAACTCGGCAACGTCTTTCTCGACCAGCAACTCAATCAATTCTTTGATTTCTTTGTGATTCATCGGGTTCTGTTCGGAGGATGCCGCCGGCCTATCCGCACCCCGCAAGCCTTAACGAGACCGCACCGTCTCGATGGCTGCTGGCACAAACCTGCGACGCCTACCCTGCCTCCATCTCTATAAGATCTTTCGTCACCGGAGTCAGCATCTCGCACCCGGCCCTGGTAACGACCACCATGTCTTCAATGCGAATGCCACCCTTGCCCGGCAAGTAGATTCCGGGCTCGATGGTGACCACCATACCCGGCGCAAGCCGTTCAGCCTGTTTCTTTCCCAGCCTAGGTGGCTCGTGAATCTCCAGCCCTACCCCGTGCCCCGTCGAATGCGTAAAGTATCGGTCCAGCCTCACCTTACGCAGAACCGAACGTGCCGCTTCGTCCACTTCCCCAGCCGTGATCCCCGGTCTGATGGCAGCAATTCCCACCAACTGGGCTTCCAGCACCGCGTCGTACCACCCGCGTTCCACTTTGCTGGCCCGACCCACGTGGACAGTCCGGGTCATGTCAGAACAATAGCCCCGCAGTATAACACCCGAATCGATCACCACGAACCCGCGTCGCGGGATCGGCTGAACCGAAGCGCGCCCATGTGGCAACGCTCCCCGCTTGCCCGCCGCGACAATTGTGTCGAACGACATGCCGTCGGCTCCCGCCAGCCGCGCCGCGAACTCCAGCTTGCCGGCGATCTCCGTCTCCCGCACGCCCGAGCGAATCGCCTTCACCGCCTGCTGATACACCTTCGCGCCGAGAATCACCGCGTCGCGGATCAGCTTCAACTCATCAGCGTCTTTGATCATCCGCTGCCGCATGATCAAGCCCGATGTCGGCTTCCACTCGATGCGCCGGGTCGCAAGTTGTTTCATCTGTGCTGCTGCTGCGACCGTGGTCAGGTCAGCCTCGAATCCAATCGCTGCCCCGCTCAGGCTTCCTACGAGCTTCGCTGCCTCCGGCATCAGCGGCCCGGCGGAGATCGCCACTCGTGCGCCCTTCACTTCCTCGCGCGCCTGCTGGGTGTAGCGCCCGTCAGTGAAGAACACCCGCCGCCCCGCCAGAAACAGGAGCAACCCGTTGCTGCCGGTGTATCCGCACAGGTACCGTAAATTCGCGGGATGCGTCACCACAAACCCGTCGAGGTCTTCATCAACCAGCGTCTGTTGGAATTGCTTCTGCCGGCCGGAGTAATCCATCCTCAGCATTGTACGCACGGGCTGGCGGTCGTGATCAGAAGAGACTTCGCTATCTGCTACGCCACTCGGTCGCCGTGCCAGCGCTTACTCCGGCGACTGAATCACCAAGGGTGTGTCAGTCTGCTTGCGCGCCCGATAGATCGAGTTCGTACTGGCAACCTCCGCCACCGCGTCCGCGTGAACGATATACGTTCCGGGCCCCGGCTCCGACCCGAACGGAATCACCTGCTCTCCGCCCGATCGCAGCGTAAACTCCTGATACCCCAGGGCCGTCGCCCGTCCAATCTGGTTCACCGCCATCACGATCACGGTGAGTGTGAAGTCCTGCTGCGTTAAATTGGTCACGACCACTGAACCATCGATCTTCTCCCCGTGGACCGCCGGCAACTGCTTCCATTCGATGCCCAGCGCCGCCGTCACCACCAGCGTGAACTCCCGCTGTACCTGCATCGCCGGAACACTCGAGTCCGTCACTGACAACTCAAACCGATAAGCACCCGCTGCCGTCGGCACGCCGGAAATCGAGCCTCGTGTCGCATTCAACTTGAGTCCCGGGGGCAGCTTTCCGCCCGTCAACCTCCATGTAAGCGGCTGCGCGCCTCCAGTTACGTTGACTTTCAACCGCACATTCGATCCGGTGGAGATCGACGGCAGCGTCGTAGTGGTCATTGATAGCGGGGCCTGCGCCCACACACTCGCCAACTCGCTGCACAGAAGCACGAACCAAATCGCAGGCACAATCCATCGCGATCGAATTTGAATCATGGTGCAGACATTATAGGTAGTGGGCAGGAAGAAGGGTTATTGCCGCTCGGCCCCCGGAGCCTCGGCTGTGATCTTGGTCTCCACGTGAGTTTGCTGGAAGTCCTTGTTGTCGAGTGACACCATTACTTCGCGATTAAAGAAAAACAGCACGTGCAGTGTGAATTCAGTCCCATAAGTCTTGGGAAACCACACCCCGCCGGGCTGTTTTTCGTACTGCAGGCTGTACCCCACGCCGGGCAGGTCGGTGCCCAGCAACGTCCGCACTGCAAACGGCAGCTTGCGCGACAGCTTGGTGAACGCATAGATCGGCTCGAAGTCGGCCGTGTCGATGTACGCCTCGCCCGCCCAATCGATGTCGTTCTTGTCCACCGGCGTAAAACTCACGTGATAGGCATCGCGCCCCTGGAAGATCTCCCGGCCCACTAGATGGAAGGTGTACTTCGACACCTTGTCCGTCGCAAAAGGAACCAGGTTCTGCCCGATCCCATCTTTCGATTTCGGCTCCACTAGGTCTTCGCGCATATCATTGACCAGAGAGGCATCGAGACTGCCCTCGTTCGGCGCTGGCTCACCCGAGAACTCTACATACTTTCCCTTGCCCCAATACTTTCCGGTAAGCCTCTCCAACTGCCGCTTGGTTTTGTCTTCCTGCGGAACCATGTAGTAGTCGGTGATCTCCTCGCGCATGAGCTTGCCGTTGGTCTTCTTCGTAACCACATGGATGTGCTGATGGTACACATACTGCTTGCGTGCCAGTTCAGTACGGTCCTGGTTCGCCGCCACCCGCGCCATGATGGCGTCCGCCGTCAAGGGAGCCGAGTCGGCGGCAGGTGCTTTCTGGATTTCGGTTGGCGATTGTGCCGAGACAGAGAGAATAGCGCTGCACACGAAACTAACCAGCAACGCCGGAAGCCATTTCATGACCCACACCCCTTCGACTTCTTGGTACGGCTTCCGCGCCAAAGAAGTTCATGGGTGTGGCCTGCTGCGGAATAATTAAAGGATGGGAAAAGAGCCTTTACTGGAAACTCGAAACTTTCTTTCTAACGCTCCGCCCGCGCCTGCGGCAATCTCTTGATCGCCGCCTCCAGGTCCGCGGGATGGAACCCAAACGGCCCCGGCTTGCTCTTGTAGGCGACTTTCCCGTCGGCGTCGATCAGGTACAGCCGGTCCGGCCATCCCGTGTACGCGACCTCGGTGTGGTTTTCAAACCCATCGATCACCGCCGGAAACTTGATCCCCAGCTTGCGCACACAAGCGCCCGCTACAAACGCGCGCTCGGTTTCATCCTTGGGACTGGCGAAGACCACCTTGTCCTTGATATTGCTCTGCATCTGCCAGACATCGCTGGGATGCGCCTCGAGGATATACACCGCATAGAACGCGATCTGGCTTCCGTACTGTTCGTAGAGTTTATTGAGGGCAGGAACCTCCCGCCGGAAGGGCGGTCAGGTGTAGCTGCCAAACACCAGCACCACGGGCTTGCCGCGCAGTGCTGACAATTGCACCTCGGACTGATGGTCCAACGTCGGCAACCGGAAATCGGGAGCCGTCTCCCCCGCTAGCACCGTTCCGGCGCGCGCCTTCGTCCACATGGTTTCGAACGGAAACAGGAAGAACGCCGGCATCGGCATGTGCGACATCACCCGGCCGAACTTCTCCGGAGGCTGCCGCATCGCCCAGCCGATGATCGTCAGAAAACTGCCCCAAAGGCACAGCAGCACAATCGCAACAATCGTCAAGGTTCGTTTCGAGGGCTTTCGCATTAGGAGTTTCGCAAGTCTATTGTGAAACGCGCCCGCCATGAATAGTAGTTTTAGATTAGACAGGCGCCGCCACTAATGTTCGCCCGAGTTTGTGTACATATGTTTCGGACCCGGGTACTTCGATGCTACAGTTCTGCCTAGGAGCAGACGTCCATGTCCAAACCCGCCAACCGAACGCACAATTCGGCCAAGATCAAGGCCGTCCAAAAGGCACTGCAGGTTGAGACCGACCTGGATGTTGCGGTTGCAGAGCACGAAAAGAATCCCTTGGTACTGAAAGCGAAGGAGCACTTCATCCGGAGTGGCATCAGAATAAGAGAGTTTACGGTAACCTGGAACGATGAATATCCCTACACCAGACGGGATTGGTGTTCAGGTGCTCTGGCACCGCCGTTTTCCCCCAGACCACCCTCCCATCCTCGACTCCGTGCCCCCCGCCTATTCCGGCGGAAACGCGAACTGAAACTTCTCCTCGCCCACCGGAACCGTCACTGTGACCAGGTAGCTCTTCTTGCCGGTGTGCGAAATCGGAGCGCGGTCTGTCAGCTTCGGCATCGAGAAATACAACACTCCCTCCGCGTCGCCCTCCGGAGGAATCGTGTTGGCCAGAAACTCGCTCTGCTCCACCTGCTCGGGACGCGCATTGCGCGACGGCAACTGCGGACCGCTGCCATCGCCAATTTCACGGTTGCGCAACGCGCATCCCAGATCGCACGCCGCTGAGTCGTGCGCCGTGGCCCGCGGAGCACCACGTACCGTAAGTGTTGGATATGGCGGGTCGGAGGTACTGACGAATCCGTTGCCCTCCGACTCCTTCGTCAGCTCACGCAACAAGTCGGCCATCGTCGGAACGCCCGAGTAGCCCGCGGGACCCGCGGCAGGAGGCCCCCCGACCGCCGCGGCCGCGACCTTCGCCCACGCCGGTTGCCGCCGCATGCGATCCGCAATGTCCGCTGCCGAAAGCAACTGCAATGCCTTGGAGCCCACCGAGTCCTCCACTGTCACCGACTCGGGCACCATATTCACGGAGCTTTTTCCCCGATTCAAGATGTGCAACTTCACTCCGAAATACTTTCCATTCAACGTCGGAACGGCCGACGCCACCACGGTGTACTTCGTCCCTTGCAGGTATTGATAGCTGATCCCGTTCAGATAGAACGAGCCCCGTTCGCGTACCGCGCGGCTGAAATCCGGTCCCGCTCCGGTGTTAGGTTCCTGGGCAAATGCCAACGAGCACAGCAGCAGGGCACACAACCATCCGCGCATACAACCTCCAGTGAGCGCTCGGCGCGCCTGCTCATTGCATGGGCAGCTGATTGAGTTTTGCTTAGTTGGGTTTTTGTCGAAATTCGAAGGGCCTCTCCAAACCGGGAACCCGAAGTTTCCGCTAGCCCACCACAGCCCGTGGCGATTTCATCACTTTGCGCGGGCGCGACTCTTCGCTGTTGAGGCTCTTGTTCTCCATCCAGGTGTCGAGAATGCTCTTCTTGAACTTCCAGCGGTTGCCCAGCTTGAACGCGGGAATCTTCTCCTCAGACACGTACTTATAGAGAGTGTCGGGCGACACGCCCAGATACTGCGATGCCTGCCGGATGTTCATCACTTCGCGTGCATCCATCATCCTCAACCCTCCCCGAATTCCTGAAACAACCGGCTATTCAGGCTCCTGAAAAAATTAGCGCTTCACTTTGCTTTGCATGGCCTCACCCCTGCCCGGCATCGCCACTTGCTTCGGTCACCCGTTCCTGGCCGATTGCGCCGTCATTTCCCTGTGTTTCTTCCGCTCTTGGGGCGGAATCTCCGCCACTTTCGCCGGACTTTCGCGGCGCGTGTGTGCCGCCATCCGCCCCCCATTGTAGGGCGCACTCGCCCTCTCGACCATAGTCGAGCTGTTGCCGCATACGATACCTGCCCTGAAGTGCCCCGTGTCGCCCGTCCAAGTCCGTTGTTCCTTTTGTTGGTGGCCTCATGACTTATCCGCACTTTCCGCGTACTCCGCGATTGCTGCTGATGACATAGGCTTTGTTCGCGTCTAATCGCTGGAAATCCGCGGCTGCATCCGCTCCCCATTCCACGCCATTCATCTCACGTGTCTCATGAGTTACGATGGTTCCTCAGGAGGCGCCTTGTTCTGCAGTAGTTGCGGCTACGACAATCCCCGCGAGCACCGTTTTTGTGGAATGTGCGGTACGCCATTCCCTCATCGCCCCTTGACCGTGCCCGAAGCCCAAAGCACGCTGACCTTCACCAGCGTTCCGGTTGAGATCGCACCGTCGCCGCTCGCCGTTCCCAGCGGCGATACTTCCGCGCCTCGCGAGGCCGAGACCGTCGAGCCACCGCCCTTCTCGCATTCTCGTTCTGATGTTTCGGACGAACCCGGTGCGCCTGTCCCTGAAATCGTGCCTCCTGAAGCTGTCGCGCCTGCGGTTGAGCCGCCCGCCGCCGAGCCCGCTCCTATCGTTGACGAAGCTCCACTCGCTCCACCACAAACTGAGCCTGTTTACGAGGTTCCTGAACCCCAGCCGATCCATGTCCACGAGGAGTCCGTTCCGGTCCTTCACTCCGAGCCGCCTGAAGATTCGCACGTCGCCGTGACCGCAGCCAGCCGGCCGGACGTCGAGCCACCTGCTCCTCCGATCCGCGTCTTCGAGCAGCCCGCGCCGGCGGTCCGTGCCGTGCAGCCGGAGCCGGAATCGCCTGCTGCTCCCAGCGACGCGCCCACTCCACCGCCGGATGACATCCGCCGCTGGACGCCTCACATCGTGCCAAGGGCCGCGCCGCGCCCAGCTGCGCCCACGCGTACCGACACCGTGCCTCGCGCCCCAGCGGCCATTCATCCGTCACCCGATTCGCTTCCCATAACACCACCACCCGCGTCGGCCGGGATGCCCACATTCCAGTCCGTTGCCGAAGCATCCGGCGCGCCCGCCATCAGCCCATTCGAGCCGCAGGCAGAGAAGCTCCCGGATGAAGACCGCGAGCTGCAGGAGTTTGTCGCGAGCTTCCGCTATAGTCCGCCCGAGGAGTCGGTCGACGAGCTGACCATGCGCAGTGAAGTTCCGGTGCTCGACGCCGAGGCGCCCGTTACGCCCAGCCACCCTTCGTTCGACGACGACGTACCCCCTCCGCCCGAAGCGGGTCCGCATCCCACGGGCCAGGAATACTACTCGCACGCTGATGCCCCCTCTAATCGCGCTCACTTCCTGGAGATCGAAGATTCGCCCCATACCGCCGCCGCATCCGGCGCCTCGACCGCTTTCCCAACCTCGTTCCTCGGACTCAACGACCCCGTCGCCACCACGCTATCGCCCGATGAAGTCGCACACCCCTCTGGCACTCGTTGGATCTTGTGGACGGCTGTCGCCTTACTAGTCGCCGTCTTCGGAGACCTTGGCTTTCTCGAAGGCCGCGCCGAGATGACGCACGCGTATCCCGGCGCCGTCGCCATCATCAAGGAGCAATACGTCAAACTGCGCCAACGGGTTTCCAACCTCACAGCCCCTGCACCGGCCGCCCCGACGGAGTCTCCCGCCGCGCAACCTCTATCGGAAGTGAAGCCAACGTCCCCAGAGCAGTCTGCCGCCAAGCCTCCGGCAGAGTCTTCGGACAACTCGAATTCGCAGGCTGCGCCCGCGACGCAGCCCGCGGCCACGCCCGATCAGCAACCGTCGAAGTCACCAGACACCTCGGCGCAGTCCGCCCCGGCTACCGACACCTCAACTACTCCTCCTGCTTCGGTGCCCCCGCCTCCCGTTGCAACTCAAAAGCCTGAGGCAGACGTGCCGCCAAGTCCCGCTCCCGATACCACGGCGGCAAAACATGAACTGACTGGTGAGCCGCCACTTGTCACCGTAAAGCCCAAGTCCAAGCCCGATCCCGGACAACAAGAATTAGCCAACGCCCTGCAGTCCAGCGATCCCGCGGCCGCAGCGGCGTGGCTCTGGAAAGCCACCTCCCGCGGCAATCCCGTCGCCCCGGTTCGTCTGGCCGACATGTACATCAAGGGCAAGGGAGTTCCCCACAGTTGCGAGCAGGCGCTCGTACTGCTGCGCTCCGAGGCCGCCAAAGAGAACGCACCAGCGCGCAACCGCCTCGCCGCGCTCTACGCCAACGGCACTTGCGTCGCGCGCGACCGCGTCAGGGCCTATCAGTTGATGTCGTCCGCCCTCGCCGTCGACCCCACCAGCGAGTGGGCTGAGCAGAACCGCAAGGAACTCTGGCAGCAGATGACTCCCCAGGAACGCGCCCAAGCCGAAAAATACCGCTAAAGACTTCCGGCTCTCGCACAATTCGGAATGTGGTACTGCCAACTGACGATCGGGAACCGCCAACTATCTTCCCCTCACCCGCTATAATGTCTCCGACGTCATACACGGCTGCTTTTGCAACCACCTGAGTTTCCATGGCATCACTGACATTCGGAGGAAAGAACCAGAATGGCATTCGAAGTTCCACCCCTGCCCTACGACTACTCTGCTCTGGAACCGTTTATCGATACCCAGACCATGCATTTGCATCACGACAAGCATCACCAGGCTTACGTGACCAACCTCAACGCCGCTGTTGATAAGGCTCCAGAGCTCAAGGATCTCACCGTCGAGGACCTGATCAAGGGCCTCGAGAACGTGCCCGAGGCCGTCCGTGCCGCCGTCCGCAACAACGGCGGAGGCCACATCAACCACTCCATGTTCTGGACCATCATGGGGCCAAATTGCGGAGGCGAACCCAGCGGCGCCATCGCCGACGCCATCAAGAGAACGTTCGGAGACTTCGCCAGCTTCAAGGAAAAATTCAACGACGCCGGAGTCAAGCAGTTTGGCAGTGGATGGGCCTGGCTCGTGCGCGACGCCTCCGGCGCGCTGCGCATCATGAGTACCCCCAACCAGGACAACCCGCTCTCTCAGGGCTTCTATCCCGTCATGGGCAACGATGTCTGGGAGCATGCCTACTATCTCAAATACCAGAACCGCCGCGCCGACTACCTCAAAGAGTGGTGGAACGTGGTCAACTGGCCTGAAGTCAACCAGCGCTTCCAGTCGGGCAAGTAAGTATCGCGCTGAAGATACCGTGAACTCTTCAATTTTCGCATAAATGTGTAATCCCCGTTCAAGCTGCTTGAGCGGGGTTTTTCTTGCAATCTCGCCTCACCCGTCGCACATTGACTTGCAACACCCCAGTTCCTAATATGAGTTGCGCGCACTGGGGGAGATCTTTCCCGAGGTGATCGGCCAAACCATCTCGCATTACCGCATCCTCGAGAAAATCGGCGGCGGCGGAATGGGTGTCGTGTACAAGGCCGAGGACGTCCGTCTTGGCCGCCTGGTTGCGCTCAAGTTCCTTCCCGAAAGCGTCGAGCAAGACCCCGATGCTCTCGAACGGTTTCGTCGCGAGGCCCATGCCGCCTCCGCACTAAGCCATCCCAACATCTGCGTCATCTTTGACATTGGCGAAGACAACGGCCGCGCCTTCCTGGTCATGGAGTTTCTCGACGGGCTGACCCTCAAGCATCTGGTCGACAAGGGGCCCCTCGAGATCGAGCGGCTTCTCGACATCGCCATAGGGGTTGCAGATGGACTGGATGCCGCCCACGCCAAAGGAATCGTTCATCGCGATATCAAGCCGGCAAACATCTTCGTCACCGAGAACGGTCATGCCAAGATCCTCGATTTCGGATTGGCGAAAGTGACTTTCTCCGGCCCACGCCACCCTGATCAATCTGGGCCCACGGTCAGCGGAATGTATGAGGAGCACCTCACCAGCCCGGGCAGTACGCTGGGCACCCTCGCTTATATGTCCCCTGAACAGGCGCGCGGAAAGCCGCTCGATGCCCGTACTGATCTCTTTTCGTTTGGCGTGGTGTTGTACCAGATGGCCACGGGAGCGTTACCTTTTCGCGGTGACACCACGGCTTTATTGTTCGAAGCCATCCTCCACAAGGCTCCCGTTGCGCCTGTTCGACTGAACCCCGATCTGCCTCCGAGACTGGAAGACATCATTCACCGCGCGCTCGAGAAAGACCGCAATCTGCGATACCAGAGTGCCTCGGACATGCGGGCCGAGTTGCGCCGCCTCAAGCGCGACACGGATTCGTCACAGCACTCTGTCGCGGTTTCGGCGGACGACGAATCTCCTTCCGGGCAGGTTGCTGCTCCTGCCGGATCGTCTAACCCCACCGGCCGAACTGCGTCGTCGAGAGAAACCGTCTCCCATCTGGAAGTCGCAAAGGAACGGACTTCTCGTTGGTGGAAGACAGCTACAGCCGTGCTTTTATTGATCGCGGCAATCATCGCAGGCGCACTCTACTGGCGCGCGCATCGGGCGCCCAAATTGAACGACGAAGACACGCTCGTGTTGGCGGACTTCAACAATACGACCGGCGATCCGGTCTTCGATGACACCTTAAAACAGGCCATTTCGGTGCAACTTGGCCAGTCGCCTTTCCTGAACATCCTCTCCGACGCAAGAGTCCGCGCGACCTTGAGGCTGATGGCCAAACCGCCTAACACGAAGCTCACGGCCGACGTGGTGCGTGATCTATGTCAGCGGGCCGGAGCAAAGGCCTACGTTTCTGGCACGATTGCCAGTCTCGGCAGCCAGTACGTCATCGGTCTTGACGCCGTCAATTGCAAGTCAGGTGATCTCTTGGCACAGGAGCAAGTAACGGCGGCAGACAAAGAGCATGTTCTGAGAGCGTTGGGTCAAGCTGCGACCAAGCTTCGCACCAAGCTCGGCGAGTCGCTAAGTACCGTAGAGCAATTCGACACCCCCATGGATCAGGCCACCACTCCATCGCTCGAAGCCTTGAAGGCACTCTCGGAGGGAAGAAAGACCCTGCAGGAGCAAGGCAGCGCGGCGGCGATTCCATTCTTTAATCGCGCCATCGAACTCGATCCCAACTTCGCCGCCGCATACGCCGCATTGGGAATCTCCTACTCCAACCTGCGCGAGCCCGGCCTGGCCAGCCAGAACCTGCAGAAGGCTTACGACCTGCGAGACAGGGTGAGTGAGCGCGAGAGGTATCGCATCTCTGGAACCTACTACCTGCTGGTCACGGGCGAACTGGAAAAGGCAATTCAGGCCTACGAAATGTGGGCAAAAACCTATCCTCGCAACGGCGAGCCTTACGGCAACCTCGGCGTCGACTACTCCTACCTGGGACAATACGACAAAGCGGTCACCGCAAGCCTCGAAGATCTCCGCATCAACCCGGGCAGCGCAGCTGCCTTCATTAATCTAGTCGGTCTGTATGCCGCCTTGGATCGTCTCGAGGATGCAAAGACGAAGTATAAGGAGGCCATCGAGCACAAGGTTGCCAATCCGATTTTGTATGGCAATCGCTATGGAGTGGCCTTTCTTGAGGGCGACACCTCCGAGATGAAGCGGCAAGTCGCGCTGGCGAGCGGCAAACCGGGGGAGGATATTCTTCTTTCGTTTGCATCCGACACCGAGGCATTTTACGGACGCCTCGAAAGCGCGCGGGAATTATCCAAGCGCGCGGCCGACTCAGCACGGCGCAGCGGGTCGGCGGAGACTGCTGCAGCGTGGCAAATGAATTCCGCGCTACGCGAGGCGGAGTTTAACAACATCGCGCGCTGCCGGCAGGACGTTGCCTCCGCGCTCGCTACCGCGCCCACGCGAGATGTGAACATTCTCGCCGCCCTGGCATTAGCTCAGATCGGCGACGTTGACCGGGCAAAGCGTATGGCTGACGGGTTGGCTGAGCAATATCCACTTAACACCGTGGTCAATCACTATTGGCTGCCCGCCATCTACGCTTCGATCGAGATCAAGCACGGCAATCCCGCCAAGGCCATCGACATTCTCCAAACCGCCGAGCCCTATGAACTCGGCACTCCACTTCCCCAGTTTGAGGTCGGCGGATCGCTCTACCCCGTTTATGTAAGGGGCTCAGCATATCTGGCGCTGAATAAAAGCAAAGAAGCGGCTGCTGAGTTTCGTAAGTTCGTGGATCAGCGCGGTGTCCCCGTGAACTCGCCGTTGGCTGCTCTGGCTCAACTCCAACTCGGCCGGTCTTATGCACAGGCAGGAGACTCGATCAATGCACGTACCACCTATCAGAGTTTCTTCGCCCTATGGAAAGACGCCGATGCCGAAATTCCCGTACTGCGACAAGCCAAAACTGAGTATCAGCAGATACGGTAAGAGGCCCGGCGGGGCATTTTGTTTCACGACATTCAATGAACGGGGGCACGGCCTTCGCCGTGCCCCTCGCTCTTTCCTCAACAGACGGTCGGGTTACGCGGCCTTGTTCGCGCCGCTGCAGCAAGGCATATAGCCACCCTTGCAGCAAGCTGCCCCTTTTGCGCAGCAGGACGACGCCGCGACACTCTTGCAGCAACCATCCTTACCGCCGCCTGACAGCCCGGCCGACGGCTTCCCGCCCTTCATCATGGGGCATTTGTCGCCACAGCAGCCCGCCTTGCCGTCTTTCTGGGCCGTCATCGGGCATTTGTCGGCGGAGCAGCATGCCATCTTGCCGTCCTTGTGCGCCTTCATGTCGCACTTGCCGTCCTTGCCGCAGCCGCCGTCTTTGCCGCAGCAGTCCATCTTCTCGCCAGTCTTGGCATCGGCCTGGTTGCAACACGCACACGTTTTCGCCGCATCGCCCGCCGCCGCTGGGGCCGCCGGAACCGCCGTCTGTGCCATCATCGCCAGTGCGAACACCAGCATGCTTACCACTGCCATTACTTTCGTTTTCATGATTTCCTCATTGTCTCGTTGCGCAGGCAAATACTGCCCGCCGTTCACTGCTTGCGACGGCACACTTCCACCGTCGTCCAGACGCAGCGATGCGCGCTCTAGATTCTGAGGTCTGTCTTTAATTCAAGGATGGGCTTCACGAAGCGGGACGCGAGCGCGCTCCGCCATACTCCAAAACCTTTTGCTGTTTGCGGCGCCAAGCCTGCGGCCGCTTCCGCCACGCTCTCCAGCGGATACACCGCGTGCCGTTCCGAGCTGACCACGAACCCCAGCGGCCGCTCCGCGGAATCTCCGTTCGTGCAGCACTCCGGGTGCTTCGCGGCCGGCGCTTCCGCCTGCTCTTCCGGACAGCACGGCATTGCCTGGGAGGCGCTTTCATCCGCCGCGGCCATCGCCTGCGCGCGATGCATTGTCATGGAACACTCCATGACCTGGTCGCCCGCAACCAGCGCCAGCCCGGCCTCGGCCCACAGCGCGATCGCCAGCATCAGCATCGCTGTCAGTGCCTTCCGGATTGAGCTCTTGCTGCTCATGATCGACCCTACGATTGTGCCGATTCGGGGAACAATGGTCTGTGACGTGGATCACCGGCCAGTGGTTCGACGGCACAGTCCGCTGAATGTCACACTCGTCCGCCGGAACCTCTAGACCTCAAATATGCGGTAATGCGCAGGAGGCGTCTGCGCCTGCAGCAGCGTGATCGCAACGTTTCGCACTGGAATTCCCGCGGTTGTCTGGCCCTCGAGGGTTCCATGGTGAGCATGGCCGTGCAAGACCAGGTCAGCTCCGTGCCGATCGATGACCTCCGCCAGACGGGACGTGCCCATATAAGAATGGATTTCCGGAGACTCGCCAATTACCGTGGCGACAATCGGCGAGTAGTGCAGCACCACCACTCGCTTGGGAGAGCGCAATTGCGAAAGGCCTCGTTCAAGTTTCAGCGCCTCCTCGATCGAAGCCCGAACGAATGTCTTGATCTCGGGCTCTCCGAAGGCTGTGAGGACCCCTCGGCCAAAGCCGCCGACAAACCCCTTGGTTCCGGCAAAGCCCACACCATCGCGCTCATAGGCGCTGCCGTCCAGCACTTTGATTCCGCCTGACGTCAGCATCTGCCGCAGTTCGTCTTCGCGTCCGCACTCATAGTCGTGATTGCCCAGCACCACAATCGTGGGCACACGCGTTCGTACCAACAGGTTGAGCAGGGGTTCCATCTCCCCAGGCTGTCCGTAGTTGGTGAGGTCACCTGCCAGCACTAGCACATCGGCTTGGTCGCGCACGTGTTGCAGCTGATCGTGCAAAACGCTCTGGTTCTGCGGAACGAAATGGATATCGGCGGTAGCAGCTATTCTCATGGGCATTGACGACGAAGAAGCGGACGGTCCTCATGCACAATTCTCTTCGTCCTCCAGGCTGATCTGGACACTTCGCTCCCGGCGTTCCTCAAGCAGATTGTCCAGCCCCCACTCCTTCACGTCGATGGCAAACATCTTGTCGTCAACCAGGCTGCCCCGGAAGCGAGCGTTGGGGTCAGGCGACAGGACCTCACGTTCCAGCCGGCCGATCAGGTCTCGCCACAAGGATTCAGGCACGTAGCCCGCCTGACTCGGATAAACATAGTGAAACAGCAATAACGCCCAAAGCAGAATTTCCCAATGCGGCCCGGTCAACTGCATCACGCGGTCCCACTGCAACTTTCCGCGAGAAGCGTAAATGATATGGGCAATGTCGGCACCATCGAACCGCTCGCGGCGGATCACAAACAGCTTGGAGGCCAGCAACTCTTCAGGAGCTAGCACTCGGGTCTCGACTCCCACAACGGTTGCGGGACGCGAGTGCTCGATCCACGACGCATCGACCGCAAGCACGCCATTGCTCATGCCCGTGATCAGATCAACGAAAAAACCATCGCGATGCGCCTTCGCCAGCCACACCGGGTCCCGTACTTCACATTCAAAACCATGTGCCTGCAGAAGTTGCAGCGCCCGTGACGCATCGCTCGCGCTAACGAAAATATCCAGATCCTTGGTGTAGCGGCAGATTCCCGTGTGCTCACGCAAAGCGAATGCCCCCGCCACGGCGTATGGCAGCTTTTCCTTCTCAAATATCGTGAGTACCTCGCGGAACAGGGCCTCCTGTTTCGCTGGAAGTTTGTGGGCGCGGGACGACGTCTCTGGAACCCGCTCCACCGACTTGGCAGCTCGCTTTGCCACAGATATCAGAGCACCGGAAATGCCCGCGAGATACATTCTCTTCCCCGGTTTCTGGCGCTCTTTGCGCCTTAGAAAACGGCATACGCGCGTCTAATGTGAAAAAGATACCTAGGGTATCGACCTGATTGATTGTTCCGGCGTTCCGGGTAATTCTGAGGAAGCCGCTTTCTTCTTGCCCCCCCGGGAAAGCCAGTCGTTCACAATGAGCACCTTTGACAGTCCGAGCCCTAACCTGTCTACATTCGCGCCTGGCGACACTGGCGAGCACAAATCTCACACGGTGCAGTTCTATGCAGACGACGCCTTCCTCATGGACGACATGAGCCGCTTCCTTGGCACGGCCCTGGGGAGAGGGGACTCCGCCATCGTGATCTGCACGAGGGCCCACCGTGAGGGACTTTCGCAACGGCTGAAAGTACGGTGGCCTGAAATCTCTCGCGCCATAGACACGGGACGCTACGTGCAATTGGACGCGGCTCAAACGCTTGCCCAATTCATGGTGGACGATTGTCCGGACGCGCAGCGCTTTGCCGATTTCATGGGCCCGGTCATATCGCGCGCCCAGGCGGTTGCCGAGAGCGATCCGGCTCGCGTCGCCGCCTTCGGAGAGATGGTCACCCTGCTGTGGGCACAAGGGAAATCGGACGCCGCGGTCCGGCTGGAAGAGCTATGGAATGCCTTGTCTCGAACCCACTCCTTTTCTCTCCGGTGCTCTTATCCCATGGCAGGTTTTTCTCGCCAGGAAGATGGCGGCCCGTTCGCCAGAATCTGCGCCCAGCATTCCGCTGTCATTCCGGATGAGAGCTATACGACACTAATCGCGGAAGACGAGCGCATGCGCACCGTCGCGCGCTTGCAACAGAAGGCGCGAGCTCTCCAGGCCGAGATGGAGGAACGCGGGCGGGTCGAGAACAAATTAAGACGTAGCGCCGCCGAGCTTGAACTGCTGGTCGAACAACGCACCGCAGCCTTACAACGGCTTTCCTCGCGACTGCTTAGGGTGCTGGACGGGGAGCGTCGTCGGCTGGCGCGCGAGTTGCACGACACCATTGGCCAGCACTTGATCGCATTGAAACTGAACGTCAACGTGCTCAGAAAGTCGCCGGAGCGCGAGGATCTTTGGGTTGGGGCCGAACAACTAATGAAGCAGTGCATCTCTGAGGTTCGGACGCTTTCCTATCTGCTCCACCCGCCTACTCTGGACGAGATCGGGTTTGCCTCTGCTGCAAATTGGTATGTCAAGGGCTTCATCGAGCGCAGCGGGCTCCGAGTCAGCTTGAACGTCTCGGAGGGCCTGACTCGTATGCCGCCTGAAGTCGAACTTTCACTCTTCCGCACGCTGCAGGAAACGCTGAACAACGTGCATTGGCATTCTGGCGCTTCCAAGGCGGATGTTATGGTAGCGCGCTCCGCCCACGATGTGACGCTGGAAGTGAAAGACAATGGCCATGGAATTCCTCAGCAATTAGTGCTTCAGATCCTCGACACCGGCGGCCCATCGGGTGTGGGACTCATGAGTATGCGTGAGCGTGCCCGCGAACTCGGCGGAACGATGCAACTCCAATCCGACCAGAACGGCACCTCAGTACGAATCAGGATCCCCATTACACCCGGTTCTGAGAGAGTTCAGCTTTAGCTGCGCCATACGCGTCTCTTGTCATGCCTCGCCGACTAACATCAGCGAGGGATTCGCATCTTCAAACTCTTCGGCAGCCATGTAAGCCGTGCCTGGCAACCTCCTCGCATTTTGTCATTCTCAGCGAGCCAACGGGGTTCGCGCGAATCGCCGCGGCGGGCTTCGTGGGAGACGTCAGGCCGCAAGGAAGCTGATTTCCTGATGCATTACACTGTTACCGTCAAGGATCCCAAACCAATGAAACGCACTGTTTGGTTAGCCGCCGCCCTGTTTGTCGCCACCTTCGCCTCTGCCCAGGTTCCCGCCGCTCCGTCGAATGCAGCGCCTGCCTCCGCCGGCCCGATCGGCCCCTCCTCCGTCTGGCACATGCCGTCCACTTTTCTCGCCGCCGCCCACAAAGCCTGCGACAGCGCTCCGCCGCCCAGTTTCGCCGATTGCTTCATCAACCAGATGTCCACCGCGGGCGCGTCACCTGCTTCCGTCGCCTTCACTCGAGCGCTCCAGAAAGAGAGCGGCGGAGACGTCGGCATCATGAGTGGCTTCAACAAGGTCGGCCCGGCGGTTGACGTCGCTTTCGTCGTCTATCCGCTGCGCGCCAACACGAACAACGGCCTCCTGTTCGTCAACGGCACGCCGAAGATCGTCAATGCAGAAAACCTGCAACTGCTCGACCAGGCCGGTATGCAGCAGAGTCCCCAGTTCCAGAACACCAAAGCGCAGTTCCCCAACGTCAATCTCTGGCCCGGCGACCGCGACGGTACCACTTGGCCCAACTCTTCCACCAATCCTGACGGCAGCGTCTCCTTTACCTTGGGATATCCACTGCGCAACGGATGTCATGCTTGCGCCCACGCCGGCTTTGCCGAGTTCAATTGGAACTTCGGCGCCCACGGCAAGTTCCAGGGCACAACCTTCATGGGAATGACCCCGCCGCCCGTGCAATAGGCCGCGCGCGGTGACCCAGTCCAATCGGGTGCCTCGTTCAAGCGAAGCTTGAGCGGGTCTTTTTCTGTCCTTCGGTACACCTTTCAGACAGAGTTCGGTCGGGTGCCCACCGAAGCGCAGCTTGAGTGGGTGTTTCTTCGACCCCGGCCACCACCGTCGGCCAGGACACCAAAACCTCTAAATTTCCACCGCGTTTTCCTCCCAATCCACAGCCTTCCACAGGCTTGCACCAACAATGGGCGTTGTACTCGCCGACGCGCAGGCTTACAGTCCGAGAAATGGGGTTGGGCTCAGGGCCGAAATGGTCTCGCTTGAGGCACCTCGCCGACCGTCCTTTGCCACCAATGATTTAGGTGGCGTCAGATACCGTTTTGGGGCGAATGTTTACTCTGCGGGTTCCCTCAGCGAGGTGTAAAATACAAGATGTTGTGATAGTTACTTGACATCCACAATATCGTGGGCGTACTGTCCATTTCACTTGATCAGCCGACGGTTGCGCAGAGGAGACACTTTCTCAGCAATTCCTGAGGCTCCGAACCGGAAGAGGTGACCGTTTCGGAGAGTAGTTGGCCCGGTCGGGAGCAGGGTTGAAATCCCACCGATCAGGGTCGAAAGCAGTCGTTGTTTTGGGTCGGGTTTGCCCCAAATTTCCCCCGCGAGTTTGGGCGAAGTTGATAGTCCAGGACACTGAGGCGCATCGCGCAACGATCGCAGCAGTCGTGATCCTTTCCAAGTCCAGGTAGCACTCTCGGTGCGCGAGTCACGCAGCGCGCCGCGAGTTAACGTTCCGTTCGGACGCAAGCAGCCGCACTCGTTTTCAGATTGCGACCTCTGCGATGCGTGCTCATGCAGTTGTGAGCATGCCGAAGTCATATTGCGGTGACACCGAACGGCGAAAATCGGGGCCTCTTCCCCGCTAAGTTTTTCCGGCCGCGAAGAGGCCCTGTGAATTTGCGCGTGACGCGGCGCCCGCGAACCATTCGGGCGAAAGAATTAAGACGGGCCTTGAGTCCCGCACAGAAAATCAGCAAGGAGCAGCAATCATGGCCGAAACAACCGACAAGACAACCACGGCGGCAACAACCACCACAGCGCCAGCCACGACCACCACCAAGAAGAAAGCCGCGCCCGGCCTCACTTTCAAGCGGTATTTCACCAAGGCCGGCGTTTCGCCCTACGACGAGATCGAGTGGGAACTCCGGATCGCCCAGATTACCGACTCCAAGGGTGGCGTGATCTTCGAGCAGAAAGACGTCGAGACCCCCAAAGACTGGTCGATGACCGCCACCAACATCGTCGCCAGCAAATATCTGCACGGCACGCTCGACACGCCTGAGCGCGAGACCGGCGTCCGCCAGCTCGTGACCCGCGTCGCCGAGACCATTCGCGACTGGGGCATCAAGGGCGGATACTTCCGCACCGCCGACGACGCTGCCATCTTCCACGACGAGCTCGCGCATCTTCTCCTGCAGCAGAAGGCGGCCTTCAACTCGCCGGTGTGGTTCAACGTCGGATGCGACCGCATCGAGCCCAACTCCGACGCCCAGAACTGGCACTGGAACGAAGTCGAGCAGAAGGTCGAATTCGGCGCAGTTGGCTACAAGAAGCCGCAGTGCTCCGCATGCTTCATCAACTCCGTGCAAGATTCGCTCGACAGCATCCTGACGCTGGCCAAGACCGAGGGCATGCTGTTCAAGTGGGGCTCCGGAACCGGCTCGAACCTGTCGCCGCTGCGCTCCTCGGCCGAAACCCTCTCCGGCGGAGGAACCGCCAGCGGCCCGCTCAGCTTCATGAAAGGATTCGACGCCTTCGCCGGCGTCATCAAGTCCGGAGGCAAGACCCGTCGCGCCGCCAAGATGGTGATCCTCAACATCGACCACCCTGACGTCGTTGACTTCATAGAGTGCAAGCAGAAAGAAGAAGCCAAGGCGTGGGCGCTGGTCGACCACGGATACGACGGCTCAGGTCCCGACTCCGAGGCTTACGCATCGGTGTTCTTCCAGAACGCCAACAACTCCGTGCGCGTGACCGACGACTTCATGTACGCCGTTGTTCGTGACGGCGACTTCACCACCCGCGCCGTGAAAGACGGACATCCCGTCCAGACCTACAAGGCGCGCGACCTGTTGCGCAAGATCTCCGACGCCACCTGGCATTGCGGAGATCCCGGCATGCAATACGACACCACCACCAACCGCTGGCACACTTCGAAGAACACGGCGCGCATCAACGCCAGCAATCCTTGCAGCGAGTACATGTTCCTCGACGACTCCGCCTGCAACCT
>Ga0070765_100000692_pt1 | contig 20129 bp, 18 predicted proteins | sample HubBroMetageWFT5_FD_71516 | JGI IMG/M metagenome (GOLD analysis project Ga0070765, IMG submission 71516) | Warmed and freeze-thawed soil microbial communities from the Hubbard Brook experimental Forest, New Hampshire - Hubbard Brook CCASE Soil... | ecosystem: Environmental > Terrestrial > Soil... | reverse complement strand
GGGGTAGACATTCAGACAGCCCGCCGCCGCTAATCGATCTGCCTCACAATCTGCGAATCCAACTTAAGTCTGCCTTACCTAGAGTATCTGGCCTGCGAAAATGGCGAGCGTGGCCTTAATCGCGCTCTGCCCAACACTTAGAGGCTGAAATGTAGGTGCGTGCGTTCCACGTGGAACAGAGCCGTTGCGCAGGACACATCCAAATCTCATATTCACTTGCAATAAGTTCAGAAAAAGACTCGAGTGGTACCTGGCCACGAGGAACGGTTCAAGGGGTCCAGGTAAAGCGATTTCAAATAGGGAAAAAGGCGCTTGCGAATCTAGCCGATTGGTTAAATAGGACAGGCTGCGACGTTCCACGTGGAACATCTTGCGTGGAGGTAAGTCGAGGAAGTCAATTCCCACAATCGAGCGGCGGGGATGAAAGGTTTCACGGGGTACATTGCGAACTACAAATACTGCGCGTTCCCGGAGAATTTCCCAACAGAACTGCTCCGACGTTCCACGTGGAACATCTAGCCAGGCGAAATTCCACAGAACTGCGGACGTTCCACGTGAAACAAGTTGCAACGCTGACGCGATTCTGCTAACTTTTCGCGAGTTGGGGGGCTTGTTGACGCGAATCATCGCTGTCGCAAATCAAAAGGGTGGGGTCGGCAAGACGACCACCGCAGTGAACTTGGCGGCTTGCCTCGCTGCCTCTGAACAATCGACTTTGCTGGTGGATTGTGATTCCCAGGCCAATGCCACGGCCGCAATCGGGTTTGTCAAGGATCCTTCGCGAAGAACTCTCTACCATACGCTGATTCTGAACGAGCCTTTCGACAGAATTGTTCAAAAGTCGCAAGTGGATAGACTGGATGTCGTCCCCGCCGACAAAAACCTTGCGGGAGCCGCGGTAGAGCTCGTATCGGCGGAAAATCGCGAATATAAGCTGCAAGCGATCCTGAACGCGATTCGAGAGCGCTACAAATTTATAGTATTGGATTGTCCTCCGGCCCTCGATCTTTTGACTTTGAACGCGCTGGTCTCTGCCGACGCCGTGCTTGTGCCGATTCAATGCGAATACTTGGCGCTGGAGGGCGTTTCCGAACTATTGGATACCTTGATGCGGATCCGGCGGACGCTAAATCCGGGTCTAGAGATTGAAGGGATTTTGTTGACGATGTTCGACGAGCGAACGACCTTATCGAGGCAAGTAGCCACGGATTTGCGCAGTTTTTTTGGAACGCAGGTTTTTCAGAGTGTTATTCCGCGCAATGTGCGGCTTGCCGAGGCGCCGAGTTTCGGAAAACCGATCATATTTTACGATCTTCATAGCAAAGGGGCAGAGGGCTACACGCAACTCGCCCAGGAGGTTATTGCCAATGCCGAGAAACGCACTGGGACGGGGGCTCGGAGCGCTCATTCGGGAGCCTGAACCGCAGATTCCCGCGCCGCCGACGCCGGCAGCTCAGCCGCACGCTACGAACAGTAGCGCTGCCGCCGCTGCACCTGCTCGGGAAACAATGCACGCCGGACCGCTCCAAATCGACATCGATCTGATCGAGCCTAGCCCGTATCAGCCTCGCACGAGGTTTCGCGAGGAAGCATTGGATGAATTGGCGCGGTCCATTAAGTCGAGCGGAATCATTCAACCCTTGGTGGTCCGGCCCATCGGCAGTCGTTTTCAGTTGATTGCGGGCGAGCGGCGTTGGAGGGCTGCTCAACGTGCCGGCTTGACGAAGGTTTCCGCGATTGTGCGGCCGGTTCCCGATGAGCTGGCTTTGGAAATGACACTGGTGGAAAATATCCAGCGAGAGGATTTGAATGCCATTGAGGCAGCCCGAGCATTCGAAAGATTGATGGATGAATTCCAGCTTACGCAGGAAGCAGTCGCAGAGCGGACGGGAAAAGACCGCGCGACGGTGGCCAACTCGATCCGTTTGTTAAAGCTCGAGCCGACAATCCTGGACTGGATTGAAGAGGGGAAGCTGACCGCCGGGCACGGGCGAGCTTTGCTGGCGGTGGCAGATTCGCCGCTGCGGATGCGCTATGCGCAGCGAGCCTCGCGAGGAGGGCTAACGGTTCGGCAGATTGAAAGACTCGCCTCCCGGCGTTCGCGCGGCGCTAGCCCTGCAGCGGAAATTCATCTGGACGCGAATATTCGGGCGGCGATCGACGAACTGCAGCGGAATCTGGGAACGAAAGTCCTGTTGCGGCAGAAGACGAAAATGCGCCCCGGGCAGCTCGTGTTGGAATACTACGATGATGCGCAGTTGATGGGAATTTACGATCGATTAATGAAGTGACGCAGTATCCCGGCGACAATCGTCGCCGCACTCTCGTTCCAACGTATCTTTTGGACAACTCGCTCTGCGCGATGCGTTGACTTGTACGCGCCGAAGGCTAGAGTAGGAGAGTCCCTTTAGGAGAAAAGTCATGGCATGGAAGTGGCCCGGTTCATCGAAGAATGGCGCTAGCGAAGAGTGGACCGGATTCATTGATCAGGGTGTGACTCTCGAAGGCACGCTGCAGCTCACAGGAACGTTTCGTATCGATGGCAATGTGCGGGGCAATATCATTTCCGAGCAAACCGTGGTTCTGGGTGAAGGCGCAAAAGTCGAAGGCCAGATCGAGGGAAACCGAGTGGTGATTTCCGGGCGCTTTGACGGGGTGATTTTTGCAAAAGGGCGCGTCGAGATTCAAGCAAAAGGGGTAGTCACAGGCGAAGTCCATTCGCCGTGCATGGTGATTGATCCCGGCGGAATCTTTGACGGCAGGTGCCACATGCTGGCTTCCTCGGATGCCGCTTCTGGAGTGACGATTCCCATTCGAGCGGTGGGCCAAGCGTAGTCAGATCCAACAAACTCCACAAACCTGCGAACTCGGAAAATGCAGTCCTGTTTGCAATCAGATGCCTTGATTTATTATTACCAATAAATAAATACTAACTCATAGGTTAGCGTGGTGGCCCTTTGCATGCTATCCCGCGTGGACGGCTGACTGGGAGAGCGTGGCGGTCGCTTCTTTGATGCCAGCTTGAATGTTCGATTCCCAGTCGAGGTGGGGGACGGGGGAAGCGGAAGCAGCTCGGTAAAAATGTAGAGCCTCCGCGGGACGGCCAAGTTTTTTGAGAGATAGCCTTCCAGCGGCCATCAGTGCGAGCAGAGATTGTTTGTCTTTAGGATAGGCCATGGCGAGCTTGTCATACTCTGCAACGGCACGCTCGAAGTTCTGCTGACCTTCGAGGGACCGGCAGAGCTCAAGCCAAATTGCAGCTGGAAGGTGTTGCCCGCCCGTATTTTGAAATTCCTCGTAGTCGCGCAACGCGGCTTCTCCATCCTGCTTCTTGAGATGGAGATGGCAGAGCTTGACCGTGGCGTCCTGGTGGCCAGCCGAGTTGCCTCGTCGCCAGTGCAGTTGCTGGAGCAGAACCAGGGCATCAGGAGAGTCCGGTTTGGCGGCAATGTGTTCTTCGAGCTTCTTGATGGCCTCTTCGGGCTTGCCTTGATCGATGGCCTCAGTCGCCTGAACGATGGCGGGATCTGCTGACCAGCCCACTTTCTCGTCGATGGCAGAGCTGACTTTGTGTTCCAGGCCAGAGCGAGAAAGAATGAGCGCGCCAATCATACCGAACGCGAAGCCACCGACGTGAGCCCAGTGGGCGACACCGGAAGCTCGGCCAAATATGGAACCGTAGAAGAGTTCCATGAGGCCCCAAAGCGGCAGGAGCCAGTAGGCAGGGGCTTTGAAGCGTCCGCGGACATAGAAGAGCCAAAAAAACATTTCGATCTTCAGCTTGGGGAAGCGGATTAGGAATGCACCCATCAGGGCCGCGACGGCACCCGATGCGCCCAAGCAGGCACCTAGGCTATCTGGGTAGATCCAGCCATGAACTTGGAGCGCCACTGCGCCCGCGAGAAGATAAAAGACGGCATAGATGGCTCGGCCCCAGTTGTCTTCCAGGATGAAGCCGGCGAGCCAAAGGAACCACATATTGCCGATCAGATGGAGCCAACCGCCGTGAAGGAAATTGGCGGTTAGGTAAGAGATTGCGGTGTGGCGGGCTGGAACAAAACCGTAGCGAGCCAAAAGATTGTTACTCTCGAAGTCCTCAAATTGCCGTGAGAGCCGGTCCATTTCAGCTTGGAGTTCGGCTGGCTCTTCGACTTGACGGATATTGGCATCCCAGGAGTCTTCCGCCTTGCGGTTGGGTGAGGCCAGTTCTTTCCAATCATCAGGATATTTGGCGGCGATAGGCGTGACGAATTTTTGCGCATCGCCGTCTATTTTCAGTTCGGGGTGCATGGCAGCGAGGAAGATCAGATGTTTGCGCACTTCGATGCGCTCGGGAGTTAGCGCCTCCTGGGCCTCGATCGTCCAGTGTGTGCCAAGGAAAGCGATGATATTAAGGGCAATGAGTGCGAACGTGACGACGGGCCAGCGACGCCCCTGCATGTTTTCGTGGCGGAGAGGGATCAGTATCATGCACGTTCCTTTGCGCCGGGAGAGACTCGGGGATGAGCCGTCGCTGCATTAAGTCTAAAGGCTCCTTTGCGGAACAGATGGGAAATGGGTGAGTGCTACCCGAATCAGTAAAGATTGCGCCTTACGATACACAAGCCAGAAGCCAATAGAAGAATCCGCGCCCCTTCGAGAAGTAGAGCCACCTTACGATCGACTGTGCTATGTCCTGACCCAACTCCTTTTTGTTCCTGTTACAACACAGAACTTGCACCCCTCAACGCCGCAACACCACTCGGGACCCCATTTTCCATTCTGATCTCTACGGTGGTACAACCAAAACCCGTGCTTCTCGCACTTCAAGACGTTTACACCCGGTTCCTCCACGGGATTTATTTGTTCGGGCATTCCGATTAATGTGAAGTATCCGTTGACCAGGTCATAACGAATGCCGCATCCTTCGTAACCGCAGTGATACGAAGGCCGATTGTCTGTGCCTGAGGGAAGTCCGCTCGCCTCATAACGCATGATCTTGTTATCGCGGGGGCAAAGCGGTTCTAGCATTGGATCGAGTACATAAGAATGAGCAGGTTGTGTCATCCCTGCCTTCCAATCTTTACATTAATAAGATGCTCGGAATTGAGTAAAGGCAGCGTGCTTTTCCTCATACGCCCATCTGGGAGATTCGACGGTCCATTGTGCAGTCCAAGCTCGAAAATTAGAGAGACTGCTACATGGCCTTGGGAAATCGTTCCGAAAGGCAGTGTGAGTCTTCGCGGCTATTCCACTTGTCCGGTTTCCGCGTTACTCAGGCATGTGCCCGAAGTGCGGAATGTTTGATCCAGTCCGCGAAACGCGTCTCGCCGAGTCGTGCGCCATTGCCAGGAAGGAGTGTCTTCTCGCTAAGCTCCACGCCGTAGTAGCGGGCGTTCGGGTCCGCGACAACCTCGCGCGGGTCCTTGTGTGCTGCTAGACCTTGCCGGACGAGTTCATCGAGACGAAACTTTTCCGGCCCTCCTATTTCAACGATGCCATTCATTGGCGCGCCCGCCGCGATCCGGCCCACCGCACTGGCCACATCGTCAGCCGCCATAGGCTGGATGAGCGCAGTTGGCAGGCGTACTTTGTTGCCCTCGGTGGAGAAATCCGCAATGCCCTTGACGAATTCGAAGAACTGCGTAGCGCGGATAATTGTGTAAGGAATCGAGGAAGCTTTGATCAGGTTCTCCTGAGCCATTTTTGCGCGGAAGAAACCGCTTGCGAGCAGACGTTCCGTTCCTACGACTGACAACGCAACATGATGTCCTACGCCCGCGGCTGCTTCATAGGTGAGCTGGTTACGGGTTGATGTTTCGAAGAACTTCAGCACGGCCGCGTCTTCCCAGGAAGGAGAGTTCGTTACATCAACGACCACGGACGCGCCCTTCAGCGCTTCGGCCAGTCCCTCGCCGGTAAGAGTGTTGACACCCGATTTGGGTGACGCCGCGATTGCCTCGTGTCCCTGCTCGCGAAGCTTAGTGACGAGCTTTGATCCGATGAGTCCACTGCCGCCGATCACTACGGTTTTCACGATTGCCACCTCTAATTCCCGTGTACCCCCATGCGTGTCTTCTGTCAAGCGAACGAATACGGTTCCTTAAAGTCCTGGTAGTCGCGTAATCGTAAACTGACCCACTACCGAAAACCGCCGCAAGTTGACACGATGTTATCGGGCGACTATCGTTCGAAGTCAAATTTCCGCGAGGCTCTTTGAATGAGGATTTTGGTGATTGGCGGTGGAGGGCGCGAGCACGCGCTGGTTTGGAAGCTGAAACAGAGCGCGCGCGTGGAGAAAATCTGGTGCGCCCCAGGGAATGGCGGAATCGCCGATGAGGCGGAATGCATTGCCGTGGATGCGGGTGACGTTACCGCGCTGGTTGCGCTGACGGAAAAAATTGCGCCGGATTTGACCGTAGTGGGGCCGGAGCTGCCGCTCGTGAATGGGATTTCCGACGCATTTGCGGAGCGAAACTGGCCCATCGTGGGCCCTTTGCGGCAAGCGGCGCAGCTTGAAGGAAGTAAGATTTTTTCGAAAGAGTTTCTGCTCCGGCACAACATTCCAACGGCGAAAATGTATGGCGCATATCACTCGCCGTGCGACGCGTATGCCGCTTTGAACGGCGTGCATTGGCCGCTGGTGATCAAGGCCGATGGATTGTGCGCCGGTAAAGGCGTGCTCCTGGCGCCTGATGCGGAGTCTGCCCGGCAATTCCTTGAAAACGTGATGGAGAAGGATGAGCTTGGACCTGGTGGTCGCCGCGTTCTGCTGGAAGAGACTCTGGATGGCGACGAGTTGTCTTTCATCATCCTAACGGATGGCGAACGCTATGCTCCTATGGTGCCGACGCGGGATCACAAGCGGGTTTTTGACGGCAACCGGGGGCCTAATACCGGGGGCATGGGTGCGTATTCTTCCGACGAGTTGTTGCCGGCTGACCTGCGCGACACCGTAATCTCAACGATTGTCGAACCGACGCTGAGCGGCCTCGCCAGCGAGGGTATCCAATACCAAGGCTTTTTGTACTTTGGCTTGATGCTGACTAGGCTTGGGCCGAAGGTGCTGGAGTTCAATTGCAGGTTAGGCGACCCAGAAGCGCAAGCAATTGTGGCGCGGATGGATTTTGACCTGGCGGAGATACTGGCGGATGTGGCGGCAAAGCGGCTTGATCCCGGGAAATTGCGCTGGAAACAGGGCGCAAGCGTCTGCGTGGTGCTGACTTCGGGCGGATATCCCGGGAAATTTGAGACGGGCAAAAGAATAGACGGACTAACCGCTATTCTAGGCAAAACGGGTGTGGTGGCCTTTCATGCGGGGACGCGTCGCGAACACGATAGCGTCGTGACCAGCGGGGGACGCGTTCTGGGGGTGACAGCGGCCGGAGCCTCTTTGGAAGCCGCTTTGTCGCTGGCTTATCAAGCCTCGGAGAAGATCCATTTTGATGGCATGCACTGTCGAAAAGACATCGGTGCACCGGTTAGCCGCATAAAGGCGGCAGGAGACTAGGCGCATGCCGCGAGTATTCCGGCTCTTCCGTGCGCCACAGGGCGACAGTATTCAAAACCTGAACCAAGTCTGATGCTGACTTAGGGTTTGACCCTGCGGTGCAACGTTGGAGCTTCCGGGGGCTGGTTTTTGTCCTCTTGGGCCTTTTCGACGGGCTCGTCCGGCGCGAGGATCCAATCGAAGCCGCGCTCGTTCATGGTGCCGAGGATGAAGTGTGCCTTGTCCACGATGAGCGGCAAGACGGCTCGAAGAAAATCCGTGGCATCCTCAGGGCCCGCTTTGTTGGCTTGGCCGCGTTCGATGCTTTCCGAGACCTTTAGGAGTTTTGGGTCGCCTCGCGACAATTTCTCGATCTCCGGATCGTTTCCCTCAATGAGCTGCTGCAACGTTGGCCCCTGCAAGGTATCTGGATAGCGGATTTCGACGAGCTTTTTAGGCGCGTGCTTTTCAGGAGGATAAAGCTGGATAAAGCGCGGCCGGAGCAGACGCGTCTGCCAGAAATCGCTACGGGTCGCGATTTCTTCCTGCTGGATGCGGTATTCGACGGTCCAGACTTCGGGACCGTAGTCATCCGGGGCGTAACCGATCATGACCACTTCAAAGAGAGCTTCCTCGGGCTTAAATTCGATTTTGTGATGAAGTTGAGAGACGAGCGGGCGCAGCCTTTCGAGAAAGGCGACACCCACGACATCGAGATCGGGAGCGACTTCATCGGGATCGGCAGAATAGTGGGGATTTCGTCCCGTTAGGCGTGGAAAATCTTTGTCGAGTCGCACAGGTTTTGGATCGGACGTGTGCCGCCATTCCGAGGCGCCCAAGAGAATACCGATGTGCGTTCGGTCAATGCTCAAGACGCGCGGAGGAATGGAGTTGGCTTCCACGGGCTGATCGATGGCCGCGAAGACGATTTTGTCGCGGGCGACATGAACGATGACGCGGCCTCCGGCGAGATTGGCTACGATTTCGTCACCGCGCTCGCGCTCCTGGGCCCGCGCGACCTGAGCGATGGCGGTATACGCGAGGAAGAAAAAACACAGCAAGACCGGAAAAATTGACCGGCGGCGGATTGTGGCAAAAACGTTCATAGTTTTCAAAATGGGGGCTCTTCCCCTTGGATGTTTGCGACGAGATTCTCCGGTTTTATGGCTTCCCTTCCGTGACGGCCGCTGCGGCCTCTTTTGCGCGCGCCAGCAACGCGTCGAGAGCGGCGCGATCATAGTAGCCGCCATTCCGAATCACGGCCCAAACTTTGCGCGTGTTGGCGATGTTCTCGACCGGATTCGCACTTAACAATACCAGATCGGCGGCGTGTCCTGTTTCAACTGTGCCGAGGTCTTTGTCGCGGCCAAGAAACTTTGCTGCCCCGTGCGTTCCTGCCTGTATGGCTTCCATAGGGGTAAAGCCGGCGCGCACTAACTCGGCGAGTTCGTGATGGAAGCTGTCCCCTGGAAAGACAAAGGGATCGAGCGAATCCGAGCCAACGAGTAGAGGCACACCGGCGTGGTGCAACTCACCGGTTAGTTTCCAGTCATTGGCGGCTTGGCGAGCCAGCCACGCTGCACGCTGCTTCATCCGCTCGTCGGTGAAGGAATCGCGCCACTGCTTTGCCATTGCGGGCGGGACGAACGCGAGCAGATGCTCATCGAGTTTCCAATTCTCTGGATGGGAAGTGATGTCCAGAGAGGCGAGGGTCGGCGTGACCCAGGTGCCGTTTTTCTTCAATGTTTGGATCAGGGCGGCGGCCTTCTCTGGGCTATAGGTGGCGTCAGCTTCGTGGGCAATTTGCTCCCAGGCGGCGGAGTCGCCATTTTTTTCGGCTCGGACCAGGCGAGGACGGAGGTTGGCTTCATTCGAGGAAAAAGACAGGGCAAAGCCGCTGTAGAGAAGATGCTCGATACTGCGCATGCCGGCGTCGCTAGCTTCGATGGCCCCGATTTCGAAGGGCAAGTGGCCGGCAAAGGGAATGTTTTGCTTTTTGGATTCGTCGGCGACGGCGAAAAAGGCATCGCGCGACGGCATCGAAATGATCTTTATGAAATTGGCGCCACGCTTTTTGAGGTTATCGACCGCAGCCCGGGCCTCCTCGGCGTTGTGTACGGGATACTGCTCGGGAGTTTTCTCGCCACTCGCAGCTAGGAATGGGCCGGCTGCAACGATATGCGGAGCAAGGAGGGCGCCGGACTCAGCGTCACGCTGCCAGGAGAGCAGAGCGTCAAGATCGCCACCCATGTCCCGCACGCCGGTAACGCCATTGGCGAGAAGAAGTGGAAGTAACACTTGCTTCCCCCAACTCGGATCGGCGGTGACGCCGGCGAGATGGACATGCATGTCCCAGAAGCCCGGCAGCAGAAATTTTCCGGAAGCGTCGATGGTGCGTGCGGTTTTGGGAACCTTGATCGTTGCTGCTGCGCCCACCGCTGTGATTCGCCCGGCATTAATTAGAACGGTCTGATCGGGTTGCGGCGGGCGGCCTGTGGCATCGATGAGGGTGACGTGGGTGATTGCCAGCTGGGTAGAAGGCTCCGCTAGAGAGAATGATGCAGCGATAAGGAGCGCCACGAGCAGGAGGAAGAGTATCTTTCTAGTCAAGGCAACGCTCACCTTCCGGGCGACCGGCCATTTCTAGAAAGCTATCACAAACAGCAGCGGGCGGCGGGGGTTCTTGCGGAGTGGCCAGAAAGAGTCGCTGTCATAATGGAGCTCTTTGAGAATCCTCCGTCTCGGAGTAACCTCAATGCAGATGAAGACGCAAATGAAGAACATCCGATCTGGTCGTCAGCTGCTGGTTTTCCTGTGTCTGGCAGTGGCTCTGCTTGTCGCGGTGACACCGCCCGTTTTTGGGCTCCTTTTTCTTTTCCTTACTCCAGTTTGGTTCTTTTTTGCTGAAGTTGTCAGTGCTCCTGCACCAAAAGCCGACGAAATTTGCAGAGTGCTGCCGTTCCCAGAACTTCTAGTCTTCTCCCCTCGACCACCTCCCATTCAGTAACTCCTCAACTGTAACCGGCCGTGCTGGCACGCCGCAGACACACCTGTTTGTGGCGGAATTCGCCTTTGCTCACGGCTGCTGTTTACACCCACTTGTGCCATTGGAGGGATTAATGTCTCTGAAGAGAATTTTGCGCAGAGTACTCCTGGCGTTTGTCCTCGGGGGCCATGATGTCTTTGGAGTGGGCATGAGCAGAGAGCAGATCGAGGAACTCCTCTTCGCGATGCATAAGCCAAAGATTGAGGTGACTATCTCCGATGGCGAGAAAGAGAGCGATCCAAACAAAGCCACGATGTCTCGAGCGGGAGGCGCTCGTCATGGTGGCGCAGAGCGAGTAAAATGGAGCATTGGAAGAAGGAGTGGAAAGCACACCATGGGATTGCGAAAAGCGAAGAGTATTCAACACAATGGCAAGAAGTTGACAGAGATTATTGAAGCACACGAGCGGTTCTTTCGCGGGAAGGAAGGTGGCGCGCGCGCGGATTTGGCTGGCGCTGATCTTTCGCGCGCCGATTTGCAGGGCATCAATCTTAGCGGAGCGATTCTGCGCGGCGCGAATCTCGAAGGTTCGGACTTACGCAAGGCGAAATTACCTGGAGCAGATTTGTCCGGGGCGAATCTTCGCAAGGCTGACTTGCGAAACACGGACATGACGGAATCGATTTTGCCTGGGGCGGATCTGACGGAGGCGCAAGCCAGCGGTGTGGAGTTTTTTCGGTGCGATCTTTCTAACGCGATTTTTCATCGCGCCCATCTGCGAAATGTGAACTTGCGGCTGGCCAATGTGAACGGCACAAAATTCAGCGGAGCGGACATGGGGGTCGCGATTCTCCGCGAGACGGATTTAACCGGTGCGGACCTTTCTGGCGTCGATCTTTCAACCACGCTGATGCCGCGCGGTTACGCCCCGGCGCAGGCCAAACAAAAAAATGCTTAGCATCGAGGCGCAATTGCTGGTGTGGATTGCACCTGAATTTGCGTGCTTGAAACAAGCTGGTTCATTCGGTTGACACTTCGGGGCCGAGACGCAGGCGTGCGATCCCGGCGCCTAATGCTCGGTGCGTAATCCTTGCGACAGACGGCCGCTTGCGTTAATGGCAAACGGCATCTCCGCGTGGTAGCCTCTGGCTGAAGTAGAATCGTTCTTCGCATGTTTCGTGTGACCTGTGGCCACTCCTGCAACACAACTCGACGCTGCCGAAATACGTGAACGCGTACTCGAGGTGATTCGAAGCCTGCTGGAAGAACTGGGCAGCCGCGGAGCATTGCCGATGCTCAGTGGGACGTCGCAGCTCGATCGAGACTTGGGACTGGGCAGTCTGGAACGCGTGGAGTTGCTGGCGCGGCTCGAGACGGCGTTTGGCGTGCGGCTGCCAGATCAAGTCGTTGCGGAAGCAAATACGCCGGAGGATTTGGCGAAAGCTCTCTTAGCCACGCCGGGAACGGAGACGACCGAAGACGAGGCGGCTTCGGCATTGCGCGCAGCCATCACGACGCAAAAGCTCCACCGCGAAGCGCGCGATGGCGATGTTTTCTCGGCGGAGACGCTACTCGACGTGCTGCGCTATCGCGCGATGCATGACGCCGAGCGTACTCACCTGCTAATCACCGAAGAGACCGAAGGAAAAGAACGCAGCGTGACGCTGACGTTTGGCGAACTGTACGCGGCGGCGCAGCGTTGCGCGGCAGAGTTGGCGCGGCGGGGCGTGCCTGCGGGCGGCCGTGTGGCGTTGATGCTGCCGACATCGCGCGCTTTTTTTGTTTCGTATGCGGGAATCTTGCTGGCGGGCGCGATTCCTGTGCCGATCTATCCGCCGTTCCGCGCCGACCGCATCGAGGAATATGCGTCGCGGCAGTCGGCGATTCTCAAGAATGCAGGAGTGTGCCTGCTGCTGACGTTTCGTCAGGCGGAAGCGGTCGCGCGGCTCTTGAAACCGCGCGTGCATTCGCTAGCGGAAGTTGCCGATGCGGAGAAGCTGATTGACGCTGCAGATAAAGCGCCGCCGCCATCGCCCGGCGCGTTACCGCTACATCTCACGGGCAGCCGCGCGCGAAAAGCGAGCGACATCGCGCTGTTGCAATACACATCGGGGTCGACGGGCGAGCCCAAAGGCGTCGTGCTGACGCACGCAAATTTGCTCGCAAACATGCGAGCGATCGGCGAAGCGCTGGAACTAGGGCCCAGCGATGTGGGCGTAAGCTGGCTTCCGTTGTATCACGACATGGGATTGATCGGCGCATGGCTCACCTTGCTGTACTTTGGAGTGCCGCTGGCGGTGATGTCGCCGCTGGCGTTTCTCACGCGGCCGGAACGGTGGCTGAAGGCGTTTCAAAAATACGGCGGGACGATTTCCGCGGCGCCGAACTTTGCCTATGAATTGTGCGTGCGAAAGATTGCCGACAAGGATATCGAAGGAGTGGATTTGAGCAACTGGCGCGCGGCGCTGAATGGCGCGGAGCCGGTGAATCCCGATACGCTGGCCAGATTTGCCGAGCGTTTTGCGAGCCACGGATTTCGTCGCGAGGCGCAACTTCCGGTGTACGGGCTGGCGGAGGCCGCGCTGGCGGTCACGATCCCGCCGCTGAATCGCGGTGCCCTGATAGACCGGATCGAGCGCGAGACGTTTACCGCGGAAGGCCGCGCAGTGCCGGCGCACGCGGGCGACGCAACGTCGATTGCCTTCGTTTCTTCCGGCAAGCCGATTCCTCGGCACGAAGTGCGCATCGTAGATGCGAGAGGCAACGAAGTGAGCGATCGGACCGAGGGTTTTCTGTGGTTTCGCGGACCTTCGGCGACGAGCGGCTACTATCAAAACGCAGAAGCGACAGAACAATTGCTGCCCATGGGTCCTGCGGCAGGCGATGGCGAATATGCGTGGGTGAATTCCGGCGACCGCGCATACCGTGCGGATGGAGAAATTTACGTCACGGGACGCGTGAAGGACATCATCATCAAAGGCGGGCGGAATTTGTACCCGCATGAAGTCGAGGAGCTCGCGGCGCGCGCGGAAGGAATTCGCAAGGGCTGCATCGTGGCGTTCGGGCTGAAAGATGAAGCATCGGGCACAGAGAAGCTGATCGTGGTAGCGGAATCCCGGGAGCGCGACGCATCTCGACGCGCGAAGATTGTGGCGGCGGTCACGGATTTGGTTTCGCAAGGACTGGGGTTGCCGCCGGACCGCGTCGAACTTATACCACCGGGAAGCATTCCAAAAACCTCGAGCGGAAAGCTGCGCCGCGAAGAAACCAAACAACTCTATCTTGCGGAGGAACTGGCCACCGGCAAAGCGCCGGCGTGGATGCAGATCGCGCGGCTAGCTACAGCCGGTGCGGCACGCACTGGAGGCCGGGAAATATGGTCAGGCGTGCGGCGGAGCTTGGAAATTTTGTACGGGCTTTATTTTGGTGTCGTGTTTTTGCTGTGGATCATTCCGACTTGGACGATCGTGAATTTCATTAACGACTACCGGAAAGCGGGGCGCTTCACGTCCGCGGCGCTGAAAATTTTGTTTCCGCTGATTGGCTGCCGCGTGCGTGTCATCGGCAAAGAATACATGGAAACGCCTGGCGCGAAAGTCTTTGCGGCAAATCACACGAGCTATTTTGATGTGCTGCCGCTGATGCTGGGCCTCGGCGTGCCGTATCACTTCGTGGCTAAAATGGAAGTCGGGCGCATGCCTTTTATTGGGACATTCTTGACGAAGATGAAGCACACAAAATTTAACCGCAGCGATGCGGGATCGCGCTTGCGGCAAATGAGAGAAATGGAATCGCTGCTGCGCGAGGGCGAATCGATTTTTGTTTTCCCCGAGGGAACGTTTACAAGCGAGGATGGCTTGCGGCCGTTTCAACTCGGCGCATTCAAAGCGGCTGTGGCTGCCGGTGCGCCGATCATTCCGGTTTCGCTGGCAGGGACGCGACGATTCCTTCGCGACGGCACGTATTTGCCACGGCCTACAAGAGTGACCATTACCGTGTCTCCGCCAATCTATCCGAGCGTTGTACGTGATCCCTCGCTCGACGAAAAAAGTTTAGCGTGGCAAGAATTGGTCCGCCTTCGCGACGCGACACGCGAAGCAATTGCGCCTCATACGGGTGAACCGCTTCTCTGACGAAATCAGTTACCGCGGCAATGTGGCGCGGTAACTTTTCTTCCCCAAAATATTTCTCGCACATTGCAACTTACGGCTGCAGGGAAGCATCTTTATGGACAACACTAAAATATAAAATGCGGACCGTTGCCTCCCTGCCTTGGCCACGCCGCTAGACGCGAAACCGCGCGTGAATCACGCCGGATCGCGCGGAAATTCAAACTAATGGAGGATTTATGAGAATGCGGATAGGGCTGTCTCTAGTGGCCTTTCTTTCCTTGTGCGGAGGGGTTGCGCACGCGCAGGAAACGCCAAAGATTGATGTGTTCGCCGGGTATTCTTACGTGCGTGAAAATCCCGGCCCGAGGAGTGGGGACAGCTTCAGCTTGAACGGCGGAAGCGCATCTGTGACGTATCACATCAAGGATTGGATCAGTGGCGTCGCGGATTTCGGCGGCTATCACAACGGAGATATTTTGGGCACCAAAGTCGACGGAACACTCTCGACTTACCTCTTCGGCCCTCGTGTTTCCTATCGCAGCTACAGACACTTTACGCCGTTTGCCGAAGCTCTCTTCGGAGTAGCGCACGCGGGAGCGAGCATAGGCGGGGGCACGCTTGGATCGACGCAAAACTCGTTTGCGATGGCCATCGGTGGAGGCGTTGACTACCGGCTTACGAATCGATTCTCTTTGCGGCCGCTGCAGGTGGATTATTTGCTGACGCGGTTTAACGAAGGGACTCCCAACAATCAGACGCAGAACAATTTGCGCGCGTCGACGGGTATCGTGATTCATTTCTAAAAAACGGTAGCTAGAAATAAATTCTAAACTGAATTGGGCGGTGCAAAGCCGTCCATTGAATCGGTAGCCCGGTGCAGGCAGGGGGCCGCGCATTCGTAAAGGCAGGCGCGGCCCTTCGCACCTCTCTGACGCGGCATAGCCGTGAAAATCTTAGTCGCAAATGTTTTGGCCTCATTTAATACGTTGAATTCCTAAACACTGAAGGCTAAAACAAAAGAGCAGGGGCCGCCGTTTTTGAGGGCGGCCCCTGTTTTAGTTTCGCGGAGACTTGGAGCGGACTTCGCACTTAGTGCGCGAGCGTGTAGATGACCGTTATGTAGGTCTCGATCTCGACCGGCTGGCCGTTGAGAACGGTGGGCCGGTAGCGCCACTGGCTCACCGCAGCGGTTGCGGATTGCAGGAACAGCGGATCTCCGTTCACGACTTGCAACGATTGGATCGTGCCGTCGGTCGAGATGATTGCGTGCAACTCCACCTGGCCTTCGCGGTGGATTTGTCTCGCGAGTGGCGGATAGACGGGTTCCACGCGTCGGATGAGCATGGCTGACTCCAAGTGAGTCATCATGAGGCGGTGTGGCGGTTCATGCCGCACTTCCGCAGGACGTTCCGGCTGAGGCCTGTTATCGTCCAAGGCGATGCAACCGACGCACGGAGTGCTTGGTCCCGGCCCAATAGGAATTCCCGGTTCGGGCGACGCAGGCTCAGGGCTCTGATCGATATGATCGGGAACGCGAGGCGGCTGAAAAACCGGACGGTCGGATCTAATTCGCGAGTGGCCTGTGTTTGGCCTAGCAGGAGTGTCGGGACGTACTGGTGCCCTGTTCGGGTAATAGGGCGGGATTGGCGTCATGTTGGCAAGCGCGATGCGCGCGGGTTTTCCGAACAGCGGAATCAGAATGATGGCCGCGATAATCGCGCTTTGCAATGCAATGGAAATGACTAACGCGCGGCGGCGAATGCGGCGCTCGCGTGCGCGCTGTTCGACATTGCCTTCGACGAAACAGCCTTGCAGGGAACCAAAATCGTTTTGCGGACTGGGACCGGGTTCGACAGACATCACACACCTCCACAGAAAAGTTCTGCGAGTGAGAACAGAGATTTTTGCGACGCCGGCTTCCTGTGGGTTGCTCAACTACCGCAGGAGACCGGCGCCGCGCTCGCAGGGATGTGAGGTGCGCGCGTCCTCCTAACGTTGGACACCGGGGTAGCCGACAAGTGCCCGGAGCCGCGGGGCGCGCTTTGTTCGTTGTTGTGCGAGGAACGGCACTATCGCGTGTGACAAACGGGAGTGTCAGGAATGCTCCCGGCCTCCACTGTCAGAGATGCGCCCGGTCTGTACCCCCCATACCACCCCTACCCCCTCCCGGTTTTGCATAAGTGTTGATTCTAGAGGAAGTTAAGGCGGGATTATATACTTGACACAAAAACAGCCCTTTGGTAGTCTCTTCATGTGAGCTACTTCTTCACCTTCGCATTGTGCTTCCGAACGATGGCCTTGACGTGCTTCACGATTTTGGGATGGAAGATGTGTTTCATGGCCTCTTCCGTGGTCATGTCCTTTGGGTGTTTCTTCTTCGGCATGGAGTCCTTTCAATGAAATACGAGCCCGTAAATCTCATAGACCTAATCAAAGAGTTTGGCGACGATGAATCGTGCCGCCGATATATTGAGGCTCTGCGCTGGCGCAAGGGTGTTACCTGCCCGCGCTGCGATAAGCCCGCTACGGCAATCGCCAATCGCTTCCAATACGACTGTGACGCCTGCCACTACCAGTTTAGCGCGACCTCTGGGACCATCTTCCACGATACGCACCTGCCTCTTACGAAATGGTTCCTAGCAACTTATCTGCTCTGCGAATCCAAAAAGGGGATGTCGGCCTGCCAGATTCAACGCACGCTCGGAATCAGCTACAAGACAGCATGGTATCTCTGCCACCGCATCCGCGCGGCCATGCTGGAAGTAGCGCCCGAACCTCTGGATGGCACGGTCGAAATTGATGAAACCTACGTAGGCGGCAAGAAACGCCGCTGGCGGCCAAAGAGCGAGAAGGCCGTTGTTATCGGGATTCGCAAGCGCAATGGGGATTTGCGGTTGATCCGAGCTAAGGATGCCAAAGCCTCTACCATTCGCGAGATTATCGGCGAGCATATCAGCGAAGATGTGGAAGTCATTATGACTGATGAATCGGCTATTTATCCGTGGGCACTGAACAAAATGGGCCGAACAATGCGCCATGAAACCATTAACCACACCCGCGAATATGCTCATGGGAACATTCATACCAACACAATCGAATCTGCCTTTAGCCTTCTCAAACGTGGAATCGTGGGCACATGGCATAAAGTCTCTGCGAAGCATCTCCCGGCCTACTTGGACGAAATGTGCTTCCGCTTCAATAACCGCAAGAATCAGTTCCTTTTCCGCGATACCCTTACCAAGCTGATTCTGTCTCCAAACCTCGAATACAAGCACCTCACGGCTAAGGTTGAGGAGGCGGCTTAACTGTCGCCTCCTTTTTCGGAGCATTGAGCACCACATTTTTATCGTTATCGTGGATGCTCGCACGGTCTTCCATATTTATTTGACCGCCATTGTTTTCTACCCCGACTTTGCCATGCGATATCGAACTATCTCCTTTCATATTCAATGACGCCCCTGGGGCAACACGCACTTCGGTGGAACCGAATCCGTCAACAATGACATTGTCGAATGTTGCGCCCTTGCCCTCAACACCCACACCAACCATCCCATTTGGTGAATGAGTCATACTCTTTTGACTTAGTGGACGAGCGTACTCTTTTTGGTATTCCGCTAGAACCGGATTCCAAAGGAAAAGAATGGCACCTACAATGCCAACCGAAATAGCAACCCCCCTAATCCACTTGGGCAGGCGACGGTAGGTCCATAGAGCGTGGGCTAAAAAGAGACCCGCCACCAGCCAACAGATACAAGCTCCAATTATATTCGGAGGAAAGCCACTCATGGACCACCCCTGCGGTATGAGCAGCGTAACGATAGCGATAAGAATATCCCGAGCCACAATTGTCGAAGGCTCTGGGTTCCGCTTCTTTTTCTCTGGCATTTGTTTTGGCTCGGGATGGGTTGCTGCCCAAGCCAGTTTCTTAGTTTGTTTTTCGGTTTCTTCTTTAATCTTGTTAGGGCGAGGCATAATGGGGGCATTATATACCCCTCTTTGCGTGAAGTATACAATCCCGAGTTAAGGTCATTTGTTTTGATACACTTCTGCAAGTGTTCATTCTAAATGACTTAGGAACTGCACTAAAATTGTGCAATTTGTGGCTTAAAAGGGCTGTCAAACAGTCGCCGCGTCGAATGGGACGCGACTAAGCTTTGGCGGCGTTGCACCGATTTGGCCCGAACTGCGACAGGCTGAAGCCTGTCCTACCAAAAAAAACGCCAGCAGGATGCTGGCGCTACGGAGACCGAACGCAATATTAACTAGTGAGGAGTATAAACGAGGAGGCATTTTATGTCAATAACAAAAAACACTAGGAAAACGATCCCACAGGCGGCCACATCTTGTTGATTTTAGGATGCTTAATTATATGAACCGAAAATGGCCCGGCGTGCATCCCATGCAATGTGGACGTGGATCTGAAGGAGGGTTATCCCGATGGAAGGGCGTAATGTCGAAACAATAGGCGTGCGCCGCACGGGTTGGGCTGCTCTAGACCGCGATCCGCAGCAGGACAAAGTCGAGTTTGTGTGTCCGTACTGCGGTGCACGGGACGAGAAGAATGCCAGACGCGAGCGAGCGCTATACCATTTCACGGACGGCTTTTTGCAGGATTTGCAGGGAGAAGTAACGCAGTGCCATTCCTGTAAGAGATCGTTGCGCGTTGTTCCGGTGGTGCTGTTGCACGACCAGGACGAAGAGCGGCGATTTGAAGCTGTCTTTTCCGACGAACTAGCTGCCGCCGCGAAAAATTGATTCGTTCGGCAATCAAAAATGGAAACGGGGCGCGATTGTTTGCGCCCCGTTTTTCTTTTTCTTCTTGATTAGAACTTATTGAGCCTCGCCAGATATAGAGTCGTGCGAGTCTCTGAGAAAAACGGCAGCAGCGCTGCCGCACTCCAAATCGCTACTTCGCGGACTCATTAGTAGCGGTGCCGGAAGCCGAAGCGGTCGTAGTAGCCGCGGGCAAAGGTTTCTCGCCGCTCAACGCGCCAGTCGTTGGCGCGCGGGTTGTAGTATCCGCGACGGACATCTTCGTGAAACCTGTAGTCTCTGTAGTCATCCGAGCGGACGATGCGATCTCGATCCCTACCGCGATCCCGCTCGTCTGCTTGGGCGCTGGATGCGCCTGCGAAACACAGAGCACCACCCAACACGGCCGCAGCTAACACTGCCTTGCCAAACATGGACTTCAAAACGTTGGTGAACATTGCGTCCTCCCGGGCGTCTCGAAGACTGGTCTCGGGTTGCGCCCTATACTTATGAAACACCCTCGCTTCTTAAATGTTGCGGACTGCAAAAGGAGCAGCCTGCGGCAGGGATGGCGAGGAGGATTGGAAACGCTTCACAAAATAAAAAAGAGCGCAGCGGGATTCCGCTGCGCTCCGGAAGTAAACAAGAAACTAGTGGTCGTGCGGACGGTCGTGATCGTGGTCGTGCTCGTCCCAGTCGCGTTCTGAGTGCCATTTGCGATCGTCTTCATTCCACCAACGATGGCCGTGTTCCCAGCACCATTCGCGCGCGATTTTCAGTTTCGCACGTTGCGCTTCGGCTTGGGGACTGT
>Ga0070765_100000691_pt1 | contig 20130 bp, 14 predicted proteins | sample HubBroMetageWFT5_FD_71516 | JGI IMG/M metagenome (GOLD analysis project Ga0070765, IMG submission 71516) | Warmed and freeze-thawed soil microbial communities from the Hubbard Brook experimental Forest, New Hampshire - Hubbard Brook CCASE Soil... | ecosystem: Environmental > Terrestrial > Soil... | reverse complement strand
AGCGCGTGGTTTCAAACCTGATTGAAAACGCTTCCAAGTTCACTCCGGCGGGAGGCACGGTATGGTTGCACGCCGAGCCTTACATGTGGGACCGCCGCGCCGCCAACCAGCCTGGGATCCTCACGGAAAGACGCCGTCAGACGAGTTCACAACCCAACTCGGTGAAAGTCAGCGTGGCCGATACCGGCCCGGGAATTCCTCCCGAATACCACATGGAAGTGTTTGACGATTTCTTTCGGCTGCCACGCAACGAGCATCAGGCAGGCATGGGACTGGGACTGGCCATCGCACGCCGCCTGGTCACCAGCATGTACGGAAAAATCTGGGTCGAAAGCGAGCCCGGCGCCGGTTGCAAATTTTCCTTCATCATTCCCCACCATCCTGCCACCAATCAAGGGAAACGCGAATGACAGACAAAGCCCACATTCTGTTGGTTGACGACGAACCGGGGATGCTGCGGTACATCCGTACTTTGCTCGAAGTGGAAGACTACAAGGTCGAGACCGCGAGCACGGGCGAAGAGGCTGTGGAGCGCGTGCAAAAAGGATCGCGGCCAGACTTGGTGTTGTGCGATCTGCTCATGCCGGGCATTGATGGCTTGCAGACTCTGGAGCAAATCCGCCATCTTCAGCCTGGGGCGAAAGTGGTAATGCTCTCCTGCGTCGGCGACACCCGCAAAGTGGTGCAAGCGATGCGCCTCGGGGCCTATGATTACTTGACCAAACCCTTTCAGAAGGCGGAATTGGACGCGGTTCTTGACCAGTGCCTGGGCACCAATCAGCAGAACTATCCGGGCGAAGTGGAGGAATTGGCGGAGGACCAGTTCTTTGTCGCAGCCAGTCCGATTATGCGTAAGCTGCGTTCTGAAGCCGCGCTGGTGGCCAATGTCGACATTCCGGTACTGATGCTGGGCGAAAGCGGCACCGGAAAAGAAATTATGGCGCGGCTGATTCACAAACTGTCTCCTCGCGCTCATCGCACCTTCCTCAAAGTGAACTGCGCCGCAGTCCCCGCTGATCTGCTGGAGAGCGAACTGTTCGGCTACGAAGCCGGGGCCTTCACCGGTGCCAACCATGCCAAGCCGGGCAAGTTTGAATTGTGCAATAAAGGCACTATCCTACTGGATGAGATCGGCGAAATGCCGACCACGCTACAAGCCAAGCTGTTGCACATTCTGCAGGACGGACAATTCTCCCGCCTGGGCAGCCGCTCGGTGATCAAGGCCGACGTGCGCATCCTGGCCGCTACCAACATCAACATTCCGGAGGCTCTGGCCACCAAGCGGTTGCGCGAGGATTTGTACTATCGGCTCAATGCCTTCACTCTGAACGTTCCGCCGCTCCGCCAGCGCAAAGAAGAAATTCCGATTTTGTTGAAACATTTCATGTCGCGTCAAGCTGAGCGCTATGCCCGGCCGCCCTTGCCGCTCACTCCCGACCTGCTGCGTGCCTGCATGGACCATCCCTGGCCCGGCAACCTGCGCGAGTTGAGCAACTTCGTCAAACGCTACCTGGTACTGGGCGATGAGAAGTTGGCCATCAACGAGCTGCGTCCGAAGGGCGACGGTAGCGGTGCGCAATTCGATCCGGCGGGAAAGAATGGCGAAGGTTCCGGAGGTCTAAAATCTCTCGCCCGAACCGCCAAGGACGGTGCCGAAGCTGAGGCCATCGCCAAAGCGCTCGACGAGACTAACTGGAACCGGAAACAGGCCGCTGCCCTGCTGAAGATCAGCTACAAGGCCCTGCTTTACAAGATCCGCCAATACGGCATTGCCCAGGCAAAAGGGCACCACAAGCTGTCGGCTGGCGCGTAGATAGGCCACACTCTCGGTAACCACGCCTTGCGGGTGCCGCTTCCTCATTTTCTCCCGCTTGACCTTCTCGCGTATACTTCCCCCGAATCGATCCAAGGAGAAAAACATGCGTAGGGTGATTTGCGCTGTCGTACTCATGCTGGGGATCGGCGTTTTGACTCTGCCCGCCCACGCCCAGGAAGCGGCCAAAAAGGACATGGCCATCAAACCTGCACTCAGTGTGTCACAGGCAGTGTTGGAGGCTTGGAACGATATTGGACGCAAGCTGATTGCGATGGCAGAGGACTTCCCCGAGGACAAGTACGACTTCAAGCCGACGCCTGCGCAGCGCGGTTTCGCGGACCAGTTGTTGCATGCCGCGAACGCGAATTACTTCTTCACCAATCTGGCCTTGGGACAAAAGCCGCCGGCGGAAGAGGATCCAAAGCGTGAAAACTACAAGACCAAAGCCGATGTGGCGGCGTTCGTGAAGAAATCATTTGCCGACGGTGCGGCCGCGATCAAGGCCAAGGGCGACAAAGGCATGTCGGGCCTTGTGGTGGATCCTGACAGCCACCAAGAAGAGCGCCTCTACGACCTTGCCTATGGCTTGATCGAGCACAGCGGGGAGCATTACGGTCAACTGGCGGTCTATTACCGTGTGGCGGGCCTGGTACCACCGGAATCGCGTCCAAGGAAGTAGCGCCGCGGACCCATGGTAATCCCCGGTAGCTACAGCTCTACTGCACCACCAGCGTCACCGTCTGGGTGCGCGTGGCTGAACCAGAATTCGCACTCACTGTTATCACGTAGGTTCCGGCCGGCGTCCCTTGGGTGGTCGTCGTTGTTGCGCTGGAACTGCAACCCACTTGGAACACGATCAGCGCAAAGAATGCGCTCGACAGCAAACCCAGCACAGCGCGCCGTGTGCGCGAGACTTTCCCCACGCTGATTCCCAGTACCGCCAAACCGAACACGGGCAGTCCCATGGCGTAGAAGAGTCCTCGATGCGGAGCCAGGTGCGTAGTAGTGGTTACCCGCGCAACCGTGTTGATGATGAGATCGGTGCTCACACTGCCGTTGAGGTTCTGGAAGCTTGGAGTCGTCTCGGTACATGTAGCCGCCGTCGGCAACCCCGAACTACAGGCAACCGAAACGGTGCTGGGGAAGACGCCGGTGGGCACCAGGGTGGCAGTGTATTGGGCGGGCACGCCCGCCACAACCGTGGCCGCGGACGGCGCCATAGTCAGATTGAAATCATTCACCGTGACCGTTGCGCCATTACCGGCTGTAAACGTGGAACCTGCCACACTGACCGAGCCACTGTTTGACAATGAAATGGGGATGGTTTGAGGCGTTGTGTTGGCGATAGGCGTCACGACCACAGTGACGGTGGCTGTTCCCCCCGTGTCGCCCGTTCCACCGGCATTGAGCGATCCGAGATTGCACAATACGGTTCCACCGTTAGGCTGACCACAGGTATTGCTCGAGTTCGAAGTGGTGGCTGAGACAAACGTCGAGCCGCTCTGAAGATTATCGGTAAAAGTAATACCGCTGGTAAAATCGCCCTCGTTTTCTATGGTGTAGGTGAATGTGACCGGGTTGCCCACACTCACGGTGGTGCCCGGAGACGTCACCACCGTAACTTTGAATGCGAGTAGAGGACCCAGTTTGCTTAAGAACGCATCGCTGCCTCCGTTGAGGCTGGGCTGGAATGCTGCGGTCAGCGGAGGCGCAAGCGTCAAGAAATCGGCTGACTTGGTTTCCCCTGCCACATAACTTGCTCCCTGAAGATCGACCGCAATCCCGGTGCCGTAGTCGTCGCTGCTTCCACCAAGAAACGTGGCGTAGTGACCAGACGCGGTTGAAGTGGTGGCAGTGGTGTCGATGCGGGCCACAAACGCGTCATGTCCACCTCCAAAGACTGCCTGCACCGGGTTGTTCCTTGCCGGAAAGTCCGCGGAAGCCGTCCATCCTGTAATGCGTGCGCCCTGACTTCCACCCACAGCCTGGCCGGTATTATCGACCACGACCCCCAGCCCTACATCGTCGTCTGCCCCGCCCAGGTAGGTAAAGTAGTTGAGGGGAACTGTCCCCACATTGATCCCGTTAGTGCCAACAGCTCCCAGCTTTGCCAGGAAGGCGTCGATCCCGCCACCTTGGGAAGGTTGGAATACACCCGTTCCCGCAGCCGGGAAATTGGTCGAAGTAGTCGAACCCGTGACATACGCACTCAGCGCGGAGTCCACTGCGATACCGTATCCGATATCGTCACCAGTGCCACCCAGATAGGTGGAATACAGGAGTTGCGTGCCCGTGACCGCGGCTGGATTGAGCGACGCCACAAAGACGTCCAACCCACCTGCCAGCGTCGCCTGAAATGCATTCAGCACTGGCATGTCGGTGAAGTTTGTTCCGCCGGTAATGTACACATTAGAATTGATATCGACGGCAACACCGCCTCCCACCGTTTCACCGTTGCTGGGTGTACTGCCGCCGAAGTAGGTCGAGTACGGCACGCTATTCGCGCCCGAAAGTGATGGGTTAACTTTGGTTAAGAAAAACTGACTCGGAGCTTTGGAAGAAACCTGAAACGCCCCCAAGGTCGAGGGGAAACCAGTCTGTGCTTCTGTGGAGGTGGTGGTGCCCGTTACATAAGCATTGCTGCCGACGTCGAGGGCCACGCCGGTCGCTGTGTCAACTCCATTGCCCGAAAGGTAGGTGGAGTAAATCAAGGTGTGGCCCAGGCTATCCAGTTTGCTTATGAAGGCGTGGTTATGAGTACTGAGCGGTGTGGCCTGAAAAGCCGCATTGGTCCCACGAGTTGGGAAATTGCTCGAAGTCGTATTTCCCGCCACAATCACGTTGGCACCGGCATCCACCGCGAGACCGGCGGTGGTGTCAACCTTGTTGCCGCCGAGGTAGGTCGAAAATAGAAGGGTGTTGGCGGTGCTGTTGAATTTTGCGACGAAAACGTTGGCGGTGCCGGCCAAGCCGGCTTGAAACGGCGATCCTCCCTTCGGAAAATCCGCGGACATCGTGGAACCCGCGATGTAGGCGTTGAGCGATGTGTCCACAGCAACCGCCGGACAGCCAGCAACTCCGCTTGCGACTCCCAGAATCACTGTGCAGGCTTCGTCACTGCTGCCCCCAAGATAGGTGGAATACGTGAGTACGGGATCGATGATTAGGGTCCGGCGTTGGTCGTACGTGCCCAGCGCGAAGCCAACACGATCCTGGCCGCGTAACTCGAAACGGCCGTCCACCCTCCGCTCTTCTTCTCCGAAACGTTGATAAACACGCGGTGCCTCCAGACTTACACGGCCATCTCCGACTGCCAGCACCAGATTTCCCGCGGCATCGATGGCAAGGTTCTGGGCTCCCTGGAAGCGGAGTGTTACTTCTCCCGGATTGCTGCCAGGAGCAGCTTCAATGTCGTATTCCAGCTGACCCTGTTTTCCGTAATAGACCAGGTCGATACCCGGATAGACTTCGTGATAGCGCACCCGCGCGAATTGAGGGACGTCCGTATGCCACTTCGCCGGATCATTGCCTATGAAGTAATTGCTTTTGCCCGGAAGCTCGTCAGCTCCGCTCACGGCGGAATTCGCGTTCGCGCCTTCCAGCGTCATGCGGACCACGGAAGATTGGGGAACTGAATGCCGGGCACCACTCGCGGAATGCCGCAGGGTGAGCACGGCTTCATCCGTCGTGAGAAACAGGCCATATCCGCTGCCATGAGCCAGGAACTTAACTTCGGGATCGCTTTGTCCCTGGTTTGGCTCGAAGATCATCGGAAGACGACGGTAGGCAGCCATCACCGGGACCGCATCTTGAGAGGATGCTACCGGAATCGAACTCGGACCCTGCCGTTGAATCTTCTGTGAACCGCCGGCAACTTGACTCGCGCGCGAACCAAGCATCAAAACGGTGACCGCGAGGGCCACCAAGAATGCAACGGCCACGAAAACTCCGCCCGGCGCGCAAGCCACTACCAACCGATGGCGATTCAATCTCAAGAGCTCCTCCGGATTTCCCGATTCCCTGGACGAGGAAGACGGACGGTGTACAAACCTGGCCGCGCTGCCTGCGAAGCCGTGCCTATCACCAGAAATTGTGTGCGAAAAATAAATAACTACTTAATCATCTGACGGATAGCATGTCAAGCTACGGCATCGGTTTTCCGGCCTTTGGAATCCTCAGATGCTCTGAATACGGCCCTGAGATGCCGCCGGATGACTCAATTTCCATAGAATCGACGATTCTTCTGAAGAGATGTGCTCAATCCGGAGCGAGAAACTATCGCTTTCGGTTTACTTCCTCGATTTCTTTCTTCAAGCGGGCATAGCTGCGAGCCAAATGTCCAAGATACGCAATGTGGATAACCCAGGTGGCCACGTAAGCAGCGAAGAGGTAGGTCATCGCGAACTCCCGGCTGCCAGCAGCGACTCCAGCGCCTGAGTTTCTTCCACTTGCCGGCGCAGAATCTCGAGGCGGTAGCGCGACCAGCAAACCAGCGTTGCAAGACACATGAAGGCCAACCAGTTCATGAGCAGTACGTGCAGCATTCGAGGATCGATCGATCCACCACCGCCAATTACCGGCTGCGGGTGCTGGGTGCGGAAAAACCAAATAGAAAAGTAAACTAGCGGCACATCCAGAGCGCCCAGCACTGCCAGCACGGCAGCCATCATCGGGGTTTGTCCGCTGCTGGAAAAGCGCCGCAACATCAGGTAGCTGACGTAAATCAGCCACAGCACCAGCGTCAGTGTTAGGCGCAGGTCCCACGTCCACCAGATTCCCCACACCGGACGCGCCCAGATGGGCCCGGTTACTAGCACGACGGTGCAGAACACAACCCCGACTTCCGCGGACGCCAATGCTAGCGCATCAGCTTTGGGATTGCGCCGGACCAGATAAATGATCGAAGCGACGAGATTGACAAAGAACAAACAAAACGCCGTCCAAGCGGAAGGCACGTGGTAGTAAAAGATGCGCTGGACGTCGCCCATGGTCTGTTCGGTGGGCGCCTGGATCAAGGCTCCGTACAGGCCATAGGTCAGCAGGCCAGCCGTCAGAATCGCGAGGATGGGGAAGGCCCGTTTCATTCGCCGTGCAGAACAATCTCAAAGAAAAGAAGGCAACCTGTAGTAAACACCACATCGTAGACCGCAAGCAACACGATCCAGAACTTGGCCGAAAATTCGCCGGTCAGGATCGACGAAGTGGCCTCGACCATGGCCAACAACGCAGGAATGGTGATAGGGAAAAGCAGCAGCGGCAGCATGATTTCGCGGCTGCGGGTACGCACCGACATGGCAGCAAAGAACGTCCCATTAACCACCAGCGCCCAGGCTCCCAGCACCGCGACGAACACTAGCTGATAGGCCGGACCAATTGCCCGCAGATTGTAAAAAACCACAAAAAGCGGCGTCATCAGCGCTTGCAGCACGCTGACAAAAATGAAGTTCCCCAACACCTTGGCCAAAAACAGCGAACTCGCGGGCGCCGGAGATACCCGGTATGCGTCCAGCACCTGGTTGCGTAGTTCCCGCGCCCAGGTCTGGTTCAGAGCGACCACGGCGGCAAATAGAAACGCTACCCACACCAACCCCCCGGCGATGCGTCTGGACTCTTCCGCTGTGGGATCAAAAGAAAAGCTAAAAATCACCACCACCAGCAGGGCGAAAAATAGCATGGAGTTGATGGCGTCTTTGGACCGCCACTCCAGGCGCAAGTCCTTCACCAACGTCGCTCGCGTTACGCCAGGAGGGCTGCTCATAGTACTTCCGCCGACTGGAACTCGGGAGTACGGTTCACGATCTGACCAGTTTCCATCCACACGAACTCGTCCGCAATCCCGCGCAACAATGCCGCCTGGTGCGTCACCACCAGTATCGTTTTGCCGCCATCTCGCAATTGCCGGAGCAGTCCGGCCATTTCACGGGCAGAACGCATATCCACGTTGGAAAATGGCTCGTCGAGCAGAAGAACTTTGGGATCGTTCAACAACGCCCGTGCCAGCGACATACGTTGCCGCATGCCCTGGGAATACTGTCCCACGGGAAGCTCCAGCAACGGATCCAGATTGACCGAGCGGATTACCGTTTCGCAGCGAGCATCATCGTGAATTCCATACAGTCCCGCGAAGTAACGCAGGTTCTCCATGCCGCTCATCTCGTCGTAAAGCAGCGACGGATGAGCCATGTAGCCGAGCAGGGCGCAAACTTCGCGTAGCTTGGTAGTGCCAAGCATAGAAATGCTGCCACGGGTGGCGGGAGTCAATCCCGCGAGCGCGCGCAACAGCGTAGTCTTCCCTGCCCCATTGTCGCCGAGAATTGCGTAGAGTTGTCCCGCTTCGAAGCTGGCATTCACTCCGCGCAGCGCCGCAAATCGTCCGAACTGTTTCACCAGATCAGTGACGGTAATGAGGGAAGAGTCGGTCACAATCGCAGAAACTGCCTGAACTGAGTGAAGATATCCGAAGCAGGGTGGGAAGTCGAGAGCGGGCTGGTTTTTCTCTGTGTCCTTCGGCGATTTGCTCAGCGATCTCTACGACTAAGGCTCTCTTGCCGATCGATGCTCATCCGAGACCAGTTTTCGCCTATGTCATGCCCTTCGGCGACGCCGCGCCAGGCGCCGTTCCCGGCTGTTGCGGTGCGTACTTCGATGCGCACTTGGCTTGTAGTTGCTTGGCGTGAAACACGCCATCGCGCCCAAAACTGCCATCCGCCAATGCCTGGGAATTGTCTTTGAATGTATCGGGAGGGGCTTCGCTGCCGCTATACACGACGGGCAGAGTCTGGTCGTTTTCTACAAGCATGAATTCCACTTTGATTCCCACCCGCTTGATGGAGCCCGGTTGCACGTTGCCGGCTACCCGCAGGCGCTTAGTATAAGCGTCGTCTCCCATGCGGCGCAGTTCCTTGATGGTCACGTAGTAACTCTTGCTCTGTTGCACGCCGGTGTACGCGAGGTAGGCGAGCGACACCAAGATGAGAGCAATGGCGCCTCCGAACCTCAGGAATCGGCTGCCTTGAGTGGACATGGGAATAGTCGACATTTAAGTAGAATCTATTCCCCGCTAGAGCGCAGGTCAAGCTCCGAGGATGAACCCTGGCAAGACGGACGGACGGCGAGAGGCAGAGCCGGTAAATCCACTAGGAGGACAACCGAACACGCAGTGCCTCTCGCCGCACCGCCGTTTCCATTGACTTAAAAGACGAAATCGGAGGAGCGGTTTTCGCCCGCGCCAATGTTGCCCGCACAACAAATGCTCTCAGGATTGGTTGTGGCGAGCGAGTTCAGTGTAATTATGGATGGGGCGCCGGTTGTCACCATATCGTCACGGATTCGTCAATTCGGAGTAAATTCTGCGAAGCACCGAGCACCAACCAGACCTCGCCTCACAGCACACGCCTTCGTCTCATCGGCAGCCTGGTCTACCTACATCGGCTTAAAAACGAAATCCACGTGCCTGGTTTCGTTGGCTCCAATAGTTACCTGCTGGCTGGCTGTCCCCAGCTTTTCATGCCAGGCTTTGATGGTGTAAGTCCCGGGGGGCAGGTTGCCCAGCTCGAAGCTGCCGTCCTTGCCCGTGACCGCAAAGTAGGGATGGTTGAATACAGCGACGTAGCTCCGCATCCAGGGATGAACGTTGCACTTGACGGGTATGGCAATTTCCTCGCGTGAGAAGCTTTCTTCCGTAGTTGTATTGGGACCCTCAGCCTTATTCCACTCGCGATTGTTGGCGGGCAAAGGATGAATGTTGTGCAGCGTGGGGTCACTGTTGACCACCTCCAGTTGCTGATTGGCGCGCACCGCCAAGACGTGCGGCGCATACATGCAGCCCTTCTGCTCGATGACTGCCGGTTGGCTGGGAGGTTCAAAAGTGCGATTGCCCAGACCCTCGGACACAAACACCACGACATTCTGCAAGTCGCCCTTGGCGTCGGCCACAATGTCCTGACTCATCGCCGGAGATGAATGTTGTTTCGCGCAGCTGGGGTCGGCAGACATGTTGATGGGTTTGGACGCCGGCACGGTTCCCTGGAACTTGACGGTGCCTTTCAACGATACGGTTCCACCGCTGACGCTTACTGGACCAGCTGCGTTCACTATCCGTTGACTGAGAAAGAGAGCGGGAATTGCCAGCGTAACCAAAATGACGATGTTTCTGGGTTTCATGACTCCTGCCTATTACCTCTCAAGTACTGAGGGGCCAAACTCTGAGGATGCCGGGACTTGTGCTCCGGTGAGATCAAACGTATGGGGAATCGATTGGCGGAGTGTCACCGTGCGGTCATGGCGCGGTTAATTTGCGTCACTACGCTGTCATTTTTCTGTCAGGAGTTTGCAACATGGAAGAGACAAACGGGAGGGATTGCAACGACGTCAGCGCAAGAATGGCCGGAGCGGCGGGCAGTCCGGCCATTTCGCCAAATCTAAACTGAGCGCGCTGCTACCAGACCCGGCAAGCGTTTTGTGCAACCATCGGCTGTCCCGCTTTGCAGCCCCACGCCTGTTGAAATTCCGGCATGTTCTGCACCACACCATCCACACGAAACTTTCCCGGGGAGTGCGGATTGGTGGTTACCTGCATGCGTGCATATTCGGGACGTCGTTTCTCGCACCACACCCGCGCGAACCCCAGGAAGAAGCGCTGCTCGGGGGTATAGCCATCAATCTTCTTGCCTTCATTTCCGGTTTTGTCGTCGGCAATCATGTGTTCGAGGGCCCTCAACGCGATGCGGGCGCCGCCGTTGTCGGCGGTATTCTCACCCAGCGTCAGCCTTCCATTCAGCTTCAGATCATCCATTACGACAAAATTGCCGTACTCATCGGCCACGCAACTGACGCGCTTTTCAAATTCCTTGCCATCGTCCGCTGTCCACCAGTCGCGGAGATTGCCTTGTGGATCGAACTTGCGTCCCTGATCGTCGAACCCGTGCGTCAACTCGTGCCCAATGACCAATCCAATGCCCCCGAAGTTCACTGCGTCGTCCATCTTCTTGTCAAAAAATGGCGGCTGCAGAATGCCTGCCGGGAACACGATCTCGTTTTCTGACCCGCTGTAGTAGGCATTCACCGTGGGCGGCGACATCCCCCATTCCTTGCGGTCGAGCGGCTTTTCAATCTTTGCGATATCGCGTTTGGACTCGAATTCATTGGCCCGCTCGAAATTGCCCAACAGATCGCCGCTCACCACCGTTAGCGAGCTGTAGTCCCGCCACACGTCGGGATATCCAATTTTATTGCGGATGGCTTGTAGCTTCACCTTCGCCTGCTTCTTGGTTTCACTCGACATCCAAGGCAGGCCCTGGATGTCGTCGTCCAGCGATTTCTCCAGTGCATCCACCATCTTCAGCATGCGCTGCTTACCATCGGCCCCGAACGTCACCTCCACGTATTTCTGGCCGAGCGCCTCACCCAAGGAGTTGTCGGTAAGGTCTACGCAGCGTTTCCACCTCGCCTGGATTTCCTTTTGTCCCGTCAAGGCCTGCCGCATCTTGAAACTTGCGTCTACATAAGGCTGAGAGAGCCACGGCGCCGATCCCCGCAGCAGATGCCAGCTCACGTAGGTCTTCAGATTGTCCAGGGACTCGGTGTCCAGCACCGCGTTGACCTGCTTGAAGAACTCTGGATTGGAAACGTTCAAATCAGAAAAACTGGGCGCAGCCACGTCTGCAAAATAACGGTCGAAATAGAAATTCGGCGCCATTGCCAGCACGGCATCGCGCGTCATCTTGTGGTCACGGTTCTTGGGATCGCGGCGCATCGTGCGGTCCATGGAAGCCTTGGCGAGGGACGTCTCAATGCGCAGCACCGTCTGCGCCGACGCACCCGCTTGCTGCGCGGACTGACCTGACAGCGTAAATGTTTCGGTCACATATTCCACCAGGTGCTTGCGCATTTCCACCATGCGGGCATCGTCCTTGATGTAGTAATCGCGATCGGGCAGCGACAACCCGCCCTGGTCGATGTAAGCGATGACCTGGTTGGCGTTGTGTAGATCGGACCCTGAATAGAAATTGAACAGGGGATTGGGTCCAATCAAGTGCACTCGCGCGATGGCGTCGATCAGCGTGGCTTTGTCCTTTGCGGCAGCAATGTGGTCCAGTTCCGCCTGCAATGGGGCCAGACCTTTGGCGTTCGCTGTCTTCTCGTCCATGCAGGAGCCGTAGAAGTCTCCGATCTTCTGTTCCACCGCGCTGCGGTTGGGATCACCGGCAGACGCCTTCTCGAGAATGTCTTTCAAGGTCACCAGGTTTCGCTCGTCCAGCTCAATAAAGCTCACCCAGGCGCTTTGGTCGGCCGGAATTTCGTTGTTCTTCAGCCAATTGCCGCAGGCGTATTGATAGAAATCGACACAGGGATCGAGCGTCTTGTCGATATTGTCAATGCTGAAGCCGACCGCCTTCTCGGACGGGGCGGATTGTGCAAGACTGACTAGGGCGAACCCCAGGAAGAACGCGGGCAAGAGACGCAAGAAACGCATAGGAACCTCGTTAGGATTGAACTGGCGATTGTAAGCCTGGTGGGTTTAGACGCACAAGCGGCGGTGTGGTAATCAACCCTCCCTGCTGCGCCGCGCGCTCATTCATGAACGAGCGCTCTGACCAGTTGGATGCGCATGGCGCGGGTAGCTGGTATTGCGCTGGCGGCAGCGGCGACCAGCAGCAGGCCCGCCGCACCGATGAATGTTGCCGGATCGACTGGCGAAATGCCGAAGAGCAGTCTGCTGATCAGTTGACGAGCGGCGAACGCGCCGGAAAGGCCGACCACCGCGCCCACGAGGGCCATGCTCAACCCCTGCCGCACAACCAGCCACAGAATGCTTACCGGACTCGCCCCCACCGCCATGCGCAGCGCCAGTTCCCGAGTTCGCCGGGCGACCAAGTACGTGACGCCGTAGATACCCACAATCGTTAGCGCGACTCCCACAGCGGCAAACAGGACCAGCAAAATTGTCGTGAAGCGCGACCGCCGGTTTGTTCCTCGACAACTTCATCGATGGTTTGCACTTGAGCGAACGGGATGTCGGGATCGATCTGATGCATCCGGCCTTCGATTTCGGGGACCAACAGACGCGGCTCCGCGACGGTTCGAACCAGAATCTCCTTGAATCCGTAATTCACCAGCGGATGCTGAGGGTAGACGCGCTGCCTTCATTTTGCATAACAGGATCGGACATGTCCCGGGATTGGCAAGGGGTCTGGGATAGACTTGTGGATCAGACCGATGGAACCAGCCGGGGACTTCCCTCGTATAGAAGGGTGAAGGGGCGCTCATGAGGACTTTCAAAATCTCGTTAATCGCGAGTTTGATCGGGACAGCGGCCGGCTTCTGGGCCTGGAAGCTTGATCTGACCAAAATTTTTAGGCCCGCGCATCCCCAGCTTGCGGGCTTTTTCCTTACCATCGTGGTCGCCATCGCGGTGCAACTCACGTGGCCCGCGGACAAGGCCAAAACGTAAATCTAAACCTCTCCGAAAGCGGCCTCTCCCGCCCTCGACGGCGTATAATTCCAGCTTAACGATTTCTCCGGGTGGATCATCCATGTCTTCAGGCAACGGTAACTCGAGCAATGGTGGCGGACACGGCGTTTCTCAGTTCCGGGCGGAATGGATTGCCCAGCGTAAGGTTCAGAACACCGACGGCAATTTCTCCCAGATGCACTATGCTCGCCAGGGCGTGATCACCCAGGAGATGGGGTACGTAGCCGGGCGCGAGAAACTTTCCGCTGAGCTAGTCCGCGATGAAGTCGCTCGCGGACGGATGATCATTCCCGCCAACATCAACCATCCTGAATTGGAGCCGATGTGCATTGGGGTGGCTTCGCTTTGCAAGATCAATTCCAACATCGGAAATTCGGCGGTTACCTCCAACATCGACGAGGAACTGAAGAAGCTGCACACGTCAGTTCACTATGGCGCCGATACAGTGATGGACCTCTCCACCGGCGGCAATATCCACGAAATTCGCGAAGCCATTCTCCGCCATTCGCCCGTGCCCATTGGCACTGTGCCGATTTACGAAGCCATCTCGCGAGTGAAACGGATTGAAGATCTCACCGCGAGCGTGATGCTCGAAGTGATCGAACAGCAAGCCGAGCAGGGCGTGGACTACATGACCATTCACGCCGGCGTGCTGATTCAGTATCTGCCCATGGTTTCGAAGCGCATTACGGGCATCGTGAGCAGGGGCGGAGCGATCCTGGCCCAGTGGATGGCGCATCATCACAAGCAGAATTTCCTGTACGAGTGCTTTGATGACATCTGCAAGATCTTCGCCAAGCATGACGTGAGCTTCTCACTTGGCGACGGCCTTCGTCCCGGCTGCATCGCTGACGCCAGCGACGAAGCCCAGTTTGCGGAACTGAAAACCCTCGGCGAACTGACCAAGAAGGCATGGGCGCATGACGTGCAGGTCATGATCGAAGGTCCGGGACACGTCCCGCTCGACAAGATCAAAGAGCAGGTCGACAAAGAGAAAGAGCTCTGTTACGAAGCGCCCTTCTATACGCTGGGCCCCCTGGTTACTGACATCGCACCCGGCTACGATCACATTACTTCGGCGATTGGAGCCGCGATGATCGGCTGGCACGGCGCGGCCATGCTCTGCTATGTCACTCCGAAAGAGCATCTGGGCTTGCCCAATGAAAAAGATGTAAAGGACGGCATCATCGCTTATAAGATTGCCGCCCACGCCGCCGACCTGGCGCGACATCGCCCAGGCGTTCAGGACCGCGACAACGCCTTAAGCTTCGCCCGCTACACATTCGACTGGGAGAAACAGTTCGCGCTTTCGCTCGATCCCGAAACCGCCCGCTCCATGCATGATGAAACCCTGCCCGACGACTACTACAAGGAAGCCGCATTCTGCTCGATGTGCGGTCCGAAATTCTGCTCCATGAACTACTCCAGCAAGGTGGATGAGTACAACAAAGCGGTTCACGGGTTGGAGAAGAAGGATTATTCGGAACTGGTGGAGAAACTGGTTAAGATCGGCTAGGCTCTTCCCCAGGGCGAGCCGACGCGTCCGCCGCCCCCTTGGGCCTTCGCGCGCCGTGGTTCACGATCGAGAGTGCTACCCCTCCTGAATCGCCGATTCCACTTTCGACTCCAGGTCGAGACGGACCTGCATCAAGTATGCCTTCTCCAGCGCGGAGACTTGTGTGTCCTTCGGCCTGGGAACTGGAGGTAGATGCAGCAGTCGGATTAGGGCAGTAATTCCAGTAAGTCTGTGAATCTCTTCGAACATTTGCGCAGATTACTTCCCTCTGGGGTGGTCAGGCTGTGACGCTCGTCACATCAGTTCAAGCTCGAAGCTGTGGAGGATGGCCCCGGCGTTCGGGCTTTCCCAGGACAGAACCTCCACCCAGGCCGAGAGCCGGGTTTTTCGTTGACCCGATCATACCGCCGGAATATAATCCGCTTGGCGGACGGTGCAGGCTTCGCTCGATCGAGCTCGGTTCGCCTGAGTTTCTCTTCTGATTATGTAGTCGGATCGTGTCCCGGGGCTCAGAACTTTCATCCGCACAGGCGGTTCGCATGAAGGGTTCTGTCGCAAGAATAAAGCCAGTCAACCGCAAGCCGGCCCCGGTTCACCAAGCTGAGTTATTTCCCATTGTCGGTATCGGGGCGTCTGCGGGAGGTCTGGAAGCCTTCACGGAGTTGCTGCGGGGGCTGCCACAGAAGACCGGCATGGCGTTTGTGCTGGTGCAGCATCTCGATCCCAGCCATTCCAGCGATCTGCGAGCAATCCTGGCGCGGATCACCCAGATTCCGGTGCAGCAAGTGACCGACGGCGTCGCAGTCCGGCCGGACAACATTTACGTCATCCCGCCTAACACCAGCATGGCCATGAAGAATGGTGTTTTGCGGCTGGCGGCACGGGTGCTCACCCGCGGGCAGCACATGCCCATCGACCATTTTCTGCGCTCCTTAGCCGAGGACCGCGGTAACCGAGCCATCAGTGTGATTCTTTCGGGTACGGCGTCTGACGGAACCGAAGGCTCGCGCGCCATCAAGGCGGCCGGCGGAATCACGTTTGCTCAGGACGAAAAATCGGCCAAGTACTCCAGCATGCCACACAGCGCCGTCAACGCGGGCTGCGTGGACTTTATTCTTGCGCCCACCGAGATCGCAAAAGAACTGACCCGTGTGGCGCAGCATCCTTATCTCGCGCCGACTGCGGCGGAACAATCGGACCTGACAGTCTCCGCTGGCGGCCAGATGGAAGTTCTGCTGTCGTTGCTCCGCGAAGCCATCGGGGTAGACTTCACCCATTACAAGCAGACCACTCTGCGGCGCCGTATTGAGCGCCGCATGGTGCTGCACAAAATGGAAAAACTGAAAAACTACGTGCGCTATGTCCGCGACACTCCCGGGGAAGTCGAGGAGTTATACCAGGACATTCTGATCCATGTGACAGGCTTCTTCCGCGATCCCGAAGCCTTCGAGGGGCTGCGCAAGCACGTCTTGCCGGCTCTGTTCCGGGACAATCACAAGGGTGGCACGGTACGGATCTGGGTACCCGGCTGCTCCACCGGCGAAGAGGCTTACTCTCTGGCCATGGCCATGCTGGAATACCTGTGGTTGGAAACCACGAAGACCGCAAAGCCGGGTCTGGGGACCACCCCTTTCCAGATCTTCGCCACTGACATCAGCGATGGCTCTCTCGACCGGGCCCGCGCCGGGCTTTATTCTGAAGCGTTGGTCGCCGGCGTTTCTCCAGAGCGTCTGCGGCGGTTCTTCATGAAAATCGATGGTGGATATCAGATTGTTAAACCGGTGCGGGAAATGTGCATCTTTGCCAAGCAGAATGTAGCCAAAGACCCGCCTTTCTCTAATCTGGACTTGATCAGTTGCCGCAATCTGCTGATTTACCTGGGCCCGGTGCTTCAGAAACGAGTTGTCCCGACGTTGCACTACGCGCTCAAACCCAGCGGTTTTCTTTTGCTTGGCGGAGCGGAGAGCCTGGGGACGTATTCGGAGTACTTCGCCCCGCTGGATAAGAAAACCCGGATCTATCAAAAGAAAAATTCGGCCAGCCGTCCGCTTACTCACTTCGGATCTCCCGACTCTGCCATTCGCCGGCGTACCGAAACCAAGACCACACGTGAGGCAACCCCCGTTTCTATGATGGAAAAAGAAGTGGACCGGCTACTGCTCAACCGGTTCGTGCCCGCCAGTATCGTCGTCAATGAGCAGATGGAGATTGTGCACTTCCGGGGGAAGACTGGACAATATCTGGAACCGGCCACCGGCCAGCCCACTTTCAGCCTGGCCAAGATGGCACGCGAAGGCCTGCTGGTGGATCTACGCGCGGCCCTAACCAAGGCTCAGAAGGAAAGGGTCCTGGTGCGCAGGGCCGGAGTGCGAATTCGTTCCAACGGGCACACCCGCGAGGTAAGCCTGGAAGTCAGTCCGCTGCGGCGGCAGGGCGCGGGAGAACGTTTCTACGTGATCGTCTTTCAGGAAGTCGTTTCTGCACCGTCCAAAGGGGCTCAGAAAAAAACCAAGGCTTCCAAGACCGAGTCCAGCAGATCCCGAGAGAACGGGCACCTGAAGCGCGAGCTGGCGGAGACCCGGGAACAGTTCCAGACGCTGATCGAGGAGCATGAGACCGTCAGAGAGGAATTCAAGTCGGCCAACGAAGAAGTGCTCTCCGCCAACGAGGAACTGCAAAGCACCAACGAAGAATTGGAGACTGCCAAGGAAGAGCTACAGTCCAGCAATGAAGAACTCACTACTCTCAACGAGGAACTGCAAAGCCGAAATTCAGAATTGACTGCCGTCAATAACGACCTGCTCAATGTGTTGGGCAACGTGACCATCCCGGTAGTGATTGTGGGGCAGGATCTGCACATCCGCCGCTTTACCACGCCGGCACAAAAGCTGCTGAACCTGCTGCCTAGCGATGTGGGACGCCGCTTGAGCGACATACGCCCGAACTTGGATGTGGAAGACCTGGGGCAAATCGCGGGCGAAAGCATCGAGAATGTAACCACCGTGGAACGCGAAGTACGAGAGACGGCGACCGGGGCATGGCACCTGCTGCGTGTGCGTCCCTACAAGACTTGGGACAGCAAGATTGACGGCGCCGTGATCAGTTTCCAGGACATTGACGTCATGAAGCGTAGCCTCGACCAGATGCACGAGCATGCGGACGCTCTTATAGAGACCGCCCGCGAAGCGATCCTGATCCTGAACCACAAGCTGCAAGTGATCAGCGCCAACCTGAGCTTCTACCGGGATTTCGCGGTCGCGCGCGAAGAAACGCAAAACCGCCCGATTTATGAGTTGGGCAACGGGCAATGGAATATTCCCAGGCTGCGCGAGTTACTGGAAAATATTCTGCCGAACAATGGGCGCGTGGAGGATTTCGAAGTCAGCCACGATTTCCCGCATCTGGGGACACGCAGGATGATACTCAACGCCCGCCGCATCGAGCCCCAACCCGGGCGGAAGCTGATTCTGCTGTATATCGAGGATATGACGGAAAAATCCGCGTAGGAGGCTACGCGGTTTGCGGTGCCTCACTCACCACCCCGCCAATCTCGTCTGTGATCGCGCCCGCGGCGTTAAGTCCGATGAACTCTCCCAAGGCTCGATAACTTTCGAATTGCAGCTCATCGAACCATTGATCCGCCGTGCTCTGGTGTGGAAAGGTAATGTGTTTGTCGTAATACTGCCAGACGTCGTCTGGCAGCCGGTTCTCTTTTTGGGGCAGGGTTTCGCTGCCGGACGGAGTCTTTGGCCGTACCGGCATGCTGGCCTTAACATAAATGAACTTCCCGCGGTCCTCGGGCTTCTGGGGATCGTAGAAGATATCTCCTACCACAAAGTTGCGTTCGCTTTCGCGCCCACCATCCCGAGGACGAACCTGCCGGAAATCGATTACGATTTCCGCACCCAGATCGGTGCGTGCCTTTTCCATCAGGTCGACGAGATTTTGACATTGGTACTCACCGTCACAGTCCGCATCGCAGGCCACAATCACTTTGCAATGCCGCCGCAGCAACTCGTACACCGCCAGATTCTCGAAATGGCCTCCATCGGAGAGATAGACGAAGCTCTTCTGCTGGTCGCTCTGCGCAATCAATTCGGAAAATAGATATCCCAGCCCCAGCTTAGGGCCAGGCATCGCCCACTTGTCGCAATAGCGCGGATTTCCCATCCACCATCCCAGACGCACATCGAACAGCGTCATAAACAGACCGGTCGCCGCCGACGTGTAATAACCCATGTTGGGGCTCGCGGCCGCGCCGGAGATGGCCATGGCGGTGCCCAGTTTGATGCCATCCTCAGATTTGATTTGTCCGAATGCACTCTGGTTACGCCCGAGCTTGGTGAGAGAGAAGGTCTTCGCCAAAGTTCCCCCTTGAGGATTGGTCCGCAGGAACCATCCTTCATCTTCTCCCGGAATATTGGTTTCATAGCCGCAATAGAGTGGAGTGAACACGAACGACTTTGCGCGCCGGGTGGCGTAACCGAGGTCGCCGCCGCTGGTGATATTCAGGGACGCATTCAAAAGCGGATAGGGGCCAGGATAGCCGCCGGCAAAGTCCGCCAACCGTATGTCATCCTCCTCATCGAATCCGGTGAAGGGATGGGGATTACGCCTGGAGTTGGAAGCTCCCAGATAGCAGCGCACCAACCGGTTGCGATAAAAATGATGCAAGGAGAAGTCATTGACATCCACGCGCCACGACAGCACCAGGCAACTCCCAAGCAAAATAGTCGCGACCAGGAACAACCACGGAAGCAGCTGGTAACGTGGAGTTTCTCCGCCCTTTTGCACCCTCCAGTAGAGGTCGTAACGAACCAATGGAGAAGACACAGTGACCGTCACTACCACTGGCTGTCCGCTGGAAGAAGCCGGTGAGTCTCCGCCGAAATGCCACAGCGTCTCGGTGTCGCCCGGATCGAAAGCCAATCCAGATCCGATGTGTACAGCAGTTGAAAGCAGCAAGAGCAGGCCGACAGCAAAAACATAAGGAGCTGCCTTCGCCAATAGATCCAGAACCTTGGGCGACTTCAGAGCGGCGGAAATCTTTCCGATGATGCCGCTGTCGTCCTGCTCCGGTGGCTTCGGTGTGCCCGGTTTTCCGCTAGTGGCCGCACTGCTAGCAGCCTTTACTCCCAGGTAATTGTGAAGGGCCCACAAAGCGGCAGGCACGATGCTCCAATTGTGCAGCTTCAACAACACAGTGAGCACCAACAATGGTCCAAAAACGCAGATCCCGGCGATGAGCAGCCACTCCAAGGTTAAGAGCATCATGTAACCACCCAGCCGTGCCCACCACTCCCGTACCAGGTCGCGGGAGCCTCG
>Ga0070765_100000690_pt1 | contig 20142 bp, 15 predicted proteins | sample HubBroMetageWFT5_FD_71516 | JGI IMG/M metagenome (GOLD analysis project Ga0070765, IMG submission 71516) | Warmed and freeze-thawed soil microbial communities from the Hubbard Brook experimental Forest, New Hampshire - Hubbard Brook CCASE Soil... | ecosystem: Environmental > Terrestrial > Soil... | reverse complement strand
TAGCTCGGGAGCGAAGTATTCGTCGAACGCGATGCCGAATTCCGCTTCGACTTCATGTTTGGGGATGATTGTGTGGCACAGCAGACGGCCGATGACCGCGCGACGCAATACATCGTCGGGCGAAAGGCGGTAGCCGCGCATTGTAGCAATGCCTCGCGTTCCCACGCTTGATTCGTACGCCGGCACTTCGCGGCGATTTTGCGCGTAGGCTTCGCCAACGGAGCTAATGGCGCTGACGCCCATGCCGTACAAATCGGCGCCGGCTTTCGTGGTGTAACCCTGAAAATTTCTGTGCAGCGTGCGATTCTGCTGCGCGACGGACAATTCATCCTGCGGCAGAGCGAAATGGTCCATGCCGATATATAAGTATCCCGCGCTCAGAAATTTTTCGAGGCCGGCGCGAAAGATCCGGAATTTTTCCATCCCTTCCGGCAAATGCGCTTCGAAGGAGCCTTGCTGTTTTTTTAACCAGGGAACGTGCGCGTAGCTGAACATGGCGACGCGATCGGGGCGAAGGGTTAACGCCAGGTCGATCGTGGCGCGGAAACTATCGGCGGTCTGATAGGGCAGGCCATAAATCAAATCGATGTTGATGCTCTGAAATCCGATGTCGCGCGCGGCTACGATCAGGTCGCGCGTCATTTCATAGGGTTGGACGCGATGTATGGTTTCCTGAACTTTCGGCTGGAAATCCTGGATGCCCATGCTTAGGCGATTGAACCCCAGATGACGGAGGGATTCCAGTTGAGCTCGGCTAGTGACGCGCGGGTCCACTTCAATTCCAATTTCGGCGTCCGGGGCAAAAGAAAAACGGTCGTGGGTGTGTCGGAAAAGATCTTCCATTTGCGCCACGGACAAATACGTTGGCGTGCCGCCGCCCCAGTGAAACTGGATGACCGGACGTTTGCGCGAAACTCTTGTTCCGACGTGATTAATCTCGCGCTTGAGCGCATCGAGATAGGGAATGGCCACCTTCTTGTCTTTTTGAATGGAAACGGTACAAGCGCAAAACAGGCAGAGATTTTCGCAAAACGGAATGTGCATGTAGAGTGAAAGCGGAGTGGCCAGCTCTTCGGCCCGGGCATAACACTTTTCCAGATCGTCGGGGCCGAAATCCTCTTTCCAGACAGGCGCGGTTGGATAACTGGTGTAGCGCGGACCGGGGCGGTTATATTTTTCGAGGAAGGCGTCAGAAATCCGGGCGATCTCGTCGGCATGAAGAGAAGTTTCGGCGGATTTTCTCGCGTCGTGAGCCATTGTTAGTTCGCGCTGCCGGTTTGTGCCGGCGCCATTACCGGCGCGGTCTGTCCTGCTTCCACAAATGCTTTGGCGTTGGCTACGGGAGTCCTCGGCAAGATTCCATGGCCAAGATTGAGAATGTGGCCTACCCCTCCCGTTTTCTGAACCGCGTCGCGCGCGGCCTGTTGAATGTCGAATTCGGTGCCGAGCAAAATATGCGGATCAACATTTCCTTGCAACGCCACTCGACGGCCAAACTTGCGCCGCGCACCAGCAATGTTGGTCAGCCAATCCACGCTAATCACGTCCGCTCCGGATTTAGGCAAGCTTTCAAGGAAATGGCCGGAACATTTCGCGAACAAAATTTTCGGGACAGCGTCGCTGCCGCTGGTTTTGGTCAGGGATTCAAGCACCATTTGCGTGGCGGGCAGTTCGAATTCTTCGTATTGCTGTTTTGTGAGCTCTCCAGCCCAGGTATCGAAGAGCTGTATGGCAGAGGCGCCTGCCGCGATCTGCATTTGCAAATATGCGGTGGTGGCTCGCGCGATACGTTCGAGCAGTTCGCGTACGACGGCAGGCTCCGTGCGCAGCATTTCTTTGGCTTGCGAAATGTCGCCACGGGTACGGCCTTCGATCATGTAACAAGCGAGCGTCCAGGGGGCGGCGGCGAATCCGATAACCGGCACGTCGGGGCCAGCTTCACGGCGGATAGCACGAATGGCGTCGCCAACGAATTTCGTGTCGCGCTCGGGATCGAATTCACGCAGACGGCGGACCGCTTCCGCGTTGCGGACCGGATTCGAAAGTACCGGGCCGGAGTCGGGAACATCCAAGGGCAGGCCCATCGCTTCTGCAACGATCAAAATGTCAGAGAAAACGATGACGGCGTCCACGTCCAACACGCGAAAGGGTTGTAACGAAACTTCGGCGGCCAATTCTGGCGTCTTGCAGATTTCAAGGAAGGAGTGCTGTGCCCGCACGGCTTGATACTCCGGCAAGTACCGGCCGGCCTGCCGCATAATCCAAACGGGGACGCGCTCGACCGGCTCAAACCGGCAAGCCCGCAGAAAAAGCTCTTTTTTGGTAACGCTGGCGCGCGTCGTTTGATGCATAAGTTCTGTGCCATGATAGCAGATGGCGTAAAGGCCCGCACGCCTGCCGCGGCTTCCTACTATCATGGCAGCCGGCCCGAATCGGCCAGATTCGGCGGTATAATGGGCGGGCAACGGGGAGCATCCACCCTTAATGGCACAGCAATTGGGCTACCTGAGCCTGGCAATCTACGTGGCGAGCTTTCTTTGCTACGTCCGGAATTTGTACGTGCCCAACCTGTGGGTGGGGCGCCTGGCTACGCTTCTTCTCGCCAGTGGCATCGTGGTGCAATACTTCTCGCTTTACCAACGCTCCATTGTAATTCAGTCGGTCCCCTACGATGACCTGTACGGATCCATGTCCCTTTTCGCATGGCTTTTGGGAATCACCTACTTAGGGCTGGAGCTATTTCATCGGCAGCGGTCGGTGGGCGCGTTTGTGACGCTTTTGTTGATTGCGTGGGTGGCGAGTTTGGGTTTTATCAGCGCCGGTGCGCCGACTGTGCGCGCGCCGGCGCGAGGTCCGCTGTTTGCGTTCCACGTCACATTGAATACTTGGGCTTACGCCGCTTTTGCGCTGTCATTTGTGCTGAGCTTGGTTTATTTAGTGCAGGATCAGGTTTTGCGGTCGCGACGAATGGGCGCGGCGTTCTGGCGCTTTCCGGCGCTGGATGTGCTGGATCGCATGGCGCGCAGCAGCGTTTATGTTGGCTTGGTGGCGCTGGGGTTCGGCGCGTCGATGGGATTTGTGTGGGAACATCGGCTGCGCGGCACTTATTCGTTTGGGGATCCAAAAGTAATCGTCACGTTTGCGATTGTATTGGTTTACGCTGCCTATTTGCTGCTCTCGCGCAATGCCACATGGCGCGGCGCGCGCGCGGCCATGCTATGCGCCATGAATTTCGTGATCGTACTGTTTAGCTATACCTTTGTGAATTTGTATCTGACAAAATTTCACCGGTTCTTTTAATGGCTCCGCTGACGAAAACCAATTCGGGGCAGGCTGGCGCGATTCGGATTCGAGTTGCTCTGATTGGCTGCAATCATCGAACCGCTCCGGTGGAGCTGCGCGAACGGATTACGTTCACTCCGCAGCAAGCCTTGCAAGCCGCCGACGAATTGCGCGAGCGGGGAATTCTGGAAGAAGCGGTGGTGCTCTCGACTTGCAATCGCAGCGAGGTGTATGGCGTCCCGGGCGATGCGAATCCTGCGCCGGCGGAAGCCATGGAAGATTATTTCCGGACATTCCATTGCGTTGGCAGAGCGGATCTGGCGGGACGCGTTTACCGCTGGACTGGGCCGGATGCGGTGCGGCATCTGTTTCGAGTGGCGGCGGGAGTGGACTCGATGATGTTGGGCGAAGCGGAAATTTTGGGGCAGCTTCGCACCGCGTACGGTCAGGCGCTCGATCATGGCGCGACTGGGCCGGTGCTGAATCGCGTTTTTCAAGGAGCGCTGGAGGTTGGCAAGCGCGTCCGGAGCGAGACGGAAGTTGGGACGCGGCCGATGTCTGTTGCGCTCGCTGGAGTGAAACTTGCGGAGCGAGTTTTCGGAAATCTGAAAGGGCATTCGGCGTTGATATTGGGCGCGGGAAGCGTGGCCGAACAGGTGATTGAGTGTCTGCGCAACCGCGGGATTGGGAGCTTGCGCATCGTGAATCGCTCGATTGATCGCGCGGCGGAGCTGGCAAAAAGAGTCGGTGGAGAAGCGATCGCTTGGGAATCGCTGGAAACTGTGCTGGGACTTCCGGACATTCTTGTTACGTCGGTCAGCTCGGCTGGGCCCGTTCTTACTCGCGAGCTCTTGGAGCGCGCTATCGCTGCCCGGTCGGGGCGGCCTGTCTTCGTGGTGGACCTTGCAGTTCCGCGCAACGTGGCTCCGGAGGCGGCTGGGCTCTACAACCTTTATCTCTACAACATTGACGACCTCGGCGAAATCGTCGAACAGAACAAAAAAGCGCGCGAAGCGGAAATTCCACGCGCCGAGGCGATTATTTCGGAGCACATCGCGAAATTTGAAGCCTGGAGAGCCGCACTGGAGGCTGGCTCTATCGTCGACGACCTTCGCGGGAAATTTCACAAGCAGCGCGAACTGCTGATTCGCGAAAAACTGGCGGAGATGGATGACGTTTCTGCGGACGAGCGCGCGCGCATCGCTCACATCACGGAAGAATTGATCGAGCGAGTGCTGGATCAGCCTTCGGACAAAGTGCGCCATGGCCGCGGAATGCGTGGCCGCCTGGCTGGACTGGAAGCGTTGCGGCATCTTTTCGGGCTGGATGAGGACAAAGAGTGAAGCCGTTGCGAATCGCCACTCGCGGCAGCGCACTCGCTTTGTGGCAGGCCAATCACATTCGTGAAAGGCTTGCGCGGTTGCATGGCGTTGAATCCGAACTGATTCGCATTCGAACTTCGGGCGACCATTTTCAAACTGCTTCTATTGCGGTAGTGAGCGAGCAGACTGGAACGAAAGGAATTTTCATCAAGGAATTGGAGGAAGCGCTGCTTGCTGGCACCGCGGACCTGGCTGTTCACAGCATGAAAGATGTGCCTACCGAGAATCCTGCGGGGCTTGTGTTTCCGGCAATAACAAAACGCGAAGACGTTCGCGACTGTCTGATTTCACGCGACGGGACCCGACTGAGGGACCTGAAGGTGGGCGCGCGAGTTGGCACCAGCAGCCTTCGGCGACAGGCGCAACTTCTCCATTACCGCCCTGATCTTGAGCCTCTCGACTTGCGCGGAAACGTGGATACGCGGCTGAGAAAGGTCGCCGCGGGTGAATTTGACGCGATTATTCTTGCTACAGCGGGTGTGAATCGTTTGGGAGCCAGCGAAAAAATAACGGAAATTCTTGCACCGGAGATTATGCTGCCTGCGGTCGGGCAGGGTGCTCTTGGAATTGAAACTCGCGCCGACGACGGTGAAACATTGGGCTTGGTCGCCGCGCTTGATGACGCCCTGAGCCATGCAGGGATAACCGCTGAGCGGGCGCTGTTGCGCGAGCTGGAAGGTGGCTGCCAGCTCCCGTTAGGCGCTTGGGCACGAGAGGAGAACGGCGAGTTGCGGCTGGAGGCATGCGTTTTTTCGGCAGACGGGAAGGAATTCGTGCGCAAGGAATTGTGCGGTCGAGTGGCAGATGCAGAAAAACTTGGCGTGCGACTGGGCCAAATCTTGATCGAAGCGGGCGCGGACAGGATTTTGCGCCTCGCGGGACGCTCTGTTGGACGCGGATAAAAAGCCGCTAGCGGGGAAGCGCGTGGTGGTGACGCGTGCAACGGAGCAGGCGCATGAATTGGCGCGTTCGCTGGAGGCACTGGGCGCGGAAGTCGTATTGTTGCCAACGGTAAGTTTTGCCGCGGTGGAAAATTCGCAAGCGCTCGACGCGGCTATTCGAAGCCTCACGGAATTCGACTGGATTCTCTTTACCAGCCAGAATGCGGTACGATTCTTTTGCCAGCGGATACGCGAAACGAATCTGCAAGTGGCAGGACTGCAAAAGCCGCGACCGATGGTGGCAGCAGTAGGCATCGCGACGGCGGCGGCCGCTGCGGAAGAAGGATTTCGAGTGGATACAGTTCCAAAAAATCATAGCGGAGAAGCGCTTGCGCAGGAATTATGGGGCGCGATTGGCGACCGCAAGATTTTGCTGCCCAGAAGTAACCGCGCTGATGATCGTTTGCCTAAGGCGCTACGCGAGGCAGGGGCTAACGTGACCGAGATCGTCGCGTATCGCACGGCCGCGCCCGATTCGCTCGACCCAAAAATTCTGAAGAGTATTTGTGACGCTGAAGTGGACGCGATTGTCTTCGCCAGTCCTTCGGCATTTCGGTTTCTCTCGGAATGTGTGGGCGCGGCGGAGCTTGCCGAGCTGTCGACGCGCGTGCAATTCGCAGCGCTCGGTCCTACAACGGCTCGGGCTTTGCGGGAAGAGGGAATGCGCGTCGAAATTGAAGCTAGCCAATCGTCGGCCGCGGGTTTGGCGGATTCGATTGCGAAATATTATCAGCGGCAACATTCCACGGCGAGGCCAGGGTGACGTTTCCAGTTCATCGTCCACGACGCTTGCGGCGCAGCGAAGCGCTTCGCGCTTTCGTTCGCGAAACGCGGCTTAGCGTCGGCGGATTGGTGTACCCAATGTTCGCTTGTCCGGGCACGAAAGTTCGCACGGAAGTGAGCTCGATGCCGGGAATCTATCAACAATCTGCGGACCAGATTGTGGAAGAATGCCGCGAAGTCGCAGGACTGGGAATTCCGGCAATAATTCTTTTTGGATTGCCGGAGCACAAGGACGAACTTGCGTCGCAGGCTTACGACGCGAACGGTGCGGTGCAGCGTTCGATTGAAGCGATACGAAAAGCGAAACTCGACCTGCTGGTAATCACGGACGTTTGTTTGTGCGAATACACAAGCCACGGGCATTGCGGAGTAATCAAAGGCGAAGAAGTATTGAACGATCCCAGCGTGGCGATCCTAGCGGATGCGGCGCTCTCGCATGCGCGTGCGGGCGCGGATATTGTGGCGCCGTCAGACATGATGGACGGACGCGTGGGAGCCATTCGCGAAAAGCTGGACGACGATGGATTTGAGAACGTGGCGATACTCTCGTATGCGGCGAAGTATTGCTCGGCATTTTATGGCCCGTTTCGAGAGGCGGCGCAGTCTTCACCGCAGTTTGGCGACCGGCGAAGCTATCAGATGGATCCCGCGAACGCGCGCGAAGCGTTGCGCGAAGTGGCGCTTGACTTGGAAGAGGGCGCGGACATGGTTATGGTGAAGCCGGCGATGCCGTATCTGGATGTGATCCAGCGAGTGCGCGAAACATTTGACGTTCCGGTGGCGGCGTACAACGTGAGTGGTGAATATTCGATGGTGAAAGCCGCGGCACAGCGCGGTTGGTTGGACGAGAAGCGCGTGGTGCTCGAGATTCTTACTGGAATTCAGCGAGCGGGCGCCGGAATGATTTTGACGTACCACGCGAAGGACGTTGCACGCTGGTTGAAGGCTTGTTAACTGCGGAGCTGTAACTTCTATAGTTCAACTTCTAGACTTCAACTTGAAGGCTCGAATTTCCTGCCTGCTAGTGTTCCTGAATAGACGCGAGACTTTCGCGGGCTGCTGCGATGGCACGGTCGATATCTGCGGCTGTGTGCGCGGCGGAGATGAATAAGGCTTCGTATTGCGAAGGCGCGATGAAGATGCCGCGGCTCAACATATTCTGGAAAAATTTGGCGAAGCGCGCTGAGTTGGACTTTTTGGCGCCGGCATAGTTGCACACTGGGGCATCGGTAAAAAATATTGTCAGGAGCGAGCCGCTAACATTTACTTCGCCGTGCAGCTTTGCTTCTTTCAATGCGGAGCGTAAACCTTGTGCCAAACGCTCGGTTTTGCGGTTCACGTCCTCGTAAAATCCGGGCACTTCGAGCTTGGGAAGGGTGGCGAGGCCTGCTCGCATGGCGAGAGGATTTCCGGAAAGTGTGCCCGCCTGATAGACCGGGCCGAGCGGTGCGATGTGTTCCATAATTTCTCGTTTGCCTCCGTAGGCCGCGACGGGAAGGCCACCACCGATAATTTTGCCCAGCACCGTGAGGTCGGGATCGATTTTGAAAACGCTTTGCGCACCGCCGTAGGCTAGGCGGAAACCGGTGATTACTTCGTCAAAAACCAGAAGCGATTTTTCGTTTTTTGTGATGGTGCGCAGGCCTTCGAGAAAACCTGGAGCGGGCGGGACCGCTCCCATATTTGCGGCTACCGGCTCGACAATCACGGCGGCAATCTTTCCGGGATATTGTTTGAAGATTTTTTCGACGCCATCCAGATCGTTATAGGGCGTATTCAGCGTTAGGCTGGCCAAGGCGTCCGGTACGCCGGGAGATGCGGAGATGCCGAGCGTAGCAAGTCCTGAGCCGGCTTCGGAAAGGAAACTGTCGGAGTGCCCGTGGTAGCAACCCTCAAATTTGACCATCAGATCGCGGTGAGTAAATCCGCGCGCGAGGCGAATGGCGGACATGGCGGCTTCCGTACCGGAATTAACGAAGCGAACCATTTCCACGGAGGGAATTGCCTTGGTGATTTTTTCCCCGAGTTCAACTTCGAGAGGCGAAGTCATGCCGAAGCTGGTGCCGCGCGCAGCTTGATCGGAAATAGCGGCAACGACGTCGGGCTGCGCGTGACCTAGAATCAAGGCGCCCCAGGAACACACGAAGTCGATGTACTCGCGGCCGTCAACGTCGAACAGGCGCGCTCCCTTGGCGTGATCAATCACTAAAGGAGTCCCACCGACCGCCCGGAAAGCGCGGACAGGGCTGTTCACTCCGCCAACTAGAGTTTTCTTGCCGCGTTCGAAAATCTCAGTTGAACGTGGCCGGGTATTTTGAGCCCTCGAATCTTGTGTATCTTTCATCGCTCCGCTTGCCATGGAAAGACGTTCGCTCCCCCGGTTGATCGCGCTTCAGTTCTCACCGGTAGGAGTCATCTTAAAGACGCGCAACCTCGAGCGCAAGCGCGGTGCACGCGTTCACAGGACCGATGACACTGGCTTACCTGATGCACGAGTTTGGCGGAGCGCGAAAATCGTTCACGTTTACAGCATTTAGGCGAAAGAAGCTCGAAGGCAGATTTGTGCATGCCGCATTGTGACCGGGAAACAGTTTTCCCGATTGCCTCGAAATCAAGGGCATTATTCTGACGAGAAAATGCCGAAAGGTCGCCCATCTATTGCAAATACACGAGTTAGTGCCGGTGCACGATGGTGTTGGCGATGCTTCTATACAAAGGAACTTAGGCCAGGAGCGCCCCTTCCATGCTGCTAGCGGTTGCGGTCTTTTTGTTGCAGTTTCAAGTAGCGGTCCCGTCTGCACTGCCGCCATTGTTGGCCCCCGCAGCGGATGCCTCGGCATCAGTGGATCGCACGCATGCCACAATTGTGGACCCGACCGCTATTCCGCATAATCCAAATTCGGATGCGCATGAAAAACCGGGCGGAGAATCGAGCTCTGTTTCTTCGGCGGGCCCACTGAAAATTGATACGATTTATTCGGACGACAAAAGCGCTCACCCGGCTCCGACCGGCGTTTTGGTGGCGCAGAATTCACAACAGTTTTCGACAATTCGGATTCCGGAAGCGAATGAGAAGCGATATGCCATCAAACCGGCGGAATCGGCACCTGCGCGACGAAACTGGTTGGTGCTCTCCGTGCTGGAACATGGCGCCGCATCGTTTGACGCTTATTCCACGCGCCAGGTGATCTCGCGCGGCGGTATTGAAGAGGATCCGTTGATGCGGCCGTTCGCGCATTCCCCGGCAATCTACGCGGCATTGCAAGTGGCGCCGGTTTTATTTGATGTGCTGGCGCGCCACATGCAACGCAGTCAATATAATTTCGAACGCCGTACCTGGTGGGTGCCGCAAACAGCGAGCACGGGGATGTCGATCTTCGCTGGAGTTCACAATATGAGCCTGAAGACGCATCCGTAACAATTTTCGTTTAGTAAGTTTGCAGCAATCTTTCTCTGGCGGGAAAGATCAGTAAAGGACACCCGATTTCTCTCTCCCGGGTGTCCTTTTTTATTTTGGGGATTATTGGGGGAAGCCGGCCGCTGCCCGCGCTGCCGCTGGAGTTGAGCCGGCCATACGTTTCTCGGTCCAATCCGCGGATCGGCGCGACGCTTCCACTGCGGCATAAACCAGAGACTCCGGCCCCACGGAATCTGTGTTAGCAAAAACGACGCGTTCGAGTGGCTGGTTCGCCGCAGGAATTACTTTGGTAAAAACTCCGGGAGCGGAGAGAAACATCGGATGGCCTCGGCGATAGACCTGTACTTCGATCGGATCGGCTGAGAATTCGGGCAGAAGTTTTTGAAAATCGCGCAGGACGTTCTGCGCGATTTTTTGGCAGCCCGGGATTTGCAGAAGCTTGTCGCGGTGTAACTCCGATACCGGCGTGTAGAAGGTGAGGATGTCGTTCTTTTGTTTGTAACCCGGTTGGTTATGCATCACCCAATCCGCGACGACCACATCGCAAAACGTAGTTCCGGGGCACCAAGTATCGTAGGCGCGGTTGTACACAGGCTTGTCGTAAATCATGTTGATCACGAGATAGGGGCAATAGCGGAACGACCTCATTGCGTCCGTTTGATCGCCGGAAAGTCCCGAAACTATTCTTGAGGTGATGAACTTCGGTGTAGCCATCACTACGAATTTCGCGGCAACGGTATGCAACGCTTTGTCTTGCATGTAGGTCACGTGAACTTCGGTTTTCTGCGGGTCTACGGAAACGATTGTGGCGCCGGCGATCATTCTATCGGCGGATTTCACTTGAAGAGTTTGCACGAGTTTTTGCGCCAAAGTAGCGTTTCCGCCGGGGAGCGTGATGCGCGAATCGTGTTCGGCTGCGCCAGCCATGTCGCTCAATTCGTCGAGAGCGACCATTGTTGAGGTGTCGTCCGACGTCGCGCCGTAATTGGACGGGCCGTAGGTGTCCCACCACAGCTTTACTTCTGGTGCATAAGATTTTAGGTATTTTGAGAGAGGAGTGTTGTCGAATTGTTTTTGGTTTTTGTCGCCTGCCAGCGCAAGCATGTCTTTTCTGAATTTTTTGAAACTCTCGCGGACCGAAGCGGGGTAAGGAAGTTCGTCAAGGCCAGCGCCCCAGGTATCGGCGATCCATTTGCCGTTTACGATCGTTGGATCGGGGCAATTGATCGGTAGCGGAGCCAGTCCTAATTCGCGCGCGAGGTGATCGCTGGCGGTGCCGGTGTAATCGAAAGCAGAACCGCTGCAGAATGGCTGCCCCTCATACTCACCCATCGTGGCATTGCCGCCCCAATGAGCTTCTTTTTCCAGCAACAGAAAATCGTGGGCCTGCAGAAAATAAGCGGCACTCAGTCCGCTAACGCCGCCTCCGACGATCACGACATCGTGGCGTTTTGAAACCGGAGGTTTTGCGAATGTGTAGCCGTCGCGCACCTGATGGCAAATTTCGTAGTGGTCGCCGTCGACTCGCGGTGTCGCGGAATCTTCGGCGGCAAGGAGCGATAAATCCACCGGGCATCCGGCGGCCATGGAGCCAACTACGACAAACTTCAGGAAATCCCTACGACTATCGCTCATTAACTTTCTCCTTCGAGAGATGAAGGCAACAAGCCTGCCGCGGTTTGTACATCTCCGGCGCTTTGCGTGCCTGAGCGCAGCCGGTACCAGATAAGAATTGTGGCGATGGAGAACAAAAGAATCAGGGTGGAGATCGCGTTGATTTCAGGCGTGATTCCACGGCGTAGGCGCGACCAGATTTCGAGCGGCAGCGTGTTGTCACGTCCAATCAGGAAAAAAGTGACGGCGATTTCGTCCAGCGACAACGTGAAAATCAGGAGAGCTGCGGCAATCAGAGAGACTCGCAGGTTTGGAAACGTGATGCGCCAGAAAGTTTTCCAGTGATTCGCACCCAAGTCCAAGGAGGCTTCTTCCTGTGCGCGATCCATTTTTTGGAGTCCGGCGAAAATTTCCGTTGTGGCGACGGAAATCAGCGCGGTGCCATGGCCGAGGATCACCGTAACCAAGCTCAGCTTCATACCCATGCCGACGAAAAGCATCAGTAACGAAAGCCCGGTAATAATTCCCGGGAGAATTAACGGAAGAAGGACAAGGCGCCGGAAAAGAGCTTTTCCGGGAAACTGAGAGCGGTCCAGCGCCAACGCCGCGGGCAAGCCAAGACCGAGCGCAATGGCTACAGCCACCGCTGCCACCATCACGCTGTTGAGCACGGCGTCCCAAAGGGACGCATCGGCAAAAAGCTGGTGATACCAGTCGAGGGTCCAACCCGACGGGGGAAATCCTCCGACGCCGGAGCCATTGAATGAATACACAATCAAAACGACGATGGGGAAATAGAGGAAGAGATACACAAACAACGCGTAGGCGCCAAGAAGCGGAGAGCGCGAGGGCTGAAATGCGCCGCTCATGAAATTGTAAACCTCTTTTCCAGGCGTTCGGTAGCGAATAGGAGCGTCACAACCAGCAGGAGCATGCAGAACGATATAGCCGCGCCGAGAGGCCAGTTGTAGGCCGCGCCGAACAAGCTGACTACGATGTTTGAAATCATGATGCCGCTGGGGCCGCCCACGAGTAGCGGAGCGAGAAAATCTCCCAGTGTGAGGACGAACGCGAATGTCGCGCCCGCCAGAATTCCCGGCAGCGAGAGCGGCAAGATCACGCGCAGAAACGTGGAGAACGGAGACGCCCCGAGATCGTGCGACGCTTCCACCAGGTTGCGAGGGACATGTTCGAGCGAAGCGTAAATCGGTAAAAACGTGAACGGCGTGTAGATATGTGTCAGCGTAAGTATGACGGCGAAAGGGCTGTATAGAAAAAACTCAACAGGGCGATGCGTGACGTGGAGATACTGAAGAAATCCGTTCAGCACTCCATCGCTTCCGAGAATCGTTTTCCAGGCGTAACCTCGCACCAGATAGCTGGCCCACAACGGAATAATTACGAGCTGGTACAGCAGGTCTTTGCGTTTTGCGGCGTGGAACGAAAGGTAATAAGCGAGCGGATAGCCGAGCAGCAGAGCCAGCAAAGTGACAGCTCCGGCAATTCTGATCGATCGGAGCAACACAGTTAGATAGAGCGGATTGCGAAATAGCTGTGCGTAATTCTGCAGGTTCCAGTTGTGAACGATGGTTTGCAGCGGCGAAACGGACCAGAAGCTGTAACAGAAAAGAATCGCGTACGGCACCAGAAGAAAAACGGTGACCCACAAGAGCGGGGGGATCGTGACAGCGGATTTGTAGGCGCGCGAATACATATTTTATGTGTCGCTGCTTTCGAGCACGCGAACCGCATCGCTGGCGTTGAACTCGAATTTCTGTTGGCCGCTTAGTGAGCCTGGATTGGGAACGCGTGCGCGTATTACGTACGAATTGCCGCAATCGATTTCGAGCAAATCCATGGCGCCGCCAAACGTTTGATTTTTAATTTGGCCTTGAAAGCGGGAGGTAGCTCCCGAGGCGGCAGGCTGAGAATTCGAAGCGAGACGGACGGATTCCGGCCGCAGGGAAAATGTGGCTGGCCCTGACGGCCCTGAGGCCGGCCAGGCGATCGGGCCGGCCGAGGCGGTTCCTTCGCGAACTTCGGCACGCAGCAGATTTGTCTGGCCGATGAATTGCGCGGCGTATGCCGTTTTTGGACACCCGTATATTTCGCGCGGCTCGGCCACTTGTTCGAGCCTGCCTGCTCGCAAAAGTGCGATGCGATCGGAAAGCGCCATGGCTTCTTCCTGGTCATGCGTAACGAAAATGAAAGTGATGCCTACTTCGCGTTGCAAAGATTTCAGTTCGATTTGCATCTGGCGGCGCAGATTTGCGTCGAGCGCTGAAAGCGGTTCGTCGAGCAGCAGAACGCGAGGGCGATTGACGAGCGCACGTGCCAGGGCCACGCGCTGCTGCTGTCCGCCGCTCAGTCGGGAAGGGGCGGAGTGCGTGAATTCGCTCATCTTCACCATGGACAGCGATTGCGTGACGCGGCCAGGGATTTCGTTACGCGGAACCGACTTCGCTCGAAGTCCGTAAGCTACATTTTCAAAAACGGAAAGATGCGGAAAAATCGCGTAACTTTGAAATACGGTATTTACCTGTCGCCGGTATGCGGGAATTTCGTCGAGACGTTCGCCGCCCATCCAAATTTCGCCGCCGTCTAATTGTTCAAATCCAGCAATCAAGCGCAGAAGGGTGGTTTTGCCAGATCCGCTTTCGCCGAGAATGGTGAGGAACTCCCCGGAGGCTACTTCCAACGAAATTGCGCGGAGCACGGGACGCTTGGCGAACTGTTTTTCTACTTTTCGAATGGAAAGGAGCGCTTCGGAAGGAGCACTCTTAACGGGCACCGATGTGAGAGCAGAGCTCAAGAACGATCCCCGCAATAATATCTGTAGCTGCAACGTCCCGGGAAGCCAGGCAAAAGCCTGCAATCGCCGCCATACAATCCGGAAAACCTTGAAATCACTGGGCTGCCTTCACTTCGTTCCAAATTTCGTTGTACTTGTCGCGACGCGGATATTGTTGCCAGAAATAAATGTGCGTCATGTACTCGTCCACGTTATCAAGGTGCAGCGACTTTTTCTGATCGGCACTCATAAACTGCGCCGACAGCGGATTGGCGGGATCGTAACCGGTGACGTCTGCGACGAGTTTCTGCGTTTTTGCTTCAATCATGTATTCAAGAAAATCTGTGGCCAGCTCCTTATTCTCGCTCGCCGAAGTGATCATCAGGTGGTCGATCCATCCGGTGGTATTTTCTTTGGGGATGGTTTCACCGATGGGAAACCCAACCTTACGCAGATTATTGGTCATTAGGGGCCAACCCATTCCGGCAACAATTTCGTGGTTCTCGAACAGATTGGTAAGTTCTCCGCCGGTGGCCCACACTTTCCGGATATTCGGTTTCAGCTCGATGAGTTTTTTCTTCACGTTGTCGAGCTCCTGATCAGTGAGGTTGTAGAGATGGCTTGGATCGGGTTTGTCGTAACCCAGAACCTGAGCGGCCATGCAAATGGTCGAGAGGTCGTCCCAGACAGAGATTTTTCCTTTGAGACTTTGATCCCAGAGCACGGACCAACTCTGCGGAGGAGTTTTGAAATATGTGGTGTCGTACAGCAGGGGATTCGGCCCCCACACGAACGGCACGCCATAAACCTTGCCGTTGAGATGGACCAACGGCGCGTCGCGCAGCCGCGCGGAGAGCTGCGAATAGGAAGGAAGTCTTGAGAGATCGAGCGGCGCGGCCAAGCCGGCAGCTGCGATGGAGGTAACCACGTCGCTCGAAGGAGAGATTACGTCGTAATTGCTCGCGCTGCCCCCTCGCAGCTTTGCTACTAGCTCGTCGCTGGTGCCCATGTACGCGGCCGTGATTTTGCAGTGATGCGATTCTTCGAACGCGCGCACGAATAGCGCGTCAGCGTATCCTTCCCACACCAACAAGCTCAGGGTGGGCGTTTTCTTCGAGCAGCCGATGGCGGCAGAAAGTAGAACGGCAGCGACAAGCGAGAGTCGTATCGACCTTTTTCTCATAGTTATGATTCCGCTTCCTTGTATCTCCTCGACTCGTGCGAAGTTCCGACCGTCGCCGACTCAAAATGTCGGCGGCGTGTTCACCCACAGCACGAGCGTTTCCTTCTTTCCGGGGTTTTTCCAATGATGCTCGTTGCTGCTTTCGAAATAAAAACTGTCGCCTTCTTCAAGGATGTGTTTTTCGCCGCCGTCCAGCACGATTTCCAGAGAGCCGCGCAGGATGTAAAGAAATTCCTCACCTTCGTGCGCGTAGGATTCTCCGCTACCGGCTGAGGGGGCGATGCGGAACAGGTGCGGTTCCATCATCGTGGTACTGCCCCAGGAGAGAAGCTCCATGCGAACGCCGGGGCCTGCTTCCAGAACTTTTCTATCCGACGGCCGTACGTGCCCTGGATTGGCATCGGACGGATTAAACAGGGAAAGAATATTTACGCGGTAAAAGCGGGCGAGCCGCCGCAATGTTGCGACGGAAGCGGTCATCTGACTGCGTTCCAAGGCGCTCAGAAATCCTACCGAGACGTTGGCAGCGCGCGCCACTTGTGATAGCGAGGCTCTGCGTTCCAATCGCAAACGGCGCAGACGCGGACCGACCGGGCTTGCCTTCGGACGGCTGCTCGCGTGCGGTAACATTTTTTGAGTTTTCAGCAGATGTACGATGGCCGGGGCGTTCATTCCTCGCGCGCGCCGGAGGAATTGCGCCCGTTTCAAGATGCGAAGGTCGGCGGGTGTGTACATACGATAGCGGCTGCGCGTGCGGACAGGAGAAACGAGCCCGAGATTTTCCCAGGAACGGAGAATGGACGGTGAAATTCCCACAATTCGCGCGACGTCGCCAATGCGTAACTGGCCGTTGGCGCGCGCTCTTTCAGGCGAACGCTTGTGAGGCGGAGTCAATTCAATTTTCCCTTGACAACCCGTGGGCCTTCTTCTAAGGTTCCCGGATTATAGTAAGGTTTTTTCCAAAGCTGCAACCGAAAAAAGTTGGGGTGAGGCGTCTCGGGGGGTAGGTGGCGCCAGCTTTTCCTAGAGGAGCGGCGATGACTTCGAAAGCATGGGCACGAGTGTGTCTATTTGTGTTTGTGGCGTACCTTTCGAGCGGGTCGGCTTGGGCGCAAACCAACGGAACAATTCGTGGAACAGTTGTGGATCAAAGCGGCGCAGTTGTGCCCGGCACGGTGATTACGGTAACGCTGAACGGGACAGACACCACGCGGTCCGCAACCGCAGACAAGGATGGCGCGTTCGACATTCCTGAGTTGTCGGTAGGGAGCTACGACCTCACAGCCGATGCCAAAGGCTTCAAAAAATTCGTTTCCAAAGATATTGTCGTCACCATCGGTCACGTAAATCTCATCACGGTAAACCTTCAGCTTGGTGGTTCCGCGGAAACGGTAACCGTTGAAGCGAACGCCGCGCAGGTGGAGACGACCAGCACCCAACTCGGCGCGGTTATGACTGATCAGTCCATCCGCGAGCTGCCTCTAAATCAGCGGAATGCTTACGCGTTATTACAGCTTCAACCCGGCGTGCAATCGCAGCTCGGCGCCGACCTTTTCTACGGGAGTGACAATCCCGGCGTGGTCTCGGTGAATGGCGGCCGCGGGCGTTCCAACAACTACATGGTGAACGGCGGAGACGGCAACGACATTTTCGTCAATGGCCCGGCGATTCAGCCTTCGCCCGACGCCATTGAAGAGTTCCGCGTGATCACGAATACCTTCGACGCGGAATATGGACGGAACTCGGGATCAGTCGTTAACGTGGTCACGAAATCGGGAACCAATAACGTTCATGGCGACTTCTACGAATTCCTTCGCAACCAAGCGCTAAATACTAAGGGCTATTTCGATCCCCGCGTTCCGGACTACAAACAGAATCAGTTCGGAGCCACAATCGGCGGTCCGATCAAAAAAGATAAAACCTTTATCTTTGGCTCCTATGAGGGCAACAGGCTGGTTCAAGGGATTCCTTCCGGGAACGTGTTTTTGCCCACCGGCCCTGAAGCCGAAGGTGATTTTGGGGGGCCGCTCGGCGGTACGCTAAACGACCCATACTTCGCCAACCTCCTCGGGAACCGTACTACAGGTAGCACGACCGGCACGACCTGCAATTCGGCCGCGATGGCGGAGCAAACGGCAGCCGGAAAGACGCCCATCGGCGTAACCGGGGCAGTCGGAAGTCCTTACGCGAACATTTTTCCAAACGGCGTGGTTCCAACAGAATGTTTTGATCCAACCGCTTTGGCCCTTTACAACAATTACGTCGCTCCCTTCGGAACGGGTCAAATACAAACAATTCCGAATTTGGATGAGCGCGACGACCAGTTCACTATTCGTTTCGATCACAAAATCACTCAATTTCAGCAGTTCAGCGCTTACTACTACTTCGACGACAACAATCACACTCAACCTTTCGCTTTTTTTCAAGCGGCGGGAGCAAACGTTCCAGGTTTTGGCTCGGCATTCAAAACGCGTGTGCAGCAATGGAACCTGAGTCATACGTGGACTCTAGGTTCCACCGCGATCAACGAATTCCGATTCAATTATTTTCGTGAGGCGCAGAGGACGCTGAACCATCCGCTCAGTACCTTCGCGAGCGTGCAAGATACTTGTGTAACCATCGCTCCCACCAATTGTTTTGCTGATCCGACACTCCCTCCCGGCGCAGGTATTACGACTGATCTGCCGGGCAGAGTAGGCGTCCCTTACATCAGTATTGCAGGCGGCTTCGCAATCGGTAACAACTCCGAAGGCGAGCTGCCGCAAGTGGGCAATACCTTCCAGTGGACGGACAACTACACGAAGATCCTTGGAAAACACACCACAAAATTCGGCGTGGACGTTCGCCGCGAGCGCTTCGATCAATTCCTCTACTACAACATCAACGGTTTGTTCTCCTTCGATAACACTGCTTCGGGTGACGCACCATCCGGACCTAGCGATGCTTATCCGGCGTATTTCCTGGGTACCCCTGTGTCCTATTCGCAAGGCGCTGCGCAGGGCGAAAATATTCGTAATACCAACTTCTACGTGTTCGCTCAGGACAGTTACAAAATAAAACCGAATCTCACCTTGAATTACGGGCTGCGCTGGGAACTAAACACTCCGTACTACGATACCGGCAACCGACTCCAAACCTTCCGCCCGGGCCAGTTGACCACCCAATATCCCTGTTATACCTATACCGCGGGGTCTATTGCCGCGGGAATTCCCCCAGGCAGTTGCAGTGAGAACAGTCCAAACAACTCAGTCAATCCCGTGGGCCTCGTATTCCCCGGTGACAAAGGAGTTCCGCGTGGTTTGACCTCGACCGACTATAAAGGTTTCGCGCCACGCATCGGTCTGGCGTGGAGTCCCGGATGGACTGACGGCTGGCTTGCGAAGCTGACCGGAGGCCCGGGCAACTCCAGTATTCGAATGGGATGGGGACTTTTCTACAATCCGATCGAACAGTTGGTTCTGGAGCAGTTCAGCGCCGAGCCGCCATTCGGCGGGAGCTCATCGTTGTCGACTCCGCTGTTCAATACGCCTTTTATTTCGCAAGGCGGTGTCCAGTCGCCGAATCCGTTCAGCGGTGTGATCAACCAGACTCCCACTACGCCATGTCCCGCTGCGGGAGGCCCTCCTGGTTGCGTTGATTGGGCTTCGTTCCGCCCAATCTTGTTGTTCGGGGAATTTGCTCCGCATCTGAAAACGCAATATGCTGAGCAATACAACCTCACGATCGAGCGCCAGGTGACGAAGTCAATCGTCGCACGCGTGGCTTATGTCGGCACGCAAGCTCACCATCTTCTGGCGTCACACGATATAAATTATGGCCACGCTGAAACTTGCCTTGAACTAAACGAAATAGCCGCGAACAATTGCGGAACCTTTGGTTCTGATAGTTCTTATTTTGTTCAGCCCGGTACGGTCATTCCGGCTTACCACGGCCCGATAGGAGGGCCGCCCACTACTTGCACCGGTCTATATTTGCCCTACAACGCCGGGGCGGGGGGGAATTGCCTTCCCGCCGGGATGGTTGTAGGTCCGAGCGGAGTTACGCTTGTCGGTTTGCGGCAATATTCCTCGCCCAACTGTCAGCCGCTTACCGGTACCGGGTGCCCGCCAGACGGAGTGCCTGTCTTCAGTAATATTTTTGCGGAAGACACCATAGCCAACTCGAATTACAACGGGTTGCAGGCCTCCCTCGACAAAAGCTTCTCCCACGGGTTGCTTTTCTCGGCTTCCTATACGTTCAGCAAAGCCATCGATCAAGGCGCATCTTTCGAGAACGAATTGGATCCGTTGAATTTCGACTTTACGCGCGGGCTATCGTTATTGAGCGCCAAGAACCGATTTGTTTTTAGTCCCTACTGGGAAATTCCTGCCCCGAAATACGATGGCTTTAAGGGCAAGGCCGTAGACGGCTGGGGCGTGTCCGCGATTATCACTTATCAGAGCGGGTTCCCCATTCGCATGCAGAACCAGGACGACTCGGAGCTGATGGACAGCATCTTTTTTGAGAGCGCAAACACTCCTACAATGATAGCTCCCAATCAACGCGTGAATCCGAAGGTTCAGCAAAATTTCGGATTCGGTTCCGGAAACTACTATTTCAATCCGAACAACTACACCGATGGAACCGTGGACCCGTCATTGCTGGGGGTATTCGGCAATACCCCACACTCGCTGTGCTGCGGGCCGCCCATCAGCAATACGGATTTGGTGATTTCGAAGAAGACTCCGATTAATGATCGTTGGAACACG
>Ga0070765_100000689_pt1 | contig 20144 bp, 17 predicted proteins | sample HubBroMetageWFT5_FD_71516 | JGI IMG/M metagenome (GOLD analysis project Ga0070765, IMG submission 71516) | Warmed and freeze-thawed soil microbial communities from the Hubbard Brook experimental Forest, New Hampshire - Hubbard Brook CCASE Soil... | ecosystem: Environmental > Terrestrial > Soil... | reverse complement strand
TGACGAAAGCGCCTGACATCTGGGCGGCGGGCGTGCCCATCGTACCTTTCGTGAACTGGTTTACTGAGATTGAGAACGAAGATCCGGTGTTGCAACAGTCTGATCTGGCGACCATGGGCGATATGGTGAAGAACAAAGTGCTCTACGAAGACCGATCGCCCATCAACTTCATCGATCAGATCAGGGCGCCATTGTTATTGCTTGCCGGAGGACACGATCCGCGCTGTCCGAAATCAGAAACGCAGCAGGTCGTGGATGCCATCAAGAAGCGCGGCGGCACTGTTGACTCCAAGATTTACGAGAATGAAGGTCACGGCTTCGCCCGCGTGGAGAATCAGATCGACGCGTACCAACGCGTCGCCGACTTCCTGCTGGCCCACGTTGTCCCAGCCGATTGCAGTTGCTCGCTGACAGAATAGCGCCGGGAGAATAGTTGAGAAAATAGTAAGGATCGCCGGATCACGCCGGAATTGCGTTGTCGGGAGACTTAAGCTGTTCGAGCCTCGTTTTCCGCAGATACAGAAACAACGGCAAGGCAAGGGATACTCCGACGAGCAGCACAGCCAGTACAGGAAGCCACCGCCGGTGAATCTGAATGCGAGTGCTCTCGACTCGCATGAACGTGATCAAAACCACGGCCGAGACCAGCACGTCCATCCCGAAGAAGGCACTGATGCGATTCACGAACAGCTCGCGGACGAAGAGCGGAAGATTCAACCCATGTGCAACGACCCACGGCAGAAACTGCCAATAAGGAAGCAACGCCCCAAGCAGGCAGAGCACGAGGTAAACCGTTTTCGGCTTCATTCCGGCAATGTAGCAGATGCCGCCGTTAGCGTGTCAAACTTGCGCAAATTGCTTCCACCAGACCGGGGATGGTGAACTCTTTGGCTTCGATATCCACCTGCAGGCCAAGCTCTCGCAAAGTTGAGGAAGTGACGGGCCCGATGGAGGCGAGTCGTATCCCGTCAAGCTTCGCGTTCGGCGGGCCCAGCAAGGCCACAAAGTTGCGCGCGGTTGAAGAACTTGTGAAAGTGATCACGTGTGGAGTACGCCGGCGATTCCCGAGCAGGCTGCGCAAGCGCGGGCGCGAAGAGTTCGGCAGAATGGTTTCGTAAGCTTCCACCACGTCCACGTGAGCCCCGGCTTCGCGTAACTCGCGCGGGATTACGTCGCGAGCGACCTTGGCGCGCACCAGCAGTACCCGCTTTCCCTTCACCCGTCGTCGCAGGCTGCGCACCACCGACTCCGCCACATATTCCTTGGGAACTACATCCACTTTGCCGCCGCGCTGTTCAATTGCCTTCTTGGTCGCCGGGCCGATGGCCGCGATACGCATGTTCTTGAGGCTGGTTTTCGGCAGTCGCAGCTTGGCCAGACGCTCCCACATGGCCTCGACTCCGTTCACGCTGGTAAAGATCAGCCAGTCGTACCCGTCAAGATTCTTCAGGGCCGAATCCAGGGGCTTGAGGCTGCGCGGCTTGCGGATTTCGATGAACGGAATTTCAAACACCTTTGCGCCCCGCTTGCGTAATTCACTCGAAAGCGCGCTGGCCTGATGACGGGCACGGCCCACCAGCACGCGCACCCCCCTCAGCGCGAGAGCAGGGGAAACTGTGGATTTCTTCTTCATGGTCTGAGTTGGCGGGCAAGAGTGCCGCACCACGCGGTCTTATCCGCCCTCTTTCTTCGGAAGGTTTAGTCCAAGATGCTGCTCTTTCATGAGACGAGCGACACCAGAAACGGCCGTGTCGTCGGCCTTCTCCAAGGATGCGATTACGTTCGCCTGATCCTCCCGGGGGCGGTTCTGGTTGAGCTTGAACTTGGCTTCCATCTTCGAGACTTCGATCTCAAAACCAACAATCTGTTTGAGCATGCGCTCGCGGAAGCCCTCGTCCAGGCTGGCCCACTGTGACGCGTAGGCGGGTTCGAAGGTGTGGATCAGTTCATGGAGAATGCCCTGCAACGCTTCCGGCGATGAAAACACCTGCGCGTTTCCGTAAAGATGCACCGCGCCGTAATTCCAAGTGGGAACGCTTTCGTGCACCGTGTAGTTGCTCGGCGAGATGTAAGAGTGCGGTCCGTGAAAAATCGTCAAACACTGCGGTTGCCGTTCGAGATAGCGCCAGTGCGGGTTCGCCTTGGCTACGTGCCCGCGGAGCACGACCTTCTCGGTGCCCTTTTCAGCGCGCACGAAAAGCGGAAGGTGCGTTGCGAAAGGCCCTGCGTCGGTCGATGAAATTAGGATGGCAAAGGGATTCGCGCGCATGAACTTTATGGCATCTTCATGGTCGCGCACACGAAAGTATTCAGGAATGTACACGAGCGATTCTCTTTCTATTGCCCGAACGGTTCTGCCGCCGATTTCTTTCGGATGTGTGACACCTTCCCCACCTTGGCAATCACAAGGCTCGTCGCGTCCTCATTCGGGGCCATTATAGGCAGTCATGGCTGCGGCGGGACGGCCAAGCCACGGCCGTAAACGGCTTCGAGAATCTCGTCACCGCCGCGGCGAAGCAACGTTTCTCCTACCTCGTTGCCCAGTTGCTCGGGACAATTGGGATCGCCGTCACGCGATTCGCGCAGGACCCTCGAGCCGTCAGGATCAGCGACGATGGCTTCGAGATTCAACCTGCCGCTTCTTATTTCCGCAAAAGCACCGATGGGAACCTGGCACCCTCCGCCGAGGCGATTGAGCAGCGCTCGCTCGCAGGTGGTTGTGGCGCGGGCGGCAGCATCGTCGAGAAATAGGAGTTGCTCGCGAGTTGCCGAGTCGCCTTCGCGGATTTCGATGCCGAGCGCTCCCTGCCCGGCGGCGGGGCACATGATTTCCGCGGCAAAGATCTGCTTGATCGATTCCGTCTTCCCCAGGCGCTTCAGTCCCGCAGACGCGAGAATGATGGCGTCGTATTCTCCCCGTTCGAGTTTACGCAGCCGCGTATCTACGTTGCCGCGTAGGGGATAAATGTCGAGATCAGGCCGGATGGCTTTCAGTTGCGCCTGCCGGCGCAGGCTGGAGGTGCCCACTCGGGCATTTTGCGGGAGATCTTCAATCTTCGCATAGCGCGGCGAACAGAAGGCGTCGCGTGGATCTTGGCGTTCGGTGATCGCGGCAATTTCGAACCCCGGCGAAAGCTCTGTCGGCAGGTCTTTCAACGAATGCACGGCGAGATCGACGCGTCCGGCGGCGAGGGCTTCTTCAATCTCCTTGGTGAAAATTCCTTTGCCAAATCCGCCCTTGGTGCCGACCTGGGCCAGAGGGACGTCGGTGATCTTGTCGCCGGTGGTGTGGATAATTTCGATTTCGACTTCGTGTCCTCGTGCCCGCAGCAAGACCGAGATGTGGTTAGCCTGCCAGAGGGCAAGCTGCGAACCGCGGGAACCGATGCGGAGGCTGGGCATCACCGCGATCCCGCTTTTCTGTCTTGCCCATTCCTGACTGGCGCTCCATTGCTCTTGGCCTGCGAAGCCGCCTCTTTTTCCTTTTCGCGCAGATTGAATAACCGGCGCACCACGTCAATTACAGTCGTGGCTTCCGCCTCGCGGGCCGCGGTCTTCAGCGTGGTGATCGGCGTATGCATAACTTTGTTGATAATGCCCCGCGTCAGGGCTTCGACCGCCATTTCCTGTTCCGGAGTCAAAGGGCCCATGCGGCTGCGCACGCGGTCGATCTCAGCCTGGCGGATGGTTTCCAGGTGATCCTGCAACGACACGATCGTGGGAACCACGTCGAGCGTGTGTAGGCGGGCTTCGAAACGTTCGAGTTCGCTGGCGATGATGGCTTCCGCGAGTTCGGCTTCCTTGTGGCGGTCGGCGACATGGCCGCTGACGGCCTGTTGCAAATCGTCGATGTCGTAGGCGAAGATGCCATCAAGTTTGGCCATCTCGGGCGCGACGTCGCGAGGTACGGCAATGTCGATGAAAAACATAGGCCGATTCTTGCGCCGGGCAAGGAACCGCTCACCGTGCTCGCGCCTAAAAATCGCATGAGGAGCGCCCGTCGAAGTGATAACGATATCTGCGCGGTCGCAGGAATCGTAAAGATCGTCGAACTTGATGACCTGGCCATTGAACTTCTCCGCCAGGCCGATGGCGCGATCGTAAGTGCGGTTGGCCACAAAGATGGAGGCGCAACCGTGGGCCATCAGGTGGCGGGCGGCGAGTTCGCTCATCTTGCCGGCGCCGACGATGAAAACATTCTTGCCCTGCAGGGATCCAAAGATCTTTTTTGCCAGCTCCACCGCAACCGAGGCGACGGAAACCGAGGACGAGCCCACCGCAGTCTCGCTGCGTACCCGTTTCGCCACCGCGAACGCGCGGGTGAAGAGCCGATCAAGTTGGCTGCGGACCGAGCCCACGGCGCGGGCGGTGGCATAGGCCTCCTTTACCTGGCCAAGAATCTGAGCTTCACCGACCACCATCGAATCCAGACTCGCAGCCACCCGGAAGACATGGCGGACGGCGTCCTTTTCACGTAACTCGTAGAGATGCTCGTCGAGGTCCTCCGAGCTGAGTTGGAAATGCTCGTGCAGAAAGCCGCGCAGATCGGCCGAACCATTGGTGGTGTGCGTCACCAGTTCCACCCGGTTGCAGGTGGAGATGATCATGCCCTCTTCAATTCCGGGATGAGCGGCGAGATCACGGCAGGCATCCGCCAGGCGCGACTCCGGGATCGCGAGGCGCTCGCGCACCTCGAGCGGGGCGCTCCGGTGATTCACGCCAATGAGCTGGTATCTCATGAGGCGGTAAACCTATGGATCGTAGAAAAGTAATTCGCCGCCCAGGCTACTATGGCAGCCACGAAGGCGCACGTCGCCAGCACCGCGGCGCGGCGGCCGCGCCAACCCGAGTTCCAGCGGGTGACGACCATCACCATGTATACGGCCCACATCAGGATCGACAACAGAATTTTCGGATCATCAAAATCGATGTACCCGTAAGCCGACATGGCCACTACCGATCCGGTAATCAGACCCAAGGTCATGAAAGGAAAACCGAGCAGCAACGAGCGGTAGCCGATCTGGTCAATCACTTCCAAGGCGGGCAAAAAGGAAATCAAGCTGCTGGGCTTTTTGGCTTTCAGGCGGCGCTCCTGCAGAAGGTAGAGCAGGCTGGCGCCGAAGCTCAGCACTAGGGCGGCGTACCCGGTGAAGATGAGGATGATGTGCGCGATTAGCCATCCCTTATGCTGGACAAAGGCCGTCTGCAGGACGGGTTGCTGGTCGATGGCTGCGACAAAAGTCAGGAAAAACACAATGGGGAAGACAACCACTCCGGGCGAAGTGGTGTGGTAAATGGCATAGATGATCATGAAGAATGTCATTGAAAAAAAGGCCAGCAGCGACTCCCCGTTATGGACTGATGCCCACACCACATGGTCGGAGAGAAACAACTCGACCAGCGAGACGAAATGGAAGACCATGCCCAGACTGGCAGCGTGCAGCGCTACGCGGCTGAAAAGGTCGCTGGTGCGGCTGAGCGCAAAAAAGGCGTAGATCAGCCCAATGAAATAGCAAGCCAGCGCGAAGCGCAACCAAAGTAATGCCATAGGCTATGTAAGTATCAGAGTCCGCTGAGTTTAATGCAAGTACAGGCCAGAATCCGAAGGGAACCTGCCCCCTTTCACACATTATATTCTGCAGCGGGAGCGGGCGGGCGGAAACGGCGAGGGTCACCGGCGGGTGTGGTTCTGGATGGCAGCGCTCGACTAATGCTTGCCCGTGAGCCGCCGTATCAGGTCCACCTCAGCCTGCCGGTACGGTGTTCCGTCGGACCGCAGGACCTCGTGGAACCACACCGACGGCTGCTCCACAACGTAAGGACGTTGCCACGAATCCCAGGGCAAGTAGGTCTGCGTCTTGCCCGCGACAAAGCCCCAGTTGATCGCCCCAACCCCCTCCTGCTTGGCGATCGGCAGAACCGTATCAAACGTGCTGCCCTCCGAACGCGCCATGTATTCAGTGCAAATCACCGGCCGGCTGTATTTTTGTCTGAGCCATACCACCTCTTTCTTGAAAGACTCCGGCCAGTCGTAGTTATGAAAACTGACAATGTCGGACTCACGCAGTTGGATCTGCTGGATCTCGCCAAGATTCCCGCCGTCGTACGAAGTGTCGACGGTCCACACGCCGCTGGTGAGAGGCTGCGTGGGATTGGCTTCTCGTGCCCACGCGAACACCTGCGGCAAAAGCGCCGTTACTCGCGCGATCTTATCCTTTTCTTTTAGCTCTTCATTGGGGTAAGTTTCGCTGCTGACGCCCCCGGGCTCATTCCAGATATCCCAGGCGAGGATGCGGTCGTCGTTGGCGAACGCTCCCACCACCCCTAGTACGTATGCTTTGAGCCGCGGATACTGGTTTGGGTCCGAGAGCGCCGCGGCGCCGGGACCCTGCACCCAGCCTGAGTTGTGAACGCCAGGAATGGGAGGATGCTGCAGGCCCAGATGTGGCGACGGATCCCAGCAGGAATCGAAGAGTACGAATAAAGGACGGATGTGATGCCGCGAAGCGATGGTCAGGAACTGGTCGATGCGTTTTTGAAAGCCGGCTGCATCCTGCTGCCACAGCAGATCGTGCAGAAAGACGCGCATGGTGTTCATGCCCATCGCTTCGGCCCAGGTCAACTCCTTGTCGATCTCAGTGGGATCGAAGGTTGGCTCCTGCCACATCTCCAATTGGTTAATCGCCGTCTTGGGAATGTAGTTGCTTCCTACCAGCCAGGGCTGTTGGGCATACCAGGCGTTCGCCCTTTGCTCTGACCACCTTATCGTTTGCGGTGATGCCGCACTCGTACACCAGGCAAGCGCGATCAGGACCGTCGTCATGAAAGCGTATTTGAGTTTCTTCACTCTCAGAACTCCTTCCGCGAGTTCGGTACCAAGAGTCAACCGATTCCGCGAGCTAATCGAATCCAGAGTGCTACTCTACCCCCAAACTAGCGAGCGCTTCTTCGAGCAGGGTAGCGTCAATCACTAGCCGGCGACCGTGGGCTTTCATGTCTTCCTGTTCATCGAAGGCGCGAAACAGCCGCAGCTTGGCGGCGGCGTACTGTTCAGAATCCGTGAGCGGACGCCCGTGTTTTGCGGACCAGGCAGTCACAGCCTTTTCGGGAAGGAAGACGCTGACCGCATAGGTCAGCTTACGATCGGAGGTGACATCGAAAACGAATTCGATCGCTGGCTCCTCAGGGTCGCTGGCGAGCGCGGCGCGCTGTCCTACGAAGTAATACTGATAGACATATCCCTGAGTGCCGGCGTAGGTCTTCAGGCGGCGGATGGTTTTATCCGGGGACATGCAGACATTATGAACGGTCGCTCGAAGTTTGTCGCCGAAGGGATGCGACGCTTAAGAGAAGTCAGGCTGAAGTCAGGTCACTCGGCTGCCTGTTTGACCATCACGAAGGCCCGTAGTTCCTCCAAATCTTCAGGCAGCATTTTGGCGAACTCAATCCCGTTTCCAACTTGCGGGTCGCAGGTCACAACTGTGCCCACCGCCAGCAGGGTTCCTTCAAGCTGGAGGCTCATTTCGAGAGTAGTCCCAACAGGAAATGGAAACATGGTTTCGATATAGCAACCGGCTTCGCTGAGGTCGGAGGTTGCGCCACGCTGGGGAACATCGCTGCCCGGCGCTAACAACTCGACTGGGACTTTCACTCTGACGCGGGGATATACTCTCCGTTCCGGTCTCTGCTCGTCCCGATAAGAGCGATCACGGTCGCTATCCTCCATTGCTGACGCCTCTGCGTAGACTCTGCCCTCTATTTTGCCATGAGGGCGGAGGCACCGCAGCATCTCCAATGGACGTAGCAGTTCAGGGCGTGCACGTGCGGATCCGCCTTTCCTGATAACCTCAATTCAGGAACCGGGGAGAGCCTCAGTCGTTGCCGCCGATCATTAACGCGCAGGAAATTTCGAAATCCTTTGGAGCCAATCCTCTTTTCCAGAACATCTCCTTCACGGTTTCAGAGGGTGACCGGATTGGGCTGATCGGTCCGAACGGTTCCGGTAAATCCACGCTACTGCGGATTCTCGCAGGCGACGTAAGCCTCGACAGCGGCGACATCGCCGTTCGAAAACGCATCCGTCTCAGCTACGTGGAGCAGGACTCAAAATTCAAGCCCGGAGCGACGGCCCGCTCCGTTGCCCAGAGCGCTATGGAGCGAGGTGGGGTGCCGGAGTCGGAACGGGGCACTCGCTTCGCCGAGACGCTGGGGCGCGCTGGCTTCGAAGACCTTGAAGCCGAGGCGTCAGCTCTATCGGGTGGTTGGCAGAAGAGGCTTGCGATTGTCGAAGCCATCGTTCAAGGACCGGACATCCTGCTACTCGATGAACCGACGAATCATCTCGACCTGGCCGGGATCGAGTGGCTTGAAACTTTGCTGAAGGCGGCATCTTTCGCTTGCGTAGTGGTCAGTCACGATCGCTACTTTCTTGAAAACGTTGCGACTGAAATGGCGGAATTGAACCGGACTTATCCCGATGGGCTGCTGCGCGTCTCCGGAGGCTACAGCCGGTTTCTGGAGAAGAAAGAAGAATTCCTGCACGCCCAGTCGAAGCGCCAGGAGGCGCTGGAGAATCTGGTTCACCGGGAAATCGAGTGGTTGCGTCGCGGGGCCAAAGCGAGGACACGAAAATCCAAGGCGCGCATCGACAAGGCAGGCGAGCTGATGGGCGAACTCGCCGACCTGAATGCCAGACGCCGCAGCGGAACCGCGCTAATCGACTTCTCGGCCACCGATCGAAAGACGAAACGGTTAATCGAACTGGAAGACGTCTGCTGCGAGATCGCCGGCCGCAGCTTGTTCGCTGGGCTCAACGCCGTGATCACCGCCGGAACGAGGGTGGGCTTAGTCGGGCCGAACGGCAGCGGCAAGACGAGTCTGCTAAGAATATTGCGCGGAGAATTGGTCCCGAAAAGCGGTCAGATTCATCGCGCCGACTGGCTGCGCATTGTCTGCTTCGACCAGAGCCGAGAACTCGACCCGGATATAACGCTGCGCCGCGCTCTGGCTCCAGAGGGGGATTCGGTGGTGTATCAGGACCGCCTGATCCACGTGGCCTCGTGGGCCGCAAAGTTCCTATTTGCCGGTGAGCAACTCAATCAACCCGTCGGCAGACTTTCCGGCGGCGAACGGGCGCGAGTCTTGATCGCGCAGCTCATGTTGCAGCCCGCCGACGTTCTCCTGCTCGATGAGCCCACCAATGATCTTGATATTCCGACGCTCGACATACTCGAAGAAAGCCTTTTGGAATTTCGGGGATCGCTTGTCCTCGTTACCCATGACCGCTATATGCTGGACCGCGTGTCAACTGTGGTTCTAGGGCTGGACGGGCAGGGAAGAGCAGGGCTCTTCGCCGACTATTCCCAGTGGGAAACGTGGCTGGAAGAAAACGAGCAGACGGCGAGGAACGATGCGGGCGCGGGTGCGCGCGTGATTCCATCTCCGGAGAACGGCCGGCAGTCTCCGGGCAAGAAGAAGCTGTCATACTTGGAGGCGCGCGAATATGACAGCATAGAGCAGCGCGTCGCCGAGGCCGAACTGGTGCTGCAGGCCAAGCGCGACCAGCTTGAAGATCCCGAGATCGTCAGTGACGGCCCGCGCCTGGTCATCGCTCACGCCGAAATGGAGGCAGCTCAGGGAAAGGTAGATCAGCTTTACGCGCGCTGGGCTGAGCTTGAGAAAAAGAAAACCTGACTAGTCACGATGCCAGACAAAAGGCGATGATCGTGTTTCCGCGAGTTCCGGTGCTGTCTTCAACTGTTTTGACCAAGGGAGATTCCAGGTCGTCGGGATCAGGCTTCACTTCGCACGCGGCAATCTCGTCGTCCGACGCGCCTTGGTAGCAGAGTTCGCACACCCCCAAGCCATCTTCGGATCGAACTGGTGGTCCAAAAACGCGGCAGGTCATGGGACGCGATTCGTAAAGTTCACAGTTCCCGGTTTCAGGATCGAGCACGGGGCAAGGTTCGTCGTTGGCAAAACTGGAAAAGCGCTCTTCCGCTTCGTCTCCTTCGTCCAACAGACCGCTCACGGGATTGCCAGGAAAATCTCCCGATAACCGGGCAACCGCCTCACGGGAGCGCCTCCGAACCCCCTCAGCACGCTCGGGCTCGCGCAATTCCAGAGCAACGAGCCCTCGCCGCAGCCTTAGCGCATCGAGCTGATTGATGGGAAACGCCCCGACGCAGCACTGCGTACAACCAGGGCGGCAGACTAGCCACTCGCCGCTGCGGCGTGTCGCCTCTGCTAACGCAGAGTCCACGATCTGAATCAGCTTCTGATCTTTGGCCCGAAGATCTTTTACCCAAACTTTAGAAGCTCGCGAATGACTGGGCATGTGGATAGCTGAATGATACAACTCAACGTCTCCGGCAAGTATTTCCGAAGACCATCTACACCTACTCGTAGCGGAGAGCCTCCACCGGCTCCATGCCGGCAGCCTTCAGCGCGGGCCACATGCCTGATATTATGCCGACGAAAGTAAGAATCAGGAATGCGGTCAGCATCACGCTGAAATTCGTCCTCAAGAAGATGTCGCCCTCGTGATTGGCCGTCCTATACATGTCGGAGTAAAGCGGCATGGGCGGGATCGTGTGCGCAAGCAAAACCGACACTAGCATTCCCACCGCGCCGGCAACGAAAGTGAGCACCAACGCCTCCACCAGGAACTGCAGCGCAATGTCGCGATTGCGTGCGCCAAGCGCCTTCCGCAAACCCACCTCTTTCGTGCGCTCAGTCACGCTCACCAGCATAATATTCATCACGCCCACGCCGCCGACTCCCAGCGTCAACGCCCCGACGAACCCCAGGATTAACCGGAGCGCGATTCCGAACTGTTCAATGTCTTTGGCGTCATCCACTGTGTCCCACTCGGGAGTCGACTTGTCATCCTTGGGATTGAAATTGTGGCGTCGGGCCATCACTTCCCGCACCTGCGCCAGCGCCGCCTTGTGCAGCAGCGGCGTGACTGCTTGGAACACAATCATATGGGGATCGCGCTCATCATTGACATCCCTCATGCTTTCGAAGGGTATGAACACGTTCTCGTTGTCAGGACCGTTGTTGGACGAGTCCTGGATCTTAAGCTGAAGCAGTCCGATCACATCCCATGTTTCCCCGTTGATGGTCACGTGGTCGCCTACCGGATCACGACCGCCGAATACTTTCTTGGCTGCATTGGGTCCGAAGATGAGGACATGACGGTGCTCGCTGAAATCGCTTTCTTCGAAGTAACGGCCTTCCGCAATATTCAGCTTGCGGATCTCACGATAGGGATACTGCACAGCCTTCGTCTGGACGGAGATGACTTTGTCGCCATACTTGTAAGCCAGCGGGTCATCCCATTCCGCACTGACTAAACGAACCAGGGGAGCCTCGTCGCGAATGGCTTGAATATCTTCATATTTGAAGTGAATGCGTTTGCCGGCGCGTTCACCGCCTGCCTGCATACTGGTCTGACCCTCCCAAACCATGATGACGCTGTTTCCGATGCCGAGAAAGGCGTTGAGCACACCCTGACTTACGCTTTCGCCGTAGCCGAGCAGCAGCACCACTGTCGTCAGGCCCCATACGATCCCCATCATGGTCAGAATCGAACGCAGCCGATTGCGTCTCAGGGCATCCCAGCTTTGCAGGATTAGCTCTTTTATATGCATATTTGCTACTCCTGGCGCAGGCATTCAATCGGACTGAGCGCTGCGGCGCGCTGCGCCGGATACATTCCCGCGGCGACTGTGATCAATCCCAGCGTCAACAGCGACACGATAATCGCCAACGGAGAGATCACGGGATGCGGAACAAAATCCGGCAGCGGCAGTTGATTCATCGCAATGCAGGTCCCAACGCCGATGCCGAGACCGAGGGCTCCGCTGATCATCATCAGGGCGGATGACTCGGCGAAGAACTGGTTTCGAATATCGCCTGCGGTCGCACCCAAGGACTTGCGGACACCGATCTCGCGAGTCCTCTCGGTGACCACAACCAGCATGACGTTCATGACCCCGATTCCGCCGAGCGTGAGCGTCATCAGAGCCACGGCTCCGAAGAAGATGGTCATGATGTCGAAAATTCGCTCCACCAGCTTCGATCCCTCCAAAGTATCCCAGATGAAGAGCGCGTCTTTGTCGCTGGCATCGAAGTGGTGCTCACGCCCCAGAATTTGATAGAGCTGCCGCATCGCTTCTTCGTGATGGTCAGGATCGACGACTTCAACCACCAGGTTGTTGATCCATCCCTTGAAGATGCCAGGCCGCTCCGAGGGCGGAAAATCGCGTGCCATGGCCGCATAGGGAACGAAGAGCTGTGTATTGTCGGGCCCGCTTCCGTAGCTGCCATTCTGCTTCTTCTTCTCGAGTACGCCGATCACGCTGTAGGGCGAGCCATTCATCATCAGAATCTCTCCGATAGCGGGCCTGCCTGGAAACAGCTGGTCACGCGACTCGACCCCGAGAATAACTACCCGCCGGGCTTCCCGATCGTCATCCTCGGTCATCAACCGGCCTTCCTGCACCTTGAGCGACCGGAAGCGTTGGTAATCGGACCATACACCGCGCACTGGACGGGACGCTGCGTTATAACGGCTCACTTCGGCGACGCTTCGCCTCAGCTCCGGGCTGACCGTCTTTATCAAATAGGCTTCCTTCTTGATCAGGTAGACATCGTCAATCGAGAGGCGAACGGGGCGCCCGGCGGCGTATCCTCCCGCTTGCTCACTGGTTCGTCCTCCCCACACAATGGCGAGATCGACGCCGATCGTCTTCAGGCGCTCCTTCTGATCGCGGCTGAATCCTTTTCCGAGGCCGACCAGCAAAATGACGGACGTGATGCCCCAGATGATCCCGAACATCGTGAGGAAGCTCCGCAGCCGGTGAGCCGCCATCGACGTGGCTGTCTGCTGCAAAACCTCCCGGATGTCCAAGGCCTCACATCCCTCCGTTTATTGGACCGAGCCAGCGCGAAAGTGTTAGCCGAGCCCCGAAAAGTGCGCTCCACTGCTTGAGAATCAAGCGTACGCCAGGTCAGTTCCCTGTATATTCTTCTAAGCGTTCTGGGGTTTCGGAGCTGAATGGCGCATGCTACGCGCGTGCGCCGCTAGAGACTCTACGCGAGGTGCATGATAAAAGTTCCAGACCCATACTTTATTGGCGTGGATGTCGGCGGCACGAAAGTCGCGTCCGGCCTCGTAGACTCCATAGGTGAAATCACTGACCAGACCCGTATCCCGATGGTCGCAACAGATGCAGCTGCTGGCTTGGCAGCCGTGACCGCCGCCATCGACTCGGTGCGCGCCGCGATCGATCATAAAACGTACTTGAACGGTTCAATCGCCGGCATCGGCATCTGCGCCCCTGGTCCGCTCGATCCACGAACGGGCGTTGTCATCAATCCTCCGAATCTGCCGGGCTGGCGCAATTTCCCCTTGGCTGAATTGATATCGAAATCGTATCGTCTGCCGGTTCGTGTCGATAACGACGGCAACGCCGCGGCCCTGGCTGAAGCCATCTGGGGCGCTGGACGCGGTTGTCGCAACGTTCTTTGCGCCACGATCGGTACCGGCATCGGCACCGGCATTGTGTTCGATGGCCGCATCTATCATGGCCGCACCGGAGCCGCAGCCGAGGGCGGTCACAACACCATCGATTATCGCGGGCCACGCTGCGAATGCGGCAAACCGGGTTGCATCGAAGCCCTGGCTTCCGGCCCTGCTATTGCCCGCCGAGCCTCGGAGAAAATCGCCGCTGGACGCCACTCTTCCATTCTCGAACTTGCCGGAGGGTGTATCGACCACATCACCAGCGAGATGGTCGGTCGCGCCTACTTCGCAGGCGACTCCCTGGCGAAAGAAGTCTTAGAGGAGACCGCGATGTTTCTCACCGTGTGGCTGGGAAATATCGTGGACCTGCTCGAACCCGACGTCATCATCATCGGCGGCGGTGCAGCCTCCATGCTGGAACCCCTTTTTGGAGAGATGCGCGATCGACTTCCCACCTGGTGCGTCAATTCGCGTTGCCAGGAAATCCCGCTGGTGACGGCGCACTACGGCGCTGATGCCGGCATCGCAGGAGCCGCAGCTCTCTGCCGCGAACTCTTCCCCCATAACCTGGAAAGCAAGACCGGCGCGACCGAGCGGATTTGAACTCCACTCCCGCTATTGGCAAGCACGCGGTTTTTCGCTTACTCTAGCGGCCTATGCTACCTTCCAAGCCTCGCTTCTACGTCGTTCCCGGTTTGATCTCTATTGGTTCGATCTTTGTTGCTTTGATGCTTATTCCTTTCATCATGAGATCTACCACGGCTGCTTGGGCGCAAACTCCGTTCACTGTGGAGCAGATCCTGAGTTCACCCTTCCCCACTAACCTGGTGGCGGCCGCGCAGGGCAGTCGCGTGGCCTGGGTGTTCGATGCCAAGGGGGTCCGCAACGTGTGGGTGGCTGACGGTCCGGATTTCACTAAGACGGCGCGCCCGGTCACTCAATACAATGCCGACGATGGCCAGCCCATCGCCAGCCTCCGGCTCACTCCAGACGGCAAGACCGTGGTCTTTGTGCTGGGCAGTGAACTGAATGGGGAGCAGGAGAGCGCCGATCCCGAGAGCTGGACTAAAGGCGCAAAGCAACAGGTCTTTGCCCTGGATGTAGACTCCGAGCGCCAAAATGCGGCGCCTCGGCTGCTGGGTGAAATGGGTTGCTCGGAAGAGGGCTGTGAAGACATTGAGATTTCGCCCGACGGCCAGTGGTCCGTGTGGTCCGCAAAGAAGAAGTTGTGGCTCTCCAGTGTTGATGGAAAACAGCAGGCCAAGGAACTCGCCAGCGTGCGCGGATCGGCGGTTCAGCCGAAATGGTCGCCCGACGGCAAGCACATCGCTTTCGTCAGCGAACGTGATAGTCATAGCCTGATTGCCGTCTATGATTTCGACGGCACTTCAATCCGTTATCTGGCGCCGAGCGTGGACAAAGATTCCATGCCACGCTGGTCGCCTGACGGCAAGTGGATCGTCTTTGTGCGCACCCCGGGAGATGAGGAGAAGCTACCGCTGATTCCCGTGCGTCCGGAACCCTGGTCGCTGTGGATCGCCGACGCCGCCACAGGTGCGGGACATTTGTTGTGGCGCAGCGGTGCCAAGCCGGAGGACTCTCTACCAGGACTGACCGAAGATAGCTCGCTGAACTTCGCCGGAGATGGTCGAGTGGTCTTTGCCTCCGAGCAGGATGGGCGCAACCACTTGTATTCAATCGCAGCAAGTGGAGGGGCGGCCACGCTGCTCACGCCCGGCGATTTTGATGTGGAAGATGTCACGCTCAGCTCGGACAAGAGCTGGGCGATTTATTCCTCAAACCAAGATGATGTCGACCGCAGGCACTTGTGGCGAGTGGCGATAGCCGGCGGCACGCCGCAGCAGGCGCTCACCGGCGGCGAGACGATCGAATGGTCCCCTGTTCAACCCGCCGACGGCAAGAGCATTCTTTGCCTAGGCTCGACCGGAACCTTACCAGCCATGCCGTATGAGGTCACTGCGCAGGGCCGCGAAATGATTGCCCGGCAGGCTCTGCCATCAGATTTTCCCTCGGCGTCATTGGTCACGCCAAGGCGGGTGATCTTCAAGAGCGGCGACGGAGTCACGCTGCATGGTCAACTTTTTCTGCCCCCGAACGTCAAGGGAAAGGTCCCTGGGCTGGTCTTCATGCATGGTGGGCCAATCCGCCAGATGCTGCTCGGTTTCCACTACATGGATTACTACCACAACGCTTATGCTGAGAATCAATATCTGGCCAGCCGCGGATATGCTGTGCTGTCGGTGAACTACCGGCTCGGCGTTATGTACGGCCGCGCATTTCGCGAAGCGCCGAACACCGTCTGGCGCGGAGCAGCGGAATACAAGGATGTTGTTGCGGCAGGAAGGTATTTGCAATCGCTTCCAGACGTTGACGCAGGGAAGATTGGGTTGTGGGGTGGCTCCTACGGTGGCTTTCTCACCGCCATGGGCCTGGCGCGCAATTCAGATCTCTTCAAGGCGGGTGTAGATTTCCACGGCGTGCATGACTGGAGCGTGTTCCTCACGGAGCGCCCCTACTTCGGCAACCTTGCGCTGCGCCCGCCCGACACCGAGGCGGCCGTAAAGCTGGCGTGGGATTCCTCGCCCGATGCCTATGTCAGCACCTGGAAGTCGCCGGTGCTGCTCATCCACGGCGACGATGATCGCAACGTGCCCTTCAGCCAAACCGTAGACCTAGTGCAGCGCTTGCGGGCTCAGCACGTACCTTTCGAACAAATGATCTTGCCGGATGAGATCCACGGGTTCCTGGTGTGGCGACACTGGGTGCGCGCCTACACTGCCACCGACGACTTTTTTGACCGGACGCTAAAACGCGGCGAGACCATCGAGACTGGCGACTGACATCTCAAGCTGGGGCGGACGGAAGCAAGACTTGGGAAGCTAACTGGATCAGACAAGAACGATGATTCTGGCAAAACGCATTGAACTCGTCTCGCGTACCCCGCACGACCGCCTCTGTTCGTTGGAGTTTCTTACTTCGCAGTCAGCAAGTTTCGCAGCTTTCTGACGGCGCGGGGGATCTCCGCCGCGGCGGTGCTGCCGAAACCTAGAATGAAGCCAGAGCGCTTCGCTTTGCCGGCATACGCGGGAGAAAGAGGCCAGAGCCAAAGGTTCTGACGTGCGGCGCGCTCTACAATTTCCAGATCGCGCCTCCCGTTTTGCAAAGTCACAGCCAGATGCATGCCAGCCTCGTCTCCGATCACCTCGACCATGGACCCGAGTTCCTTCCGGATGCTGTCCGCCAGCGCGGTCCTGCGCTCGTGGTAGAGAACTCGCATCCTTCGAATGTGGCGCCCAAAATGTCCGTCGTCGATAAAGTCAGCGAGCACTTCCTGAAGGAAGGTTGGCGGTCCCAGATCCAAGGTACGGCGAATTCTTGGAAAACTGTCCACCAAGTCTGGCGGAATAACGATATAGCCGAGGCGCAAAGAAGGAAATAAGACTTTGCTGAAGGTTCCGATGTATATCACGCGAGCGTTGCCGTCGATGCCCTGCAACGAAGCGATCGGCATACTCTCGTAGCGGTAATCGCTATCGTAGTCATCCTCGACAATCCAGGACCCCGTACTTTGCGCCCAGTCCAGCAGCTGGAAGCGCCGCGAAGCGCTCATGGTCACGCCCAACGGAAATTGATGAGAGGGCGTAACCAGCGCCGCCCGTGCCCCGCGGCATCGCTTGATGCCGGCGGAAACATCCAACCCCTCCTGGTCAACCGGAACCGGTATGAGACGACAGCCATTCAACACGAGGGCGTCTTGTGCCAGCCGGTAACCCGGCTCCTCTACCCACACTGGACTGCCAGAATCAAGAAGAACGCGAGCCGAAATCTCGAGCGCTTGCTGCGAACCACTGACAATCATGATCTGCTCCGCAGAGCAGCGCAGCGATCGCGCGGCTCTCAGGTAGGTCGCAACCGTTTCCCGGAGAGGTCGAAAGCCCATCGGATCGCCGTAGTGAAACGACTTGGCGTCTATATGTCGGCTGCGGCGCGTGACCAGGTTTGTCCAGATGTGGTATGGGAATTGATCAAGAGCCACTTGCCCTACTCCAAATGCTCCCCAGCCCCGAAACCAGGGGAAACTTTGAAGACGACTAAGATTCGAAGAGCGGCGCGCGACCAACCGGAGGCCGGAACGTGCCGCCGTGGGTCCCGTGCCGGTTGGTTTGCTCGAAGTGAACTGATCGGGGAGCGAACCGGACACGACCGTTCCTGCGCCGACGCGACTCTCGAAATAGCCTTCCGCCACGAGCTGGGCATGCGCGTTCAGAACAGGGAATCGTGAGACGCAAAGCTCGGACGCTAGCACCCGGGTTGACGGTACGCGCTGTCCCGGCCGCAGGCTCCCATCGACAATCGCTGTGCGATATCCGTCATAGACCTGCCTATGCAGTGGCTTCGAGGACCGCCTGTCGATCGCGATTGAAGGAAGAATTCCGGAAGCTACTTTCTTCATTTCGGGGGATCATAATGGTTATGTCAAAATCCGGTCAAGTGGCTATGAGCTCCGACCATTTCCAAACCCATTATAAGAACGGCGAGTTTCTTAGCTATCGTTTTTCATAGTTATCGTTTTCGGGCAACCACAAGTCCGCAGCGTGAATCGGAATCGACATAGACAACGCAAGGATATGTCAATTCGCAGGACAGAGGTGGATTGCGATGAACTTTGCAGAGACGGGAGCAGTAACGAAAACCGTGGAGGGAAGTCTAACCAATGGCGGCAATCCGCCGATTTACGAAGCCGCAAAGGCTGCGCGAATGAACTGGGGCAAGCCTATGCCGTCGCTCCTTTCTGCCGGGGAACGCCCTGAGGACACGACTGCGAACTTGGCGCAGGCAAAGCCAACGGCGGGTCTGGTCGAAGCATTGCCGCCGTTGCCGGTGCTTGCCGGGCGAGCTTTGGGACGGATCGCGATCAAAGCTAAGGGAAGGATTCTCCTCCTCGATGCCGCGGAGGTTATCGCCGTCGAAGCGAAGGGAAACTATGTTTTATTGCACCACGGATCAAGTTCTTACATGCTGCGGGAATCCATCGCGACTATGGAGGAGAAACTCAATCCCCACGGTTTTGTGCGGATTCATCGATCTGCCCTGGTGAACGCAGCCTTAGTCGAAGAAATTCAGCCGTGGTCTACGGGTGAGTATGGGATCCGCGTGAAGGGTGGAAGAGAATATACCGTTACTCGCACTTACAAGAAAAATCTGCAACTCCTCGCGCATTCGTGGATCGGCATGAACGGCTTCGACTAGAAGCTATCTGCGTCCTTCGAATTGTCATACACACGCCCGCTCCGGTGAGCGTCTCTCCTTGCTTAGGTAGCAGAAATACCCTCAGTCCACAACGCTAACACGAAGCTATAGCAAATCTCCGCTTGGGAAGGGCTCTTTCCCCAGACCCACAGCTTCCTAATCTCTCGAAATCCGGACTTGGGGAAGTTTCTCTCCTGATTGATGTACGTCTACAAGGCGCCGTGACAGTCCTACAGACATGCAACCTCACGTGCGTGAGATGCGTTGTGGGTACTGTCTCGCGGCATCCGCCGTTTCATAACCGCGGGCCCTGATCAGTGATCTAACCGCTTGAAAACTCGACGCCCACCCTCTGGATAGCTAATTGCTAACACTAACGTCGCGGAAGATTCGCGTTTGTCCGCGTTTCTCGGCCAGCAACAACACTCAATCTCTCGGTTGGAGGAAGCAATGCAAATCCGCAGTGCGAAGTTGACTCTGGTTCTGTTTTTGGTGGTTTGTGCGGGCAGTGCTCTTTCCGCGTGGGCGCAATCGACTTCAACTGGCACGGTTGCCGGTTCAGTAACCGACCCTACGGGTGCGCTGGTGTCAGGCGCAGCGGTTACGTTGACTGACACCGCGACCAACATTGCGCGATCCACTACCACCAATGCAACCGGGCGCTACATCTACGTGGACGTCAACCCCGGCACCTACACCATCACGGTCAGCAAGGCGGGATTTGAAACCACGAAGACTGAGAAACAGGAAGTAAAGGTCGGAGACAGCCTCACGGTCAACCTGTCGCTGCAGGTGGGCGGCGCGAATATAGTGGTGGAGGTGTCAGCGGTCGGCAACGAGTTGCAGACCATGAACGCAACTGTCGGCAACACCATCACGAACCTCACCATAGACAACCTGCCGAGCCTGGGTCGCGATGTCAGCACCTTCGTCGCGTTGCAGCCCGGCGTGAGCCCCGATGGTTCCGTTGCGGGGACGGTTGTGGATCAAAGCGCTTTCACGCTCGATGGTGGCGACAACACCAACGACATGGATGGCAGCACCAGCGTTTACACCAAGAGCTTCGCCGGCGATCCGACCGGAGGTGTGGCCAATCAAAATAGCATAGGGCCAGCCGAGGGCGGCAAGGGCGTGGGCGGCGCCACGGGAGTTTTGCCCACTCCCCAGGATAGCGTCGAGGAGTTCAAAGTAAATACCGCCGGCCAGACCGCCGACTTCAACAGTTCCTCCGGCTCCGAGGTGAAGGTGGTCACCAAGCGCGGAACCGATGCCTGGCACGGCACAGTGTACGAGTATTATAAGGACAATAACTGGTCGTCGAATAGCTGGCAGAACAACTTCA
>Ga0070765_100000688_pt1 | contig 20146 bp, 18 predicted proteins | sample HubBroMetageWFT5_FD_71516 | JGI IMG/M metagenome (GOLD analysis project Ga0070765, IMG submission 71516) | Warmed and freeze-thawed soil microbial communities from the Hubbard Brook experimental Forest, New Hampshire - Hubbard Brook CCASE Soil... | ecosystem: Environmental > Terrestrial > Soil... | reverse complement strand
CTTTTTCGTGGCCGAACAACTCGCTTTCCAGAAGTGTCTCCGTCAGCGCGGCGCAGTTGAGCGCCACAAAGGGCTTGCTGCGCCGAGGACTATTCTTGTGAACGGCGCGCGCCGCCAATTCCTTGCCGGTGCCGCTTTCGCCATAAATGAGCACGGTCGCCTCGCTCGGCGCCACCCGCTCAATGAACTGGTAGACCTCGCGCATACGCGTGCTGCGGCCCACCATGTCGTGCTCCAGGCTGACTTCGGCACGCAACTGTTGATTTTCGATACCCAGCAGCTCGAATTGCCGTGCATTCTCGATCGCCACGGCAGCCAGTCCCGCAATCGCGGAAAGCAATTGCAGATCATCTTCGGAAAAGTTCGTCGCCGGATCCCAAGAATCCAGATAGAGCAGGCCCAACGTCCGCACACCAGACTGCAGCGGAACGCAAAGAATAGAGTGCCCGTGCTTGGACCCACTGGGCGCGGCCGAAGCCGTCCTGGAAGAACTGCCGGGCGTGTTATCCAGCAGCGAGACGTGCTCCTCAAGAACACGCCGCACGATAGTTTCGCTGACACTTACCGGTTTATCCGGGCCGGCCACGCGATCCCACGCCACATGTGAAGCGATCTCTCCAGACTCCGAATCGACTAGCAGGATTGCGCCGCGCTCCGCGGGAATCACGTCGAAGATCATTCCCAGTAACTGCCACTGCAACGCATCCACGTCGTGAAACGAACCAATAGCCGTGCTGATCCTCAATAACGTGCTCAGATTGCGCGAAAGACGCTCGGATTGCGGCAGCGCCGCAAGCGATTGCGGATGCAGATAGACCAAGTCCTCTGGGCGCAGTTGTCGCACCGAAGATTCCTCGGCTGCGCCAGTTTCAATCTCAACGGAACTGCTTCGGCTGCTCGCCACGCCCTCCGCCAGATAGAGGAACACGCTTTCGCCTACCGCAATGTGATCCCCGGAGCTCAGCTCGCGGCGTTTTACTGGAAGTCCGTTCACAAAGGTTCCGGAGTGGCTCTCCAGATCCGTCAGCACACAGCGCCCATCTTGTTGCGAAAGAACGCAGTGGCGCGCGGAAACATGCGGGCTTACCAGACAAATGGTGTTGGAAAGGTCGCTGCCGATCGTCAACGTAGACCCAACCGCAAACTCAGCTTTGCGGAGGGGACCACTAAGGCTGGCAAGCTTTGGCTGCACCAAGCACCTTGAATGGGAACTTGCAACTACCTGGCCGACTGGGGGTGGCATCGGCATTGTAGCCCGAACAATGGGAACTAGCCTAGATGCCGCCACATACCGGGGCCCGCCAGCGCGAGTTCTATCGGAACGGTTAGGCCACCTATCCGAAAGGATAGCCTCCGGGCTTCTATTTGCTCCGAGCATTTCCGGCCGTCTCCGGTTGCAAGACTCCAAGTCCCGTTAATTCAATAGTTTCGATTGTTTGACCCGACGCAAAAACACTTGCCCTGAGCTTGGCACGCCGTTTGCACTTACCAGATGCGTCGCCAGTCGACACGAGATTAAAGAGACAAAGCACTGAGGTGGACATCATGAATTTCAAGAACACGATCCGGATACACACGATGTTGTTGGGCTTGGGAGCGGCTCTTTTGCTTGGCAGCTCCGTCAGGGCGCAACAGGAAGTGGATCCCACACCTTTTGACGACGGCCCATTTGTTTCCGCCATGGCCCAGCCCACCCCAACCCCAGCCACAACGCAAACGCTCGCGAGCGCAACCCCCATCGAAACGAACTACCAGCCCCTGCCTATGGCAGCTCAGGCAACGGAAGCGTCGATCGTTTCGAATGTAAATACGTCCGAATGGACGACGCTCGCGGGCTGGGCGGTGATCGCGTTCGCGATTTCGATTGCCCTCTTCATCCGTCGCAAGATTGCTTCAGTCAATCCCGCCGCCCGTCAGAACCACGGGCTTTCTACCGCAAGACCCCACACCATATAACCCCGAACATTTCCGTCAGGCGCGTTACACCACTGAATGGAAAAACCGGGATGAGCTGACCCCATCGGCTCATCCCGGTTCCTTTTGCTCTCCAGCTTGAGTTTTTGTTCTTCGTGGCACAGCCACTCCTGGCTGTGCGTCTTGGGTTCTCCAGTTTTCGTTGCCTGCTCATCCCATCCTGGCAGGCTGATGCACACTCCGCACAAACGCTCCGACCGTCTCCCCGAACCTCGTCAAAAACTGTAACTAATAATTCTCCACAATCTGCCGCCCCAACTCTGCCCCTCTCGTCCTGGCCTCCGGCACATAAATCGTCTCCAAGCGAATCATGGTGTTGCCCTTCAAAATCAAAAACGTATGGCCGAAAGTCCCCACCATCGCGTGATCCCCAACATCCGGCACCTCTTCAAATCCCGGAACCATCGCCATGGCAGTGCGCATCGAAGACCAATTCTCGCTGCCAAAATGCTTCTGAACGGTGAACGCAAACACTCGGCCGTCTTCGCCGGGTTGCGTAAGCCCCAGCGACTTGATCATTCCTTCCATCTCTTTGGTGTGCTTCATCAAGTCCATGGGATTTTTGGTATTTGGGTCGATTTCCTTCGATGCTGTTTCGGAATCGCGCTTCGCTTGATCCGCGGCAACCTTTTGAAGATGCGCGAAGCCCTCTGCGTTCGTGTAATAGGCGCAGCCCGCGTTTGAATCCTCCACCATTTCCTGCGTCCGCACGATGTCCACTCCGAGTACTCTCTTGACCTGATCGGCGCTCAGCAGGCGGCAACTATTCCCGTGCGCAATGTTCATCTGTTGCGTGGGGCCTACCGCACCGCCGGTAGCCTCCTGAACCTTGTGTTTGATCACTCGGAACGTATAGATCGCGCCGCCGATGGCGAGTACCGCTAACAGTGCGATAACACCAAACACAATGAGAAGAATCTTGGCGACGCTAGGGCCCTTTGAAGCAGGTGGAAGGGGAACAGCCGGTTGCACCGGAACGGCTTGTGATGGAATCGCTTGCGCCGGTATGGCGCTTATTCCCGGCGCCGGCTTACCACACTTGCTACAAAACGCCCCATCCAGTGGAGATCCACAATGCACGCAAAACCCAGCCATGAAGCCTCCGCGGTAGAAAACCGGAATCCGCCAAGCTTAACACTGTACCCGCGCCGTTTGCGGCGAGGCATCTGTTCTTGGTTTTTGTAGTGGCCGCCTTCTGCGGCGGGCAGTTCTTGAGTTTGGACGTAACCCGCGCTGCGTCAGCTTACCTTGCGCTCCGCATGCTGGAACTCTTCGTAAGTTCCCTTGAAGTCCTCGACCTTGCCATCCTTGAAATGCCAAATTCGCGTAGCCACTTCGTCCAGCACATCCTCGTCGTGCGTCACCAGCAAGACCGTGCCGTCATATTTCTGTAGCGCAATATTCAGCGCGTTAATCGATTCCAAATCCAGGTTGTTCGTCGGCTCATCCAGCACCAGAAAATTCGGCTTCTGAATCATCAACCGGCAGAATATCAATCGCGCACACTCGCCGCCGGAGAGCGCCGAGGTCGGCTTCAACGCATCTTCCCCGCTGAAAAGCATCTGCCCCAGCGGTCCGCGGATTTCTTCCTGCGGCGCTTGCGGCTTGTATTGCCACAACCAGTCCATCGCCGTGATGCCTTTGCTCTTATCAATCGTGTATCCGAAATCCTGCGGGAAATAGCCCACTGTCACTTCGTGGCCCCACGCAACCGTTCCGGAATCCACGGCAAACTTGTGTTCCGCATCGCCTACGAACGGACCCGCATTGCGCATCAGCGATTTGAGCATGGTGGTCTTGCCCGCCCCGTTACGCCCGGTCAGCGCAATCTTTTCGGCACGCGTAACGCTCGCCGAAAAATTCTGGAACACTTTCAGGCCGTCGTACGATTTGGCGAGCCGCTTCACTTCCAATGGCAAGCGGCCCGAAGGCGTTTCCGTCTGAAAGCGGATGTACGGGCGTTGAATGTTCGATCGCGCCAGTTCCGAAGTCTGCAACCGCTCGACTTCCTTCTTTCGCGAAGTAGCCTGCGCGGAACGCGTACCGGCCGAAAAGCGTGCAATGAAATCGTTCAACTGCGCAATTTTCTTCTCGCGCACGGCGTTGTCCGATTCCATTCGCGAGCGAATCTGCGTCTTCGCCAGCACCATGTCATCGTACCCGCCCGGGTACATGATGATGGTCTGGTAGTCGATGTCCGCGGTGTGCGTGCAAACGCTATTCAGGAAATGCCGGTCGTGCGAGATCACTATCAACACGCCGTGATACTCGATGAGATATTCCTTCAGCCAGTGCACCGAATCCAGGTCCAGGTTGTTCGTCGGCTCGTCCAACAGCAGCGCCGAAGGATTGCCAAACAGCGCCTGCGCCAACAACACGCGAACTTTTTGTCCGCCCTGCAGTTCGCCCATCTTGCGCTCGTGCAGGCTCGCATCGATGCCCAGCCCATCCAGCAGCACGCCCGCATCGGCTTCCGCGGTGTAGCCACCCTCTTCCCCGACGACTCCCTCCAGCTCACCCAGCCGCATGCCATCTTCATTGGTCAGTTCGTCGTGCGGCTTGGCGTACAGCTCGTCGCGCTCCGTCAGTGCCTTCCACAGTATGGTGTTCCCCATGATCACCGTATCGATCACGCGAAACTTGTCGAAGGCGAACTGGTCTTGCCGGAGAATCCCCATTTTTTTCGGGCGCGTAACCGTCCCGCTGGTGGGATCTTCCTCTCCCGTAAGAATTTTCATGAACGTGGACTTCCCCGCTCCATTGGGACCGGAGATGGCATATCGGCGGCCCGCCATAAAGGTGGTGGTCACATCCTCGAACAAGACCCGGGGGCCAAAGCGCATAGTGACGTTTTCGACGGCAATCATATCCCACCAATTTTAGCGTATATTTGGCGGAACGCTAAATAGCGCTTTGCAGCAAAAATTGGATACTCCCAATCCGTGAATCCGGTGCGTCCCAACCGATTCTCCGTTTGGCGCATCACACAGTGGCCTTCCGCCACCATTCAGGCGAGAATAAGGCCCGCGCAGAAAGATAAGGAACGACGGATTTATGAGCCAGCCGAAGCCTCCGGAAAACGCCTCCAGGCCCATCGGGATTTACTACGAGCATCCCGACTGGTTTCGTCCGCTGTTTCAACAACTGGACGCCAAGGGCGTGAATTGGAAAAAGATCGATGCGCGGGAACATTCCTACCGCGCCGGCGTTCTGGAAGAGGACTACGCGTTGGTCTTCAACCGCATGAGCCCGTCGGCGTGGAAACGCGGGCTGGGTCACGCCGTTTTCTACACGCTTGATTATTTGAAGCATCTCGAAACTCTTGGTGTGCGCGTGGTCAACGGCTCGCGCGCATTCTCGAACGAAATTTCCAAGGCGCGCCAACTGGAATTGCTTGCGTCACTGGGACTTCCCTATCCGAAGGCCCGTGTCATCAATCACGGGAACCAGGCCTTACGTGCTGCCGATGAAATTGGTTATCCCTTGGTGGTCAAACCCAACATAGGCGGAAGCGGTGCGGGCATCATCCGCTTTTCGAATCCAAACGAGTTGCGCGCAGCAGTCGCGGACAACCAGTTGTACTTCGGCATCGATTCCACGGCGCTGGTGCAGGAGTTCTTCCCGGCGCGAAATTCCATCATCACTCGCGTGGAAGTTCTTGGCGGTAAGTATTTGTACGCTATTCAGATTCACACCACCGGCGAAACTTTCGACCTGTGTCCCGCGGACATTTGCCAGAATACGCGAGGCGAAGTATTGACCCGCGGCGCCTGTGCCCTGGATGCACCGAAAACCGGCCTTAGGGTCGAAGCCTACGGGCCCTCACGCCAGGTGATCGAAGAAGTGGAACGCATCATGGACGCGGCCGGCATCGAAGTCGGTGGCATCGAATACGTGATCGATGACCGTGACGGCCGCCAGCTCTACTACGACATCAACGCTCTCTCCAATTTCGTCGCCGATCCGGAGCGCGTAGTGGGATTTAACCCGTATGCGCGGCTTGCGGACTATCTGATCGCGCAGGCGAACCACACCTCGCAGCCAACTCTCGCGGTCGCTGGGAAACTGCGTTGAGGTTCGGTTACTGGCTCCCGGTTTTTGGCGGTTGGTTGCGCAACGTCCCCGACGAAAACATGCAGGCGACGTGGCAATACGCTAAGCGTGTGGCGCAGCGCAGCGAACAAATCGGGTTCGATCTAACACTCATCGCGGAACTCAACCTGAATGACATTAAAGGTGTCGAAGCGCCCTCGCTGGACGCGTGGTCCACGGCCGCCGCGCTTGCCAGCGTCACCGAAAAGTTGGAGTTGATGGTCGCCGTGCGCCCCACCTTTCATCTTCCCGCCTTGCTCGCTAAACAGGCCGCCAACATCGACCGCATCAGCGGCGGCCGCCTCTCCCTGAACGTAGTTTCTTCCTGGTGGGCGGGTGAAGCGAAAAAATACGGCGTGCCCTTCGAACAGCACGACGACCGTTACGCGCGCACCAGCGAATGGCTGGACGTGATCGACGGTGTCTGGAGCCGCGACCACTTCTCCTTTTCCGGCAAATACTACAACGTTGAGGACAACGTCCTTCAACCCAAGCCGCTGGCGAAACCGCGTCCAGTGATCTACGCGGGCGGCGAATCCCCCGCCGCGAAAGATCTGATCGCCGAAAAGTGCGACGCCTACTTAATGCACGGCGATCCCCCGGAGCGCGTTGCGGAAAAAATCGCAGACCTGAAAGAACGGCGAGCCAAGTACAGCCGCTCACCAATGAAATTCGGCGTCGCGGGCTATGCCATCGTCCGGGAAACCGAAAAAGAAGCTCAGGACGAGCTGAAGCGCATCACTGACGTCCATCAAACGGCAGCAGGTTACGCCAACTATCAGGAATGGCTCGCCGGCACACAACTCGAACAGCGCGTCTCGCTGGAGGATTACTCCGTCTCCAATCGCGGCCTCCGCTCCGGCCTAGTCGGCACTCCCACGCAAGTCCGCGAACGCATCGCCGCCTTCGAAAAAGTGGGAGTCGACCTCGTCCTGCTCCAATTCAGCCCGCAACTGGAAGAAATGGAAAACTTTTCCAGCGCCGTGATTCGAAATTTCGCCCCTGCGAACAAGACAAGCGTCTCCCTCGCAGAATAAGCTGCGCCACAATCTGCTTTGCCGCCCAGCCAAAGAGCAGATACAATCCCCACAGTAAAAAACGAGTGAGGCAGCGCGGCTTCGACCCCGACGGGCGCGCTCGGCTCGTTTAACAATGCCATTTGCTCGGACCCTCACGTCGGGCCTACAGGAGAATTATCCGTGCCAGAAAATCCCACGCATCACGCCCTTGGCGACAAGGCAGCATTTCAGCTTGCGAACGTCACAAAAACGCCGCCGCAGTATGGAGCGATCACCCCTCGCTGGCTGGTCCGGCTCCTCGACTGGAAACCTCTCGAAGCCGGAACCCTGCGCGTCAACCGCGTGGTGGAAGACAAAACCATCGACGTCGTTTGCGGCCAGAAGGATGAAAAAGCGCTGCCGGAATCGTTTGTCGACTATGACGAGAAGCCACGCGAGTACACACTGTGCGCTATCTCTGTCGTGCTCGATGTCCAGACGCGCGTATCCGATCTGTACAGCAATCCCTTCGATCAGGTGAAAGAGCAATTGCGCCTCGCGATTGAGAACGTGAAGGAGCGCCAGGAAGGCGAATTGCTCAACAACGCGGATTACGGCCTGCTGAAGAACGTTCCGGCCAGCCAGCGCATTTCCACACGTAAGGGCGCGCCGACTCCGGACGACCTGGATGAATTGCTGACCAAAGTCTGGAAGGAGCCGTCGTTTTTCCTGGCGCATCCGCGCGCCATTGCTGCGTTTGGACGCGAATGCACCCAGCGCGGCGTGCCTCCACCGACAGTGACGATGTTCGGAACGCCATTCTTGACTTGGCGAGGCGTGCCGCTCATTCCCACCGACAAACTTCAGGTGGACGGGCAGGCAAAGGCCAAAGCCAGTGGCGGCAAGACCAGCATCCTGTTGCTGCGTGTAGGCGAGAAAAAACAAGGCGTCATCGGACTATTCCAACCCGGCCTGCCCGGCGAACAAACCCCCGGGCTATCCGTGCGTTTCATGGGCATCAACAACAAGGCTCTAGCCTCGTACTTGATCTCGCTGTATTGCTCCGCGGCCGTTCTTGTGGACGACGCGATCGCCGCGCTCGATGACGTCGAGGTTGGCCACTACCATGACTACAAGTGAGTCAGGAAAAGGCTCCCAAAATTTGACGAGCGCCGATCCGCGCGCAGTGTCGCTGAATCCGGGTTCGCCCGTTGCGCCGGGCCTACCTTCCGAAGAAGTGCTGGCGCGTATGGCCAACGAATTTTTCACTGCGCTTCCGGATCTTGCTCCCGTGGCGCAGCAGTCTCTTCCCACATCGCAATTGCCAGTTTCCTCTAGAACAATCCTAGAAAGCTCGAATCCAGTAGTCGGCCTTACATCGGGCCCCGCCAGTCCGATACTTTCCTTGTCCTCCGCGACAAGTCCACGCGATTTTCCTGCTAGTGCTGGGCGCACCGTGCCGCAGCCGCAAATTCCTGCGATCCCGGGCTACGTCCTTCCACCGGTGGCAAGCGTGGCGGAGCTGGCCGCTCCGGCTCGCGGCGGTTCGTTTTCGTTTCTTGAAGAAATCCGTCCGTTGTTTTCGTATCAGACTGGCGCGCCATTGTCGACGATCCCTTCCGCGCCTTCCATTTCGTTTCCGGGCGAGAGCGAGCTTCGCGCCTTTGCCGACGAGTTTTCGTCAACTTCGGCTCCAGAGATTCCTGCTGCAACAACCGCTCTCGCTGCGCCTGCCGTGCCAGCCGCCGTGCCGATGCAAACTCCAACAGAAACTCCGTTTGCGTTTTCCTTCCTCAACGAAGTGCGCTCACTTTTCCCTGCAACCACGACGCCTACGCCTGACCTCGCGCGTGTCCCTTCCGATGCCATTCCGGGGTTGAACATCTCCTCCGGTCCCTTCGACGTGCAAGCGATACGCCGCGATTTTCCCATCCTGCAGGAGCGTGTGAACGGCAAGCCCATTATCTGGCTGGACAACGCCGCCACCACGCAAAAACCTCAAACCGTCATTGATCGCATCAGCTATTTCTACGCGCACGAAAACTCCAACATCCATCGCGCCGCGCATGAACTGGCCGCTCGCGCCACCGACGCCTACGAAGCCGCCCGCGAAAAGACCCGCCGTTTCCTGAATGCGCGCTCTGTGCAGGAAATTATCTTCGTCCGCGGTGCGACCGAGGGAATCAATCTGGTCGCGCAAAGCTGGGGCAAACAGCACATCGGTAAGGACGACGAAATCATTCTCACGTTGTTGGAGCACCACGCCAACATTGTGCCGTGGCAAATGCTCGCGGCCGAAAAGGGCGCGCGGCTCCGCGTAGTTCCCGTGGATAACACTGGCCAGCTGCTGCTGGACGAGTATCACAAACTTTTAAACCCGCGCACGAAACTGGTCGCGTTTCCGCAAGTTTCGAACGCGCTTGGCACCGTAACTCCAGTTCGCGAAGTCATCGAGATGGCGCATCGTTACGGTGCGAAGGTATTGCTCGACGGAGCGCAAGCTGTCTCTCACATGAAGGTCGATGTGCAAGCGTACGATGCCGACTTCTACGTTTTTTCGGGCCACAAGCTGTTTGCACCCACCGGCATCGGTGTCGTTTTTGGCAAGTACGACCTGCTCGAAGATTCGCCACCATACCAGGGCGGCGGCAACATGATTCAGGATGTCACCTTCGACAAAACCACTTACCAGCCGCCACCGGGCCGCTTCGAAGCGGGCACCGGAACCATCGCCGACGCCGTCGGACTTGGCGCAGCCATCGACTACGTCGAGCGCGTGGGACTGGTCAACATTTCCCGCTATGAGCACGAACTCCTGGTTTACGCCACACAAGGGCTGCAACAAATTCCCGGCCTCCGCCTGATCGGCACCGCGCGCGAAAAAGCCGGCGTTCTTTCGTTCGTGCTCGATGGCTTCCGCACGGAAGACGTTGGCGCCGCGTTGAATCGTCAGGGCATCGCCGTTCGCGCTGGCCATCACTGCGCGCAGCCGATCCTGCGGCGTTTCGGAGTGGAGAGCACCGTGCGGCCGTCGCTTGCGTTCTATAACACTTGCGAGGAAATAGATGCGCTCGTGGCAGCGCTCTGGAATTTGAAACAGGGACACAATCCGCTTTGAGCGGCTTGCTGCAAAATAAAGTCGCGTTGATCACCGGCTCGGGCCGCGGCATCGGCCGCGCCATGGCAAAACTCTTCGCTCAAGAAGGCGCTTCCGTCTTTCTCACCGCTCGCACGGAATCCGAACTCGACGCCACCACAAAAGAAATTGGAGCCACCGCCGGAAACGCCTCGTTTGTAACTGCGGACCTGACGCAAGCGGCGGAAGCGGAAAAGGTCACCGTAGCCGCACGAAAAATATTCGGCCGAGTGGATATTCTCGTGAATAACGCCGGTCACTACGGCCCAGTCGTACCGGTGGAAGAATATCCGCTGGAGGAATTCGACAAAGTAATCGCTGTGCATCTGCGCGCAGCATTCCTGTTGAGCAAGCTGGTCGCTCCTGAAATGTACGCGCGCAAATCGGGCGTAATTCTGAATATTTCCAGCCTGTCCGCGAAATCCGCATTCGGCTGGGGCTCCGCCTACGCCGCAGCCAAAGCCGGTATGATCGGTCTTACACGCGTGATGGCCGCAGAAGCCGCCCGCCAGGGCGTTCGCGTAAATGCACTCTGTCCCGGCCCAGTTACCGAAACGAAAATGAGCAAGGACCTGGGCAACACATTGGCGAAAAAATTAGGAGTCAGCGCCGAAGAACAACTAAAGGGCTTCCTGAATACCATCCTGCAAGGCCGCGGACAAACCGCGCAGGAAATCGCCCAAGCCGCTCTCTTCCTCTGTTCCGATCAATCCAGCGCCATCACCGGGCAATCCATAAACGTAGACGGCGGCGCCGCCTTTTTCTAACGTGTCGAATATTGTGTAGCGGCTTCTGAGGCGGGCGCCTTTCTGCCATCAAGCCAAACTACTTCAGCTCGTTCTTAAACACCGCTCCGCCCTTCATAACAAACTTCACCTTCTGCAACTCGGTAACATCCTTCAGCGGGTCCCCGGAAATCGCCACCAGATCCGCCCACTTCCCCGCTTCAATCGATCCCATCTTGTCCGACCAGCCCAGCAATTCCGCTGCACTCGTCGTGGCCGTGCGAATGGCCTGCATCGGCGTCATTCCATAATCCACGTAATACTTAAACTCCAGCGCCTCGTTCAGTCCCTTCCAATCAAACCCGCCCGCGTCCGTTCCCAGCACAATCTTCACGCCTTTTTTCAGCGCTAATTGAAACGCCTTCTTCTCCGTCTCCACCATTTTCGGCCAATTCCCGGCGCGACCCGGTGCAACGTACGCCCCCACCATAATCGTCGGCACCCAATAAATCCCGCGCCGCACCATTTCGTCCATCTCCGCTTCCGTCAATCCATCGCCATGCTCGATCGAGTCCACGCCAGCCTTCAGCGCCGCCGCAATGCCGTCGCTTCCGATCGCGTGCGCGGCAACCTTGTGTCCCAGCCGGTGCGTTTCGTCCACGATGGCCTTGGCTTCCTCGTCGGTAAAGTTCACATGGCTGTGCAGCACGCCATCTCCATTCGCCGAATAAAAATAGCCGTGGTCGCTGTAATATTTGATCCAGTCCGCGCCAAACATAATCTGCTCGCGCACCGCCTTGCACGCCTCATCCACCCCATCCACATACTGCACGCCCTTGGGCACCTGGATCTCCCACGAATAACCCATCAGCGGATACATTCCCGTCGGCGTCATCGCCCGCGTAGAAACCTGCATATGCGGCCCCGGGACTTCGCCCTTGTTGATTGCTTTCTTCACATCCACATCGGCGTACATAGCGCCTTCCGTTTCCACATCACGTATGGCAGTGAATCCGTGCGAAAGCGCGATCTGCGCGTTGCGCGCGGCAAGAATCGCGCGATAAGGAATCGACTCCTTCAAAAGCTGCTCGTCGTAATCTTCCGCGGTGATATCGCCTTGCAGCAGAACGTGCGTGTGCGCATCCACAAAGCCGGGCAGCACTGTCGCCTTGGAGAGGTCAATCACCTCGACTCCAACAGGCGCTGCGCCACCCGGAGTAACGCTGACAATCTTGTCGCCTTCAATCAGGATCAGTGCGTTCTCAATCGGCTTCTCACCCTTTCCGTCAATCAAGCGGCCGGCGCGCACCGCAATTTGTTTCGGCGCAGGTGTTGGAGTTGCTGCAGCTTGCTGCGCATTTGCCTTCGACGCGATCAAGGAAAGGACGGTCAAAACTACGGGAAGGGCCAAGCCATACCGAAGAGTCATGAGCTTCTCCTGAGAGCGGCACAGCGTATCAAAACCTCGCGCAATAAAAAAGCGAACGTGAGGCCGGTAACAAGAAAAAGGCCAACCGTTCTGTCGAAGACTGGCTTTTTGGGGCCGTCGGAGTTGATGGCAGTTACTTTGAAGCGAGCGGAAGAAACACAACCTTGCCATCAGGTTCTTTCCTCGATGGAAAGTTGTACAGCAGCAAATGGTTCAAGAGCGTCAGTTTCATGAAGGTCGAAAAGACCGGAAACTGGTTGGCCATTGAGAAGGTGACGTAAGAACCGGCCGGAATATCCTTCTGCAGCGCCTCATACAGCTCGTCAATCCTCGGGATGCGCGGCGAACTCCTTCTCAATCGCCTCGGAAAACTGCCCGGCTTGGCCGACAATACGCTGAAGTGAGGCTCGCACCTCTTTCGGATCGTTCGATGGAACCATCAGAAAGTGTCCCGCGCAAAGCCATTCCACCGCGCCATTGTCCAGCATGGTGAGCGCCTTCTGAGCCGTGCCAATGACGCGGCGCGGATCGGTAGCTAATTCCCTTGCTTCGGCACTGAAACGAAACGGAGTAGACGTCACAGTAGCCACGCAATCTCAACGGGAAAACCCAACATCATCCAATCGGATGATTGTGGTAGGGCCGAGAGTGATTCCTACGATTGCGCCGTGAATCCATTTCGCCAAGGTGTGTTTCGAAATCCACTCGTGCAAGCAAAGATCGCGACTGTGATAATGTCAGCTCGCTGATGAAGAACAACTCAGACGTAAAATTCGCGGTCGGCGACAAGATTAAATCGTTCTTCCCTCTGGCAGCATCGAACACAAGAAAAAAGGCCAACCGCTCTCTCAGGACGGTTGGCCTTCACTCTTTTTTTATCCAGGCTGCCAACCGCCAATTCCCCAAGCGCGGCTGCCCGTGTGCCCTGCTAGCAGAAGAAAAATCGTTATGCGCGAGTCGGCGCGGAACCTGGCCGGCGCAAAGGCCGACGGCTCCAATCCTCAACGGCAGAAACGCTGCGGCGAACGGCGAGCATCGCCGGATGCCGGCTGGCAACCAGCATAGCCACTCCACCTTCCCAGCCCTTTTGAAGCATGTACAGGCTGCCAATCAGTGCGGCAATGACCGCGAAACCCAGCGCGAAAATCGCGAACGCGGCGAGAAGCTCCCGAACCCAATACAGCTGAAGTGCGGCAATCACTCCCAGGAACCACCAAAGCCATTTGCGTCCCTTATCCTTGGAACCCATGTAAGTAAAACCCCCTAACCCCGACCCTTAGATGCTTTGCCCTGTCCAAAGGACTGAGCTACTCACCTGCCCTATTAGACAGCCAGGGCCATCCAAAGGCCATGGTACAGGAGCATCAAAATTGCGCCCAAACGGAAGTTTTAGTACTGGACTAAGAGCCATCTAATTCTGTGTATGTGACTGTAAATAATTCCCTTAGCAGGCACCTGTGGATATGCTGAGGATTGCGCCTTTTCTTCGTACTAAGGTCGAGGGAAAGGACCTGTCCTTAGGTACAGGGGACAGGCAGGGTCTTGCACAAAAAAAGACGCGGGCCCGAACTGCGACCCGCATCCTACTTTCTCGATTGGAAGTGTCCGATTTAGGCCTTTTTGAGCAACCTGCTGATCCAAACCAAAATCACCGCTCCAACGAACGCGACGATGATCGATCCGATCAGTCCGCCGCCCGGCCAGATGCCCAGCATGCTAAACAGCCAGCCGCCCACAAACCCGCCAAGGATCCCCAAGATGATGTCTACCAGAACTCCGTAGCCGCCACCCTTCATTACTTGCCCAGCCAGCCATCCGGCGATGAGCCCAACGATTAGCCACGTAAGAAAATTCATAGCGAAGCCTCCTGGCTCCTTCATTTGGAGCACAACTCAACTTGGTCCCGGAACGCCCTACAGTTTGGACTTTCCCCACGTTACACGCAATCCCGTAGATAACAGTATGTCGTTCCCCTTTAAGCCTGTAGGCGGGTAGCTGATGTAGCGGTCGCTGAAAGTAAGTTGCCAGCTCAGCCAGTTCTTCAGCGTTGTCGACACACTGGAATCAAATTCAATGCGATAATCGCCGGTATGGGAAAGATTGGGATACAAGGAGAATCGCTCCGTCAACGTGGAGCGCTGGCTGAACTTGGTGTCGAACTCTTCTCCCACCAATGCTTCCGCGCTGTTCTGCACGCTCGAAGGCACCGGAGTGATCGTCGGCGGTACGGTTGTATTGTCGACCAGCGTATAGTTGCTGAAACTATCCCGGTCATACGTAATACCACCATACACATCGAACACAGTTTTTTCCGTTTTTATCACGTGATACCCGAAACCGCCGCCAAAGACGGCGCGCAAATCCAGGTGCTGCAGTTCGTTGGTTTCAAAATCGCCAAGCGCAAAGACAAAGACTCTGGGGGTGAGATTGTAGTCGCCGCGAACCCCCGCGCGAAGCGCGTTGGCGGTGGTGCGGCTGGGTGGCGTCGAATCGTCGCTCCCATAAATGTACGTGCTGTATAGCGTCAGCTTGTCGCGCGGCGTCTCGCGGACCGCTTTCGCGGAAAGCGTGAATGTCGCGGTCTGAGAATTCCCGCGCGTCAGCGCCAATCCGGTGTCGAACAAACCGCTCCAGAAGTAAGTGAACTTCGGATGAGCCATGCGCTCCGCAGCAAGATCGTAGGCCTTTTGCTCGGCATCGTTTCGTACCGCCACGATGTTGTCCTTCGGCGCTAGGTCGGTCGGGGCTTCGGCAACGACAAACTTGCCGTCGCGGGTGGTAATTTTTCCGCTCAGCATCTTGCCATCTTTAAGCGTCAGATTCAGTTTCTCGGAAGATTCAATTCCGGTGATGGCGTCCCACTGCACGGTCACGTCACCCGCGAACTCCGTCTTGATCAGCAAGGTCTTCCCATCGCTGTTGACGATACCGCCCGTCAATCGATCCCCATTTTTTAACGTAACCTGGTCGGCCTGCGCCGCTACCGCAGCGGCCAACACCAAGCTCGCACACAAGAAACTTCGTCGCATAAGCGTTCTCCTCAGAATCAATTATCTGAACTGTGTATCGCTGGACTTTCCGCGGGCGGGCGAAAGCATTCCACGTATTGAGTCAGTAGCTTTCCGGACATAAGAGTTTAGTCAATGACTCACCAGCCCGCAATTGCTTATTCGCGTTTAGCGAGCGGGCCAAATTTGCGTCAGAAAACGACCTCGGGTGCCTCCACTTCACTTGGCGAGCGGCAAGCTAACCGCTTTTCCCGTCTGGGCGGACTGTCGCGCGGCATCCAGAATCTCGGTCACGGTAATGTTGGTTTTCAACGACGACAAACTATTCTCCTCCGCGATCGCACCGCTCAGAACTGCCTCAAAGTAGTGCAATGGATCGTCATACGGGCGCGGAATAGCCGTTTCTTTCCTGTCCTGTCCGCTGGCATCGTTCGCCTTCCGAACGATAAGCTCCGTGGAATCGAGTGCCCTCGCGTAGCCGGTGCGCCCAAATACTTCCATCTGTTTCACTCCGAACGGCCAATTCCAGGACGCTTCCACAATGGCTACCGCATTCGCATAGTTCAGAACGATCACCGCCTCATCGTCAACCTTTGGGTAAACCTCGGGCTGCAAGTGTTTGGTCACCGCTATCACAGAAAGCGGCGCCTCCCCATTCATGAACCACGTCATCAAATCTGGTCCGTAACATCCAAAGTCAAATAGTGCCCCCGCCCCATTTTGTTTTGGATCGGTAAGCCACGAAAGAAACTCCGGTCCCACGCCGATCAGCTTGGGACCCTGATGGCCCTCACGAAAAATCGCCTTCACCATCGGGCCGATGGCACCTTGCTTGAACAAATTAAATGCTTCGGTGTTGCTCGGATACCAGGACGTCTCGTAGTTCACCAGCACGTGAATCTTGCCGCGATGCGCCGCGTCCTGAATCGCCAGCGCATCCTTGTAACTGATGGCCAGCGGCTTTTCCATCATTACGTGTACGCCCAACGAAGCGCTTTCTTCCACAACTCTTCTGTGCTCGCTCGTCGCGGTGAACACCAGGATCGCCTGTGGGTGCGCGTGCGCAACCATCTCCTGAATGCTGTGAAAATGGAGTTCTGGAGAGAGTTGGAAACGTGCCGCGTAGGAATCGAAAAGTTTCTGATCGGGCTCGACAATCCCCACAACCTGCACGTCCGGCCGGCTCAATATCCCGCCGGCAGGCGCGAGCGCTCCGCCCTTGAAAAATCCACCCACATGGTCGTGAACAAGACCCACGATGCCCACTCTAAGAGGCGTCTCCGGCGCGGCCATCACGAATCTTCCAGAAACACCGATCAGCACCAACAGCATAAGAATCATCTTCTTCATACCGCCTCCCAGACTTTCGCGCCCGCAAAGACCGCACCTGCCGAGCACCGGCAGCGAGCCTATCCCCATCCGTTTTTGGAGACAAGGACGGCCTCCTACGATTCATCACTACGTATAATCCCCTCGCGTAGTGCCCTCGTATAATGAAAGGCGAGAAACGAATCACAGTGTGAGGTCCCGTTGAATATGCGTCATTCGCTAACTGTTTTCGGAATATTTCCGCTTGTATTGGCGTTTCTGATTGCGGGGTGCGCCGATCAAGAGTCCGCAACAAAATCCGCGGCTACTCCCCCCGTTCCCCGTCCCACCATTGTGTTCATGACTGATTTTGGTACCGCCAACGACGCCGTGGCCATTTGTCACGCCGTCATGGTCGGAATCGCGCCTCGTTCGCGCATTATGGATATCACCCATCAAGTTACGCCATTCTCCATCGAGGAAGGCGCGCGTTTCTTGGCGGCAGTGTCACCGTACTATCCGCCGGGCACGGTTTTCGTTGGGGTGGTGGATCCCGGCGTGGGCACATCGCGAAAGGCCGTCATCGTCAAAACGAAGAAGGGCCAACTCTTCGTGGTTCCCGATAACGGTCTGATCACCCCAGTAGTCGATCGTGATGGCCTGCACTCCGCGCGCGAAATCACCAATCCCGACTGGATGATCGGCGAGAAGATTTCATCCACATTTCATGGCCGCGATATTTTTTCTCCCGCCGGCGCGCACCTCGCCGCAGGATGGGATTACACCCTCGCGGGCCCCGAAGTCCAGCAACTGGTTCGCCTGGCCATCAAGACTCCTACCGCGACCGACAAAGGCATCGAGGGAGACATCATCGGCCTCGACGATCCTTTCGGCTCACTCATTACCAACATTCCGGGTGACGATTTCAAGAAGCTAGGCTACAACCTCGGCGACAAGGTCACCGTGCTGCTCAACAAGAAGCCCTTTATCGCCCGCTACGCCAAAACGTTCATGGACGTGCCCGTGGGCCAGCCTCTGCTCTACGTGGATTCCCGTGGCCGGATCTCTCTAGCGATAAATCAGGGCAATTTCGCACAGCTTAACAAAGTCGCCGTCCCCGGCGCCGTCTTCATTCCCCAAAAAGGCGCCGCGGCCTCCAAGGCCAAGTGAATTTACCGGCGCTCTCGGCCCCAGAAACGTGCTCGACTTCTGATCGCTGATCTCTTGTTTCTTCTTGTTCGGGTCGTCGCTCGCATTCATGTTGTTGATCTGCAGTGGCGACATTCCATGAATCTGAATTATTGTCTCGCCGCTGGCCATGGCGCAGTGGTGCATGGGACTTTCGCTTTAACGGGCGGCCGCCGGATGTACATCAGTCGCGGCGTTGGTCACCTGTTGCAGGTTCGCTTTAACGTCCGCCCTGAAATTCCGATTTTTCGCCTCCAGCGCGAAAGTTAACAAATTCTCCTGAGCCGCATCTAACTTGAGAATCCACTCATCTTCCGCAAATTTGCTTTTTTCGAAACACGGCCGGACAATCGGGTTTCGTGGAGGATTAGCGGAAGCCGCGTCGAAAGAGGTTCACCATGCCTGAAGCCGTCATCGTCTCCTCGGTTCGCACTCCCGTCGGCCGCGCCTTTAAAGGCTCTCTGCGCACCAGCCGCCCGGACGATTACGCCGCGCTCGTAATCAAGGAAGCCCTGGCGCGCGTCCCTGGCCTCAACCTCAAAGAAATTGACGATGTGATTTTGGGTTGCGCCATGCCCGAAGGCGAACAGGGCATGAACGTCGCGCGCATCGCGGCTCTTCGCGCGGGCCTCCCGGTCGAAACTTCCGCGATGACCGTCAACCGTTTCTGTGCCAGCGGCCTGCAAGCCATCGCACAAGCCGCCGAACGCATTCGCAGCGGCGCAGCCCACATAATAGTCGCCGGCGGCACGGAGTCCATGTCTCTCGTGCCCATGGGTGGCAACAAAGTTTCTCCCAATCCCTGGCTCGTCGACCACCATCCCGACACCTACATCAACATGGGCCTGGGAACCGAAAATATCGCCCGCAAATTCGGCATCACCCGTGAACAAGCCGATCAATTCGCGGTGGATTCCCACAAGAAAGCCGTGGCCGCGCTGGCCTCGGACAAATTCAAGGACGAAACGGTGCCCGTGGAAGTGAAGATCACTTCCCTGCCCAACGGAAACGGCGTGAAGCCCAAGACCACCCCTAAGCCGGCGACTCAATCTTTCGTTTTCGACAAGGACGAATTGCCGCGCCCGGAAACTTCCATGGAAGTCCTCGCGGGATTGAAGCCTGCCTTTCACGCAAAGGGCACGGTCACCGCCGGCAATAGCTCTCCGATGAGCGATGGAGCCGCGGCGGTAGTGCTCATGTCGGACACCAAAGCCGCGGAGCTCGGGCTGAAGCCGCAAGCGCGCTTCGTTTCCTACGCAACCGCTGGATGCCCGCCCGAGGAATTCGGCATCGGCCCCGTTTATGCAATTCCCAAAGCGCTGAAGTTCGCTGGACTATCCCTGAATGATTTGGCCGCCATCGAATTGAACGAAGCCTTCGCCGCGCAGTCCCTCGCCGTAATTCAACAAGCCAATCTGGACGCCGCGCGTGTGAACCCCAACGGCGGAGCCATCGCTCTCGGTCATCCTCTCGGCTGCACCGGCGCGAAGCTCACCGCATCACTCATCCGCGAACTGCAGCGCCGCAACGCGCGCTACGGCATGGTAACCATGTGCATCGGCGGCGGCATGGGCGCCGCAGGTATCTTCGAACGCCTCTAACCACAAGCACTGTGTAGGCGCATGGCTTTAGCCATGCCAGTCGCCACCACATCCTCAGTATCCCCGTAGAAAATCACAACACTCGTAGCGCCAATTTTTGCTGTTGACACCGACGTCGCTCTGTTTCAATATGTCGCCTGACGACATGTCACCGGAGAGCCTATGGACTCACCGATAAGCGAGCCGGTCCTATTGATCTTGCTAAGTCTGGCCGACCAGCCTCGCCACGGCTACGCGATCCTGAAGGATACCGAGAAGATGAGCGACGGACGTGTTCGCTTAAGCACCGGCACACTGTATGGCGCGCTGCGTCGCCTTCTCGAAGAAGGCTGGATTGCGCGATCCAAAGACCAAGACAATTCGCGGGCCAAGCAAAGCTATCGGCTAACCGCGCTGGGGGGCAGAAATCTGCAAGAAGAACTGAACCGGATGAAACATCTCACCCGTGTCGCCAGTCTGCGCGTGGCCCGAAAGGAAACGTAGACGATGCGCTTGCTCTATCGTTCCCTCCTGCATTTCTATCCTTCCGGCTACCGTGCCGAATACGGCGAGGAGATGACCTCCGTGTTCCTGGAAGCGCACGCGGACGCAACCAAGCGTGGAGTGATGACGCAGACGATTTTCGCCGTCCGCGAATTGGGTGGCTTGCTGCGTGGCGCTTTGCGTGAGCATTTGCGAAGTATTACG
>Ga0070765_100000686_pt1 | contig 20220 bp, 8 predicted proteins | sample HubBroMetageWFT5_FD_71516 | JGI IMG/M metagenome (GOLD analysis project Ga0070765, IMG submission 71516) | Warmed and freeze-thawed soil microbial communities from the Hubbard Brook experimental Forest, New Hampshire - Hubbard Brook CCASE Soil... | ecosystem: Environmental > Terrestrial > Soil... | reverse complement strand
GGGTACTCCTTTGGGGAGAAACAATGAAACGATCCGGACTCAAGGAAATCGCGCCCAATAGTCCTGGGAATTCTCCGCCAACCATGGCCAAGAACAATGGGAAGTCCAACAATGGGAAATCCAAAGGCACGGAGGAATCCCTCGACCTGACCGTCCTTCTGACCAGCCTGCAGAGCATGCGCGATGGCGATTTTACCGTGCGGCTGCCGGGCACCTGGGTGGGACTGGCGGGCAAAGTCGCCGACACTTTTAACGACATCGTCGCGGCCAATCAGCACATGGCGCAGGAGTTGAAGCGCGTTGGGCAGGTGGTGGGTAAGCAGGGTAAAACGCGGGAGCGTACGCGATTCCATGAGTCGAGAGGCGCGTGGGGCGAGATGGAAGTTTCGGTCAACACTCTCGTCGAGGATTTGCTGCGGCCTACCGCCGAGGTCACGCGCGCGATTGCGGCGGTTGCGCAAGGCGACCTTACGCAGACTGTGCGACTCGATGTGGACGGCCGTCCTCTGGAAGGTGAGTTCCTGCGTTCCGCCAATCTTGTTAACACGATGATTCAGCAGCTCGGTGTGTTCACCGCCGAGGTTACGCGGGTGGCGCGCGAAGTAGGAACAGAAGGCAAGTTGGGCGGGCAGGCGCAAGTACCCGATGTGGCCGGGACGTGGAAGGACCTCACCGATAACGTAAATCTGATGGCCAGCAACCTGACTGGCCAGGTGCGAAACATCGCTGAAGTCGCAACCGCCGTTGCCAGCGGCGATTTGTCCCGCAAGATTACGGTCGACGTTCGCGGCGAGATTTTGCAGCTCAAGGAAGCCATCAACACGATGGTGGATCAGTTGCGGTCGTTCGCATCGGAAGTGACGCGTGTGGCCCGGGAAGTGGGAACCGACGGAAAGCTCGGCGGACAGGCTGTGGTGCCCGGCGTGGCCGGCACGTGGAAAGATCTCACCGACTCGGTGAACGCCATGGCCGGCAACCTGACCGCTCAAGTCCGTAACATCGCTGAAGTCACGACGGCTGTGGCCCGCGGCGATCTGTCCCGCAAAATTACGGTCGATGTAAAAGGTGAAATTCTCGAACTGAAAGATACCATCAACACGATGGTGGACCAGCTGAACGCGTTCGCAGGTGAAGTGACTCGTGTGGCCCGCGAAGTTGGTACGGAAGGAAAGCTCGGCGGCCAGGCGCAGGTGCCCGGGGTCGGCGGTACGTGGAAAGACCTTACCGACAACGTGAATTTCATGGCTAGCAACCTGACTGGCCAGGTGCGAAACATCGCTGAAGTTGCAACCGCCATTGCCAGCGGTGACTTGTCGCGCAAGATCACGGTTGACGTGCGCGGCGAAATCCTGCAGCTGAAAGAGACCCTCAACACGATGGTCGATCAGCTGAACCGGTTCGCCGGCGAAGTAACGCGCGTGGCCCGCGAGGTGGGTACGGAAGGTCGGTTGGGCGGACAGGCGAACGTGCCCGGCGTCGCCGGAACGTGGAAAGATCTTACCGACTCGGTCAACTCGATGGCCGGTAACCTGACTGGCCAGGTCCGAAACATCGCTGAAGTTACGACGGCTGTGGCTCGCGGCGACTTGTCGCGCAAGATCACGGTCGACGTGAAAGGTGAAATTCTCGAACTCAAGAACACCATCAACACGATGGTGGATCAGCTCAATGCGTTCGCTGGTGAAGTGACGCGTGTGGCCCGCGAAGTCGGTACGGAAGGAAAACTTGGCGGTCAGGCGCAAGTCCCGGGGGTAGCCGGTACGTGGAAGGATCTCACCGACAACGTCAACTTCATGGCCAATAACCTGACTGGCCAGGTTCGCAATATCGCCGAAGTGGCCACGGCTGTAGCCCGTGGCGACTTATCACGCAAGATCACCGTCGACGTGAAAGGTGAAATTCTCGAACTCAAAGACACCATGAACACGATGGTGGATCAGTTGCGGTCGTTCGCGTCGGAAGTAACCCGCGTTGCCCGCGAAGTCGGAACGGACGGGAAACTCGGCGGTCAGGCTCTCGTGCCCGGCGTCGGCGGAACCTGGAAAGATCTCACCGACTCGGTGAACTCGATGGCCAGTAACTTGACCGGCCAGGTCCGCAACATCGCCGAGGTGTCAACGGCGATCGCGAGCGGCGACCTTTCCAAGAAAATTACGGTGAACGTGAGTGGCGAAATTCTGTTGCTCAAAGAAACCATCAACACGATGGTGGATCAGCTGAACGCGTTTGCGGCCGAGGTAACCCGTGTGGCCCGCGAGGTGGGTACCGAAGGTAAACTGGGCGGACAGGCGCAGGTTCCGGGCGTCGCTGGAACGTGGAAAGATCTGACGGACTCGGTAAACTCCATGGCCGGCAACCTGACTGGACAGGTGCGAAACATTGCCGAAGTGACCACGGCCGTGGCCCGCGGCGACTTGTCGCGCAAGATCACGGTCGACGTGAAAGGCGAAATTCTTGAGTTGAAGAACACCATCAATACGATGGTGGACCAGCTGAACGCGTTCGCCGGCGAAGTAACGCGCGTGGCCCGCGAAGTAGGCACCGACGGCAAGCTCGGTGGCCAGGCGCAGGTACCCGGAGTTGCCGGAACCTGGAAAGATCTCACCGATAACGTGAACTTCATGGCCAGCAACCTGACTGGCCAGGTTCGTAACATCGCGGAGGTCGCGACCGCTATTGCAAACGGCGATCTGTCGAAAAAGATCACGGTAGACGTGCGCGGCGAAATCTTGCAGTTGAAAGAAACGCTGAACACGATGGTCGAGCAGTTGCGCTCGTTCGCGGCCGAAGTCACGCGCGTGGCCCGCGAAGTGGGCTCTGAAGGCCGGCTGGGCGGGCAAGCCAACGTGCCGGGCGTCGCCGGAACCTGGAAAGATCTCACGGACTCGGTAAACGCGATGGCAGGCAACCTTACTGGTCAGGTCCGAAACATCGCCGAAGTGACGACGGCTGTGGCGCGCGGCGACTTGTCGCGCAAAATCACGGTGGATGTGAAGGGCGAAATTCTCGAGCTGAAAAACACCATCAATACGATGGTGGATCAGCTGAACGCGTTCGCCGCTGAGGTCACGCGTGTGGCGCGCGAAGTCGGCACCGACGGCAAACTCGGCGGACAGGCGAAAGTCCCCGGCGTCGCCGGCACGTGGAAAGATCTCACCGACAACGTCAACGTCATGGCGGTCAACCTCACCGAGCAAGTGCGCGGTATCGTCAAAGTCGTCACGGCTGTGGCCAACGGCGACCTCACGCAAAAGCTGACGGTGAATGCCAAGGGCGAAGTCGCGGCCTTGGCCGAAACCATCAACAACATGACGAAGACGCTTGCCACCTTTGCCGATCAGGTGACCACCGTCGCCCGCGAAGTCGGCGTCGAAGGCCGCTTGGGCGGCCAGGCTAATGTGCCGGGCGCTGCCGGCACCTGGAAGGATCTGACCGGTAACGTCAATTTGCTGGCCGATAACTTGACCAACCAGGTGCGAGCGATCGCGGAAGTGGCGACCGCCGTGACCAAGGGCGACTTGACGCGATCCATTCAGGTGGAAGCCAGCGGCGAGGTGGCCGAACTGAAAGACAACATCAACACGATGATCGACAACCTCCGTCTCACGACGGACCGCAACACGGAACAAGACTGGCTCAAGACCAACCTGGCGCGCTTTACCGGAATGTTGCAGGGCCAGCGAGACCTCGCGACGGTGGGCCGCATGTTGCTCTCCGAGCTCGCACCGCTGGTGAACGCCCAGCAAGGTGTGATTTACCAGATGGAAACGGAAGAATCGGCGGGCATGGTGCTGCTGTCGGCCTTTGCCGACGACGGCGACAACGGGCACCTTCGCCGGTTGCGAATTGGCGAGGGATTGGTTGGGCAGGTTGCGGCAGAAAAGCGTCGTATGTTGATTTCCGATCTGCCGGAAAAAACAGTCGCGATCCGTTCGGGGCTGTTTGAATCAGTTCCGCGGAATGTGATCGTCCTGCCGGTGTTGTTCGAAGATCGGGTCAAGGCCGTGATCGAACTGGCGTCGTTGAACGCATTCACGGCATCGCACCTGGCCTTCCTGGAACAACTCACCGCTAGCATCGGCATCGTGCTGAATAGTATCGAAGCGACGATGCAGACCGAAGGCCTGCTCAAACAATCACAGCAACTTGCAGCTGAACTTCAGACGCAGCAGAAAGAGCTGCAACAGACCAACGAGCAGTTGGCGCAGAAAGCGCAACAGCTGGCCGAGCAGAATGTCGAAGTGGAACGTAAGAACCAGGAAATTGAGCAAGCCCGTCGCGCTCTGGAAGAGAAAGCAAAAGAGCTGGCGCTCACTTCCAAGTACAAATCGGAATTCCTGGCCAACATGTCGCACGAGTTGCGTACACCTCTGAACAGCATTCTTGTTCTGGGCCAGCAACTCAGTGAGAATCCCGATCACAACTTGACTCCGAAGCAGGTTGAATTCGCCCGCACCATTCACGGTGCAGGCACCGACTTGTTGAATCTGATCAGCGACATCCTCGATCTTTCGAAGATTGAGTCCGGCACGGTGTCGGTGGAGGCGGAGGAACTCTTCTTCGCCAACCTGCTCGAAATGGTGGCCCGGCCGTTCCGGCACGAAGCCGAGAACAGGAAGCTTGCGTTCGAGGTGCAGGCCGATCCGCATCTCACGCGCAGCCTGGTGACAGATTCGAAGCGCCTGCAGCAGGTGTTGAAGAATCTGTTATCGAATGCGTTCAAGTTCACCGAGCATGGTTCGGTACGCCTCGCGGTGTCGGTCGCGCCCAAGGGATGGAGCGAAGATCATCCGATTCTCAGCGGAGCAGCGTCGGTCGTGGCCTTTGAGGTCACCGATTCCGGCATCGGCATTGCACTCGATAAACAGCGCATCATCTTCGAGGCCTTCCAACAAGCAGATGCCAGCACCAGTCGCAAGTACGGCGGAACCGGACTGGGCCTGGCCATCAGCCGCGAACTCGCCAGCTTGTTGGGCGGTGAAATTCAACTGCGGAGTACGCCCGGCCAAGGCAGCACGTTCATTCTTTATCTGCCTCTGACGTATGTGGGGCCGACCGCATCGAAGCTGAACCTGGCAGATGGGAAGGCTTCCTCGGCTGCCACACCGCTTCAACTTTCGACCATCGCTGTCTCGGAACACCCGGTCGAGCAGATTACCGACGACCGCAACAGCCTGCAGCCAGATGACGCCGTGCTGTTGATTGTTGAGGATGATCCGCACTATGCCCGCGTGATTTGTGACTTATCGCGGGATAAAGGTTTCAAGGTGCTCGTAGCCTTGCGAGGCTCAGATGCACTCGCGTTGGCTCGCGAGTTCCATCCCACGGCGGTTTCGCTGGACGTGTTCTTGCCCGACATGCTGGGCTGGACCGTTCTCAATCACCTGAAACAAGACCCCGCGACCCGGCATATTCCGGTGCAGATGCTGACCCTGGATGAGGATCGGCATCATGGCCTGGCTCGCGGAGCGTTTGCTTTCGTGACCAAGCCGACGAGGGCGGAAGAATTGGAATCGGCGCTGTCGCGCATCAAAGAATATGCCGCTCCACGCCGCAAGCGGTTGCTGATTGTGGAAGACAACCCGGCGGAACAGTTGAGTATCCGCGAATTGCTGGGCTACAAAGACATCGATGTCACCGTCGCAGCCACCGGTTCTGAAGCTCTGGATTTGGTCACCCGGGAGTCGTTCGATTGCGTCGTACTCGACTTGCGGTTACCCGACATGAGCGGCTTCGACATCCTCGAGCGCATGCGGGATATTCCCGAGGTGACTGACTTGCCGGTCGTCGTCTTTACCGGGAAAGAGTTATCTCCGGAAGAGGACGCCCGCCTGCACACCTTGGCCCGCAGCGTAGTTGTGAAAGGTGTGGAATCTCCGGAGCGGTTGCTCGATGAGACGGCGCTCTTCCTTCACCGGGTCGTCGCCAACCTCCCTCAAGAAAAGCAGAAGATGCTCGATCGGCTGCACCGATCGGATGAGGCCCTGGTCGGCAAGAAAGTGCTGGTCGTCGATGACGACATGCGAAACATCTTCGCACTCAGCAGCGTGCTTGAACGTCGGGGCATGGCGGTCTTGACTGCGGGAACCGGGCGTGAAGCCATTTCGATGCTGGAATCAACTCCCGATGTGGCCATCGTTTTGATGGACATCATGATGCCAGAGATGGATGGATACGCTACGATGCAAGTGATCCGGCAGAACCCTTCGTTCCGCAGGCTTCCGATCATTGCTCTGACGGCCAAGGCGATGAAGGGCGATCGTGAAAAGTGCCTGGAAGCTGGCGCATCGGAGTACTTGGCCAAGCCGGTTAATACCGAGCAATTGCTCTCGGCGCTTCGTATGTGGCTGCACAGATAGCGAGCGGTTTGAGTGGTTCGATCCGAGGTAAGTGGCGTGAATCGTAGGGCGCGTTCCTGAGAGAGTGATGACCGCACACCAAGCAGTGAACATTCTCATGGTCGACGATCAAGCTGGCAAACTGCTCAGCTATGAGGCTGTCCTCGCCGATCTGGGAGAGAACCTGATCAAGGCCACCTCGGCCAAGGACGCTCTCGAGAAACTGCTCAAAACCGATGTTGCCGTCATATTGATGGATGTCAGCATGCCGGAGATCGACGGCTTTGAACTCGCTGAGATCATCCGGCAGCATCCGCGCTTCCAGAAAACAGCCATCATTTTCGTGTCTGCCGTGCATTTGACCGACCTCGACCGCCTCAAGGGATACCAGCACGGAGCAGTCGATTATCTTTCTGTCCCGATTGTTCCAGAGGTCCTGCGGGCGAAGGTGAGGGTATTCGCCGAGCTCCATCGCAAGAAGCTTCAACTCGAGCGGCTGAACAATGAACTCGAACTTCGTGTTGCCGACCGTACGCTGGAGTTGGAGCAAAAGGCGGTGGCTCTGCAGCAACTGAACAACGACCTTGCACAGAAAAACCAGGAACTCGATGCCATCGTGCACACCGCCCCTGATATTATTTTCAGCCGGAAGGCGGATGGTACGCGGGACTACATCAGCAGCCGATTTTATGACTACACCGGTGCTGCGCCAGGCACTGCCATTGGATTTGGCTGGATGGAGTATTTGCACCCTGAGGACAAGGACCGAAGCCTGTCGCAGTGGATGCGATGCGTCGAGTCCGGAGAAGGCTATGAGTCAGAATACCGTATACGCGGCGCCGACCAGCAATATCGCTGGTTCCGCGCCCGAGCTGTCCCGTTGCGCGATCCAGCCGGAAACATCCTAAAGTGGTACGGAACTTGCTCCGACATTCATGACAGCAAAGTGCTGGAACAATCGATCCGCAACAGCGCGGTCGAATTGGAGAGGATGGTCGATCTCCGAACGGTGGAACTGAGACGCCTGTCAGGCCGCCTGATGACCATGCAGGACGAAGAGCGGCGCCGCATTGCCCGCGAGATTCACGACGGTCTGGGACAGGAATTGGCCGCGGCTAAAATGATTCTGGACGGGGTCCTCTCCAAAAGCTCGTCACCTGCCATGCGACAAGCATCCGGGGACGCGAGTCAATTGGTGGATCGCGCCATCCAACAGGTCCGGACAATTTCCCATCTTCTGCATCCCCCACTGCTCGACGAGGTTGGCCTCGTCTCCGCGCTGCGCTGGTATCTCGAAGGGTTATCAGAACGCAGCGGAATCGATATTCGCCTGGAAGTTGAACCTCCTGATCTCAGCCGGCTTAGGTCAGAGCTGGAAACTGCGATCTTCCGCATCATCCAAGAAGCCTTGACCAATATGTTCCGGCATTCGGGAGCGCGCAATGGATCGATCAGCCTGAATGAAAACAATGGGCGCATTACAGTTACGGTCCGCGACGATGGCAAGGGAATCGAAGAGCAAGTCATTCAACTCCGGCCGGAGAGCGTGGGAGTGGGGATCGGTGGAATGAGACAACGGGTCACCGAACTTGGCGGAAGTTTGCGATTGGCCAACGCCAATCCCGGTACGATCGTTGAGGTTGTCATCCCCTCCCGGCGTACTGGGGAGTTGCGAGTGCCAATTCGAGTTTGAAGTGTTGATTTCCTCAAGCGGCCTTGCGATCGACGATGGCTCGATTATCGAACTTGCGACTGTCCACCTTCTGTTCGTCAGCCTTGATTTCGACCTGTTCATGCTTGATATCGAGGCGTAAGCGGTTGTAAATGCTCATGTACTGGTTGGCGATCCACACCAGGGCGAAAAACGCGATAAAGTATCCCCGCCAATCCACGTACAGCAACTTGAAGCGAACCACGAATAGTACGCCGGCTGCGACATAGTGGCTGAAGCAAAACTCGCAGGTAAATAAATAAAAGAGTTTTCGACGCAACCGAGAGCGGGATTGAGTCGATTCCCGCTGACAGTACTGCCGGGGCTCGCGAAACACCTCTTCATGGGTCACGGTCCAGGCTATCGATGCCACCGGGATAGCCAATATCACAAGCCATGTGAGCTGAAGCCCTAAAGACATGAACGTTGGATGCAGAGGCCCCGACAATCGTTGATTGATCTCTGAGTCTTGTCAACCCGCCTTGGGCTCGACCAATCACGATCCGACAAAGCCACATTTTCGCAACGGGAATTAAGCGATCGGGATTTGATTGCTACATAGTTTCACCGATGTCATCGTGTGCTGATCGTCTCTATCCTGAGGTTGACAGGAATGTGGACAGGATGCTGGCGGTCACGTCCTGAAATCGCAGGAGTGACTGCACACGGTGGCCCTCGTGGGGACTTTGCAGTTTAACCGACTTGGAAGCCATCCCTGACCGCCGCATCCGCTTACCTGATCCCCGGTACATTTTCCTGTCCCAGCGGCAAATCACAGAAAAATCTAGGGACTGCAGTCGATGGTGCGATCGGCCAGGCGACGGGCGCAGGGTCATGCCGACCCTGGGGCGCGAATCATTCCCGTTCAGCGACCTAGCACCGTGACCGTCTATTTTTTAGCCAAACTCGTGTGATACAGCTTCCCGCTACAATACGGCAACGTGTTAAAAGGGCCGTCGTCGAACGCAGCCTAAGACTCTGCCTTTTCACTCAATCAAGTACCCGATAGCGTCAACAAACTGCTTGCGCGTTGTAACCATCGCTGCCCTGCAATCGAATCAATTCCTTCACTCTGCCGTGGATCTCCTCGCGGATTACGCGTACTGCCTCGATCGGCTGTCCTTCGGGTCGGCGAATCAATCGCTTTCCATCCGCGGTCGAGTTGGATCAGCTTCTTGTTGCACCTGAAGGTCCCTGAAGGTCCCGACGTTATTGCTCAGCCGGAAGGACCACTGGGAGATTGCACGGAACGCGTCAGGAAGGGGGTATCTCCATTAGCGTTCCGTGCGGCAGAGATCTGAGTTCTACGGCCAATTGTTTACTAGATTCGTGACGTTCGGGCTGCCCAATCCGGTTGCGAAGTCCCAACCTTTCTGAGCCGGGTACGCTGGCTGCAGCGAACTATCCGATACAGAAAGAACACCGTAGCCGGCTGGATCAGGGAGGAAACAGTTGTTCGTTCCGAAGCAGGGAACGTCAATACTCCCTAAAGTTACATCGTGGAAAATGCAAGAACTCGCCACTTGATTCCCTTTATCAGCGTTGCACTTTGCCACAACGGATGTGTTAGGACGGGTTCGTCCCCCGAATTCCGAGGCCGCGAGATCGTAATAAATCATGGCGGGATTACCCTGTGGACCACCCGCCTTTTCATTGATAAGCGCCTGAATACTTGCAAATTGGGGTGCGGTGAAGGAGGTTCCACCGGCGCTGTTGTTGAATACGTCCAAAGGCACTGAATAGTTGCAGGGAGACCCTCCTGCTAAGGGGTCTGACATGCAGAAAATTATCGCGTGATTCCAGAAGCCATTAGACGCAAACAAAGAAGCATCTGGTAAATCACGTTTGCCGTCCGCTGGAACACCAAAGACCCCGGCTTGCCAGAAAGGCTTACGGTACACGAAGCTGGGGCCTCCGCTGGCGCCGACGATGTCGAGGAAATTCATGCCAATGGAGCTGTTACAAAAGGAAACTCCATCGCTAAAACCAAAAAGAGTGAAAACTACACTGCCGGCGCAGGAATCGTCCCAGGTCATCTCCGGAACGTATGACTTGGCAGATTTTCCGGTTGCACTGTTGCTCTTGCTCCAATAGGTGCTATTGGTGCCATCGAAGGTGTCGGAAAAATCGGTGCCACCCGCAGCGAAATTGAACGGAGTCGAGGCAATACCATTCACTGCGATGCCGCCGGCGGCGTAAGAGGAGCTATTGAAGTCATCGCAGCCAGCCGCAGTTCCGTCGCCTGAAGAAACGAAGACAGAAACTCCCTCGAATGCTGCTTGTTGCCAGAGGCTGTTGACGAACGCGTTGCCGGCGGGCCCTTGCGCTGTTTCGCATGTTCCGAAGCTTAGACTCATGATGGGTGGCGGATTTGCGCTGTCTAATAAATTCTGCGCCGCGATGAAGGCTCCAAAATTAGTTGCGGTGTCCGCACATGAGGCCAGTTTGACATCGGCATTGGGGGCGACGGCCCCGGCCCACTCGGCGTCGAGGGCGGCTTCACCTTCCTCGCCGTTCTTGCCCGGGTTGGCACAACCGGGGCCGGGATGAATTTGGCTGAAAGTGCCTGAAAACGACGAGAGACCAAAGGCTTTTCGGAATGTGGCTACATCGGCCGCCTGTATATTGCTGATTTCCAGAACGACCACGGTTTGCCCCTTCCCCGTAATCGGCTTACTTCCCTTGTAAAGCGGCGAAACATTATAGATTGTGGCGAAATCCGGCGGGGCTACTTCAAATTGCTCGGTATTGTTAAACCCGTCGGGACATCCGGTGCACGGAAATGAGAAAGCTGGTTTCGGTTTCTTTATCAGCGCTTTCGGCATGAAATCGTGCAGCGCGGCGACACCTACAACCAGGGGCGCGAGTGCGGACGGAATGGCTGGGTCAGTGGCATTCGCGATATGCTGCTCCCCCTTCACCCGGTAGCGGTGGATTTCCGTATGGAAGGCATCGTTAACCTGCCCCGCGGTGCCCGATACGTCTATCGTCATTCTATTTTTGTGAACCAGGTTGACCTGCAACCCATGCGAGCTCAGCCAGTGCACAACCGAGTCGATGTCCGCCTGCGCCGGGCCAAACCTTTCCCCCAACTCGCCGGCGGTCAGCCATTTGCGATAATTCGCCGAGTGCGGGTTGTGTAGTTGAGCCGCTAAATGTTCGAGCGCCTGTTCCTGTTGCGGGCTGCGCTGTAGCACCACAAACATGTGCTCCATGCGCAAGTCATCGGCTACTGCTCCTTCATCAAACTCCGGAACCGCAAGCGGATGGGTGTGGCCCCTGAGCTGTACCAAATCCGATTCATTCACAGCAGATACGATTCGGGGTTGAGTCTGGTTGGCTGAGTTGGCGAATCTGTGCTGGGTCGCGTCCTGTTGCGATTGTCCAAATGTAGCTGTGCAGATCAGGCACAGAGCAGTCGCAAGAAAGACGGTCGGTGCAGGCAGGTTACGTTTCATTAGCATCTCCTTGAAGTTGAGAAAAAAGGGACGTCATGCAAGCATTGTGAGAACGACCAGGGACTGCTTGAGGGCGTGACAGGGGCAGAAAAGCACTTCGCGCCGACAACAGTGCGCGTGAGCACTGTAGCTCAAGTAAGAGTCCCTTTGTCAACTTGATCGAGGGGAAATGATCGAGGGGAAAATCACAACTTTGTTCTCCCCGAAAGAACAGGCAAACGCGCAGCGCTAGGCTAGGGGACGCGACTATCAGCAAGGCTTGCGCTCAATTCATCTTCTTTTAACAATTCATTCATCTGGCTTCAACCATGCGGGACTTAGCATAGTTCGGCCTGTCAGTTAATCCTTTTTAGTTCCGCGAAAGTGAAAAACATGCGTCAATTTCTCTCGCTGTGTTTAGTTGTCATTATGGCAGTGGTGCCCGGAACTTCGATCCTGGCCAATGCCGAGTCCCCCGAAAAATCATCCACCAAAATCAGGCATCTGGTCGTAATTTTCCAGGAGAACGTTTCCTTCGACCACTATTTTGCAACCTATCCGGTAGCGCTGAATCCGAAAGGCGAACCCGCTTTCCACGCGCTGTTCAACACCCCGACTGTGAACGGACTTTCGAACGCACTTCTAACCCTCAATCCGAACTTGAATCCGGCGAATGGCGCGGGAGCCACAAATCCTTTCCGGTTCGATCGCTCACAGGCAGCCACGCAGGACATGGATCACGACTATACGGCGGAACAGATGGCTTTTGACGCTGGGCTCATGGACCTGTTTCCCGCTAATACAGGGACAGTGGGACCTCCGCCGAATTCGCCACCGCCTGCGGTCGACACCACGGGACAGGTGATGGGCTACTACGACGGAAATACGGTTACGGCCATGTGGAACTATGCCCAGCGTTATGCCATGAATGATAATTCCTATGGAACGAACTTCGGTCCTTCAACCGATGGGGCTCTCAATTTGGTTTCAGGTCAGACCAACGGCGTCGTTCAAGCCGTGAACGCCACGGGTAGCGTGATTGATGGCGGCAATGGTTCAACCACGTTGATCAGTGATATTGATCCTTTCGGCGACGTATGTTCTTCGAACAGCCAGGTCCAGATGGGGGGCAAGAACATCGGAGATCTGCTGAATGAGGCCGGCATCACCTGGGGGTTCTTTGAGGGTGGCTTCAATCTGGGTATCGTAAATGCGAATGGGACGACCGGATGTCACCGCACCACAAAATCCGCAATCACCGAAGTCGTCAAGGCGGATTACATTCCGCACCACCAGCCGTTCCAGTATTACGCATCCACCTCGAACCCAACTCACGCGCGTCCCAGTTCGGTCGAAATGATCGGACGCCACGGAGACACGGCCAATCATCAGTACGATATCGACGATTTTTACAGCGCTGTCCAATCTGGTAATTTTCCCGCAGTGAGTTTTCTCAAAGCGAAGGGATATCAGGATGGTCATGCAGGATATTCGGATCCGCTGGACGAGCAAACCTTTATCGTGCACGCAATTAATTTTTTGCAGAGCCAGCCTGAATGGCCAAATACAGCCGTGGTCATTTTGTACGATGACTCCGACGGCTGGTACGACCATCAGATTGGCCCCATTGTGAATACCTCGCAAACTGCGGCAGATGCTCTTACTGGCAATGGGTTCTGCGGCACGGCACCGCCGGTGCTTGCGGGAGTCGATACCAGTCATGCACAAGGACGTTGCGGATATGGCCCGCGCCAACCATTCATGGTCATCTCGCCCTGGGCAAAACATAACTTCGTTGATAGCACTCTCACTGATCAGACCTCGGTTCTCCGCTTTATTGAGGACAACTGGTTAGGCGGCCGCCGAATCGGTCACGGATCGTTTGATACGATCGCGAATTCCATCACTCAAATGCTCGATTTCAAACAAACTCCTGACAATGACTTGTTTATTCTCAATGAGAAGACCGGCGAAGTTGTGTTTGAATCAGGAGGCAAATAGTTCCTCTGTGCATTCTGTAAAGAACGGCAAGTGCGTGTGAGGTGTGCTCCCGCCTTGCCGTTCTGTTTTACCGTATGTCTTTAAAGGGACCTAAATTGATTTCACGAAGAAAGTTTCTTGCAAGTTCGGCTTTGACGACCACTGCATGGTTTGCCAGCAAGAGTTTAGCCGGCGAAAGCTGCCCCGCGAGTACGGATACAGGCCAGCTGACATTTGCGACGGAAATGGATCCCAACACACTGGCGAAATTTGTAGATCCTCTACCAATTCCGGGAAGGGTTAATCCCTCGGGATACCGGCCGAGTCCTTCGGATGCGAAGGCCAAACTTCCTTATTACCGCATCGCGATGCGGCCCCACGAATTGAAAATCCATCGGGACCTCAAACCCACTAGGATGTGGACGTATGGCGGCTCGGTGCCCGGTCCGATGTTCGACACCCGCAGTCGTGAAGGGTTGCTGGTGGAGTGGGCGAATGAGTTGCCGACGCAACATTTTCTGCCCATTGATCACAAAATACACGGAGCGGAAGCCGATAAACCGCCGGTTCGGGTAGTAGTGCACATGCACGGCGCCAAGGTACGGCCGGAAAGCGATGGCTATCCCGAGGATTGGATTGTGCCCGGAGAATCAGTGCTTTATCACTATCCCAACCAGCAAGACGCGGCCATGCTTTGGTATCACGATCATGCATTGGGGATAAATCGGCTAAATGTTTACGCGGGATTGGTCGGGACATTCTTTGTTCGCGACCAGGCAGAAGATGCGCTCAATCTTCCGAAGGGAAAGTTTGAAATTCCGTTAGTAATTCTTGACCGCTTGTTCACCAAAGATGGCCAGCTGTTATATCCGGTATCCACCGATCCTGGTTCGCCGTGGGTTTCTGAGGTCTACGGAAACGCGATTCTTGTCAATGGGAAATTATTCCCTTATCTCAATGTTGAGCCTTGCAAATACAGGTTGCGGGTTTTGAACGCATCCAACGGACGCTTTTGCCACTTATCCTTTTCGAACAACGCTCGGTTTCATCAGATCGGCACCGACCAGGGTTTGCTGTCGGCCCCAGTGCCGCTCAACAGTGTTGTGGTGGCTCCGGGAGAACGCGTGGATCTGGTCATTGATTTTAGCCAAGAGCCGGGAGGGACGATTATCCTGAAGAGCGATGCGTTCACATTGATGCAATTTCGGATTTCGCAAGGAAAGGTCTCGGACGAAAGCGATTTGCCGAAATCATTGCGGCCAGTACAAAGGATTCCAGAATCGCAAGCAGTAAAGACCCGTCTGCTCACTCTGGACGAATACGATAGTTCGGCAGGCGAGCCGGTCCTGATGCTGCTGAATGCTTCGCACTGGGGTATGCCGATTACCGAGAAGCCGATATTGAACTCCACCGAGATCTGGAGGTTGATGAACCCGAGCGACGACTCACATCCGATTCACTTACACCTCGTCCGTTTTCAGATTCTCGATCGTCGCCGTTACGAACCCTGGCTTTACCAGAGTAAGCGCGAAATCCGGTATCTTGGACCTGCCATACCGCCCGAGGCGAGTGAAGCTGGATGGAAAGACACGGTGCGCGCGGACTCGAGAACCATCACCCGAATCATCGTGCCATTCGAAGGATTTGTCGGACGATACGTCTGGCACTGCCATATCCTCGAGCATGAAGATAACGAAATGATGCGCCCGTACGAAATAGTAGCGGCCAGCTGAGTGCTGCGCACGAAAATGTTGCGTTTGAAGGTCACGCGGCCTGAATGGCTCCGCTCAAAAGATGCCCAAAGATTGCCCGCACCGTGCCCTGGCAGCAATCTGCGGCGCCGATGAGTCCAGCATCCAAGTCCTTTGTCCATGGTGTACTCTGCTTTTGAGTAATGACGCACCTGGATGCAACTCTGCCGTCAAAGGTCTTCCCGGATTCAGGAGGGCTCGATTGAGCCGAAACCAGGATCAGGGGGGAACACGGATGCGGGGCTATGGCCAGACGCCGAGAATAAGCGCATCGCCCGTTGCAGCCCTCCTGCCCGGTGACCGTCGACGGTTTTCCGATGGATGGGGCGGCCCGAATTCTGTTGCCGCGATCGTTGTTCAGTGGGCTCAGAAGCCATTCGTGGTTGGGCTCGTCCCCACGGGTATCCCAATTGCCGTCAGTGTGAGCCCTGAGTTCACGGACTGCCGGGCTCGAGAGTAGATCGAATGGGGTTGTGCTTTTCACAAAGCATTCATCTGCGCATAACCCACAGTTAACAACATTACATTATTGTCATCCGTCATCCTTCTGCTCTGACGAGGAAATCATAGCTATGAAGCCAGGTGAATTCCCCCTCATCTTGCTATCCGGACGCGTAGTTTTCACCAAATTCCTTTCCGGTATCCGCGTTGAGATCCCGCGCGCTGCTGGATTATTATGCGCAGCTGGCGTCATCCTCTGCCTTGCTTCCGCGTCGTCGGCGCAGGTTGACCGCGCGGGATTAAGCGGCACGGTCTCCGATCCTTCCGGACGCGCTTTGGTGCAAACGCATATTACCGCTGTGCACAACGATACCGGACTGCGGCGCGAGACCACATCTTCTGCCCTTGGAACCTATGACATTCCTGAGTTGCCAGTCGGCGTCTACACGGTCATCTTTGTTCACGAGGGCTTCAAGGATCTTACCTTTGAGAATGTGGTTCAGGGTGTAGAGCATACGCGTACCTTGAACGCCACCATGCCGGTATCGGGCGGGAAGGTGCGGATCGAGGTCTCGCCCAGTTCCGAGCAACTGGACCAAACCTCGGATGCCCTCGGCGGGCGCACGGAGCGGACCCAGGTCGAGGAACTGCCCTTAAATGGCCGCAATTGGGCCAACCTTACAGCCCTGGTGCCGGGCGCAGTCGATACCGGAGGCAGCAATCAGCGTTCGGTGCGGTTCGCGGGCCGCGGTCGCGATGACAACGATTTTACCTACGACGGTATCGACGCCACCAACATCATCAACCAGGGGCAGCAGGCATACGTGCGCCTGGCGATTCCCCTCGATACCATTCAGGAGTTTCGCATCGACTCGGCATTGGCGACCGCAGAGGGAGGAGGAACCGGAGGCGGACAACTATCCGTGACTTCGCCGTCTGGCACAAATCGCCTTCACGGCGACGCTTTCGAATTTCTTCGCAACAACACGTTCGATGCCGGGGTGCCGGTTCCCGCTAATACTGCGCAACAGCCGCTTCGGCTGAATCAGTTCGGTGGCTCGCTGGGCGGGCCCATGGCAAAGGACAAGACTTTTTTCTTCCTCGCCTACGAGGGATACCGCCAGCATTGGGGTTTCCCGCTGGCCGGGACTGTGCCCAGCGAATCGTTGCGTGCCCAGGTAATCGCGCAGTCCCCAGCCCTCGCTCCCATTGTCAACGCGTATCCGCAGGGACAGACTCCGACGAGTAATCCCGATGTCGATAATTTTGTCGCCGATAGCAGACAGCTTGTCAACGAAGATTCTGGGATGTTCCGTCTCGATCATCGCTTCTCGGACAGAACGACGGCATTCGTACGTGCGAACATTGATGAGGCGGTGAATACCCAACCCAATGGCAATCTCGCGGATCGACAGCAGCTTAGTTCTTCCCCGGCCAATGCCGTCATAGAGCTGCTTCACATCTTCTCTCCTGCGTTCGTGAACCAGGCCAAATTCGGTTTTAACCGCAGCACCGCCAACACCACCAACATCAATCAAACAGGATCGCTCTATTCGTTCGCGGTTTCCGATCTCACCACTCTGAACAACAATCGCGTGAGCACTGGCGCGGGCAACACCTTTGCAGAAATCGACAACGCAACCTGGGTTAAAGGGCGGCATACGCTAAAAGGCGGAGTGGAGATTCGACGCGTCCAGATGAACCAGGGAACCGAGTCCAGCGGGACAATCGTGTATGCGGCCACGTCTACGTTAACCGCGACGCAGGCCTTCGCTGCCAACGATGTTAGTACGGCCACTCTGACCGGCTCCCAGCCGGTTAACGGCCTGCGCAAGACGCAATATTTCGGTTACCTACAGGACGAATTCAAATGGCATTCGAACCTTACCTTAAACCTGGGCGCGCGCTACAGTTTTTTTAATATTTTTCATGAAATCCAGGGACGTTCGAATCCCTTCGATTTCGCCACCTGCGGACCGCAAGGCTTTTGTGGGGTGGGCGCCAGCTTTGGCCAGCCGAATTACGGCGACATTGATCCGCGCATAGCCATTGCCTGGGCTCCGCGCACGAACGGTGGTACTGTTTTTCGCGCCGGATTCGGAATCTACCACGAAGACGGCCAGTTGGATGATCAGAATCTTCCCAATTCCAATGAGGTGTTCAGCTATTCCCTGGCGAGCAGTACGATTGCGGGGCTCAGATATCCGATTGCTCCGTTTCTCGCGGATACGACGGGTACAGTTTCGCCTCGTGACGATGATCGCAGCCGCAAGGACACGTCCGTTGCCCAGTGGGGATTGTCGGTGCAGCAGACGTGGCCAAGGATTTTGTGGGGACTGTCTCCTACATTGGAAGCAAAGGCAGGCATCTGCTGACCTAACCCTGGAAGTGGATTCCAATCCGGGTGATGCCGTGGCAGAGGAGCTTTTGCGGGGGCTCTCCGTAGTCGCGGCAACCAAGGCGAGAAACAGCTATTGGCGAACGCTGATTGAGGACTGGGCGGTTCCGCCCGGTGTGAGCCCGCGCATCGGGGCGTCCCTCCAACGCGAACGCCAGTCCAATGCCGCCCCCTTGCCCGTATGGGAAATGGATTGGCAGGATTGCCCCGTCGCCTTCAGGCTCCGGGGGCTCGCACGGCGGGTGGTCAGCGTTAAAGTCCCGCTGGTCTTCCCGCCCGGCGACTCTGAATCGGTCATTTTGGGACGAGGAGCCTGGCGGACACGCTGTGCTTACGGCGGATCCCAGTGGCCCAGAATGCCGATCATGAAGGGTGAAAAGCTCACGTTCCCGTAGTGCAAGGCGCCGTAATCTGGCGGATCACCTGGCTTCATTGCGGGTCCGACTCCCACGGAAGTCTGTGCTGTCAGCGATATGGTCGAGGTGACATGAAGCTCGATCTGCGCTTGCAGCGCACCGCTGGGAACGCCCCCAAGACCCGGCTGGCTGATTTGAGGCGACAGGCTGAATTCAACATCTGGTTTGATCAGCCCCCAGTTTCGCTTCAGATGCAGATTAATAAGCGAGAAAGCCGCCTGGTATGTCGCGGGATTGTTGGGGTCCGGAGACAGCTGGACGCTGATATTCGGCTCGTGAATCACATCGAGCTCGGTGTCGTCGTCGCCAAATTTCCACTTGTCGAAGTTCCGATAAATCACGGTCACCGTATAGGTTGCGGGAGTCGCTCCCGGGCGATAATTGGCGGATACGCCGGTGGCAATATCGGCGGCAAGGTGGGCATCGTCTTTACTCTTATTCGAGTCGCCTCCGCTTTCAGGGGAATAACTAGCGACCAGGCTGAGAGCGGGCAACGACCGAGTCGACCAGTAGTACTTGGACCACAAGGACGGACTAAGATTCGGCGGAGCCTGGGTCACCGCGCACACACTCATGATCGACCACTGCTGGTCGGCCGGCAACGACCCCACGAGCGCGTCGAAATCGCCCGGCGGCCGGAGTTGGAGGGCTCCGATTCCCGCTCTCAGCCGCGCAGTGTTAACACCACTCGCTCTGGGAGCAAATACACTAAGGCCATCCAGCTTAGACGAGGACTTGATTCGCCAAAGTTCGTCGAGCATGTCAGGCATGCTCATGCCGTTCAGGATCTGGCAGGCGGTTTGCCAATCGGGAGTGGAACTCTGGTGCAGGGACATTTGGAGCCGATTGTGGTAATCCCACAGTTTCGGATCATCGAGAGAACCCATGTCACACCTCTGGCCACGAGCTGTGGGCGCCCGCAAATGGGAGCGCCGTAATTTTACTCCTAATTGTGACGGCGAAGCGGATTGCGTTTCACAGTGCAGGGTTTCGAGCGGACTGCTCCGTGACCTACGGACTTTCGCGGCGGTAAGAAACTGGAGCTGGCTCAACCAGAGAATGTTTGGGGAATCGCTCTACCAACGCGCGCGTCGTGCGAGATCCTTTGCACAAAATGTGTAGGAGTCCGCAGTTTCGCTGAGGTTCAGAGCTTTGAATGGCGAATCGTTGATTCCGAACGGGCTTCGGCTTATCGCGGTCATTCATGTGCTTCGGCTTTGATCGGTAGGGTGAGGCAAAAGCTTGCGCCACGGGGAGAGTTGTCCGCAGCCCACAAGCGTCCCCCATGCTTTTCAACAATGGTTTGGCTGATCCGAAGCCCCATACCAGTGCCGTGGCTTTTGGTGGTAAAAAACGCCTTTAAGATCTGGTCTGCCTGCTGCCGGGGAAGCCCCACACCGGTATCGCTGACCGACACCTGAAGTTGGTTGTCTTCGGCCCGCTGCGACTTCTCGGCGCGACTGGATGATCAGCTCGCGCGTCCCATCCACACTCTTCATCGCATCGATGCCGTTAATCATGAGGTTCATCAGCACCTGCTGTAATTGCACGCGGTCCGCCATGATGTGGGGAGGATCAGCTGCCAGGACAGTCCGGACGGATATTGCGTATCGTGTTGCCTCGCTGCCCAAAAGGACAGTCAGCGCTCGAATGGCTTCGTTTACATCGACCAATTCCCGGCGCGGAGAACCTTTCTCGAAAAGCAGGCGAACCCGAACGATGACTTCCGCTGCCCGGGTTACGTCTTT
>Ga0070765_100000685_pt1 | contig 20220 bp, 19 predicted proteins | sample HubBroMetageWFT5_FD_71516 | JGI IMG/M metagenome (GOLD analysis project Ga0070765, IMG submission 71516) | Warmed and freeze-thawed soil microbial communities from the Hubbard Brook experimental Forest, New Hampshire - Hubbard Brook CCASE Soil... | ecosystem: Environmental > Terrestrial > Soil... | reverse complement strand
GCTTTGAAATAGCGCGTCAAAGCTCGATTTTGCCTCTTGAACAAAGCGTACGCAAACCGAAATAATCCAGGCAGACAGCGATCTACTTGTTCCTGCAGGACAATGCACTAACGCGGCTGGCCTCACTGCGAGCCCGCCGGCAAGCGAGTCAACAAAGGCCCGATCGTTTCGGAAGTCAATACGAATCGTGTCCCGGTGAGCTGGCCACGCGACAAAGCGATCTAAACCTGCGAGCATGCCAGCGGACGAAGCACGAGGCTCGTAATGTTCGAGACTGTCGGTGGATCCAGGTTGAACTTTGGATCATTTGATAGCTTCTTCCAGTCCGCGTCGGCGCCGAACTTGTCCCACGCGGACTCCAGCGAAGCCATATCCGGGAAGCTGAGCATGTAGGTCAGGTTCGGGAGTCGCGGCCCAATCAGCGCATCCGCGTAGAACACCGCATGCGCGCCGGCCTTCTCGAAGATTCCGAATTCACCCTCGTGAAACATATCCACTTTGCGTACATGGTCCGCGTTGGTCGGCGACTCATACTGTCGCAGTTGATAGATTCTCTTCCCCTTGACCGCCGCCGAAGCCGGAGGCGTCACCTTCGGATGTCCCTCGAAGGCCCTCAGTAGCGAACTCTCAATCCGCGTATAAGGTGGCGACCCGGCTGGCGCATCCCAAAACGGCGCCCCCGCCTTCACAAACGCAGGATCTCTCGCGAGTAAAACATCCGCCGTTACCAGCGTTTCCAGTTTCGAGCTGGCCATCAGCAGGTAGTAGGCCGGCGTCTCTGGTCCAAAGTAAACGGAAAAGGCCCCCACCGGCCCGAGACCCAGCCGGTTCAACGCAGGAATCAGAGCGTCGGCAAAGTAGTTATCGGTAAGCTTCGTCCCGGGCCCACTCGTCAGTTGGTACCGACGCAGATCGTAGTACTCCGCCGTTGCGGAAGCGGCTGCGGCCTGCCCGACTCCTTTTGCCGAGCCGGCGAGCGAAAGGGTAGAGACGGCAAGCGAAGCAGAAACAAATTTGCGGCGGTCCATAGGTTCTCCTGAGCGGAGTGAATAATTTTATCCGAATCAACCCTTGAGGAAAACAGACGGCATTTCAAGTGTCACGCAGACTCGGGCAGTCTGCGGCGACGCGCTCTTAGCGGAGACAAGAGGCATTTACCAGAAGTTTTCGACCTCACTGGCTTCGCTCCGCCAACCGGACTTCTGGAAATTCAGTAACATTCCATCTATGAATTTCGCTGAGTCAGTGCGTTGATAACTCAACGACGTCATAATTCTCCAGTGATGAATTGTGCCCTGCCGTTTCCGAAGCTCCAGTCGGCTGCTGAGTTTGTGACGATGGAGACGATGACATCGTTTGGATCAATGGCGCAGCTTTCCTTTAGTTCGCGGCAAAGTTCCGCATAAAACTTTTGCTTCATCTCTGGCGTTCGCTCTCGGCTGGTCACACCCACAATCACCAGATTCCTCGAGCGTCTGATTCCCAGGCCGGTGTCTTCCGCGATGAGACGGGACGGCTGGTGCTCGTGATAGATCTGGTAGCGATCGCGTTCCGGCACCTGAAAGGCGGAAAGCACAGCACGATGTGCAGCATCGAGCCGACTCTTAATTTCGTTATCGCTACGCCCTTCTACGACGTCGAATCGAACCAAAGGCATTTGTGTGGTTCTCCGATCGGTCTAAATCGCATTTGTGAAAACCTCCGTCGTTAATCAGACGCAAGAATCGCGCCAAACAGCGCCGACATAAAGTCCGGTCAGGTCTCCGTCAGAGACCTTGCACGATTTCCGACAGGAACCAAGTCCGCCGCTCAGTTTGGTCAATCCAGACTTCGATCAAACTGGCAGTCGCCACGTCATTATATTTATCGCAAGTCTCATGTGCGGAACGGAAATAACGGGTCAGCGCCTGATTATCAGCACTGAGCTCCGCGAGCATTTCTTTCGGGGCCACGCCCTCATTGTTGTTGTCCTTCAGCCGCTGGTGCCGCGAGATGTCGCTGATCGAGTGCAATGTGGCACCTCCGATTTTGCGAGCACGCTCGGCAATGTCATCGGTCATTGCGAAGATCTGTTCACCATGTTCATCGAGCAGCAGGTGATAAACGCGGAAGTGCTGCCCGGTCATATGCCAGTGGAAATTCTTGGTCTTCACGTACAGTGCGAATGCATCAGCTAACAATTGACGTAGCGCGGCGGTGATCTCGATGACTCCTTCGTGGTCAAGATCAGTTGGTGTTTCGCGCGTTGCGCGTGGCTTTTCCTTGATCTGAGTTGCGGCTTCCCTCGACATTGTTTGTTTCTCCTTTATTTGGTTTCTGGCATCAACGGCTTTCTCGAATGGGGTCTCAACCGCCAACGGTTTCAGAACCCTACCTGTCCCGCAAGCAGACGAAGCAACCCGAATGCCAGCGTGGGGCGCAGGCGACAGTCTCGGAAGTTACGGGAAGCACGTAGGTTACCCAGCGGGGGCGGAGAGCGCCCGCGAAAGCTAGGGCTCAAAGAGTCCAGCGAATTGAATGGCTGTCAGCGCGCTGACAGGATGTTTTTCCCGTCCCTCGCTAGGCGGGTGTTAGGTCCTCGTTGCTTAGCTCCGTATTCTCCTTGCTGTCAACATTTTCCGTGAATAGTCGGTTTTCTTCGCGAAACGGTACACCACGTGCTTTTGGCCAATACGAAGTCAAAAGCTGAAATCGCAACGCAGGGTAAGGACACTTCATCATGAAACCAATCACGCAGGAGAATACCAGGCTTGGATTTATCGGTATCGGCTATATGGGACGGCCAATCGCACGAAGGTTGTTGGAATCCGGCTTCAAGCTGACAGTTTATGACCGGGACCGCAATAAGGCAGGGGAGCTCATTCGATATGGTGGCACTGTCACACAAAGCCTTTCGGAGATTGCCTCTAATTGCAATGTAGTGTTGTCGTGCCTGCCGAGCGATGAAGCCGTGTTGGAGATTTATCGAGGTCCTGACGGCGTGTTCGCACACGCACGTCCTGGCTCAGTGTTCATCGACTTGAGCACTGTCTCTCCCGAGACCTCGCAAGAGCTCTCGAGACTCGGACTAGAGCGTGGAGTTGAAGTCCTCGATGTGACGATGTCTGGAAGTACTCCGATTGCCGAATCCGGTCTGCTGACCCTGTTTGGCGGCGGCAACAAGGAGCGGTTTGATTCCGCAGAGTCGATCTTTCGCGTTATCGCCAAAAAGTATTTTTATCTCGGCCTAAGCGGCTCCGGGGCGACGATGAAGCTGGTGGTCAACGCCTTACTGGGAATTGGTATGCAGGCAATCGCCGAAGCCGTCGCATTTGGTGAGAAAGCCGGTCTCGAACGCAATCGTCTGCTGGACGTGTTGTCCCAGACTGCAGTGGTCGCTCCGGCACATGTGGGCAAACTCGAAAGAGCAAAGAATAACGACTACACCCCACAATTTCCGATTCGCCTAATGAACAAGGATTTCGGGCTGATTCTCAATCTCGCGGCCGCCGTTGGCGCGTGCATGCCCGCCACTGGAGCTGCATTTGAGATCAACGCGAGGCAGGCGGACCTAGAGGCTGAACAAGATTTTTCCGCGGTGATTTTGCAAATGGAAGCGCAAGCGCATTTGGGCTTCACAGACAAGGGGAGAACTCGAGTCGGCGCCGCTGCGGCGCAAAAGTAGAGTTGCTTGGACGAAGTTTAACGCTCACCCGTTCAACGATTAGGCTGAGTGAGAAAAGCCAGCTGTAAAGATTTTCTAGAATGGAGAGTACCGTCGTGATCAAAATAAAAGTACTTGGTTGCGCATTGGTGTTGATTGCCGTCGCCGGGTTGGTTGGGTATTCGCAGGAGAAGGAAAGCGAATATGTCGCTCCGTCAGAAGCCATTCCAAGGGGCAAGGCGCCTAAAATGCAGGTTCGATTGCTGAACCCTGAAGAGGCGACCAGACAGTACGAGGTCATTTTCTACCAGGGAGACGAGGCCTTTTCCGGACTGGCGGAGTTTGCGGAGAAGTATCACGTTACGAGTGCGCATTTCACCGCTATTGGAGCGCTGAATGGAGCCACGTTAGGGTGGTTCGATCCGCAGCGCAAAATGTACAAGAAGATTCCCGTCAAAGGTCAAGAAGAAGCAATTGGGATGAGCGGTGACATCGCCCTCTATAAGGGAAAACCCATAGTCCATACGCACATGGTGCTCGCAGGACCAGACGGAACAACGCACGGCGGCCACGTTCTCGAGGCGTATGTGTCGCCCACGCTGGAGGTGATGGTTACCGTCGATCCAGTAACGATGCAAAAGAGCTTTGATCCGGCAACGGATCTGACGTTGATTGATCCAGCTTTGAAATAGCAACAAATTGTGGCGCAGCTGCAAATACGAATGATGAGGCGGAACAACCATGGCTGAAATACGTGTGATTGCAAGATCGGTGGCGCGCAGAGGGATGGAAAACCAACTCCGGGGACTCTTAAGGGGCATGCTAGCTCCCACACGCGCTGAATCGGGATGTAAATTGTATGAACTCTACGAGTCTGACTCGAAGGGACGTTTCTATTTCTACGAAATATGGGAAAGCCAATCTGCGCTCGATCAACACGCAGCCAGTCCTCACTATAAGCACTTGGAGCAAACTGTCGGCGAATTAGTCGAGGTACCCTTCGAGGTTAATATCCTAAGAGAAATTGCGACCGGTGCCGCCGCGGCGTGACATTTGGTGGCAACGCTAATCCAGTGGGATGAACGCCATCCTACATAAGCAGGAGATACGCTATGAGTAACAAGGAAAGTCCCCTGAGCAATTTCGGTTCATTCGATCCGGCTGTCGTGTCCGGTTCACGAACTGACCAGGCGACGGACACCGGGATTTCGCGGCGGGGATTTCTAGGTTTTGCGGCGGCGTCTATTTTCCTGGCGCACGCCGGCCGACACGCGCCGCCACAAGAACTTAAGAGCGGCATTCCCTATAGAACGCTGGGCCGCACCAGAGAGAAAGTCTCGCTCGTCGGACTCGGTGGCTACCATCTTGGCAAACAGGCCGATCCCCAGGAAAGCATCCGGATCATCCGCACGGGTCTTGATGAAGGCATCAATTTTCTGGACAACTGTTGGGACTACAACGGTGGCGAAAGCGAAATCCGAATGGGCAACGCGCTAAGCGACGGTTATCGCCAGAAAGCTTTTCTCATGTCCAAGATCGACGGGCGCACGAAAGCGGCCGCTGCAAGCCAGATCAGTGAATCTTTGCGGCGCCTTCAGACCGACAGGATTGATCTCCTACAATTTCACGAAGTGATCCGCGACACCGACCCGCACCGTGTCTTTGCCGCCGGAGGAGCGCTGGAAGCGGTGTTGGAGGCGCAAAAGGCGGGCAAGATCCGCTACATCGGGTTCACTGGCCACAAGAGTCCGGACATTCATTTGCAGATGCTGGCTACCGCCTCAAAGCACGGTTTCACTTTCGATGCTGTTCAGATGCCTCTCAATGTGATGGACGCACACTTCAACAGCTTTGAAAAGAAGGTTTTGCCTGTCCTGCTCAAGAACGATATCGGCGTGCTGGGTATGAAGCCCATGGGCGACCACTTCATTCTCGAGAGCAAAACAGCTAGCGCCGTGGAATGCCTTCATTACGCGATGAATCTTCCCACCAGCGTGGTCATAACGGGATGCGATTCGCTTCCGATTCTTCAACAAGCGCTCCAGGCAGCCCGCAGTTTTCAACCCCTCGACTCTTCCGAAGTTACAGCTCTGTTAGCGAAAACGGAAAAGGCCGCGGAAGCCGGCCAGTTTGAACTTTACAAGACAAGTCATCATTTCGATGGCACCTATGCCAACCCGCAGTGGCTTGGATAGAGCGCAACGATCTCTGAAAAAACATAAGGGAGGACAAGATGCTGGAATACATAAATATCAGGGGCACGAAACTCGTTGCTTCGCGAATCGCGCTGGGTACCTGGGCTATCGGCGGTTGGATGTGGGGCGGAAGCGACGAGAAAGAATCCATTCGCACGATTCACGCCGCACTCGATCAGGGCATCAATGTGCTCGATACCGCACCGATCTACGGGCAGGGACGCTCCGAAGAAATCGTCGGCGAAGCGCTGCGCCAGTACGGCCGCAGAGAGAGCGTTGTGCTGGCAACCAAAGTTGGCATCGACTGGACCAAGGGCAGAATCGAGCGGAACTCCACGCGCCAACGTATTCTCCAGGAATTCGAAGACTCGCTCCGCCGTCTGCAAACCGACTACATCGATATCTATCAAGTGCACTGGCCCGATCCCCTCGTTCCCATCGAAGAAACGGCCGCCACGCTTCGTGGGCTCTACGAGCAGGGCAAGATTCGTGCCATTGGCGTGAGCAACTATTCTCCGGAACAGATGGCGCGTTTTGAAAGCGCTGCGCCACTTCACACGATTCAGCCGCCCTACAATCTCTTCGAACGTGAGATAGAAGGCGATGTTCTGCCGTACGCACTGGGCCATGACATCACCACGCTTACGTATGGGGCCCTCTGCCGCGGATTGCTGAGCGGCAGCATGCGCGCCGACCGCGAGTTTTCGAAAGAGGACATGCGCAAGACCAGCGATCCCAAGTTTCAGCAGCCGCATTTCGCCGAGTACTTGGACGCTTCCAGCAAATTGGATGCGTACGCCCGCGAACACTTTGGTAAGCGCGTGATTCATCTGGCGGTCCGCTGGCTCCTCGACCAACCAGGCGTTGGCGTCGCGCTTTGGGGCGCACGTCGTCCGGAACAACTCGCGCCCATCAAGGAAGTTAATGGCTGGACGCTGACAAAAAGTGATTTCGCCGCTGTCGACGCCATTCTTCGCGGAAGTATTCGCAATCCAGTGGGGCCGGAATTCATGGCTCCCCCGGCCCGGCAAATCCTCCGCGCTGCGGGATCAGATTAAAGAAAGAATTTTGGAGGCTAATCATGAATACGAAAGAACTTTCTGCAGGTGTGGCTGGGGATGTTTCGCTTGGTGGGAGGATTTCCGTGCATCGGCTCGGATTCGGGGCCATGCGCTTGACGGGCGAGGGAATCTGGGGGCAGCCAAAAGATCGAAAAGCGGCGTTGGCGGTTCTTCGCCGGGCAGTAGAGCTTGATATCAATTTCATCGACACTGCGGATTCCTACGGCCCACACGTTAGCGAGGAACTAATTGCTGAAGCGCTGTTTCCCTATCCAACTGGCCTGGTAATTGCGACCAAGGGAGGATGGAACCGGCCTGGCCCCAATCAATGGACTCACGATGCGACTCCCGCGCACCTTCGCGAGGCAGTGGAGGGAAGTCTGAGGAGATTGCGCCTGGACCGTATCGACGTTTATCAATTGCACATTCCCGATCCGGCCGTCTCGTTTGAAGCATCGCTGGAAACTCTGGCTCAGCTGCGAATCGAAGGAAAGATTCGCACGATCGCCTTGTCCAACGTCACGCGAGAGCACATTGAGCGAGCTCGCAGAATTGTCCCTATCGTTTCTGTGCAGAACCGCTATAGCTTTGCGGACCGCGAATGGGACTACGTGGTGGATTATTGTGAGCGCAATGGAATTGTCTTTATTCCCTGGTACCCCCTGGGAGCAGGCAAGGTTGCCGGCGAAGTGCTGGACAGAATCGCCGAGGCACACCATGCGAGTCCTACGCAAATAGCGCTGGCCTGGTTGCTGCGTCGATCTCCCATCATGCTGCCCATTCCAGGCACTTCCTCGATCGAACATCTCGAGCAGAACGTAGCGGCGGGTTCCCTGGGCTTAGCTGACGATGAATATGAAATGCTTTCTGGAGTTCCCGAACTAGTCGCATCGCGGTGAACAACCGTCCTGTCGGAAAACCTGTTTCCTGGCAGCGTCTGAGGGCAAGGAGCCGTAGTACCCGATGAGGTGGCACGTTCTGGGTCCTGCTAAGGGGGTCAAACTGTGCTCAGCGAAGGGCGATTGTCGACACTAGAGATCAGCATTTGTGTGAAGCGGTCCTAGTGCGTCGTCGAGCGGGATATTTGACTTGTCAACAGTGTTGCGTCTACGCGACCTGGTAAACTCCCCGAACCAGCCCAGGATTCACTGTTCCACGTAACTTGCGGCGTCCGTGGAAGACGCGTGCTTTCACGGCGGCAATTGAGGTGCCCAAGATCTGCGCGGTTTCTTCGACAGACCGTTCTTCGATGTCGCGGAGCAACATCGTTCGTCGAATTGTTGGGCCCAAGCGATCGATCGCTTTGGTCAAGAGCTCGGTGCGCTCGCGGCGCCAGCAAGATTCTTCCGGGCTTGGACGGTGATCGACGAATTCCGTCGAGACCGATTCCGGTGCATCGTCCGGGCCCTCGAGCACGACTTCGCGAACCCTCCGCCTGCGACGAAGCAACATGTACGCCTCATTCATCACGATTCGTGTCAGCCAGCTAGAGAAGCGCGACCTCTCTTGAAAGGCGCTGAGATGAAGGTAAGCCTTGTGAAAACTCTCTTGCGCCACATCTTCGGCATCCTCGCGGTTACTCGTTATCCGTTGCGCCACGGACAGAACTCTCTGCTTATGACGAAAAACCAATTCTTCGAAGGCCTGCGCATCTCCGTGCTTTGCGGCAGCTACTAGCGCTTCGTCGGAACGCTTGTTCGTACTGTTTGTACAAGACGCTGTCATGAATCCAGTCCTCCACCGTCGGTGCGATACAAAAGCGAGACGTATTAGCGCGCCAGCCACAGCGCATGTCGAATGGACTGGAATATCGTCCAATGATGTTGGCCGCGTAGAATGCGATACCAGCCGAGAATGGATGGAAGTTTCATGGTTGCGCAGTCCTTTCTACGGCCTTGTCTCCCGCTTGTGAGTCGCTCTCAGTCGACACTTGCGCGTGAACTCTATTCATCGATTCATCGCGAAAGCATTGAGTGCACTAGTAACAGCAATCGAGGGGCCAGAGGCGCTGAGGGACGAATGCAGCTTGGAAGCAGTTGGAAGAGTGAGAGATACACCCAGGCGGACGTTCGTTGGTTGCGTCAATTGGTACGCAAACTGTCGAAGTGTTGGCACTCCGTCCGGTGGGTTGGATGAGCCGAGGCTGCCTCGGCCTGAAAACTGAAGTGCCAACATGTCCTGCCTAGGCAGAGCTAGACGGTCTCTGATGCTAAGATTTTGCGTTGCGGGGAGGACATCTTGCATGGCACCAGGAGCACTGGTGTCGATGTGGAAATCATCACGCGTCGATGTGAGGGAACCATGGCCCGGCCAAATTTCCAATTGAGGTTTGCCCGCTCCCCCGGTCTGCGCTACGGTTTTGCGGCCACTTCCAGCGGCATTGCCCTGGGCTTCGCGCTTCTGGCGCAACGCTACGATTTCCTGAACATGGAAGCGCCGCTTTTCCTGCTGAGCATTGCCGTGACTGTCTGGTATGCAGGGATTGGGCCTGCGATTCTTGCAGTTATACTTTCAAGTTTAGCCTTCGACTACTTCTTTACCGAGCCCCGTTACACCTTTTACATTACAAGAGCTGAGTTCCCGCACTATGTTGTCTTCATACTGTTTGCAGTGCTTCTCAGCTGGTTCAGCAAGGTCCGGAAGCGCGTCGAGCAAAAGCTGCTGCAATCCCGCGACGAACTGCAGATCGAAGTGGTGAAACGAACCGAGCAGGCCAGCCTGCTCAATCTCACGCATGACACCATTTTCGTCCGTGACATGAGTGACATCATCACCTACTGGAATCGAGGGGCGGAGGAGTTATACGGGTGGCTGGCAGCAGACGCAATCGGTAGCGCAGTCACGAACTCCTGCAGACACAATTTCCGATACCGATCGAAGAAATTCGCGCGGAGTTGCTGCGTGCAGGCCGTTGGGAAGGTGAACTTCGGAAGACCAAAGCCGACGGATCCGGGGTGGTGGTAGCAAGCCGATGGTCTCTGCGGCAAGATGAGCAGGGGCGGGCAGTTGCGATACTGGAAACAAACAACGACATCACTGATCGCAAGCGCCGGGAGCAAGAAATTGAAAGTCTCAATCAGGAACTGGTACAGCGTTCCGCAGAGCTCGAGGCCATCAACAAGGAATTGGAGGCGTTCGCATATTCGGTCTCGCATGACCCTGCGGGCACCCCTCCGCCATATGGCCGGTTATACGGAGCTTCTGCAAAAGAAAACTTCTTCGGTTATCGATGAAAAGGGAAACCACTTCATCGCGATGATTTTGGACTCAGCCAAGCGTATGGGCAATTTGATAGACGATCTTCTGGCTTTTTCGAGGATCGGCCGGGCTGAAACGCAAAATAGTCGGGTGAACATGGATCAGGTCGTAAAGGAAGCCCTCACCCAGGTTCGGCAAGAAACAGAGGGCCGCAAAATAGCCTGGAAGATCGACGCGCTGCCCGATTTCTTTGGAGACCCATCGATGCTAAGACTGGTGCTGGTTAATCTTATCTCCAATGCAATTAAATTTACGCGCACGCGCACGCAGGCCGAGATCGAGATCGGATGCTCCGAGGGAAAGGGAAACGATCTGGTCGTATTCGTTAGGGATAACGGGGTGGGCTTTGATATGAAGTACGCAATAAATTGTTTGGCGTATTTCAACGCCTGCACCAGGCTGAAGAATTTGAAGGCACAGGCATTGGACTGGCAACGGTTCAGCGCATCATACATCGTCACGGGGGCAATGTCTGGGCCGAGGGCGCCGTGGATGGCGGCGCAACTTTCTATTTCTCAACTCCGAAACCACGAGGAGATTTATGGAGACGATGAACAAATTGGGGCGCATTTTAATGGTAGAAGACGATCCCAAAGACGTGGAGCTTAGCCTCACGGCCCTTGAGGAATACAATCTCGCGAATGAGGTGGTTGTGACGCGCGATGGCGAACAAGCGCTTGATTACCTCTTCTGCCGTGGCGAGTACAAGGCGCGCTCCAGTGAGAACCCTGCGGTAATGCTGTTGGATCTGAAACTTCCCAAAGTCGATGGGTTGGAGGTGTTGAAACAAGTTAAGTCCGACGCGACTCTAAGAATGATTCCCGTAGTTGTGCTGACCTCGTCAAAAGAGGAAAGGGACATGGTGGCTAGCTACAAACTCGGCGTGAACGCGTACGTAGTGAAGCCAGTTAACTTTCATGAGTTTGTGAATGCCATCAAGGAACTGGGCGTTTTCTGGGCCATCATCAATGAGCCACCGCCAGGAAGCATAAGAAAATAAGATGCGACACCCTTTGCGTGTTCTGTCAATCGAAGATGAACCCAAGGACGCAGATCTCATTCAGAATCTGCTGGAGACAGCAGGGATTCTCTGCGACATAACGCGCGTCGAAAATCAGGCGGGTTTTCTAGCATCCCTGAAGCAGGGCGGAATTGATCTGATTCTAGCGGACTACAGCCTTCCCTCGTTCGACGGCATTTCCGCACTGAAGCTGGCATTGAAAGCCTGCCCGGACATACCGTTCATTTTTGTCTCGGGGACGCTCGGCGAAGAGGTGGCCATCGAAGCGTTGAAACTTGGCGCAACGGATTACGTTCTGAAGACGAGTTTGTCGAAGCTTGTTCCGTCTGTGGAGCGTGCGCTGCGTGAAGCCACGCAAAAGGCCGAACGTAAACGGACCGAGGAAGCGCTCCGCAAGGGCGAGGCGTATCTGGCGGAAGCGCAAAGGCTCAGTCATACAGGCAGCTTCGGCTGGAAGCCATCCACCGGGGAGATCTTCTGGTCAGAAGAAAGCTTTCGAATCTTCCAATACGACCGATCGACGAAACCGACCGTCGAACTTGTCCTTCAGCGCGTTCATCCCGAAGACGCTCCCTCGTTCAAAGTGACCGTCGAACAAGCGTCGCTGTGCGGAAAGGATTTTGAGCACGAATATCGTTTGGTGATGCCGGATGGTGCAATCAAACATGTCCACGTTGTGGCTCGCGCGGACAGGGATGAGTCGGGCGAAATCGAATTTGTTGGGGCGGTAATGGACGCCACCGAGCGCAAACGCGCGGAAGAGGAACTCCGCCGAAGCGAAGAATTTTTGCTTGAGGCGCAGAAGCTAAGCCATACGGGCAGTTGGCGACATGCAGTTGCATCAGGGGCAATCACAGTCTCGCCGCAGATTTATCGGATACACGACATCCAGTCTGATGATAGCCCTTCGAATACGGAATTCTTCTTTACCAGGTTTCATCCTGAGGACCGCAAGCGCGTAGTGGACCTGTTTGAAAGAGCCGAAATCGAAAAAACTCAGTTTGAAGTGGACTACCGCATTGTTCTACCGGACGGAACGATCAAGTACCTCCACACGACTGGCCGTCCTATCTTGAACGATTCGGGCGACCTCGTAGAATTTGTTGGGACCGCGATGGACGTGACCGCTGCAAAGGAGGCAGAACAAACATTGCGGCGAAGCGAGGGTTATCTGGCGGACGCGCAGAGCCTCAGTCACACGGGCAGTTGGGCATGGATACCTGCGATCGGCGAGATCACGTACCTCTCCGAAGAATGCTGCCGCATCATGGGTCTTGATCCGCACAATGGACAACCGAGGTTCAGAGAGATTTTTGAGCGCATCCATCCGGATGATCAAGCTAAAGTCAGCGAAGTGCTCGAGACAGCAGAGCGCCAGAAAACAGAATTCGAGCTGGATAATCGAATCGTTCATCCCAGTGGCGAGATCAGGGACATGCACGTGGTAGGCCATCCAGTTCTGAACACATCCGGCGATCTCGTTGAATTCGTCGGCACCATGATCGACATAACCGAACGGAAGCGCACGGAAGAGTCCTTGCGGCGAAGCGAGGGTTATCTAGCGGAAGCGCAGAGGCTCAGCCACACCGGCAGTTGGGCATGGAACGCGGTCTCTAGACACAGCGTCTATTGGTCACTGGAAAATTACCGCTTGTTTGGATTCGATCCGGAAGCGGGCATACCGTCGGACGAAGTGTTTTACCAGCGCGTTCATCCAGAGGATCGAGATCGAGTGCGCAAAGAAGTCTATCTTGAACGTCCCGACGAAGGTTCTCACTTTGACGTGGATTTCCGAATCGTTCTTCCAGGAGGAGCGATCAAGTACGTTCGCTCGACAGGTCATCCCGTTCGCAACCTATCCGGCGATCTTGAGTACATCGGTACGTCGATAGACATAACTGAGCGCAAGCGGGCCGAGGAACGGACTCGACTGATTATCGACACCGTGCCGGCTCAACTCTGGACCGAGAGTCCGGACGGCGTCGTCGATTTTGTGAATCGCCGCTGGATCGATTACACCGGAATGACGCTGGAACAGGCAATTGGATCGGGCTGGAATCGAATGGTGCATCCCGATGATATTGAGCGAGTGCTGAGCAAGTGGCGAGTACTCGTAGCGGAGAGAAAGCCACGCGAGATAGAGTCGCGCCTCAGAAGGTGCGACGGAACGTACCGCTGGTTCCTCAGCCGTTGCTATCCGTTGGTTGACGGCTCGGGCCAAATCCTCGGATGGTACGGCAGCGACACGGATATCCACGACCGGAAGGAAGCGGAAGAGAAGCTACGACAAAGCGAAGCTCACCTGCAGGAGGCGCAGACTCTGGGGCGTATGGGCAGTTGGGTCTTCGATATTTCCGCAGGGACTGTATCCGGCTCCCCGGAGTTGTTTCGAATCTTTGGACGCGATCCAGGTGAAGAACGACGGAGCAAGGAAATGCTGAGAGATGTGCGCTCCATGCCTATCTTCCATAAAAGCATCCACCCTGAGGACCTGCCCTTCGTCGAGGAATTTACTGGGAAATTGGCAAGTGAACTCAGGCCTGGAGAGATCGAGTATCGAATCGTTCTTCCAGACGGCTCAGTGAAACACGTCCACAGCGTGGCTCATCCCGTCCTCGACGACTCCGGCAACGTCGTTGAGTTCATCGGTACGATCATGGACGTGACCGAACGCAAGCGCGCCGATGAGTCTTTGCGCCAAGCGCAAGTGGAACTCGCTCACGTCAACCGCGTGGCTACCATGGGAGAGCTGACTGCCTCGCTGGCTCATGAGGTGAATCAACCGATTGCCGCCTCTGTTACCAATGCCAAAACCTGCTTGCGCTGGCTTGCTGGCGACGCTCCGAATCTCGAAGAGGCGCGTGCGGCCGTTATGAGAATCGTGAAAGACCAAACGCGTGCGGCGGAAATCATCAGCCGGACACGCCTGCTCTTCACGAAAGGTACTCCGCAATGGGAGTGGGTTGACGTAAACGAAGTCGTTCAAGAGATGATCGTCCTGCTGCGCGGCGAGGCAACGCGTTACAACATATCCGTTTTGACGGATCTGGTGGCGGGGCTTCCCGAGGTCAAGGGAGATCGCGTGCAACTGCAGCAGGTGCTGATGAACCTCATCATGAACAGCATCGATGCGATGAAGGATGTGGAAGGAACACGGGAATTAGGTATCAAATCGCAGCGAGCGGAGAAGGAGGAAATATTAGTGTCGGTCAGCGATACCGGCGTGGGCCTCCCCGGGCAACAGGCGGAGCAGATTTTCACTGCGTTCTTTACCACCAAATCTCACGGGACCGGCATGGGACTTCGGATCAGCCGCTCCATCGTTGAATCACACGGTGGTCGCTTGTGGGCTATCGGCAACTCTCCGCGGGGCGCAAGCTTTTATTTCACCTTGCCCATCAAAGTTGAGCCGGCTGAATGACGTCCGCAAAAACTTCCGTGGTATTCGTCATTGATGACGATGCCTCTATACGTGAGTCCATCCAGGGGCTGCTGAAGTCCGTCGGTCTGCGTTCCGAGACGTTCGAGACGGCGGAAGAATTCCTGCGCAGCAAGCTATCGGAGGGGCCCAGTTGTCTTGTTCTGGATGTGAGCCTTCCTGGTGTTAACGGCCTGGACTTTCAACGCCAGCTGGCCAACGCGGGAATCAAAATCCCCATTATTTTTGTTACCGGTCATGGAGACATTCCGATGACGGTCAAGGCCATGAAATCCGGTGCTGTGGAGTTTCTGACCAAACCTTTCGATGACGAGGAATTGCTGAATGCGATTCGTCAGGCTCTAGATCGCGATCGTGCGATGCGCAGCGAGCAAAGTAGCAGCGCTGAGCTGCGAAAATGCTACGGGACACTGAGTGGGCGCGAGTGCGAGGTCATGGCCCTCGTGGTTTCAGGCATGCTCAATAAGCAGATAGCCTTTGAGCTAGGTATTAGTGAAATCACCGTGAAGATTCATCGCGGCCACGTGATGCGGAAAATGCATGCCGACTCTCTGGCAGAATTGGTCAGAATGGCGTCGAAACTGGGACTTTCAGCGGGCAAAAAGTAAGCCTATTGCGGGCGCGCAAGTGGCGGCAACACATCTTGTTACCACGGAAATTCTTCCGAGCTAACCCGCCGTCTTCTAGCCTTGAACGATTTTTAACGCTATCTCTCAGGCAATTTGCAGGGCTCATACGAACGTATAATTGCGGCGTGTTGGCGAGATTGTTAGATTGCGGGCATGGCCCTTCGGGAGAAGCCCAAAATGGTTGCGATTGTCGATGATGATGATCTAATGCGCAGCGCGCTAGAGGGTCTGCTGAAAGCAGTTGGCTTGCCGGCGCAAGCATTTGCATCCGCGGAGGAATTCCTGAAATCCGGCCAACAACGCCAAGCTGGATGTCTAATAACCGATATCCGAATGCCAGGAATGTCCGGTCTCGAACTTCAGGCGAAGCTGAACGCCGAAGCCTGCAGGATTCCGATCATTTTCATCACCGCGCATGGCGACGAAAAAATGCGGATGCAGGCGTTAAGGGCCGGCGCAGTGGAATTCATGGCAAAACCATTCGACGACGAAGCGTTGCTCGAAAGTGTGCGGGCGGCTCTGGAAAGCTAAGCCACACGTTGCAGTGGGCATCGTGTAGCGCAAGGAGGTATTCCGTGGCAGCTGTCGCAAGATTCGGATTCGCCGGCCTCGACCCTAATCCGCGCAGATTCGAGCAGATCATCGGCAAGAGTGCTGTGCTGGAAGCAGTCCTGGAACAGGTCCAACGCGTTGCACCCACGGATTCCACGGTTCTTGTCCACGGAGAGACTGGAACCGGCAAGGAATTGATCGCACGCGCGGTTCACAACCTCAGTTCGAGGTGCGGACGCCCATTCGTGAAGCTGAATTGTGCCGCCATTCCGTTCGATCTGTTGGAAAGCGAGCTATTTGGACACGAGAAGGGCGCTTTTACCGGCGCTATCGCACAGAAGATTGGACGTTTCGAATTGGCTGACCAAGGCACCTTGTTCCTGGACGAGGTGGGAGACATTCCATTGGCGTTGCAGCCCAAACTGCTCCGCGTGCTGCAGGAGCAGGAATTCGAGCGCCTGGGTAGCGGTCGGACTCATCAGGTAGACGTACGCCTTGTAGCGGCGACCCACAGAAATTTGGTGGAAATGGTGAAGCGCAACGAATTTCGCAGCGATCTCTACTACCGTCTGAATGTGTTTCCGGTCACACTACCTCCATTGCGTGCGCGCCGCGAGGATATTCCAGCGCTAGTTGATCATTTTGTCGAGATATATGCCCGCAAGATGAACAAGCAAATCGAACACATCTCCCCTGAAACGATGGCTGCCTTCGTCTCGTATCCGTGGCCGGGAAACATTCGCGAACTGCAGAATCTGATTGAGCGAAGCGTGATCCTCAGCTCCGGGAACGTCCTACACCCGCCTCTCCTGAACCTGAAGACGAGCGCCGAAGCGGAATCCCCGGAAGCGACCACCTTGGAGGAAGCGGAACGAAATCATATACGTAAAATACTCGAACAAACCCGCTGGGTTGTCTCCGGTCCAAACGGTGCTGCAGCGCGATTGGGAATCAAGAGATCCACGCTTTATTTTCGCATGCAAAAACTTGGAATCTCGCGTTCCAACAGGGAGCCGCTTCCCTCGTAACAATAAACAGAGCCGCCGCGTCACCTGGAGTGCCAGCATTTGGACGCCTTGTTTAGTCGGCTGGCATTCCCTCGTGCAGCCTCCCGGAGTCAACCCGTATTTTCCGTGACTTACGACTCGGCCGTTTGGCAGTCGCGTTGCTTTATTCAGTGGCGTCGAGAAGCCCGAGTTCTTTGGTGTCGACAGAATGGGAAGAATCATCATGTTCATTGAGGCCAACACCTCCGGCTACGACCCAGGCCCCACATGACGCCATCCGGAATAAGAAAGCTCTGGAGTTGTCGATGCCATGCACTGCTTTTTCTTTACGCAGCCCGGTTACCGTCCCCGTTATTTTGGTGATCGCCGCATTCGGTTCCTTCGGACTGAAGGGGCGTTCGAAGCCTTCGCTTCCGAGTCCCCAAGAACTCCGCGCGAAAAACCACATACTGTCGCTCACTCTGCACGCGGGTATCTCGAATGATGGAAAAAATTCCTTCTACTTTAACGGGCAACCAACCGCTCCGACCTTACGGCTATCACCCGGTGACCAACTAAAGATCACGTATGTCAACGATCTTCCAGCCAAACCCCCAGAAGCGTGCTTGGCCGGCCCCTGCATGGATATGACGAATTTGCATTTTCACGGTCTGACAGTTTCTCCCGACGCTCCCCAAGACGACGTCTTGGACATGATGGCCATGCCTGGACAATCGCTCCACTATACCGTTCAGATTCCGAACGATCATCCGCCAGGTTTGTATTGGTATCACACGCATCCCCATGGCGAGAGCTACCGGCAAGCGCTCGACGGCATGTCCGGTGCGCTCGTAATCGAAGGAATGGAGTCTTACCTCCCCGCACTCACAGGTTTGCCCGAGCGGGTCTTGGTGGTGCGTGGCCGTTCCGTTGAACAGGATCCCCGCTCTGATGATCTAAGGCGGCGCGTTGAAATCAATTCGTACCTTTGTGGCGGCAAACCAGATTTGCCGAGCGAGGTCATGACGGTGAACGGGTCCGTGCGTCCACAAATTGAAATCGCTCCCGGTGAACGCCAGTTTTGGCGCCTAGTGAATGCTTCCGCGGATCGTTATCTCGACCTGCAGATTGAGGGGCAAACCTTTGAAATCGTCGCAATGGATGGCCTGCCCATCGCTCTGCACGATCCCAATCGCCGAACGCGCGTCGTTGATCACGTTTTGTTGCCACCCGCAGGCAGACTGGAGGCCATTGTCACAGGTCCAGCAGCGGGCACGCCGAGACATTTGGTCTCGCGCTGCGTCGATACGGGACCGGACGGTGATCCGAATCCAGCGATGGTGTTAGCCGACATCGTTCCCCGACCAGCGGCATTGTCGACGCCAAAAGTGTTGGAGAGCTCGCGCAAACCCGATGTCAGGACTTTGGACCTAGCCGCGGAAGAGAAGGCGCCGCCACAATTCATCGTGACGTTTACCGAAGACAAGAAAGGCTTCTACATTAACGAACAAAAATTCGCGCCTGACGCCGCCCCGATGGTCCACGTGAAGGTCGGAACGTTTCAGCATTGGAGGATTGTCAATGCTACTCGCGAGCTGCATCCGATGCATATCCACCAAGTCCATTTCCTCGCCTATGCCGAAAACGATAAACCAATTCCCGATCCAGTATGGCTGGACACCGTGAATGTCCCGTACAACGGCACTGTCGACGTCGTTATGGATTTTACCGACCCTGTCATCAAGGGCATGTCCGTCTTTCACTGCCATCTTCTCAATCACGAGGACAAGGGGATGATGGCGAAGGTGCTCTTCGAATGAGTGACCTGGTACATCCCGGGGTCCGAGAATCGAAGCCTGCGGGGTCGCGCGGTCTTTCCGAAAAGGCTCCATTGCTGTTGTTTCTGCGGACGGGTATAGCTTCCAGCAGGCCGAAGTGGCTGCCACTCCTATTGGTCGTGGCGGCGATTGCCGCGGTCGCGTATGCAGACCATCGCGTTATTGTGCCCTCCCTTCTTTACCTCTACATCTTACCTCTGACCATGAGCGCGATTTTTTTGCGCAAGGAGATCAGCTACGGCCTTATCGTGGCATGCATCCTGCTTCATTATTCTGATTCCCCGCGGCACATCCCCTTAGGAGTCCGGATCTTCCACGATCTCTCGGCGCTGCTGTGTTTCACCTTCGTTGTCTATGTGATCCAGCGTTATGCGAAGCAGCAGGAAGCGCTTCTCGCTACTGTCGAGCAGCAGCGCGATGACCTGCTTAACGACGTGGAGTTGGCCGCGGAAGTCCAGCGCTTGTTTCTTCCCTCTGGCAAATCAGCGATGGCTGGACTTGAAATAGCCGGGATGATGCACCCCGCGCGAGGCGTAAGCGGCGACTATTTCGACTATTTTCCCGTCGATGCGCACACCACTCAAATCGTCATTGCCGACGTGGTTGGAAAAGGTGTTCCGGCCGCTCTGCTAATGTCTGCAACGGCGGCAGCCATGCGGCTTGAAGCGAACCATGATCGAAACATGATCGAGCAAGTGGAACGGTTGAACGCGGGGATCCATTCCGTGTCGGACTCCGACCGCTTCGTAACACTGCTTCTGGCCGAGTTCGACGCCCAGAAACGAACACTGCGTTACGTCAACTGTGGCCACAATCCCGCTCTTTTGTTTCGGGCCGCCACGGGCATGCTTACTCGTCTGAACTCTTCTTGTCCGCCGATCGGATTGTCTGCTAAAGAGGATTGTCAACTGGCCTCAGAAAATCTTATGGCGGGCGATGTGTTGGTTTTCTATACAGATGGTGTCACCGAAGCCGAGAACCCAGTTGCCGAAGAATTCGGGATGGATCGGCTTTGCGATGTCGTTCGGCACGGCTCTTCGTTGCCCGCTGAGGACCTCATGGTTGGTATCTACAACGCTGCAGCGGATTTTTGCGGCGATAAGTTTAACGACGATGTAACCATTCTTGTCGTCAAATGCAAATTTGACAGCTCCACAGCCCTGAGTTCATAGCTCATGCGAGCGAGAGACACGCTCTGGGTCCAGCGCGTCCCGGTGTCGCCGACTCGTCCGCTCCAAAACGTGCCATTGGTTAGGGCGTCGCATGTCATACCGAGAGCCCTGTCAACATGCTGACAGTTTTTCAATCCGCCGGACCGCCGCCGCCCACGGCTGGGGTGCCATACGTTCCCTCGTGCCCATAAGCACCTCTGTTTTGAACCCTTTCCCGAGACTCCAGCTCGGGCTCGGTTGGCATCCGGGCTGCATATCTGGAGTTGAGTGAGAAAACGGTCGCCGGCCGTGGGGTCAATTAGGGTGATGCAGTCCGGCCCAAACGGAAGATGGAGGGGCGTGAATCATGTGGATCGTTCGACTCGCATTGCGGCGACCCTACACGTTCGCGGTGATGTCCGTACTCATCGTGATTTTGGGTGGGCT
>Ga0070765_100000683_pt1 | contig 20254 bp, 15 predicted proteins | sample HubBroMetageWFT5_FD_71516 | JGI IMG/M metagenome (GOLD analysis project Ga0070765, IMG submission 71516) | Warmed and freeze-thawed soil microbial communities from the Hubbard Brook experimental Forest, New Hampshire - Hubbard Brook CCASE Soil... | ecosystem: Environmental > Terrestrial > Soil... | reverse complement strand
ATCGGCTTCGGCGGCGGATTTTCCGGAGTGGCGTGGTTCCCGTTGGGGCCGCGTGACGTGTGGGTGCCCGCCTATCACTGCAGCCCGCGCTATGTGCAGAACGTGAACATCACGAATTCGCGCGTGGTCAACGTGACGCAGGTCACAAACGTGTACAACAACTACACGCGAAATGTGACGGTGGTAAACAACTACACGTACGCGCACGCAAACGTTGCGGTGACCGCCGTCTCGCGGGAAACATTTGTGAACGCGCGGCCGGTGGCGGCTGCGTCTGTTCGCGTGACTTCAGAGCAGCTGGAAAGCGCGCGGGTGGTGCAAACCACTCCGATTGCGCCGGTTCGGACGAGCCGAATTTCGTCTGAGGCAAAGCCCGCGATGGCGAAACCAGCAGTTGCGTTCTCGCAGCGGCCGGTGGTTGCGCGGCTCGCACCGCCAACTCCTATTCGGAACGAGAGACCGGCTGCGGCGATGAACGAGGGGCGTCCCATGAATCAGGGAGCGCCTCAGGCGCGACCTGCGAATCAGGAGCAGCAGCCGAATCGCGATGGGTTCAAGCCGTTCACGCCGCCCGCCGGACAAAATAATAATCCTCCGGCGAACGAGCGCCCGAACACTCAGAACCGGCCCGAACAACAGGCTGAACAACAGCAGCAACGGCCTCCAGTTCGCGTCACTCCGGCTCCGCCGACAAAGGCGAAGGAAGAGGACTATGACGTGCATCCACCTTTGAATCAGAAGCCCGCGGCTGAGCCGAAGGAGCAAAATCAAAAACCAGCGAAGACGGATGCAAAACCTCAGAAGCCGGACAAACCGGACAAGCCGCATGGCAGGTAGTTGAGCGGCAGGTCCGCGAAAAAATTAATGATTGGCAACGGCGAGCTTCGGGCTCGCCGTTGCTTTTTGTAGCGGCTACTGCGGAATGGGGGCGGGCGGCGTGGCCGGAGCCGCAGGATTGGGAACCGCGGGAGCCTGCTCCACGGCGAGATAAGCGCGGCCGAATGCCGAGTGCGGCGTTCCCGCGGCGATCACCACGGCCTGCACGGTGTAGCGGCCGGTGAGAAGCTTTGAAACAGGCAGGCTGATGCGATAGGAAGCCGTGTGAGTTTTTTCGTCCACAGTAGCGGGCGCGAGCAGCGGAGTTGAGTTCACTTGCACTCCGTCGCGGAAGAAAATCAAACCGGCGCGCAAGGATTGCGGATCAAACGGGGTGGATTTGTCCGACTTCTCGGGATAGTAAGCCTGGAAGAAAACGTAAAGCGTCTGCTGCTGATTGAAGAAGCGCGTTACGCTGGGAATGATTTTTTCGCCTTCCATTTCCAGCGGCGAACTTGCCAGCTTGGCGCGCGCTCCCTGCCCTTTCGTTTGAACTTCGTTTGATTTCTCCACGGGGACGAGCTGGCTTGAGAGCAGCACGGAGCTGAGCACGATCTTGCCGGGCTGCGCCGCCGGCACGACGAGACTTTGTTCAGACGTCCCGATTTTTCCCGATTCATTCTCGCGAGCCACAAATTTCAAGCGGTAAGAGCCGGGAGAAAGCATCACCCCGCCCTGATACAGAAGATTGCTCTGCTTCACCTGCTGGAAGCGCTCGGGATCGAGATGAACGGTGATCGTGTCCTGCAAATCGGCGACGGCGCGGCCCGAGGGGACCGCACGAACCTCCGCGGCAAAATCGAAAGCAGCTTCGTGCTGGCCATGCTTTTGCGCCCAATCGAGCGCGCTGGAGGAAAGCTTCGCGTCAATGGGGACATAGGATTGCTGGTCGCTCACACGGAAGATGGAAGTCTCCACAGCGATCGGAAGTTCGACAATCGGATCGTCCGATGACATGGCATCCGCGAGTTGCTGCTGGCGACCTTCTTTTTCCAGATGCTGGAAATCACGGGGGGCGTAATAGCCATTGCGAAAGCGAACGTGCAGGCCAGAACCTTTTACCTTCACGTGAATCGAGCGCCAGCGGCCGTCGCGTTTGATGTCCGAGGCGAGATAGTAGCCGAGCAGGTAGTAGCCGGTGTTGTCCTGTTCGATTTTCGGGAAGGCGTCGCTCAAATCGCCCAGATCGTAGAAAGCTTGGCCGCCTGTGTCGGAGGAAAGTGTGGAAAGCGTGTCGCGCGAATCCTGGCGCTGGTCGGTCTGATGGAAGACGGAGGCACCGGTATACAACGAGTTGCCGGTGGAGGCGTTCGCGGTGGCGTCGCCGCCGGGAGGTGAAGCGAACAGACCGCGCGCGTCGATCGAGTAAATCGAGACGTCGGCAAGATTGGCGGCATCGGTGGCAGCGCGCAGTTCGGTGCGATTTTCTTCACCGGTCTGCGTGATGCCGCCAGTGAATTCAATCACGGCTTTCCTGCCGGGAATCGCGGAGAGGACGTTGGAGAGTCCTTCGATCGCGGCGAGCTTTTGATCCGTGTTGAACACGTTGAACTCCGTTTCATCAGCCGTATAGGCCGCGCCCGTGTATTCCTGCACGTCGTATTCGCCTTCCTGCGCCGCGGCATATTGATTGTCGGCGAGCTGCGAGGAGGCATCGGCCGTCAATCGCGCGACGGCTTTTTCGAGCTTGGCTTGATCGTTTGTGAAATCGGCCCAGACAGTCAATTTCGTGCTGTAGACAATCACGGAGACGAGGTCGGCCTTGGTCATCTGCTTTTGCACGAATTTCAGAGCACCGTCGTGAGCGCGCTGCAAGTCGTCGGTTTGCATCGAGGTGAGATCGAAGAAGAGAACGATCAGGCGGCGATTCTGAATCTGGCTATCGAGTGTTTCCTGCGGCACGGGCGTGGGGCTATCCACGGCAACGACAATCGGCTTTGCGTCCGTTGTGCTGTCGGTCTCGATGCTCTCGATATCGGAATACGTGAAGATGGAAATTTTCTGAGCTTTGCCATCGTCCGTGATTGTGAATTGGTCGCTCGTGAGACCCTTCACGGCTTTGCCTGATTTGTCCGTCACTTCCACGTCAATGCGAACGACATCCGAAGAGGATCGCAGAGATTGTGAAGTGCTAGGCCGGGGAACACGCGCCTGGGCGGGGGCGGCGGCCGGTTGTGTGGTGCCTTGTCCGCTCGACGGAGCATTCGATTGCGCCTGCGGCGGCGCGGGCGCGCCGGAGATGGGGGAAAATAAAATAGCCGACGAAAGAAGCAACGCCAGGGATTTGCAAGTTAGAGTGTTCATCAGAAATTCACCCGCATTGTGAAATCCATCGTGCGCATGGAGCCCGCGCTGGTCAAATGCCCAAAGAGTGAAGAATTGAGTGTGGTCACAAGCCCACTGAAATTCGGCGTATTCGTCAGATTCTGGACTTCCCAGCGGGCGTCGAGTGCGCGGCGGCGGTCGGAAGAGCCGAAACGGAATGACCTATTGATGGACATATTCCAGGTGAACGAACAGGGGCCCTCGATTGCGCCACGGTGCTCGTCGCCATACGTGGGAATGCCGCCCGTGGTTTCCGGCTGAGCGAATGCGGAGGTGTTGAAAAATGAGTCGAGCGAGCCGCCGCAAATTCCGACGTTGGGATTGGCGACCTGTTGCGCGCGCAACGAAAAATTCGTTCCCGTTCCGTTGTCGGACGCGTTTCCGCCCAGGATGGCCGTGTACGGCGTGCCGGTCTGCCAGGTGATGTTGTTCAGCAGGCGCCAGTTGCCGAAGACGCGGTCCGTCCAGCCATGATTCGCCCAGCGTTTGCGGTCGCCAAACGGAAGTTCGTAGAGAGAATTCACGCGAACCTGGTGACGGACGTCGAAGGAAGACAGGCCGCGCTCCGCGGCGAAATCGCCGTCATTTTGAACGATGGCGGCGTTGCCAATGCCGCCGATCGAGCTGGCGTTGTCGAGCGATTTGGCAAAAGTGTAGATTCCCTGAAACATCAGGCCCGATGTGAACCGATGCACGACGCGCACCTGCAGCGCATTGTAAATTGAATTCGCGCCGGACTGATCGAAGAGGAAGCCCGTGGCGTTGGGATCGCTGCGGTCGGTTTGGGTGTCAGCGGACGGCGTACCCAAAGGAGCGCGATTGGGAATGCGGAGGAGATCGAGGTTCGTGCCCTTGGTTCCCGTATAGGTAAGATTCATAACCCAATTCTTCGAAAGGGTCGTTTCCGTTCCGAGCGTCCAGAGCTGCGCGTATCCGTTTTTGTAATCCGGGCTGACGCCTTCCGTGTTCGTGATGAAATCCGCCTGCGCGGGAAAACCATTTTGGAGCGTCAGCGGTTCGGAAGTGGAAGTGAGCAGCGATTGAGACGTGGCGAAGGGAGCCTGGTAGGCGAGCTCTTTCGCCAAGGTGTTGTAAATCGACTCATTGTAAAAAATGGAATAGCCGCCGCGAACGATCGTCTTCGGCTTGGCGAACGGCTGCCAAGCGAAGCCAAGCCGGGGCTCCAAGTTGCCATGATTGCCGCGCACCAGTGATTGTGGATATGTGATTCCGCTGAACGGCCCGATTCCTCCTGGTGTTACAACACCCACAGATGTGATCGCGGGATTGAATTCGATATCCGAAAGATTATTGAAGAGTTCGACGGGCGGCCTTACCGCTTCGTAGCGCAATCCATATTCGAGCGTGAACTTCTTGGTCATGCGCCAATCGTCCTGCCCATAGGCGACGAATCCCCAGCTTCGCAAATAAAGATTCGGGCTGATGCCGAATTGGACTGAGGTAGCCTCCGGAAGCCCGAGAAGAAAATCGGCGAAATCGCTGCCCGTCCCCGCCACGGGCAAACCATTGGCATCGAGCTCGCTTGTTTCCAGGCCCGTAAAGGTGAATTGGCCGCGCGGATTGGGGTCGGCATCGGAATTGAGTTCGATGCGGCGAACCTCTCCGCCGAATCGCATGGTGTGCTTCGCATGCGTCCACGAAATAGCGTCAGAAAATCGGAGAGTTTGATTGCGCACGCGCGAGGGGAGCGAATCGGACACGCCCGAGAAGTTGGTGAGGCCGATGGTCGGCACGCCGAAGTTGATTGGGTCGGTCGAGACGCCATTGATTCCCAGAAGGCCGGCAATGTCCGTGCCATACGAATCGTCGCTCAACACCTGCGCGCGGCTGCGGCTCCAATTCAATTGCGTGGATTCGACTACGTGAGTCGTCCAGTTGTGCGAAAGCCCGAGCGTGACAGCCTGATTCAGACTGGATGTGTGGCTGCCCAGCCCGGGAAACATTCCCAGACTCTGCGAACGGATGGAATTGAAATTGTAGCCGCCGTTCAAATTGAATTTCGCATTGATGGTGTGGAGAATGTGAACGTTCAGCGAATCGCTGTTGAGTGGCGTGGAGCCCAGCAGCTGGTAGTTCTGCACGGTTTGCCCTGCCACGTTGGGGAGCGGAATATACGGGAGCAGACCGAGCGCGGCAGAGTTGAGCGTGACGCCCGAGTCCGCGGCGAGATTGCAGCCGAGTGCGGCCTGCGAGCCTCCCGTGCTTGTGGGCGGGGAGAAAAGCTGAATGCCGGGGATGCCGCAGAGATTGCCGGTGCGCTCGTCCTGCGTGGGGACTGTTGAGAAAGTGTCCACCGCGCTCTTCTCAATTTCGTGCTGATAATTCACGAAGAAAAATGTTTTGTCGCTGCCATTGTAGATGTGTGGAATTTTCATCGGCCCGCCGATATTCGCGCCGACGCGCTCGTCGTAGTGCGAAGTTTTCGGCGTCTCGCCCCCGTTGATGGCGTAGGGGCGTGCGTCGAATGCGGAATTTTCGTAGCGGTCCGTGAAACCGAAGCGAATGCGATTAATCGCCTGGCGATTCAGCCTGCCGCCTCCACCCCCTGCGCCGCCACCGCGGCCGCCAAATCCTCCCGGGCCTCCAAAAACACCACCGCTGGGCCCACCTCCGGCTCCGCCAGGCCCTCCGCCAGCGCCTCCACCGGCTCCGCCTCGGCCGCCGGGACCTTGTCCACTATCTCCAACGCCAATCTGCCCGAATCCGCCTCCCGGAGGACCGCCCGGCCCGTTCGCGGACAACCCCTGCCCGACCGTTCCCTGAAGCAAAAACGAATCCGAGGACGCGGCGGAAGTATTCCCCGCGGAAAGATTCGCAGACTGCAAATTTTCATTTGCTTGCGTGGCTACCTGGCTTTCCTGCGCGTTGCCGGACGTCTCGCCGGTCAGATCTGTCTCCTGGAATCCGCCGGATGCCATTCCGGCGCGAATCGCATTGGCGTCACCCGCGGACATCTGCCCCCTGCCGCCATTCGCCCCACGCGTGCCTTGGCCCGCACCGCCCGGCGCATTCGAAGTATTGCCGGAGGAATTTCGCGAGCCGCTGCCGGGAGGTCCGGGTCGTGCTTTTTCGCCGGGCAGTTTGGCGGGAGCGGGAGATCCTGGTTGCCCTTCCAGTTGTGCCAGCGTGGCAACATGCAGAACGATGGGTATCGGCCCGCTTGGGAAGATTGGCAGGACAACTACTGAAGACGCCGCGACGAATCCGAGTTGGGTTGCTTCGACTCGATAATTGCCGGCAGGAAGCCCGGGAAACTGGAACTTACCTGACTCGTCTGTCCAACTTACCCAGGCCTGGTTCGTATCCGTGTTCGTCAAGCGCACCGCAACACCCGGCATCGGCGTGCCTTCTTCGGAATGAACAACCCCGGAGGTGCTGGGGACAGTTTGAGGGGTTGGAGCCGCGGGCACGGCTGCCGCCCCAGGTGCCTGAGGCGGCGTGGAAGTTTGTTGAGCAAAGGTTGGACTCCCCAGCGGGAAAGCCAGCGCGAAAGCCAGTCCGAATAAAAATGCAATTTTGCGGTGCGATCTGGGGGGCAACTTCATCTCCAATTAGATTTAGGCGAGCTCCATTCGCCATTTAGTTGGGACGCCGATTTCCGCCGAAGGGTTTCATGAGCAAATTCGATCGAACGAATCACAAAAAGGCTGCACTTTAAAAGCCCAATCCACCAGCCCATTTAATGATTCCATTTGACGTGACACATAGTTCCACCAATATTCCGCGAGCCTATAACTCGAGTGCTTCCTCCTGTATCATGAATGAAGATAGATTCCCTGCGGCAGATTTGCGCGAATGGAATTGCAGAGGCGCGCAGCGTGTTTATTTTGAGCCCGCGCATGAGTTTTCGTCGCGGAGATCGTCCCAGCGGTTGCAAATGAAGGGGGCACAATTCACATGGGAACGGATACGAAGGCGATGCGCCTGGCGGTGCTCGGCGCCGGAAAAATGGGCGGCATATTAATTGAAGCGTTCGTGAAGCAGGGCCTGGTTGCGCCCGAAAACATTTCCGCCACGGTGCATCATCCGAGTTCCGACCGAAAAACTCTTTCCGGCTCGAAGATTCCCGCCGGCTCGGATAATCGCGCTGCGGCGCGCGCCGCGAACGTGATCTTGCTATGCGTGAAGCCGCAATCCATCGGGCTGGTGACGGACGAAATCGCCTCTGAAGTCAATCCTCAAAAGCTGGTGATCTCGATCGCCGCTTCCGTGCCTACCGACTACATCGAGCGGCGATTGGGCGCGAACGTTCCCGTAATCCGCGCGATGCCCAACACGCCTTCGATGGTGGGCGCGGGAATCACCGCCATCTGCAAAGGAAAGTTCGCGACGCAGGAACATCTTGACATGGCGAGCAAGCTTTTCGGCTCCGTCGGCAAGACGGTAATCGTGGAAGAAAAGCACATGGATGCCGTCACCGGATTATCGGGCAGCGGCCCTGCTTTCATTTACATCATCCTCGAGGCCCTCTCGGAGGGCGGCGTAAAAATGGGGCTCTCCAGAGAATTGGCCACGCTGCTCGCGGCACAAACGGCTATGGGCGCGGCAAAGGTGGCGCTCGAGACCGGGGATCATCCGGCACTTCTGAAGGATCAAGTGACGACGCCCGCAGGATGCACGATTGATGGAATTTTAGAACTTGAGGAAGGAAAATTGCGGGTCACGTTGATTAAGGCCGTGGTGAAGGCTTCCCAGCGCGCGAAAGAACTTCATCTGACGGATAAGGATGCCTGAAAATCCTAGCGCGCCGCCGCGGCTGCGATCTGCGGAATGTTAGCTTCCACGTGGACGTTCACCGTATTGTTCACGTGGAGGATAAAGTTGCTCGGGTCCTTCAGCCCCCACTGGATATACGGAACGCTGAAATCCATCGTTGCCTGCATTCTCCCGCCAGCCTGCGGCGAAATGGAAATGTTCAGCGTCAAGTCGTGATCCTGCCCGTGCAGACGGAAGACTCCGGAGACTTGGACATTGGAAGAGCCCTGCGGGGCGATGGCACCCTGCACTTTGTTGGGCGTGAAGGTGGCCTCGGGAAATTTCGGGCTCTCCAGAACTTCCTGGTGCATTTTCTTGTCGCGCCCCGTGCTTTCGGTCTCTCCGCTGCCTGCATCCACCACGATTGAGCCACCAGCCTTCCCCGTGGCTGGATCGAAACGAATCGAGCCGCTCTTTAGATGGAACGTCCCGTGAACCATGTGGAGCGTGGAATCGACAGTAAACGTGATTTTCGTCTGCGCCGGATCAAGGGTGACGACCGTTTCCTGCGCGCGCGCCGGGGGGACCAGCGGTATTGAGCAAGCGAGCGCAAAGATGGCGAGAGCGCGCCCCGGCGACGGACGCGGTAAACGAAATGAATTCCGCAGCGTCGCCGCGCGCTGAACACTCATTGACGCAAGACCTGCCAGCCCAGATCGAACATCGCGCTGGCGTTCAATTCTTCCGCGGGCGTCTCGCCCATGTGGATGGAGATAATTTTTGAAAACAACCCCGGCTGGGCGGCAAACAATCGCAGCGCCTTGCGCCGGATCCAGGCGCTGCGGTCCATCAATAGCATCAGGCGCGCCATACTCGTTGCCTTCCCGATGATTCGCCGGTGCGTGCGCCGGTAGGAAGCGAGGTCTTGCGCAGCCAGCGCGTCACCCAATGCGAGTGCCTGTTGAAACGCAAGGCTCAGCCCCTGCCCGGAGACTCCGTCCACCGTGCAGGAAGCGTCGCCCACCAACGCGACGTTGTTTCTCGCCGCCGCGCGCGCCCTTCCCAGTGTGTTCACGGAACCAATTTCAGTAGTGGCCGGCAGGACACCGCGGAGCCGCTCCTCGACCTCGGGAAATTGACCGAGAGAACGCCCGATTCGGAGCCGCGAATCGCTGGTCATAAACGAAATGCAAATTTCGTTCGACCGCGTCGGGGTCAAAATCATCTGGCAGCGTTCGCCCCAGTGAACTTCCACCAGGTCCGTCCACGGCGCGATTGCATAATGTTGGCGAAACCCGAAGCGCGAAGAGGCGCGGCGCACGCCGATTCCCGCGCATTTCCGAACGTTCGAGTTCTGCCCATCGGCGCCGATAATCCAGCGACTGGCAATAAATCCGCGCTCGGTGCGCGCGCCCCCGGAATTGAACCCGGAAACGCGGGTTCCCCACAGAAAAGAAACGCCGATCTTTTCCGCGCGCTCAATCAGAAGTTGTTGCAGGAGGGTACGGCGCAAACCATAGGCTTGGCCGTTGGAAATTCTTGCGCTGGCAGAGGAACGTGCGTCGGTAAACCGAATTCCAGAAAAAGGAAAAGCGGAGGAAGAATCAACATGAACCCCAAGCCGCCGCAAACTCGCAATTGCTTCGGGAAGAAGTCCTTCGCCGCAAGCCTTGTCCACCGGGGGCTTCCGCGCGTCTACAACCAGCGCGTGAAGCCCCTTCTGGGCTGCGGCGATTGCCGTTGCGATCCCTGCCGGTCCGCCGCCAACGATTACAACGTCCGCCTGCAGGGTCACAAATTGGCCTGACCTTTCACCAGCGCAAAAGCACCAACTCCGCGCAGAAGCCGGGGCCCATTGCCGCCAGAATGCTCATCGAACCGGGCGCGGGGCGCTTGTGCTGGTAAACGTCCTCCAATACTAAGAGGACCGAGGTTGAAGAAATGTTGCCTACCTTTCGCAAGCAATCCCATGACGCGGCCAAATCTTTTTCAGTGATGTTCAACGCTTTGGCGGTTGCCTCAAGCACTTTCGGCCCGCCAGTGTGCATCACCCAGGTCTTGACGTCGCTGCGTTTGTATCCATTCTCTCCAAGGAAGGTATCGACATCTCCGCCCAGATGCTTCACCACCGTATCAGGAACTTCCGGCGAGAGCACGATACGGAAACCCTTTTCGGAAATGTCCCAGCCCATCACTCTTTCCGTATTGGGATAGAGGATAGACTTGGTAGCGAGGATTTCCGGCCCGTTCGATTCCCTTTCCGATCCCACGACCACGGTTGCCGCCGCTCCATCACCAAAGAGAAGCGCCGAAATCAAATGAGCCATCGAGAGGTCATCGCGTTGCAAGGTCAAAGAGCACAGCTCGACGGACAGCAACGCCGCGGCCTGTTTCGGATACGCACGCACATAATCCGCCGCGCGCGAAATTCCGGCCGCCCCCGCAACACACCCGAGACCAAAGATCGGGATGCGCTTGATGTTTGGCGACAATCCCATTCGATTGGCCAGCCGCGCATCCAAAGACGGCGCCGCAATCCCGGTGACCGAAGTTACAAATATCGCGCTCAATTCCTCCGGTTCAACCCCGGCACGCGCGAGCGCCCGGCACAGCGCTTTCTCTCCCAAGTCGAGTGCGTGTTTGATCCAAGCGGTGTTCGCTTGCCCGAAGGTGTGCATGCCCTCGTAGAAATCAATCGTCTCTACGCAGAAGCGCCCTTCGACCTTCATACTCTCGTCCAGCCGGTCCAGAATTTCGGGATTAGGCAGACGGTGCCGCCAATCATTCTTCAGCGCTTCCACCAACACTTCCTGGGGATAGTAATGCTCCGGGAAGGCGCTTGCCACGCCAGCAATTCTCATGAATTGGGCTCCTTGTTATCAGCCTCCCCACAGGGGGAGGGAGCAACTTACCTTGAGTTGAGCCCATGTTCAATCGAGATGTTTAAATTTCTCCTCCTCAGCCATTTAGGGGGACCCGGGCCCTTTTTGAGGGGGCCCGGTATTCCGAGGGGAATCAAGCCAATTAATGAGGCTTGGGTGCAGGCGCGCTCTGGTGTGCTGGTTGCTGCCTCGTCTGCATGGCCTGCTGCTGCTGGGTGTGTCTATCCGCCATTTGCTGCGTTTGCTGCGTGTGCTTCTGTTCGAGTTGCTGTTTCGCAGCGTCGTTGGCCTTGTGTTGGGTCTGTTGCTGGTGTTCATTGTCCTGCTGCTTCTGGAGTTTCTGGCGCTCCTGAGTCTGCTTCGCGACCATGCTCTCCTGTTGTTTCTGGTATTTCTGATCGAGCTTCGGGTTCCCCGTGTTTGGCGCGGCGGGGTGCCCAATGGGAGCCAAGTCGCTCGGATGAACCGGTGTGCGTGGGGAAGCGGTGGCCTCCGGACGCGCATTCGCTTCGCCCGCGTTTGCAGGCTTGGCATTGTGCTCTTCTGCCGCCGGCGAAGTGCGACCTTCAGCGGCTGGTTGTTCGTTGTGGTTTGCGGGAGCGCGCGAAGCGGGGTTGCTGCGAGCGGTCTGTTCATGTTGCGTCTGAGCTGCGACGGGCGCGATGTGCCTTTCGTGCGAAGCAGCTTCCTCACGAGGATTCGGCCGCGTTGTGATGCCGCCCGTGCCGCCGTTGAAGCTGACACGGCTCTCATTCGAGACGGTTACATGTTCGTTGTAGACGTTGCGATTCACTTCGATATTCACGTTGCTCACGGAGCGATTGTAGAAAAAGTGGCCGTTGTCCCAACGACCGCCATAATAGCCTTCGCCGCCGTAGCCGAATCCATAATTGATCCCGCCATAGAAGCCAACTTGGGGTCCCCAGTAGCCTTCGTTAAACATAAAACCGCCGCCACCCCATCCCCAATATCCGGGCGTCCAGAGGAAGCCAACTTCGGGAGCAAGCTCCCACGAGCCGTCAACCCAATAATAATTTCCACCGGCGTCCGCGTCCCAAGCCCAGTAACCGGGCGTCCAGATATAGCCATCGCCGGGACAAATCGGCTGCTCGTACGCCAGCAAAGCCGGCGGACCGAAACCGACTGATATTCCTACCTGCGCGCGCGATGCCGCCGAAAACGCGAGCATCATGAATAGCAACAGCAAACCTCGAATCATAGTCTTACGCATTGCTTTTTCTCCTGTCGTCCATCTCAGCATGTATCGGGAATAAGGTAGCGGGAAGCTCGGCGAATATCTGTGCACTATTGAACGTATTGCGGATTAGGCCGTTTTCTGGAAACGGTCGTGGCCCTGTGCGCATACTTCAATGGGCAGAAAAAAAACTTAGAAAGGGAAAACCCCGGATCCTGTTGGGGGGAACAGGACCCGGGGCGGGGGGTGAGGGAAGAAGATCGTTAAATTTGTGACGCGATTCCCGGCCTAGAAATTCATGCGCCGGAGAAGCAACATCGCCCGAAAAACAATCTGTAGTCCGAAAACGATCATTGTGTCTCGAACTACATTCATCCTTTCCCGCATTGCAACTTCCTCGGTCGGCTCGGGAAGAGCTATTTCGGCCGTCGTACCCAACTGATTTGAACTCCAGTCCCTGCTTGCTGGAGCGCTCATCCCGGCCCTCCTAATTGATCACATAAACTGGATTGTCGTGCTCCACGGCAACAACCATGGATTTGAAGATGTCCACATCCCAGCTGTCTGCTATGCGCAACCGAACCGCTTCATTGGTTTCCGAGAGCAGCCGCCCGCGCAACGGCACACGCAAATTCCCTGCTACGACCCTTAAAATCACTGGTTGCCCCATCCAGACCGCGTAGCCGCCTTCCATTGGGTTCCCCCTCCTCAGATAAGAATTCTCTAACAAAGCGATTGTGAATTCGGGGGCCGAACTGACCTATGGTACAGGGGGCTAAATCGACTGGGAGCAAAGTACTACTACCAAAGTGGGGGTAGGAGCGGCGCGGGAGTGAGCCGAATATTACAGTGGAATGGACAGGCGGGGCGCAGCCCGGGTTGGCTGCGCATGCCTTTTACGACCGCCGAAATCGAGTGGTCTGGACGCCGTTGGTCGCGGCTGCGTCCATTCAAGCGCCCAACAAGAGCGACGCGCTTGCCGAAGCGGTTCAGCTATTCCTTTACTTCGCTGTGGTCTCGCCTATTTTCAACCGACCCCACCTTGATTGTTCCCATCCCTGCCGCGGCGACAGGTGAAGTACCCATCGTGAATGTCACCGTGGTTCCGGCGGCGACAGTCTGCGCGGTTGCGGTTCCCGCGGCGGGACTTGAGGACGAACTGATGGTCAAAGTCGACGGGCTAAATGAAGTGGAGGGATTGAATGCAATGGCGCAGGTGAGGTTCGTACCTGCAACCGTAAAGGTGACTGCGTGCCCAGCCGGGATCGCCAGCGCGTTCGAGTCGAGGTTCGTTTGCCATCCAGATCCCTGATTGGTCGCCGTCACCGGCAAGGCCCCGTCTTCTACGGCGATGCAAAACGGCCCGGAGGTATAGTTCGTGCCGCTAATGTCCACTGCCAGGCCGTAGTCTGCGATCACGGTGTTTTGATTAGGATACTGGGCGGCGCTCGATTGGCCGTTGGCAAGATTCACAACGTTGTTGAATATGGATGTGCCTCCGCCGCGGAAATAAACATTTAAGGTGCCACCAGAACTATTCTGGAAAACAACGGTGTCGCCAAAGTTGATCGGCAGGTTTGGATTGCTCACTTGCGGATTGCCATTGACGAGTGTAACCGTGAGTGTCCACTGTTCTCCCGTTGTTGCTCGTTTCGGTTCAGCCATGTCCGCGTCTCCTTTTCGCCATTCATTGCGGCGCTACTTATTGGAAGTGGGGTGAAAATTGGGGTCCGAAAACAAATTCTGAAGGTCGGGTTCGTCTTTGACCTGCGCGAAAGAGTAGCCCTTATTAAGGGCTTTTTCAATGTAGCTGATTGCCACTGGGCGGTTTCCGATGTCTTCGTACGCGATACCTGCCGACGCAAGGATCGTGGGATCATCGGGCGAAAGCGCCAGCGCCGCCTGAACGCGCTCCAGGGCCTTCTCGTGTAAATTTTCTTCCGCGTACACGACTCCCAGGCGCGCCTCTGCCATGGCATCCTGCGGACTGGCTTTGACGCGCTGTTCGAGGAGCTGCATCAGCCGGGCTCTGGCGGCGTTGGCCTTATCGCGCTGCTTGAGTATTTGATACGCGGTCAGCAGGTTGTTCCAGACCATATAGTCCTGGTCGTTGAGCTGTACAGCCTTTTCCATCATCGCCGCAGCATCGGCGAAGCGGCGTTCGTTGTAGTAAAGCGCGCCCAGATTGGCATACGCCGCATAGCTTGGGCTGAACTCGACCGACTTCTTTAACGCTCCTTCCGCAAGCGGAAAATTTTTGGGATCGCCACTGTCGATATAAGCAGCGCCAAGGTTGCTGTAAACCTGCGCGTTATCCGGGGTGAGTTCGGCGGCATGCTGGAATTGCGCGATGGATTGCGGATACTTTTCCTGGCGATCGTAAAAGAGGCCGAGATTATTGTAACCGTCCCAATAATCGGGACGGAGTGCCGCGGCTTTCTGGAAAGTTTCTTCGGCGTCCGCGATTCGGCCCGACCGCTCGTATGTGCGCGCCAATCCGCTGAGGGCTTTGGGATCGCGCGGATTCAATTGCAGCGCGTGCTGGAATTCCTGCACGGCAAGGTCGTGATTGCCGGCAGCCGTATGCAACAGCCCGAGTGTGACGAACGCTGCAGGCAGACGGTCGTCGAGTTCCGCCGCCTTCTGCCCGTTCGCGAGCGCTTCCTGAATCCATTTGGGATTTTTCTCGAGCACGTATTTCAGGCGATAGGCCTCGCCGAGTTCGGCGTATCCGAGGGCGAATCGCGGATCGGTTTTCACGGAGTCGGAGAGCGAACTAATGGCCTGGTCCACGTTGCCGGGCTTGTCGTATCGCTGGAGGTAGCCCAGGGCCTTCAGATAACCCTCGTAGGCCGCCGGTGTGACGCTGCCGCCCGTGGCGCGCAACATGTCTGGCGTGACCGCTATATTCATCATGCGCGCAATGCGCGAGACTGCTTCATCCTGCAGCGATGCGAGATCGCCAGCGCGGTCATCCAGTGCAACCGAACCCACTTGCCGGAGTCGCGTGGTATCAATCAGGTTGATCGTCAAGTGAACGTCCTGCCCGTCGCGCGCGATACTTCCTTTAACAACAAATGTGGCGCCAAGTTCGCGCAAAGCTGCCGCAGGGTCCGTCACTTTGCTGCCGCGAACCACGCTCGAGGGAACCACCCAGAGCGACTGCTTCCCAACGTCAAGATTGGATAGCGCGCTCGTCAAGCTGTCCATCAAACCCTCTGCAACTTCCTCGTTGGCAGGGTTATTCCCGATGTTGTCAAACGGCAGCACGGCGATGTGCTTTTCGCTGCTGGCAAACAAGCTCACCGGCAGGCGATCGCGCAGCGAAGGAATCAACAGAACGCACAACAGCGCCAATACCACGATTCCGGCCCCCGCAAGCCACCATCGCAGCGACGAAGGCTGGCGTTGCGTCGCTGGAATCCAGGCCGAATTCGAAGCATGCTCGATGTACTTCTTGAGTTCCGCCGAGCGGACCGAAAGCGTAGGCGCGCCCTGATCGATCGCCTCAGGCGCGGGGAGAAGCGCACGCGCTTTCTCGAGCTCCGCGCGAAATTCCGCGCAGCTCTGGTAGCGGTGTGCCGCGTCCTTCGAAAGAGCGCGATAGACAATTTGCTGCAAATCGGCGGGGACTCCATCCAGCGGGAGGGGCGGCTCATTCATGATCGCCACCACCATCGTGGGCGCGCTATCGCGATGAAATGGGTTCTGCCCTGTGAGCATCTCGGCAAAGACGACCCCGAGCGCCCAGATGTCCGTGCGATGATCCACCGGCTTTCCGAGCGTCTGCTCGGGCGACATGTAGCCCATGGTTCCCGTGGTGCCCCCGGTCTGGGACATGCTGGCCGAACTCACCACGCGCGCGAGACCGAAATCCACGATCTTGACAATGTTGCGACCCGTGATCATCACATTCGAAGGCTTGATATCGCGGTGGACGATGTTGCGCGAGTGTGCTTCCGCGAGACCGTCCGCCATCTGGATGGCAATGTCGACGGCCTCGTGAAAAGTGAGCGGCCCGCGGCGAATTTTTTTCGAGAGCGACTCCCCTTCGTAAAACGCCATCACGATGAAGGAGGACCCTTCCGAGGTTTCCTCGATTCCGTGGATGACGCCGATGTGCGGATGGTCGAGCTGCGAGGCTGTTCGCGCTTCCTTCAGGAAACGCTCTTTTTCTTTTTCACTGACGTTTAATTCATGGGGAAGGAACTTCAGTGCCACCGTGCGCTCGAGTTTCGTATCCAGCGCTTTGTAAACCACGCCCATGCCGCCGGCGCCGGCCATGGCCAGTATTTGATATTTGCCGATTCGTTCGCCGACGGACAGATTGTTGGCGATATCGCGCATGGACTCTCCGGTCGTGGAAAACACAGGGCGTGGAATGCGAACTCTTCGCGCCGAGAGTGGCTTCTCTAAAGCCGCCACATGATATGCCGCGCGCTTCCGGGCTTGCAACAAGACTTCGCTGCGCCCCCCGTGGCACTCAACAGCGTGCACACGGATCCGAAGTTATTCGAGAAATGTCTGCTTGGTCCTCAACCAGGTCACATTACCCAAACCGGCTCCGATTCAGGTTTGGGCTCCTTCTCCTTGCGACGCGCGATGGGCGAGGCGAGTGTACAGAGAATCTTTCGGATCGCCTCCTGCGAACTGGCCGACCCGCGCTTGCTTTTCTGCTATTCTGAGGAAACCCGGCGCGACTGTTGACCGCCGTGTTCGCAGGATTCCTGGAGAAAACCGGCTGATGATCGAGTTTCTGAAGCATATCCTTGCGCAAATCTATGACGTGCGGGGCCTCGTCGAGTGGGGCGGCACGTTGATGGTGTGCGTGATCGTATTCGTCGAAACGGGAATGTTCGTAGGCTTTTTTCTACCGGGCGATTCCCTGCTTGTTACCGCGGGTGTCTTTGCTGGTGCCGGGCAGCTGAAGTTGGCTTCGCTTCTCACGCTCGTCACTCTGTGCGCGATCGCTGGAGACCAGGTGGGTTATTTCATCGGCTGGAGGGCGGGCGTGACGCTTTACCAACGCCAGGACTCACGCTTTTTCAAGCGCCGCCATCTGCAAGCCGCGCACGATTTCTACGAAAAAAACGGCGGGAAGACGATTATCCTCGCGCGTTTTATCCCGATCATTCGCACCTTTTGCCCGCCTGTGGCGGGAGCGGCGCGCATGAGCTATGGACGTTATCTCGCCTACGACGTCGTCGGCGGCTTCGCGTGGGTTTGGGGCATGATCCTGCTGGGTTACACACTCGGTCGGACGGTTCCGAACATCGACAAACGCATCCACTACATTATTGCCGCCGTCATAGTGGTTTCACTGATGCCCGCCGCCTACCACGCGTGGAAAGCACGCTCGCAAAAATCAGCTGTGCCGCTGAAAGCCGCTTCCCCCGAAAAAGATTAGCCGACGATTAGAGATTAGAACACGACCCCGCGATATTTGAATTCTGAAGCCCCTGAAATGCAAAACGGGGAGCCTGGCAGCTCCCCGTTTGCCCATTCCGCAGGCCGCAGCGATGCCAAAGAGCATCCGCTACGGTTCGCACCGCAAGGCGGTGCGTGAACGGTTTCAAGAGTCTAGGCCCGGTGGAGTCATAACAACCCCTCCTTGCGCTAGTCACTACAAGACGGGTTGTACGCCCGGCGCCGGACGTTTGCAAGCAAAAAAATCGAAGGAAAACTGCGGGAACGGGCGCGGCTACTTGAGGAAGAGTCCTTCGCGGAGCTGATCGCGCCCCACGAACGTCTTTGACGAGCGGAATTTCCCGAACAAATCCAGGATTTCGCGGTTCTGGAAAACCCGGGAATGCACGGCCAGCGTGGGCGCGGCAAGCGTCTCCACCGTTTGATTGTCCACGATTCTGTAGCGGTGGAATCGTTCGGCAGTCTTGCTGTGAAACAAAGCCAGCACTGCGCCGCCGGGTGCAAGCATGGCGTACAGGCGTTCCATCACTCGCGGAAGGAGTTCCGCGTCGAAATAGTCGAAGAGATCCCACGCCAGAACGCCGTGGTAACTTTCGTCGGAGTATTGCAACGCGCCCTCGAGAAATTTTTCGGCAAGCACGGCCTGGGAAATCTTCTCGTTCTGCTCACCTACGGGAGTCCGCCGCATGCGCTCTTCTTCGGTACCAAGGAATTCCTTCCAGGCCCGGAGCAGATCTTCGGTGGAGATGCGGAATTCCTTTTCCGTGAAAAAGTTGATTGTGGATTGCCACACCGGCCCCAAATCCAGCACCCGGCCATGCCGCACATCGCCAATAAGCCAAAGGAATTCCTTCAGCCCATTCGAGGCGCGAAGGCTGGCCGCGGAATTTGCCGCGGTCGTGGGTCCGGGCTTAGCCGCGGCGGCGGTGGGAGCCGCAGCCATGGTCCGCGATTTCGCCATCCAGTTCATTTATACCTTCACTCGGCTGCAGCGCTTGCTGAAACAGGCCGTAGACTTTCCGCATCCGCCGCACGCCCCGATCCAGCGCTGGCCTTGGCGACGGCGGGCCTGGTGGTTTCCACTTTGCCGCTGAGTCGCGCGCCTTCGTCTATTCCAATTCTAGGCGTCAGCACGCTGCCATGCAGCCGGCCCGACGAACCCAGCCGCAAGCTTTCGCCCGCCGTCATGTTTCCATTCGCCGAGCCATCGATCACGATTTCGCGTGCTTCGATATCGGCGTGAACGCGGCCGGCGGAGCCGACCGTGACGCGCGCCATGGGCAACTTGATCTTCCCGTGCACCTCGCCGTCAATCACCAGGTCCGAACTTCCGGAAATGTCGCCGCGAATATGAATGCCGCGCGCGATCGTCGAAGCCGCAGCGCGATTTGGCGCGGCAGCAGACGCCGCCGCAGGAGCAACGTAAACGGGTGCGGCCGGAGTTACGGGCGATGGTGCCGTCGCTTGAGGCGCGGGAGCAGGCGAATTCGAGCCCTGTGAAGACGGCTTGCCCTCTGAGGATTTATTCCACATGAAAAACCTCCACTGCTAATTTGCCGGTATCCCTGCGCCGGGTGGCGGGAGCCCAGATGCGGTGCACTATAGTACAGAGATGCGCGGGTGTAAACCAATTGGACCAGCACGTGGCGACAATCCAGCAACGGGCAAATCAGGGACGTCCGGAGCGAGCAAACCTGCCGATTCAGCGGTCTGCACGTGTTCGTGCCTCAGCTCCCACATGGCGACGAAGATCGCCACGGTCTCATGGAAAAAAGTCTTCATCCCCTCTCGGGAGTGCCACCAGTTATTGGGATCGAACTCCGAATCGCGCGCCGCGCTCATGCGCAACACCGAACCCGGCGGCAACAATCGTTCGCAGGTGTATCGCGAGCGCCGCGTATGATACGTCGAAGTCACCAGGATGATTTTCTGCCATCCGCGCTGCGCCATCAGCTTGCCGATATCGAAACATTCATCGTGCGTATCGGTCGCCTGATGCGCGAACAGGACAATCGCGCTCTGCGGCACGCCATGGCTGGCAAGGTCGTGGGCCTCGAGCTCTGAAATCGTCGCATACGGGCGAAGGTACCTGCCGCTGGCAACCACATGCGGCGCCCAGCCCGCCTTAAAAAGCTCCGCGGCGTGAGCGGCGCGGTCGCCAGCGTAGTTGTCGTCGCCGAGCATCACGATGGCATCCGAAGGCCCCGGGGGATCATCCACCACCCAAAAATTCCCCGCCAGGCGGAGCACCGGCCCCCGCACGAGGTAAAGAACAACCATCATTGCCAGGAAGGCCAGCAGGAACATGAACCGAAAAAATATCCCTCCGTGCTGCGGGTCTCTTAATCTGCCGATGCCTTTCGCACTCGCCATTATTTCCCCGGATCGAGCTGCCGCAGACGTTCAGCGGCCTGCTCGGGAAGAGTTCCATTAAAATAGACTTCCTTGATGCTGTACGATTTGCTGCGCTGCTCCACGATTGGAAGTATCTCGATGTGCCAGTGATAATCGCCCGCGATGGTTCGCCAGTAATCGCTCAACTCGCCTTTGGTTTGTAGGGTGTTGGGAGCCGTGTGGACCACCATGTGGAAGTTTTCCGCCACTTGGCGCAGCCTGCGCAACGTGCGCCCCAGCAGGCCCGCAAGATGCCGCCGGTTCTCGCCCGGCACGGGCACTTCAAACTGATGATTGTGCGTCTGGGGCATCAGCCACACCTCATACGGCACGCGCGAGGCATAAGGACAAAAGGCGTAGTAGTCGCCCCCATTATCCACAACCCGCTTCGCCTGCCGGATTTCCTGCCGAAGGATGTCGCAGAAGACGCATCGCTCTC
>Ga0070765_100000682_pt1 | contig 20268 bp, 20 predicted proteins | sample HubBroMetageWFT5_FD_71516 | JGI IMG/M metagenome (GOLD analysis project Ga0070765, IMG submission 71516) | Warmed and freeze-thawed soil microbial communities from the Hubbard Brook experimental Forest, New Hampshire - Hubbard Brook CCASE Soil... | ecosystem: Environmental > Terrestrial > Soil... | reverse complement strand
TCTCGGCATTGGGCGAGAGACCCTCGCGGGTTTGCGCTCGAGTGACGTGGGGCGCGATACGAAGTTGTGAGTTTGGAACTAAACGATAGGCAAAGGAGACGTTGGTGAGCGATCGATGGATAGTACCGGGCAGCGAACGCCCCGATTACCCAGGGCGCGTGCTCGGCGATGCGGATCCGGCCCAAGAGGCCACGGCGACGGTCGTCGTCCGCTCGAAGCATCCGGGCCTCCCGCCGCCGGGTGCGATTTCGCGCGAGGCGCTTACCGATCGTTATGGAGCCGATCCGGCTGATCTCGAAAAGGTCGAGGCGTTTGCCCGCGCCCACGGATTGCGCGTCGTCGAAAGCAGCGCTGCCCGGCGTAGCGTGATTCTGCGGGGTAACGTGGCGCAAATGAACGCGGCTTTTGGCGTCACACTAAAACGCTGCGAAGGAGCGGACGGCACCTACCGCGGCCGGCAGGGAAGCATCAGCGTGCCGGCCGATCTTGCCGACGTCGTCGAGGCGGTCGTCGGCTTAGATAACCGCCCACAGGCGTCGACCCGCGTCCGTATCGCATCGCAAGCCGATGCGTCGTTTACCCCGCCGCAAGTTGCGCAGCTTTACGATTTCCCGCGTGGAGTGGATGGAACCGGTCAGTGCGTCGGCATCATCGAGCTCGGCGGCGGCTTCAGCCAAACCGACTTTTCCGCTTACCTTTCCGGACTCGGCATTAAGGCGCAAACGGTGAGCGTGGTTTCCGTCGACGGCGCGAGCACGACGCCTGGTCAGAATCGCGACGCCGACGTCGAGGTGATGCTGGATGCCGAAATCGTTGGCGCGATTGCGCCAGGAGCGAGCATCGTCGTCTACATCGCCCCGAACACCGATCAAGGTTTTCTCGACGCCGTGACGACGGCCGTGCACGACCAAACGCACAAGCCGTCGATCATCTCGATTAGTTGGGGTTCGGCGGAGGCGAACTGGACGCAGCAGTCGCTGGCCGCGCTCAACTCAGCGATTTCGGCGGCGTCGGCGATTGCCGTTTCGGTTTGCTGCGCTTCCGGCGACAGCGGCTCGAGCGACGGAGTTAGCGACGGTGCATCGCACGTTGACTTTCCCGCTTCCAGCCCGTTCGCACTCGGTTGCGGCGGCACGACGCTGAGCGGATCGGGTTCCACGATCTCTTCGGAGACGGCTTGGAGCGATTCGGGCGGCGGCGTCAGCGATGTCTTCGCGCTTCCATCCTGGCAATCGAAGGCCAACGTCCCGGCCCCGCCCGCGGATTCGTCCGGCGGACGGGGCGTTCCGGACGTCGCTGGCGATGCCGATCCCAACTCCGGTTATCAAGTTCGCGTCGATGGTTCGGACCTCGTCGTCGGCGGTACCAGCGCGGTTGCACCGCTTTGGGCAGCCCTGATCGCGCTGATGAACCAGCAGCTCGGGCGCAACTTGGGCTTCGCGAATGCGAATCTGTACGGCGTTCCGGGATATCCGGGCACCCCGGGTCCGATTCACGACATCACGACCGGGAGCAACGGCGCCTATAGCGCGAGCCGTGGCTGGGATCCCTGCACCGGTTTGGGGACGCCCGATGGTGGACGCTTGGCGCAAGCGCTTGTCCCATCTGGATAAAGGCGCGCAACGCGGCCGGTGTAAGTTCTCGTGCAACGAACTCGCTGAAACGCTCGAGGAGAACGAGAAGACGATGACTTCGACGGCCATGACTACTGCTGCCGATCTGCGAGATTTTCTGATGTTGCCCTACACGGCGCTCGAGGAACTCAACCTGCGCGCGAAGGCACAACGTCAAGAGCGCGTTCCGCTGGGCGCCTTACAAGAAGAGCGGTTGCGCTATTTAAGCGACGAGCCGCGCATCAAAGCCCTTACGGTGCTCTTTTCGGACCTCGAAGGGCGCCTGCACATGCTCGACTACGATAAGAAGTTCTTGCTGCGCTCGCACGACAATCTTACCTTCGACGGCTCGTCGATTCGAGGTTTTACGCCCCAACGCGAGAGCGACTTGCGCTTATCGCTCGACTGGAGCGCATTTTATTGGGGCCCGGCCGACATTTTCGGGCCCGGAAAAGTGCTGGCTTTCGCCGACGTGTTCGATCGCGATGGCAAGCCGTTTGCGGGCGACATTCGCGGCGCGCTCAAGAAACTCGCCAACGAATGTTATGCGAAGGAAGGCTACACGCTCAACGCCGCCAGCGAAATCGAAGGTTTTCTCTTTAAAGGTCTCGACGCTGAGCGCCGGTTTCACGAAACCGGCAAGTTCGAGTACGTCAACACCGGCGGCTACTATCACTCGCTGCCCGGCGATCCCTTACGGGATTTCATCGATACCGTTGCCGAGGTGCAACGCGCGATGGGATTCCAGAACGAAAAGGATCACCCCGAGGTCGCTCCATCGCAGTTCGAGATCAACTACAACTACGGGGAAGTCGTCGCCGCCGCCGATCAAATTCAGCTGTATAAGCTCATTTGCCGTCAGGTCGCGACGAAGCTCGGCATGACCGCCAGCTTCTTACCCAAGCCCGTCGTTGGCGTGAACGGCAGCGGGATGCACACCAACGTCTCGGTGAGCAAGAACGGCAAGAACCTCTTCTGGGAACAAAAAGGTCAAGAGCAGCTTAGCGCCTTCGGCTGGAAGTTCGTCGATCGGATTTTGACGCATGGAAACGACATCTGCTTGATGCTCAACTCCAGCGTCAACGCCTACCGCCGCCTCGATCCGCACTTCGAAGCCCCCAACCAGCTCAAAGCCTCCGCTATCGATCGCGGCTCGATGGTCCGCATTCCGATCGGCAATCAACGCAGCATGCGCACCGAGGTCCGTTCCGTTGCCCCCGATGCGAACCCGTATATGGTCATGCTCGCGGTCTTTAAGACCGGACTTGAAGGCACGGTCGCCAACCTGAAAAACCTCCGTCAGGCCGACCGTTACCTGCCCGACAACATCTACGACGCTCTCGACGCGTTCCGGCGCTCGGAGTGGACCGGTAAACTCCTAGGCGACGACGTCAAAGCGCGCTACGCCGACCTCAAACAAGCCAGCGCCGATCGCTGTCCGCGTCTGCTCGGCACCTTCGTCAAAGCCCAAGAAGTCCAATACCACCACGAAGTCTACAACCAGTACCTCTGGAATTTGTTCTAGAGCGAGGCTTTTCTCGCCGGTTTGGGTAAGCCGTCCACCATGAGTACTGCAACGACAACGCAACGATACACGCCGAGAAAATGGACCCTGTCCGGCTTGCAAGGTATCTCAGACGAAACGCTGGAGCTCCACTTCGGCCTTTACGAAGGATACGTCAAAAATACGAACGCGCTGCTCGATCGCATCGACGCCATGCGGCGGGATGGCCACAACTCCGGTTCGACGCCCGAGTTTGCCGAAATCGTCCGCCGCCTCGGCTGGGAGTTCGACGGCATGCGCCTGCATGAGTACTACTTCGATAACCTGACGGCCTCACCGTCGCCGCTGAAATCGGGCGAGCTGTACGACGCCATTGGCCACTCCTTCGGCGACGTCGATCAGTGGAAGAAAGACTTCGCGGCAACGGGCGGCATGCGCGGCATCGGGTGGGCGATTACTTACCAAGACCCTGATTCGTTGCAGCTCCTCAACGTCTGGGTCGGCGACCACAACGTCAACAATCTCGCCGGCTGCGACCCAATCGTCGTGATGGACCTTTGGGAGCACGCTTGGCTGAAGGACTACAAGCCGGCCGACAAAGGCAAATACGTCGAGGCCTTTATCGCGAACATCGATTGGGGGGCTTGCGAGGCGCGGCTTATCGTCGTCGAGCCATAGGCTACGGCTCGCGCAATCGTCACCGGCGCCTCGGGCGGTTTGGGCCTCGAGTTTGCCAAGCTCCTGGCCGCCGATCGGCACGACCTCGTCCTAATCGCACGTTCCGGCGATAAGCTCGACGCCATCGCCTCGGACCTGCGCGAGCGTTACGGCGTCAACGTCGATGCGCTCGTCCTCGACCTAAGCAAACCCGGCGCTGCGGCGACCGTATTCGCGCGCATCCCGGAGTGCGGCGTCTTGATCAACAACGCCGGCTTCGCGACGAACGGCCGCTTCGAGGAGATCCCGGAAGAACGCATACGCGACGAGATTTCGCTCGACGTCCTGACGCTCACCGAGTTCGCGCGCGCGTACGTTCCCGGAATGCGCGCGCGCGGTTCGGGCCGGATCTTGAACGTCGCGTCGACGGCCGGCATGCTGCCCGGCCCATTTATGGCGGTCTACTACGCTTGCAAGGCGTACGTGCTTTCATTCTCGCAAGCGCTCGCCGAGGAGCTGCGCGGCACCGGCGTCACCGTGACGTGCCTTGCCCCCGGCGCTACCGCAACCGGCTTCGCCGAGCGCGCGAGCGCGCGCCGGACGCTGCTTTTCTCAATGCTGCCGGTGGCCGATGCGAGCCGCGTTGCGCGTGCCGGCTACGACGCGATGATGCGCGGCCGGGATCTCGTCATTCCCGGTTTCGGGAACAAGCTCGTCGCCCTCGCGGCGCGCCTGACTCCACGGCGTCTGCTGATCTGGTTCTCGCGCAAAACGATCGAGTAAGCCGCCCAAATCCGCAGGTACTCTCTGGCTCGCACAAGAGCAGCAGATGCTAGATGCCCAAGATCGCTGAAGCCATTGGGGCGAGCGCCTCGGAACGCGCAGCTTGGCTCGTGGTTCCGGCGGACAAGAAGTGGTTTACACGGCTCGTCGTCTCCGCCGCGATCGTAGAAGCCGTCGAGCAGCTGGAGCTCACCTATCCGAAGGTTGACGCGGAGAAGAGGAAGGAGTTGGCGGCAATGCGCGCGGCACCGGTCCGCGAGAAATAGGTGAATATGCAGACCTCATTCACTGAAGCGCAATGCGAACCAGAACGCCGGCGATTTGGTAACGAACCCCGGCACGTGGAGGCGGTTAACGGTGTAGCGCTCCGTTTCTTCGCGGCCCACCATGTCGGATGCAAGCGCGATATATGCGTTTGATGCCTTCGCCTCATTGATGATGCGCCCAACCCGAAAACCGTACAGCCCCGATAGCACAAGATAAACGACGAGCAGCGCGATTGCGAGGGTGATGGTGGTTCGCACCTACCAGTGGCCCGCGCTCTGGCCGCCGTCGACGTGCGAGATCTCGCCAGTTACAAACTCGGCACCTTCTAAATACATCACGGCCGATACAACGTCGTCGACGCTGCCCAAACGGCCGAGCGGCTCTAACGACTCGAGTCCCGTATACGACGCTGACTCTTGTGTCTTTATGATGCCCAGCGAAACGGCGTTCACGCGGATACCGCGTTGTGCGTATTCGATCGCGAGCGCTTTTGTCGCCGCATTGAGGCCGCCTTTCGTTAGCGACGCTAGGAGGGCCGGAGAACCGTTGATTGGTTGTTCCGCGGCGGTGGTGGTGACGTTCACGATGTGGCCCCATCCTTGACGTTCCATTAAGCGCACTGCGCGCTGCGTCAAATAGAAAAAACCTGCGATGTTTGTCGAGAGCATCGCGTCGTAGTCCGCCTGTGTGTACTCCGTGAAGGGTTTTGAAATGAAGATGCCCGCGTTGTTAACGAGCGTATCGAGACGCCCAAATCGTTCCACGGCTTCGTTCATCAGGCGGTCGGCGGTGGCGGGTTCACCGATGTCGCCCTTGATGTTGACGATGCTCGGATTCGTGCTGGTGCCGATTGAACGCGAATTTCCAACGACGTTGTAGCCGGCGTCGTTGTACGCAGACACGAGGCTCGCGCCGATACCATGCGATGCGCCCGTTATTACCGCGACCTTTTCTCTAGCCATATCTGAATCCAGACGTGATTTGCCGTCCAGCGCTAGCTACCCGCCCCCACCGCCGTGATCGCTCTTCGCAGCGCCGAGGAGTGCGCATTTTACCCAAGCTACTGGAAATGCTGGGCGATGTAGTCGATCCAGTAGTGATAAACGTCGGCGGCGCGGACCGGATCGTGCGGGAAGTGGCCGTCGACGGGCCAGACGCGAAGGACGGCGTCTTTGTGGTTGTCGTGCAGCGCGCGCCAGTACATTGACGACGTCGCGAAGCTGTCGCGATTGTCTCCGACGTCGGAGAGTATGAGCACGGGCGTGGTCACGCCGGCAACGTAGGAGATGGCTGAGGCTCGCCGCCACTCGGCCGCATTTGAAGCGATGAAGGGCGAGCCGTGGAAGAGATCGGCGTCTGAGAGACTATCGTCGGCGGTGCCGTAGTCGGCGATCCAATCGTTCACTGAGGCACCCGAGACCGCCGCCCTCCAGATGTGGTACCTTGAGATCATCCAAGCCGTCATGATACCGCCGTACGACCAACCACTGACGGCAATCCGCGACGAGTCCACGATACCGCGAGCACGAAGTGCATCGATTGCCGCGATGATGTCCCTGCCGGGGCCATCTTCGGGATCGTAAAGCACGGCACGCTGATACGAAAGGCCGAGATCGTCGCTGCCGCGATAGTTCGGCTGCAAGACGAGCCAGCCGCGCGCCGCCATCACTTGCGCCCAAAAGCTGAAGGTGAGCGCTGACGACGATGTTGGCCCGCCGTGAATGAAGACGACGAGCGGATACTTTTTGCCTTCCTCAAAGCCGGGTGGAAAGTAGAGCACGCCGTCGCCGGTGATGCCCGTTTTTGTCGGAAACGTAATGCGTTCGGCACGGGCCAAATTCAGGCTCGCGATCGCTGCGTTAAACGCAGTAAGTTGCGTGGTCGAGCCTTGCGGCGACCGCACGAATAACTCAGCAGGCTGTTTTGTCGAAGTCCCAACGAAGACGACCGCACCGTCCGGCCCAACGGCACCTTCAAGCGGTGACGCGATATTAATGCCGCCGAGATCGAGCCGCTCCGGCCGTCCATCGAGCGAGGTGCGATAGAGGGCAATCGTCGCGCGATCCGGCGCGACGAAGAAGAGGCCGCTCGAGTCACGCGCCCAGGCGGCGTTTGCGACCGGGCGATTCGCTGCGGCCGAGATCGAACTTCCGGGACCGCCCGCCGGCGTGCTGACGCAGATCTGCGCGAGGTTGACTTGCGGATCGCCCTTCGAACACGTGTAGGCGATACGCCGGCCGTCAGGCGAAAAGCGCGGATCGCCTTCCCACGCGCTACGTCCGGTCAAGGTGCGCACGGCCTTGCTCGAAACGTCGACGAGCGCGATGCGCGAGTAGCTTTCATCATTGAGAATCGCATTCGGAACGAGCGTAAAGGCGATCGTCTTGCCGTCGGCCGACCACGAGATCGTCGACTCGGCTTCGCCCGTCGCCACGCTCTGCGGGCCGAAGGTGAGCTGCGTCACGGCCCCGCCGTCGAGCGCAAGCATAAAGAGATGGACGGGCTTGGGAAGTTCGCGCGCCACGATCGGTTCGGTCGTAAAGATAAAGCTGTCGCGGAATCTATCGGCTCCGCTGCGTTGCGAATCGGAATCGGCCGCAGCGTAGGCGAGCGCGCGGCCGTCGGGGCGCCAAGCAAACTGCTCGACACCGGCCTTGTCGTGTGTAACGGCTTGCGCGATGCCGCCGTTAAGGGGCATGACGAAGACCTGCGTGTGCGCGTCCTTCTCACTTCCCTCCTTTGCGAGGTACGCCAGGCGTGTGCCATCCGGCGAGAAGGCGGGATCGGAGAGCTGATCGAGATTCGACGCCAGCGCTTGCTGCGTCCGCGTCGCCAAGTCTATCAGCACGAGGTCGCTCGTGCGCTTGTCGTCGTTCCATACTACGCGGGTCACAACCACCACCGCGTGCTTGCCGTCCGGTGCGACCGCCGGCGAATCGAGCGCAACGAGTCGCTGAAAATCGCCCTCGGCGATCGTTTGAGAGGATGGCGTGGCGGCGACCGTCGAGAGGCCGGCGAGCAGGAGCGCCATCGTTCGAAGGGTTTTCATGTCCCAATCAGTCCTCAAATTTGAAAGTGTTGCGCGATGTAGTCGATCCAGTAGTGATAGATGTCGACGGTTCGTACGGGGTCTGACGGAAAGTGGGCGTCGACCGGCCAAACCCGGAGCGTCGCGTCCTTGTGGTTGTCGCGCAGCGCGCGCCAGTACATCGACGACGTCGCAAAGGGATCGCGATTGTCACCGACGTCGGAGAGGATCAGCACCGGCGTGGTGACGTCGGCAGCATAGGAAATTGCCGAGACGCGCCGCCACTCGGCTGCGTTCGAGCCGACGAACGGCGAGCCGTGCAGGAGATCGATGTCAGCCAGACTATCGTCGGCGGTGCCATAATCGGTTATCCAATCGTTGACCGACGCGCCCGAAACTGCCGCTCTCCAAATGTGGTATTTGGAGATCATCCACGCGGTCATAATGCCGCCGTACGACCAGCCGGAGACGGCGATGCGCGAGTCGTCGACGATACCGCGTGCGCGCACCACGCCGATGGCCGACATGATGTCTTTACCGGGACCATCCTCCGGATCGTAGAGAATCGCGCGCTGATACTTCAGCCCCAGATTGGGGCTGCCGCGATAGTTCGGGCGCAGGACGAGCCAGCCCCGCGCCGCCATCGCCTGCGCCCAGAAGTCGAACTCCAGCATCGATGGGTCGTCGGGGCCACCGTGAATGTACACGACGAGCGGATATTTTTTCTCCGGCGAAAAGCCGGGCGGAAGGTAGAGCACTCCGTCTCCTTTGACCCCGGTCGTCGTTGGAAACGTTATGCGTTGCGCCGAAGCCCAGGCGATATCGGCCATCCCGGTGTTGAAATCGGTGATCTTCGTGACGGCGCCGCTGGGTGAGCGTTTGAAGAGCTCGAGCGGCTGCGTCGTAGATGTCGCGAGAAAGACGAGCGAGCCATCGTTGGCGAGCGCGTTGCCCAACGCGGGAGCGTTCGCCGCGCCGGTCGTCGTCGAGGGAATCCCCGGGACGAGATTGCCGACGTCGATGCGCTGCGGCGCTCCGCGAAGCGGCACACGATAGAGGGCGTTGGTGAGGCCGTCGGGTGCGGTGACGATCAGGCTTTGCGAGTCGCGCGACCAGACTGCGTCGCCGATGGGGCGATCGATCCCGGCCGAGAGCAACGTCCCGGGGCCGCCGGCCGGAGTTGTGACATACATCTGCGTCAGGTTCACTTGCGTATCGCCGCGAGCGTAACCGTACGCGATCTGTGAACCGTCCGGTGAGAAGATTGGGCCGCCTTCCCAGGCGGCACGGCCGGTTAACGGCCGCACTCGCCTGGAACTCACGTTGACAATGGCAATGCGCGAGTAGCTCTGATCGTTGGTGATCGCGTTGGGTGCGAGGGTAAAGACAATCGACTTACCGTCGGGCGACCACGACTCGTCGGAGACGCTCTGCGAGCCGAACGTCAGCTGGGTCGTCGTGCCGTCGTCGAGCGAAACGGTGAAAAGATGCGAGGGTTGCAGTGCCGCGCGCGTCGTGATCGGCTCAGTCGTGAAGATGAAACTATCGCGAAAGCGGTCGGCGCCGGTGCGCGGCGGTTCGCCGTCGGCAGCGACGAACGAGAGCGCGCGGCCATCGGGACGCCATGCGAACTCTCCAACGCCTGCCGATGCGAACGTCACCGGATGCGCCTCGCCACCCTCGGCCGGCATTACGAAGACCTGCGTATGCGGGTCCTTGCCCTCCTGTTCCCGACCGAGGAATGCGAGCTGCGTGCCGTCGGGCGAGAAGGCCGGGTCCGAAATGTTATCGAGATCGTCCACCAGCGTACGATTCGTTCCGCTTGCGATATCGACGAGAACGAGCACCCCGCTGCGCCGATCGTCGTTCCAGAGCACGCGCGACACGACGACCGCGGCGTGCGCCGCGTCCGGCGACACGGCGGGCGTTTTGAGTTCAACGAGACGCTGGTAGTCGTCTTCGCTCACGGATTGCAACGGCGTGACGCCGAGCGTCCAGGCCAAGACGAAGAGCACGGTAATCGCTCGAAACGCTGTCGACATGCGGCTACGAGTCGTGGCTGCTGCGAATCGCCTCGAGCGGAACGGCGATGATGCTGCCGGAATCGCTTCCGATGATGAGCGTCTTGCCATCGACGACCGGCGAACCGACATTAAAGGCGGTATGCATGTTCTTGTCGCCGACGACGCGGCCCGTTTTTGAATCGAGCGCCCAGAGATAGCCGCCAAAATCGCCGAAGTAGACGTTTCCGTCCACCTCCACGATTCCACCCTTCACCGCGCCCTGCGTGCGTGTCTCCCACATCAACATTCCGCTGGTCGCGTCGAGAGCGTGCATCCAGGGTGCCACCGAGCTTCCCAGATAGAGCAGCCCGCCGGCAAGCAGCGGAATCGCCGCCTCGTTTCGCCCGGGGAGGGTGCCGGCCTCAAGCGCCACATCCCAGCGAAGCGCGCCGGTTCGAAGATCGACGGCGTAGACGCGCTCGACCGCAAGATCGCCGATCACCGTCCACTGATCCGGAAGCACGGGTGAAACGTAATCGCAAAAGACGCGGACGCCGTCACTCACTTGCGGGCAATCACCGATGCCCGACGCTCCTTTGGAAAAAGGGCTGCGCCAAACGATCGCTCCGCCGTCGGCGTGCAGCCGCCACACCGCATTGGTGCCGACGCCCGCGGTGACGAAATCGCCGCCGCCGACCGGCAAGATCGCCGTCATCGACGCCATCGAGCCGATCGAATTCGCGTAACGCTTCGCTCCCGTCGCGGGATCTACGCCGTTGATCCAGCCGGCGCCGTCGTGATTCACCAGAATGCCGTCGATAATTGCCGGGGTCGGCATAGCCGATCCAGTAAGCGGCGTCTGCCAGCGAATCGCGCCGCTGAGGCGATCGAAGGCAATCAGCGCGCTCGGGCCCTGCCCTACCATCATCGGTTCCGAGGGCGATGAACTGCGGCTCGTCGGATCCCCCTCTCCGACGATCACGACGTCTCCGTAGACGAGCGGGGCGCTCATCAGGGGATTGGTCACGTGCATCTTCCAAAGCACGTGACCGCTGCTGACGTCGATGGCGTAAAGCGAGCCGTTATTATTCCCGACGTAGAGCATGCCGTCGATCACGGTTGGGCTCGCGGAAATCTGACCACCTGTCTCGATCCGCCAGGTCGCCTCGAGCGTGCCGCCGACGACCGCATTGTTCTCCGGCCCCAAGCGAAACTGCGTCCAAGCCGGAGCGACGACGGCCATCATCGCTATCGAAAGCAGCCAGCCGGCTAACATGCCCATGAGCGCTACTCTTCGACTAGAGCGTCAGTTCCATCCCGTCGTATGCAATCTCAGAGCCGGACTCGCGCACGCTTGCATACGCGTCGGAGCTGGGATCGAGCATCGGATTCGAGTTATTGACATGGGTGAAGATCACCCGGGTCCTCACGCCGCGCAGCTGCGCCAGAGTCCCGTCGGGACCCCCCACCGGCTGGTGGCCCAGCGCACGTGCGTGCTTGCGCATCAAATCCTGCGACTCAAGCTCGTCGTCGCTGTAGAAGGATCCGTCGAGAAACGCCACCTCAGCGGATGCGACCGCTTCGACGAGCATCTCGTCGAGGGCGCTGAAGACCGGCGCGAAGACCAGACTCGCCGTGCGCGATGGCTCGGAGATTTGATACGCGACGACAGCGCCCTTAACGCTACGGCGGCCGTCGAAGCCGGGCGTCGTTCCAGGAAGTGCAAAAGCGCGAACCTCCAGGCCGTCGCCGACCGGATCGTGTGCTCCGGCGTTTTCGCACCACTCGCCGAGCGGCGCCTCGAGCCAGCGATGGGGTGAGACCGCAAACGGAGCAAACGCCGGTTGCGCAAGTGCGATCGTACGAACGACCTCGCTCGACCGGACGACGAATCCTTTTGGGCCGTGTTGCCGCAGCGATGCCAAGCCGCCCAGATGATCCACATTTGCATCGGTGAAGAGCATGCCGGCAATCGGCGTGCCGCGCCGCTCTCGCGGCTGCAGCGGTAAAAACGCTTCAATTTGCGCGGCGACGTCGGGCGAGCAGTTGAGGAGCAGCCATCGCTTGCCATCGCTGCTGATCGCGACGCTCGATTGCGAGCGACTCGGTGCGCGTCCACTGCGGGCAGCCAGACAGTTCTTGCACGCGCAGTTCCATTGCGGTACGCCGCCGCCCGCCGCCGAGCCGAGAACGCGGACGATCACGCGCGGCGAGCGACCAGCTCGGTCTCTTCGGCGCCTTCCCGCAGGGAAGTAACGATGTGATGGTCGGCGCTTAACGAGCAGGCCGGATCGGTCGCCGCCGCATCGCCGGTTAGCAGAAAAGCTTGACAGCGGCAGCCGCCCCAATCGATCTCCCGCCGCTCGCAGGAGCGGCACGGTTCGGGCATCCAGTGCGTTCCGCGGTAACGTGAAAACGATTCGGAGTGGTGCCAAATTTCGCCAAGCGCGCGATCGCGCACGTTTTCAAATTTGAGATCGCGGATCGCCGCTGCCGCGGGGCAGGGCAGGACGTAGCCGTTCGGCGTGACGGTCATGAACTGCGTTCCCCAGCCGTTCATGCACGGTTTGGGAAATTCGCCGAAATAATCGGGGAGAACGTAGATAATCTCCATCGCTCCGCGCAAGCGCTCGCGGGCGGCTGCCACGACTTCTTCGCCCCGTCGAACCTGGCCCAGCGTCGGCATCAGCGCCGCGCGATTGCGGTAAGCCCAGCCGTAGAACTGCACGTTCGCAAGCTCCAGACGCGTGATCTGCAGCCCTTCGGCAAACGCAATAACCTCCTCGATGGTATCGTGGTTCAACCGGTGCAGCACGCAGTTGAGGGTCAGCGCGACCGGTCTGCGGCTCACGCGGCGCAACGCGTCGAGCTTTTTCTCGTGAACGTCGGTTCCGGCAATGCGTTCGGCGAGCTTCGCTTCGGGGGCTTGGATGCTGATCTGAACGTGATCGAGACCGTTGGCGATCAATTCGTCCAGCAGCGCATCGTCGAGAAACGTTCCTTGCGTGATGAGGTTGGTGTACAGGCCTGACCGCGACGCGGCGCCCACCAGCGCGTCGAGGTCACGCCGCAGCGTCGGCTCGCCACCCGAAAAGTGCGCCTGCACGACGCCCAACCCCGCCGCCTCTTCCAACACCGCAATCCATTGCGCGGTCGGCAGTTCGTCGCGATACGCCTGAAGTGCGAGCGGGTTATAGCAGTAGGGGCACTGCAGGTTGCAGCGATATGTGAGCTCGCAGAGCAGTGACAGCGGCCTCATGTCAAGAATCCACGCTGCGACAAACGGTCGAAGAGATCGCCGAGATCGTCCTGCGCGCACTGCGGCGCGACGTCGAATCGCTCGACGACGGCCGCGATGATCTCCTCCAGCGTGCGCCGGCCATCGATGAGTTCGAGGGCCGCGGCGGCTGGGGGGTTGAGCACGAGCGCTCCTTCCGGCACCAGCAGCATCATGCTGCCGTCGGCGTCGTGGCGTAGTTTGACGCCTTTGCCGAAGCGCGGCGTCGCCGTCAAATTCACTTGAACGCGCCCGAAGCCAAGGCGGTCGCGTCAAGGATGCCCCAAAGCACGTCGCACTTGAAACGCAAAGCTTCGACGCAGCGTTCTTGGAGTTCGGGCGTCGTTGCTTCTTCCATCACCCATGCCAGCGCGGCGTCGGCGTCACGGCGTGCCAGCGGAATCCGTCGTTCGAAATAAGCGAGTCCGGCGGGTTCGATCCAGGGGTACTTTTCGAGGATCGCGGCAATTCGGCGCGCCATCACGGGCGGTCCAAACAGCTCCGTCAAGGAAGACGCGACGGCTTCGATCCACGGCCGCGTGCGGGCAAACGTCACGTATGCATCGACGGCAAATCGCGTGCCGGGTGCGACGGCACGCTCCGAGCGTACGTCGTTTTCGTCGAGACCCACGGCGCGCGCCAGCGCGATCCACGACGTGGTCCCTCCCCGCTCGCCGCCGCCCTCTCCGTCGTGATCCACGATACGTGAGATCCAGACGCGCCGATGCGCCGCAGAAGGAAGATTGGCGAGAATCGCGGCGTCTTTGACCGGGATCTGCTTCTGGTAGTAATAGCGATTCGCGACCCACGCTTGCACTTGGGCACGATCGAGGGCGCCTCCAACTAGCCGCTGATGAAACGGATGCTTGTCGTGATAGCGCTCCTCGCCGACGGCATGCAGCCGCCCGAGGAGGCTTGCGTCGGCCGTTAGAGTTTGGGCGTACGGATAGGCGCGGTCAGGTACGCCGTTACCTCCGCGCCGAGCGGGTGCTCTTGAAAATCGGGACGTTCCCAGTGCTGCCGTGGTTCTTTCATGCGGTACTCCTTGGGCGGACGCGTGTTCCTCTAGTATACATACCAGGTCCATTAGGGCCGAGCGAACGTACGTTTGCATAGGCCAACCGCTGCCGCATCAAGGCTGTCGGGAGCCGGACCCGGTCGGCTAGCCGCAGAAACTTGAGCGCCTTAACGTGCCACCAGGTCATGTCGATCTCGAACCACCGCAAGCCGTGGCGCGCCGAGAACGGAAATGCATGGTGGTTGTTGTGCCATCCCTCGCCGAACGAGAGGGCTGCAACCCACCAGCAATTCGTCGATCGATCCGTCGTCCGGTAGCTGCGATAGCCCAGCATGTGTGCGGCGCTGTTGACCAACCAGGTCGAGTGGTAGCAGAAGACCAGACGAACGAAAACGCCCCACACGACCCACGACCAGCCGCCGAGGAAGAAGAGCGCGACGGCGAGCGCGATTTGAAGCGGAGCACCCAGGTGTTGCAATGCACGATAGAAGGGGTCGGCATAAAGGTCGGGCGCGTAACGCGCAATCTCGTCGTCCGAGGGCAGCGCCAAGTTCTGCCGGTAGAGCCAATCGACGTGAGCCCATCGAAAGCCAAGGTGAATGTTGTGCGGATCGTCGTCTTGATCGGCGTGCGCGTGGTGCTTTCGATGAATGGCGACCCAGCGAATCGGATCGCCTTGCAGCGCAAGCGTCCCAAAGACCGCGAAGAGATATTCGAGCGGTTTGCGCAAGCGAAGGCTTCGGTGCGTTAGCACTCGATGGTAGCAGAGTGTGATGCCCAGCGCACCGGTCAGATACGCGATGATCGCAGCAACGGCGAGATCGGAGAGGCGAAAGAGGGCAGGCACAAACGCCGCCAAAGCGCCGATATGGATCAGCGCAAGCCCCGCGCCCGTGCCGTACCTCGCCAGTGGATTCATTAGCGTTTCAGTCTCTCCGAGAACGTTAGTGCGACCGGTGCCGAGTTTTCTTTGCCGATGAAAAGAGCCTGCAGGACGCAGGCTCTTGATGAGGTTAGGTTGCCGAGCAACCGAAGTTGCTAGTAGGCTCGGCGAGTAGCGAAGCAGTCCCGGCAGTAGACCGGCTTATCCCCGCGGGGCTGGAAGGGTACCTCCGCCACGCCTCCGCACTGGCTGCAAGTTGCCTTGAACATCTCGCGAGGACCACCGCCGCGTCCGCCGCCGCCATTGGGCGAACGTCCGGCCTTGCGCGCTGCGCGGCATTCCGTGCAGCGGCTCGGCTTGTTGGTAAAGCCTTTCATCGCGAAAAACTCTTGTTCACCCGAGGTGAAAGGGAACGGCTGTCCGCAGTCGACGCAGGTAAGCGTTTCGTCTGTGTACATTAGATGAGCGAATCTCCAATTTAGTGAGTGGGCTTGTACTCGGGATCCGATTCGCTCAGTACCTTGGAACCGCGCGGGGGTCGAAACCTGGGTAACCTGACCACTATACACCATTGAAAGCCGTGCGTCACGGGCGCCGCGGCGAAGGAGTCGCCGCCCCTCCAACCGAACATACGTTCCGAAAACCCGCCTTCCGGCCAGACGCTGTGTCGAAGGGCGGTGGTGGCGCGAAACTCTCGCTCCACCTGGCTAGGGTTTCACCGCTCAAGCGGATTGAAACCGGCATCCACCTAGTCGAGAGGATTACTAATGCCAACAAAGATCAAGCGCGCCGTCAAAGAGCGGCGCACGAAGCGTAAGCCGTGCAATTTTTGCACGGACCGCGCCATCGCGGTCAGTTACCGCGACGTTAGCCGGCTCAAGAAGTACGTCTCCGAACGCGGAAAGATCGTCCCGCGCCGTATTTCGGGCAACTGTGCCAAGCATCAGCGAATGTTGACCGTGGCCGTCAAGCGAGCCCGGCTAATCGCGTTTCTCCCGTTCGGTTCGGAGTAGCTTCGTCGTGCGGCTGATTCTATTCACCGACGTCGAGGCGCTCGGTAAGCGCGGCGACATCGTCGAGGTCGCGGACGGGTACGCCCGTAACTTCCTGCTGCCGCGCAAGCTCGCGGGTGAGGCCGACAAAGGCGCGCTTGCGCAGCTCGACGCGCAGCATCGGGCGGCCAAGCGCCGTGAGTCCCAGGAGCTGGAGGATGCGCGAGCTTTGGCGGCGCGGATCGAGTCGGCGAAGATCGCCATTCCTGCCAAGGCCGGGGGGAACGGGAAGCTCTTTGGCGCCGTCACGAACGCCGACGTTGCCGCCGCGATCGCCGCCGCGCTCTCAGTGGCAATCGACAAGCATAAGATTGGAGTGAGCGGCGGCCAAATCAAAGCCGTCGGCACCTACCCCGTTGAGATCAAGCTGCACAAAAGCGTCGTCGCGAAGACAACCGTGGACGTCGTGCCCCTCTAGCGACGGACGCTAGGAGCTAGGCGTGCAGCAAGTTTCAACGCGATTTCGCCGCAAATTCGGCGTCGAGGACGAGTTAAGCCGATATGTTACCGCGCTCTATGAGATGCTCGGTTCCGTCCTCGGGCAGGATAAGCTCATCCTTCGTGCGGGGAAAGTGAACGCGCTCAAAATGATGCGGTCGCAGAATCTGCCCGACCGTCTCTGCGGCTTACAGCGTCTCGTCCTAGAAGACCCGACGCTCGAGCGCGCGACGACGCGCGCGCAGCAGCGAAAGATGCTATCGGAGGTCGAAGAGGCGCTGGCCGACGTCATCGCCCAGCGTCACGCCGAAGATGCGATCGAGCGACGTGTTAGCGAGAAGATGACGGAGCGTCATCAAGAGTACGTCAAGGACCTCAAGCTCGAAGCGCTCCGCGAGACCGGCGGTCCGGAAACGCCCGCCTCGCAGGCGAAGCTCGAAGAGCTGCAAGTGCTCTCGCAGCGCAGCCTTGCGGCGTCGGCGCTGCAGCAGCTTCGTCCGCAGACGCTGCGCGAGGTCGTGGGTCAGGAACCGGCAATTCGGGCGCTGCTTGCAAAGATCAGTTCGCCCTATCCGCAGCACGCAATACTCTATGGTCCGCCGGGCGTCGGGAAAACGACCGTCGCACGCCTCGTCTTGGATGTCGCGAAAACCCGCCCGTACACGCCCTTTGCCAAAGACGCCACGTTCGTCGAGGCGAGCGGACCGACGCTGCGATGGGATCCGCGCGAAACCGTCAACCCGCTGCTCGGAAGCGTCCACGATCCGATCTATCAGGGGAGCCGTCGCGAGTTCGCCGACACCGGGGTCCCCGAGCCGAAGCTTGGCTTGGTGACGCGAGCGCACGGCGGCGTGCTTTTCATCGACGAGCTCGGCGAAATGGACGCATCGCTTCAAATGCGATTGCTCAAAGTGCTCGAGGATAAGCGGGTGACTTTCGAATCGTCCTATTTCGACGAGACCGCGCCGAACGTTCCCGAATACGTCAAGCGACTCTTTCGCGAAGGCGCGCCGGCCGATTTCATCTTGATCGGTGCGACGACGCGCGAACCCGAAGACATCGATCCGGCGATTCGCTCGCGCTGCGCGGAGATTTTCTTTGCGCCGCTGACGCAGCACCAGATCGTCGCGATCGTCGACGCCGCGGCGAACCGGCTTGGCGCGAAGATGGCGCGCCGAGTGCCTGAACTCATCGCATCATACACGATCGAGGGGCGAAAAGCGGTGCAGATTCTCGCCGACGCTTACGGACAAGCGCTCTTTCGGCTCTATCCCAGCCGCCGCTCCGAGAAGGCCAAGAGTCCCCGCATCGTCGAGGACGATGTGCGCGCCGTCGTTCGAGCCGGGCGTTTGGTGCAGCATACGCTGGTAAAAGGACGCGCGACGCGCGAGATCGGCAAGAGCTTTGGCTTAGGCGTTTTGCACCACTTGGGCAGCATCATCGAAATCGAAGCCGTCGCCTTTCCGGCGGCCCAGCCCGGTAAAGGCACGATCCGCTTCAACGAGACGGCCGGCACGATGGCAAAGGATTCCGTTTTCAACGCAACGAGCGTGCTGCGCGCCGTGACCGGCATCGATATCGCCGATTTCGATCTGCACATCAACGTCGTCGGCGGCGGAAACATCGACGGACCATCGGCGGGGCTGGCGATTTTCCTCGCGCTCTACTCCGCCGTTACGAAAACCCCGCTTCCACAAGATCTGGCGATGACCGGCGAGCTTTCAATTCAGGGTAAAGTCCGGGGCGTCGGCAGTATCATCGAGAAGCTCTACGCCGCGCGTCAGGCGGGCATGCAGCGCGTTTTCGTTCCAAAGGAGAATGCGCGCGAAGTCGAGGCGGCGCTCTCGGGGCTCGAAGTCGTGCCGGTCACCAACGTCGCCCAGGTGTTGCGCGAACTGCCGCAAGCTCGAAGAAGAACGCGCTAGGTCTTGCTACTGTGCCACCACGTCTGGCATAGTGATGCGCATAATTTTACAGATATGCACAAGCGACCCACAAGGCGTTCACCGCCGCCGCGACGCACAGCGCCCGGACATCCATGAGCGTACAACCGATTCCGACCAAGATCGATCGCATTCCGCCGAACAATCTCGAGGCGGAGATGGCGGTCATCGGATCGGTTCTCGTCGATCGCGAGATGTTCGCCGCAGTCGGCGAGATCATCCGCCCGAGCGATTTTTACGCGCACGTTCACGAAGCGATCTTCACGGTGCTGCTCGATCTTTACGACCGCGGCGAACCGCTCGATAAGATCTCGGTATCCGAGGAGCTGCGGCAGCGCGGCATGCTCGAACGCGTCGGCGGCCTTCCTTACATCAGTTCGCTGATGGACACCGTGCAAACCGCGGCATCGGCGCGTTACTACGCAACGATCGTGCGGGAGAAGTCGGTCTTACGCTCACTCATTCACGCGGGCACTGAGATTGCGCACCTCGGCTATGAAGGCGAGGAAGACGTTCCGGCCGCGCTCGATCGCTCCGAGCAACTCGTCTACACGATCGGCGAGCGTCGCGGCGTCACGGAGTTTATGCCCGTCAGCCGTTTGATGAAAGACGCCTTCGACCATATCGACCGGCTCTTCCACATGCGGGGCGACCGGACGGGGTTAACGGCCGGCTTCCGCGACGTCGACGCGATGACGACCGGCTTCCAGCCCGGCAACTTCGTCATCATCGCAGGTCGACCGGGCATGGGGAAAAGTTCGTTCGCCCTGAACATGGCGGTTGCCGGGGCTCGGGAAGAGGGCGGACCGATCGTTTTCTTCTCGCTCGAGATGTCGAATAGCGAGCTGATTCAACGGTTGATCTGCTCGGAAGCGCGCATCTCAATGAACGACATGCGGCGCGGCAACATCAAGCCCCATCAGTGGGAAGAGATCTCCAGGGCGATGGGGACGCTCAACGATCTGCCGATCTACTTAGACGACCTCGGCGCGCTGACCGTGAGCGACGTGCGCAGCCGTTGCCGCCGGCTAAAATCGACCGTTGGCCTCGCCGCGATCTTCATCGACTATCTGCAACTCCTTCGGCCCGCCGCGTTAGCGCGAAACGCCAATCGTAATGAAGAGCTTTCGGAGATCTGCCGTTCGCTGAAGGCGACCGCGAAGGATCTTAGCGTGCCGATCATCGCGCTCGCGCAGCTCAACCGCGGCGTCGAAATTCGCAGCGAAAAACGCCCGATGCTCGCAGATTTGCGCGACAGCGGCTCCCTCGAACAAGAAGCCGATGTTGTAGCATTTCTCTACCGCGACGGCTACTACAATTCGGAAACGCCCGAGCCGGATCTCACCGAGTTCATCATCGCTAAACATCGTAATGGACCGACCGGCACCGTGAAGCTGCGCTTCCAGCGCGAGTACACGCTTTTTCTACCTTACGGCGACGAATCACACTTCCCACCCGCCTAGGAGCTGATTGAGCCCAGCTCTTCGTCGCCTCGGGGCTCATTTACCTTAGTAAACTTCGCCCCTCGGCTTCTCGATCTGGACTAAATCAGCTCCTAGGCGCTCTTGCCGATTTAGCCCAGCTCTTTGTCGCCTCGGGGCTCGTTTACCGTAGTAAACTTCGCCCCTCGGCTTCTCGATCTGGACTAAATCAGCTCCTAGGCGCTCTTGCCGATTGAGCCCAGCTCTTCGTCGCCTCGGGGCTCGTTTACCTTAGTAAACTTCGCCCCTCGGCTTCTCGATCTGGACTAAATCAGCTCCTAGGCGCTCTTGCCGATTGAGCCCAGCTCTTCGTCGCCTCGG
>Ga0070765_100000681_pt1 | contig 20273 bp, 15 predicted proteins | sample HubBroMetageWFT5_FD_71516 | JGI IMG/M metagenome (GOLD analysis project Ga0070765, IMG submission 71516) | Warmed and freeze-thawed soil microbial communities from the Hubbard Brook experimental Forest, New Hampshire - Hubbard Brook CCASE Soil... | ecosystem: Environmental > Terrestrial > Soil... | reverse complement strand
CGCCAGATTTATGAGGAAGCCGAGCGCGCCAGTACTATCCTGCGCCAGCTCCTGCTGAGCGCCAGAGAGGCGCGGCCCGAGCGTAAGCGCGTGGCCCTCAATCAAGTGGTGCAGCGCGCCATGGATCTGCAACGCTTCGGATCGGCCTCGGAAAAAATTCACATCGAGCTGGACCTCGATCCCACTCTTCCTTTCATCACCGGCGACTCGGGCCAGTTGCAGCAAGTGCTGATGAATTTGATCGGAAATGCCCGCCAGGCCATCGTGCTGGAAGGAAGAGCAGGAACCATCCGGCTGCGCACGGCGCGGAGCGGCGACGGCCGGATCATCCTGCAGGTCATCGACAATGGTCCGGGCATTCCCCAAACGATTCTCGCGCGTATCTTCGATCCCTTCTTTACCACCAAGCCGGCCGGTGTAGGCACGGGTCTTGGACTTGCCATCGTGCTTAGTGTGGTGCGTGAACACGGCGGCCAGGTGAGCGTATCGAGTCCGCCGGGGGGCGGCACCACGTTCACTGTCGAACTTCCGGCCGCTGCCGAGTCCTCCATCGAACCGGCTCGCAGCGCCCCCGATTCGGACGAGCAGCTTCTGCCGGCCTCCGGTGCGTCTGGAGTTCAGAGTCATCGTCCGCATGTTCTGCCGCAGCGGGCGTTGCGCTCCAACCATCGCGGAACCCGCGTGCTGGTCGTCGAAGACGAGCCCACCGTGGCCCGGTTGATTGCCGATGTGCTCGAAGATGAAGGACTGCACGTCGATGTGCTTTTAGACGGACGCGAAGCACTCGATCGCGCGGCGCGCGAGCCCTTCGACCTGGTGATCTGCGACATGAAAATGCCCGGACTGGACGGCCAGCATTTCTACCAGTCGCTGGCGCGCGCGCGGAATCCCCTTCAGGAAAGGTTCTTGTTTGTGACCGGAGACGTAATCGCCCAGCAAACCCACGATTTCCTCGCGCAAAACCGTCTCCCCCATGTTGCGAAACCTTTCCGCGTCGAGGAGCTGACCGAGAAAGTCTTTAGCCTTTTGGACAACCAGCTTGCGCGCGGCGGACGCGCTGCGGCCGCCAAGAAAGCCCATTGAGCCCACTAAGGAAGAACGGTGAGAAATGGATGACGACATGACCCCTCGGGAATACACCATTCTCCTGGTAAGCGATGACGCAGCGCTGCGCGCTACGGCGCGCCGCGAACTTGAAACCATCGATGAGCGCCGTCATGTTTCTTCGGTGAGCACCTTGGACGCCGCGCGCCGCATCGTCGAGGATGCGGCCCCCGCCGTGATTTTGCTCACGGAAGCAGCGGTGACGCTGGAAGCTGGCGAACTGCACGAACGCGCGGAGCGCCTGGATGCCGCCGTTTCCTCACTGGCCACGTATGCTCCGGTCGTGGTGATCGGAGACGCGCAACATCAGACGGAACTCTCCGGCCTGGTGGCCGCCGGCAGCGCGGATTACGTAGTACGCACGGGAGGATGCCTGACGGTCGCGCTCGGTCTCGTCGAACGGCGGCTGCGCAAAGCCCAGGGCGACGCCCAGGCATTGCCTACCCACCAAGAATCGCTTGAGAGGCCGCGCAAGGATGCATCCCTGGAACTGGACCGCGCAGATTTCGGCGAGGTGCTGCGGCACGAATTGAACAACCCGCTTACCGGCATTCTCGGGAACGCCGAGCTGCTGCTCTCCGAAATACAGCGGAAAAGCGACGGCCGCTTGCCACAGGGCGCTCCTCAGCGCCTGGAAACCATTGCCGCGCTCGCCGTTCGCTTGCGCGAATCCGTGCGCCGCCTGAGCACGGAATGGGAATCGGAGCATACCGTCCACACCTCTTAGCCCGCGCCGAGAAAAAGCAGTCGTAACTCTCGTTGATTTTGTCCTCGCGCCGTTAACAGTCCTGCCCGTCGGAACGTCTTGTCCATCGCAAGGAATCATTCTCGTGTTGGGGCGCGAGCGCGGCAAAAAGTGGAGGTGCACATGAGGGCCGTTTGGAGCGATATCCGCTACGGAGTGCGGATGTTGGCGCGGAATCCTGGGAGCACGGTGGCCGCGGTTGTGACGCTGGCCCTGGGCATAGGCGCGAATACGGCTATCTTTAGCATCGTGGACGCCGTTTTGCTTCGTCCGCTGCCATTCAAAGATCCCGCACGGCTCGTTCTCCTGACCGAGTCCATTCCCGGCAAATTGGACAAGACTGGCGTTTCTTATCCCAACTACGTGGAATGGCAAAGGCAGAATACGGTATTCGAGGAAACCGCCGCCTACGTGGGCAGTGGAGCAACGGATGACCTGGTTCTCGGCCTTCCAGACTCGGCGGAACGAGTCCAGTACTCTGCCGCGACCACGAGTTTCTTCTCGATTCTGGCGGTGCAGCCCACGCTGGGCCGCGCATTCGTCGCCGCGGAAGAACAGCCGGACAGTGCCAAGGTATTTATCGCCAGCGATGCGCTGTGGCGCCGCAGTTTTGGAGCCGACCCGCACGCCGTCGGAAAGAATGTTCTGCTCGATGGCGAGAATTACACGCTGATCGGCGTGATGCCGTCCTGGTTTCAGTTTCCGGCAGGTTGTGACGTTTGGCTGCCTTTCGGTGCGCTGGGCGGCGGGCTACAAGACCGGATCTCGCATCCTCTTCGAGTGTTGGGCAGATTGCGGCCCGGTGTAAATATTCAGAAAGCATCCGCAGAGATGGACGGAATCCAGCAGCAGATTGGGAAGGCGTACCCGGCAACAGATGCCCAATGGCGAGTGCGTGCCACGCCGCTGCTCGAAGAGTTTGCCGGCAACGCGCGCGCCTCTTTGTTGGTCTTGTTGGGTGCAGTGGGATTCATTCTATTGATTGCGTGCGCGAATGTCGGCAATCTCCTGCTGGCGCATGCCGCTTCGCGGGAGCGGGAGTTCGCCATTCGCGCGGCGCTGGGAGCTGATGCCAGGCGTTTGCTGCGCCAGGCGCTTACAGAGAGCCTGCTCCTGGTCTCGTTCAGTGGAAGCTTGGCGCTGTTGCTGGCCAAAGCCGCGCTGCCGGTGGCCATAGCCTTGAGCGCCGGCAGAATCCAACGGATCGAGCAACTTTCGCTGGATGGGCGAGTACTCGCATTTGCCGCGATCCTCGCGCTTGCCACCGCAGTTCTGGTCAGCCTGGCGCCCGTTGTTCACATCGGTGGAGTGGATATTCAGGAATCGCTGCGCGAGGGGCAGCGAGGCGCAACCCGAGGCCCTCGCAGTCAGCGCGTGCGCAATGCGTTGGTCGTTTCGGAAGTGGCCTTGACGCTGCTGCTACTTTGCGGCGCGGCTTTAATGCTCAGGAGTTTTCTCGATCTGAACAAAGTGCCTCCTGGTTTCCGTCCCGAACACCTCTTGACCATGAAGATTGCCTTGCCGAGCGCGCAATATACCAGCGCCGGGCAGACCTCTGTTCTTTTGGACGAAGTGCTGGAACGTCTCCAAGCACTGCCGGGTGTGGAATCGGCCGCGGCAACTACGACGCTTCCGTTGAACGGCGAATGGAACTGGGGCAGCTTTAACATCGCCGGGCAGCCGGCTTTGGGCCGGGAAAATGCTCTGTTTGCGGAGTGGCGTGGCATCAGCGCCGGTTATTTTCGGACTATGGGCGTTCCAATGCTTCGTGGCCGGCAATTCAAAAATGCCGGCGCGCAGGAAAACTCGCAGGTGGCGATTATCAATGAAGCCATGGCTCGGCGGTTCTGGCCCGGAAAGGATCCCATCGGACAGCACCTTTTGACTTTCGATCGGCCGCCGAAAGCCCGGGAAATCATCGGCATCGTGGGAGACATAAAGAGCTTTGGTCTCGATGCGGAAAGCAGATCGGAATATTACACGCCGTATTCCGCTTTTTGGTACATGAACCTGGTGCTGCGGTCCAAGCAAGATCCGACCGTGTTAGCGCCGGCCGTGGGGAGGGAGATAGCCGCGGTCGATCGAAGCGTCGCTGTTTATCACGTTGCGACCATGGACCAGTTACTCGCTCGATCCGTGGCTCCGCAGCGGCTCAATCTGTTTTTGCTCGTCGCTTTTGCCCTGCTGGCGCTGGCACTCGCCGTCGTCGGCATTTACAGCGTGTTGGCGTTCGGGGTCAGCCGGAGACTGCAGGAGATCGGCGTTCGGATGGCGCTTGGCGCTCAGCCTGGGGAAATTCTGAGACTGATCGTCGGACAAGGAATGAAAATTGTCTCGTTAGGCTTGGTTCTCGGCGCGGCTGCGTCGTTCGTGTTGACGCGCCTGATGACCGGCCTGCTCTATAAAGTAAGCCCGACGGATCCGTTCACGTTTGGCGCCACAGCGATTTTGCTGGCGCTTGTGGCGCTGGCGGCGTGTTACTTTCCCGCGCGGCAAGCCATGCGCGTCGAGCCGGTAACGGCGCTGCGTCAGGAATAAGGGAATCGTTATCCCGACGCATGGCTCGCTTCGCGGGAACCGGAACAACCTGCTCTTTTCAACCTACTGCACTCCTGCTAGGCTTACGTCCAAAGCGGCGGCCGTTTTCCGCCTTGCACGCTATGAGCGAATCTCCGGCTCGTCAAAGAGTGAACGAACTTTTCCCTGAACTGCTCGATGGGCTGCGTCTGCTTGAGGGCCGATTTCCTGCGAATGAAATTGCCGCGCGAGTGGTGCGCGCGGCGATGGGCCAGCCCGGTGTTGTGGGCGCGAGGCTTTGGCGCGCTGACCGCGGCGAAGCGGAAGTTTGGGCGGAAGCGGGAACCCTGCCCGCGTCGACCCCCGCGGGAATAAAGCCGGTATTGCCAAGCGACAGCAGCAAAGACCCCACGATTTGGGCCGGCGCGCTGGGAAGCGACGACTTCCGCGTGCGCGTTCTGGAGGTGCGCGGCGCGGGGCCACTCGAGGACCGCGTCCGCAGCCAGATGGATTTACTCGCGCGCTTTTCCGCCGTGGTGCTGGCGCTGGCGGAACGCCGCGGGGCGATGAAAGAGCTTTCCAGCATTATCGAAGCCACGAAGAAACTTAACTCCACGCTCGATCTCGGGGAACTGATCCACATTATTCTGCAGATTGGCACACGGCAGACGGGAGCGGAGCGCGGAACCGTTTTCCTTGTCGATCGCGAGCGCAACGAAATCTGGTCGCTTGTCGGCTTGGGGCTGGAGCAACAAGTGATCCGTCTGCCCGCGGACCGCGGGATCGCCGGCTGGGTGGCGCGCGAGGGCTCCGCAGTGCGGCTGGAAAATGCTTACCAGGATCCGCGCTTCGAGCCGGATATCGATCGCAAGCTGGGATTCAAGACGCTGCAGTTGCTCTGCTTGCCCATTCGGAATGAAGCGGGGGACATCATCGGTGTATTGCAATTGCTGAACAAGGCGGAAGGATTCACGGACGAGGACGAAGCTTTTCTGGATGCGCTTTCGGCGCACGTCGCGCTGGCGCTGGAAAAAGCGCAGCTGCACCGCGAACGCGTCGAAAAAGAAAAAATGGAGCGCGACCTGGCGCTAGCGAGAGAGATTCAAGCAGGATTTTTGCCGGATGCGCCGCCCGCGTTTCCGGGAATCGAAATTGCCGTGTCGCACCGCGCTTCGCAGATGGTCGGCGGCGACTACTACGATTTTCTTTCAGTGGAGGTGGAGGGAGGAGAGGCGCTGCTGCTCGTGGTGGCGGACGTCGAGGGGAAGGGCGCGGCGTCGGCGTTGGTGATGGCCAACGTGCAAGCGACTCTGCATGCGCTTGCGGATCACGTCGAGCCGCTGGAAAAATTGCCGGCTACCATCAACCACAAACTTTTGATGGGGGCTCGCGCTTCCATGGCGCTGGGGCGCGCCACAAAATACTTGAGCATGTTCCTCGCGGTGGTGGAAAGCGGCGGGCGGAACTTCCGTTATGTGAACGCGGGGCACGTGCCGCCGGCGGTGATCCGCGCGGATGGACGCGTCGAGTGGCTCGACGTTGGGGGAATGATTGTTGGGCTCTTGCCGGACGTGCAGTTTGAGTGCGGGACGGTGGCGCTCGGTGAGGGAGATCTCCTGGTGGCTTGTACGGACGGAATTACCGAAGCTATGGATTCCGCCGGGACAGAATTTAGCCGTCAGCGTCTCGCGGAACTTGTAACAGGGCTGCGCCACCGCACTCCCGACGAGATCATGCGCGGTGTGCTTGCCGAAGTGGAGACGCACTCGCGCGGCGGCGTCTATGAAGACGACCGCATCTTCATGGTGATGAAGGCCTGCTGAACGTCTATTTTCCTTCTCTTCTCTGTGTCCTCTGCGCACTCCGTGCTCTCTGCGTAATTTTTTTTCTCTTCCTTCCCCTATGATCCGGTGGACGAATAGCGGCGCAGGCCGATGCGCCACGACGTGACGGCCAGCGCGAACGTGGCTGCCGCGACTAGAGGAATCAGAGGAGCGTAGATGCGAAATTCGGGACGGCCGAGAAGCCGCGACGCGGGATAAAACGTGGCGAAGCCGAACGGAATGATCCAGCTCAGAAGAAATTGGATGTAGCTGGAGTAGATGGAGAGCGGATAACGGCCGAAGGCCAGAAGATTCCAGAAGGGTGGATGGATGCCGATGCGGTCCTCGAACCAGAAAGAAAATGTGGAGAGAAAGAGGAACACGGAGAGATAGATGATGCCGCCGCAGAGTGCGAAGACGGTAAGGAGAAGAATGTCGAGCGCGTGCCAAGGATATTGCAGGCGGCGGGAAGCCCAGACGATCACAACAAGGCCGACCACGACTTCTTGCAAGGACTCGATGCGGAACGCATCGAAGACGACCTGGAACAGGGAGGAGAGTGGACGGAGAAGGACGCGGTCGAATTTTCCTTCCATGATGTAGGTGGCGCCGAATTCGTAGAGGTTGAGCGAGAAAACATTGAAGAGTCCGAAAGGGATGAGCGAGAACCCGTAAAGGAAAACGACTTCTTCCATGCGCCAGTTGGACAAAGTGGGAACGCGCTTGAATAAAACGAAGACAAATCCGAGCGAGAAAATCGTGGCGGCCATGGAAGTGGCCGCGGAGATGAAAAAGTCGCCGCGATAGCTGACGCGAACTTTCGCATACTGCGCGAAGTAAGAACCGAGCAGGGCCACGTGCCGTTTGAAATTGATGAGAGCTTCGCGCATTTAGCCGCCGTGGATGGTGATTTTGCGGGTGGCGCGAATCCACCACAGATGTCCTAGTAGTAGGAGCGCGGCAACCCAGAAATACTCGATGGAGAGGAGGCGAAGCGTTTCGGCGAGAGAGAGGCGGCCAAGATAAATTTGCAGAGGGGTGTAGGCAATGTGCTCGAACGGCAGCCACGAAGAAAGGATTTGGAGCGGGCGCGGGAAAAAGTTCAGCGGGATGAGCAGGCCGCTGAGCAACTCGATGAGCCAGAACTTCGCGCGAATCAGAGCGAGGATGGACGTGAGCGGAATCGCGCAAGTGCCGATGATGAAATTGAGCGCGCCCATGATGAAAAAGCTGCCGATGGCGGCGACGAGGAATAGCGCGAAGTTCAGTTTCGAGGCTGGCGGCAGAACCGGAAACAATAGAGTGACAATAATGGCCGTTGGCGCTGTGAGAAGAATGAGGCGGAACGCGGATTCTCCCATGGCGCGCGCCAGCCACATCCATTGCACGGAGACGGGCTTGATGAAATCCATCGCGATTTTTCCGTCGATGACTTCGTAGGCCATCTCCTGGTCAATCGTATTCCAGTAGAAGGAGCGGAGAATCCAGCCGACGCTGACGTAGGTGAGAATTTGCGGCAGCGAAAAACCCGCGATGGAGCCGGTGGCGTTGGCGAAGACCGCGCGCCAAATGAAAAAATAGACGGTGACGTTGATGAGATACGTGATGATCCCCGTGTAGTAGCGCAAGCGGAACGCGAGAATGTTGACGAAGCCGATGCGGATGAATTCGGCATAAACCTTCAGGCCTGCGAGGGGCGAGGGCTTGCGAACGGGAAGTGGAAATATTTGCGTGGCGGCCATATTGATTCTGCTTGCCTGCGTTTTTACCGGTGGACCGGAGCAGTGTCTTTTTCTACTGGCTGACAGGAACTCATCTCGGCTTCGCCGGAATAGATGCGTTTGATGATTTCTTCAATGGGTTCGTCTTCGATGACGAAGTCTCGGACGTCGACGGCGGCAAGAATCTGGCGGATCAAGTCGCTGGAAGAAACGCGGGAGCGGTCGAAACGCAAGCGGCAGGTCATTTCATCGAGGCGCTCGAGATGCAGTGTAGAGGCGCCGCTGGTGCCATTGGGCGCGAGCGCGGGGAGATTTTGCTCGAAGGCGGCCAGGCGGGCGCTTTGATCGCCATCGCGCAGAATGAATTTAATTTGTTTGGTGCGGAGGAACTGTTCTTTGAGGCGCGCGAGCGGGCCGTCGTAGAGGACGGTGCCGCGGTCGATGATCATGATGCGGCGGCAGAGTTCTTCGATGTCGTCGAGATCGTGGGTGGTGAGAAGGACCGTGGTTTTATAGCGCTGGTTGATGGCGCGCAGGAATTGGCGGATGTGATCCTTGGCGACAACGTCTAGGCCAATGGTGGGCTCGTCGAGAAAAAGGATTGGTGGATTGTGGAGAAGCGCGGCGGCGAGGTCGCAGCGCATGCGCTGGCCGAGAGAAAGTTTACGAACCGGAACGTCGAGCAGTTCGGTGAGGCCGAGGACTTGGTTGAAGAGTTCCATGCGCTCGTCGTAGTCGCGCTGCGAGACGTCGTAGATGCGGCGGAGAAGCTTGAAGGATTCGACAGCGGCGATGTCCCACCACAATTGCGTGCGCTGGCCGAAGACTACGCCGATGGTTTTTACGTAGGCGGCGCGCTGCCGCCAGGGGACGAATCCGTTTGAGGAAATTTCGCCCGACGTGGGCACCAGGATGCCGGTAAGCATTTTGATGGTGGTGGATTTGCCGGCGCCGTTGGGGCCGATGTAGCCGACCATTTCGCCGCGGCCGATTTCAAAATTTATGTTTTCGACGGCTTTGACGGTTTGGTATTCGCGATGAAAAAGATTCTGCAAGCCACCGAGGATACCTTCGCGCCTTTTGAAACTGCGGTAGTGCTTGGAGAGGGCGTGAACCGAGATTAGGGAAGCGTCCGGCATGAATCGACAATTTTAGCACGCGGGAGAGAAAAGACCGGCGCTGCACCTTTTTGTTGCGAGTGATTCCGTTTAGCTGCTTAGTCTCGTTGTTTAGCTTCTGTTTCAATAATGATTCAAAAAGAGACAGGCACGAATGCCTGTCCCACATTGCTGACATTGCAAAAAGCGCACAGGCAAGAGTGCCTGTGCTACCGAGTTATTGGACGGGCTTGGACTGGGCAACGTTAGCGTAGAAATCGAGGACGCGGCGCTGGAATTCGGCGGGCTGGAAGCCGAGAGCGGCGGTGTGGAATGCGCCGGGGACTTCCCAGAGTTGTTTTGGGCCGCGGACGGCTGCGTAGATGCGTTCGGTGTGGCGGCAGGGGAGGGCTTCGTCTTTTTCGTCGCAGATGAGGAGCACGGGGAAGGTGCGTGCGGCGACGGCTTTTTCGGGAGAAACTTCGGCCACGGGAAGGCCGGTTAGTTTTTCGCCGCGATAGAGAAGCATCCAGCTGAAAGGCGCGAAGAGCGTTTTGCCGAGCATGGGAGAACGGCGTAAACCGGCGTAATCGTAGGAGGCTTCTCGCAAGTTGGCGAAAGCCGATTCGGCGACTACGCCTTCGATGCGAGGATCGGCAGCGGCGGATTGCAGCGCGATGCCTGCGCCCATGGATTCGCCGAGAGCGAAAATATGCGGAGTTGGAGGCGCCGGCGGATGTGGATATCTCACGGGGAAGTTCCCCATAGACGCGGGTGGTCCGTGGCCCTGCTCCACTTGAAGATCGGTTCTTACTCGACGCTCCTGGGCGAGCAGAGCTTCGATGACGGACTTGGTGTCGTTGCGTTCAAGCCAGCCGTAGGTGGCGATTTGGCCTTCGCTGGCGCCGTGGGCGCGGGCGTCCATCATGACCACGTTGTAACCGGCGCGGAGGAGGAATTCGGATTGGCCGATCACGCCGATGCGGTTGTCGGCGACGCCGTGGAAGAGGAGGACCCAGTTGCCGTTGGGATGATCGGTGCGAACAATCCAGCCATGGAGCAGGATGCCATCTGGTGCGCGGACGTTGAAGTCTTCGCGGTGGCCGCCGGAATGGGCGAAGGAGGCGTCGGCCTCACGGACCAAATCGGGGGTGAGGTCGCGGCGGATGGGATGAAGGAAGCCGGGTGCGACTAGCCAGCCAGCGATTCCGGCGAGGAGAGGGGGCAAGAGGAGAAGGATCAGTAGAATACGGATGAGGCGGCGGCGTAGGGTCATGGAAATGGGCTTAGTTAATATACGGGAAAACGGGAGGTGAGGTTCGGCTACCGTCGAGCACCGTGTCTTGGTCGCTATGCGTGTGGGGATCCTACCCCCCTCCCCGTTTTTCGTAACTGCAGATTCTAAAAGACTTAGGTTTTCTGTAAGTTTATTAGAATCAATACTTACGGGGAGCTTTCGTAAGTGTTGATTCTAAATGATTTGTAGGTAAACATAATTGCTGGCCGGAACAGGTGAGACGGTTACGGCTAAGATGCGGCCAGCAAACAAAAACGGCAGCCGACGGCTGCCGTTCTCGAGAATTTTCCCTAGCTTTAAGAGTACCGCATTTCTAGAATTGGTGCAAGAGACAAATTGGCCTGTATGAGGCTGTCTCGTATTGCGGGCCGACGAGACAACTTAGGTTATTTGCTAGAAAGGGCGAATTGGTTGCCGTCGGGGTCTTTGAAGACGCTGGAGGTGCCCCAGGATTCGGTTTTGGGTTCGCTGGTGAATTGGACGCCTTTGGATTTGAGGATTTTGGCAGTGGCGAAAACGTCCTCGCACCAGAAGGCCATGGACTGAAATTGGCCGATGCGGTTTTCGTGGCCGTCGGGTGTGAAGAGGGCCAGGCCGCTCTCCGCGCCGGGGATGAGTAGTTCGATCCAGCGCTGTTTTTCGCTGAAGGGTTGGTCGGTGACGACTTTGAAGCCGAGCGCTTCGGTGAAGAACTTTAGCGATACATCCTGATTGCGAACGGGAATGCCAACGAACTTGATGCCGCGAATCATGCGAGCCTCCTGGGTGATGCTGTCGAGAACATATCTTGCGGAAGAGGGGAGTTGCAATCAGCCAGGCGTTGCTATATGAATGGCTGGTATAGCTATGATCTCCCTGGACGATTACGTTGTTGATGTGTTGATGCGCGACCTTGTGGGGCATGACCGAAGGCCGGTGTGTTTTTTGGTGTATGTGTGGCTGGCGGCGGAGCAGGGGCGGAGGGATGGAGCGGTGGAGGTGAGTTACCGGGAGATTGCAGAGAGCGTGGGAGTGTCGAAGAGTTCGGTGCAGGGGGCCGTGAGTTGGTTGATTAGGAGGAAACTGATTGGGGTGAGCAAAGCTAGTGTGACGGCTACGCCCTGTTATTCGGTGTTGAGTCCGTGGAAAAAATCCATAAGCCAGGATAAAACAAAACGTGGGCATCTCCGGGGATGAATCGCGCCGAGATGGGGCGCAATGTATTGCGCCCCTACAAGGGCAATGCGCGAAGGGCAAAAGTTAGGAGCGGAAGAGGACGGATTCGCGTTGGAACATTTTTATGGCGATGAAGAGGGCGGCGGCGGCGTAGACGCAGGTCGACGAGAAGATGATGGCGATTAGGTCCCAGTGATAGGTGCCGGCGACAAGCTCTTTGCAGAGAAGGCTGGTGCTGAGAATGGGAATGAGGGCGAGCTTCGAAGTCAGCTCAACGCCAGGAAGCATGGATGCGATAGCGGGGATGATGACGATAAAGGTCATCGGCGTCAGATAGCTTTGAGCCTCTTTGTAGGTTTTAGCGAAGAGGGCGATGGTCATGAGGACGGAGGAGAAAAGAACGGCGATGGGGACAGCCATGATGAAGACGGAAATAACTGTTTTGGGGCCAAGATGAAGGAGGAAGCCAGCAGCGGCGGCGCGCCCACCTGCCGTTTGTCCAGTGTAGTGACTCAAGACCGAGAACGAGACGCCCATGGATAGGACAGAAAGAGCAGCGGTGCCAAGAGCGGCAGTCAAGATCAAAAAGAATTTGCCAAGAACAAGATGGGTGCGAGAGATGGGGCTGGAAAGGATCGTTTCCATGGTGCCGCGTTCTTTTTCGCCGGCCGTTAGGTCCATGGCGGGGTACATCGCGCCGGTCATACAGAGAAGTATGACCATATAGCCGATGATGCCGCCGAACGCGGCGCCGCTGACTTTTTCGGGCGGGGCGACGTTTTCACGCTTCATTTCGAACGGTTTAAGCACGGCGACCGGCAGGTTTTTGGCAGCGAGACGGTCTTTGACTACGGTGTCGCTGTAGTCCTTCAAATACTTTTCGACCTTGTCTGTGGCAAATTCGGACTTCAGTTCGCCTTCATAATTGTAGATATTGACGGTGTCTGGTTTTTGCTGGGCGACATCGGCCTGGAAACCTGCCGGGATCTCGACGGCGGCGCGGACTTCCTTGTTGATGATCTGATCTTTCCAGTTGGGTGTTTCAGGAACAATTTCGATTTTGTCGAGTTTCTTTAGGCCTGCGACAACCTCGGGAGAATCCGCGCCGCCGCGAAGCATGACTTTGGGAGTTTCTTCTTTGGCTTTGCCGACGAGGACGACAGCGAGGGAGCCGAAGCCAACGCTGAGGACGGGGAAGAGTAAGAGGGGCACGAGAATGGTGGAGATGACGGTGCGGCGGTCGCGGATGGCTTCGGTGAGTTCCTTGCGGTAGACGATGCCGACGTTGCGCAGGGACATGTCAGTTGTTCTCCTCAGCGACGTAGTGGGGGGTGACAACTTTGACGAAGATTTCCTCAAGTTCGTGTTCGGCGTATTTGTCGCGAAGCTCCTGCAGAGAGCCTTCGACAAGGAGTTTGCCGGACTGGATGATGCCGATAGTGTCGCAGAGCTTTTCGACTTCGCTCATGATGTGGGTGGAGAAGATGACGGTCTTGCCGTTGTTGCGGCATTCGCGGATGAAAGAGGTGATGGTGCGAGCGGTCATGATGTCGAGACCGTTGGTAGGCTCATCGAAGATCATGACGGGGGGATCGTGGACGAGAGTGCGGGCGATGGAAGTTTTTTGCATCATGCCGGTGGAGAGTTTATCGCAGCGGCGATCGCGGAAACCGTTCATATCGAGGCGGTTGAAAATGGAGTCAACGCGTTTTTTCAGAGTTGCTTCGTCGAGGCCATTTAGGCGGCCGAAGTACTCGACAAATTCCTGCGCGGTGAGGCGGCGATAAAGGGCGGTGGCCGTGGAGAGAAAGCCGACGTTGGCGCGGACTTTTTCGGGACGCTCGATGACGTCGTGGCCGCAGATGGTGGCGGTGCCGTCGGTGGGCTCGAGGATCGTGGCTAGCATGCGGAGGGTCGTGGTTTTACCGGCGCCGTTGGCGCCGAGGAGGCCGTAGATTTTGCCGGGCTGGCAAGTGAAGCTGACGTTGTCGACGGCGCGGATTTCGCCGCGCTTCTTGTCCTGGAAGCGCTTGGACAGGCCACGAGCATCAATCATGAATGGACCCCTCGTTTGCAGCAGTCGAAAGACAGGTAGTAAGGCTTCTGAGTCTACTACGGATGGGAACGTGAAATATTTCACGCGCGCGAAAAGGGGGGCGGGCCGCGCATCCTGGGGGGTGGGCGGCGCATCTGTATTGTATTGGAGATGAGACACTTATTAGGAACCTTGGTGGAGAAAGCGGCGCGGCTATTGCTAGAATGAAACACTTCGGGGCACTCCAGACGTAGGGCAGCAAGCCACGGACAAGATTGAAGAAGGCCATGGGGCGGCAGGGCGCGTGTGTGTTATTGCGCGCCAGGCCAGGGACTGTTTGGAATAGGAGAGCATGGATCGGAGGCTGCGAAACCGGATTGTGATTTCCCTGCTGCTGGCGGGCGTGGCAGCGATTTTACTTGTGTGGCTGAGCGGGAGGAAGCCGGCGGCGAAAATCTCTGCAATGATCCCTACGCGGGAAAACCTGGTGTCTTCGATCAGCAGCAACGGGAAAGTAGAGCCGATTTCGCCGTACGTGATGAGGGCGCAGCTGGATACATTTGTGAAAAAGATTTACGTGACGGAAGGGCAAACGGTGAAGAAGGGGCAGCTCCTGCTGGAGTTGAACGTGAAGGAAGTGGCGGCGCAATTGGCGGAGACGCGGTCAAAACTTTTGCGGGCGCAGGACGATTTGCGGGCCGCGAAAGCGGGGGGAAAGGCGGACGAAACTGCGAAGATTGCCGCCGACTTGGCGAAGGCCGAGGCGGCAAGCGACCGTTTGCAGAAGAATCATGATTCGCTGGCGCGACTGGCGGCGGGACAGGCAGCGACGAAAGAGGATCTTGCGGCAAACGAACAGGCATTGGCGAATGCGAAGGCGGAAGTTACGCGGCTGCTGGCGGTGAAGCAGGAGTTCGACCGGCAGGCTAGGCTGGACGCGGAACGCGGGGAGTTGCAAGTGCAGCAGACTTTGAGCGAGATGGCGGCGCTCGAAGACAAGGTGAACAACGGGAGAATTTCGGCGCCGGCGGATGGGACGTTGTACGCGCTGCCGGTGAAGAATGGCGATTACGTGAAGCTGGGCGACTTGCTGGCGGAGATGGCGGATTTGCATAAGGTGCGAGTGAGAGCGTTTATTGACGAGCCGGATCTGGGCGGGCTTGAGGCAGGCGAGCCGGTGATCATTACGTGGGACGCGTTTCCGAACCGGACGTGGGCGGGAAAAACGGAGATTATTCCGAAGCAGGTGGTGCCGCACATGACACGCAGCGTGGGGGAACTGCTCTGCGCGGTGAATAACGACAAGCTGGAGCTGCTGCCGAACATCAATGTGAACGTGCGAATCAATTCGAAGGAGCGGACGAATGTGCTGGCCGTGCCGCGAGGAGCGGTGGAGTCGGAGGGCGGGCGGCGGTATGTGTTTGTGGTGAAGCCAAACGAATTGGGCGTGGGTAAATCCAAGCTGGAGAAGCGGGAGATCAGAGTGGGAATCGCGGACGCGACCAGCTACGAGGTAATGAGCGGATTGCAGGAAGGGGAGATGGTCGCGCTGCCGGGAGATACGGATTTGCACGATGGCATGGCCGTTCAGGTTGTGAATACGAATGCGGCGTAGATTGGGGATGGGGATACGCAGACAGACAAAATATTGGCTGCTGCTCGCCGTGCTGCCGGCTGGGACGGCGAGTATTTTGGCGACGGTTAAGCAGAGCGACGCCTGGGAGGCAGGGAGGCGGGCTTACGAGAGCAGCGACTACTCAAAGGCCGTGCTGGAGTTGCAGGCAGCGGCGGCGAAGGAGCCGCAAAACGGCGACATACAGTTACTGCTGACAAAATCCTATTTGGAGCTGCAGGAACGCGACGCGGCCATCAACAGCGCGGAAAAAGCGGTGGCCATCGATCCGAAGAGCTCGGTGTACCACGAGTGGCTGGGGAGGGCGTACGGCGAGAAGGCGGACCATGCCTCAATGTTTTCGGCACCCGGACTGGCGAAGAAGACCCACAAGGAATTCGAGATTGCCGTGCAGCTGGATGAAAAGAATTTTGCGGCCCGGCAGGCGTTGATCGAATTTGATTGTGCCGCTCCCGGGATGGTCGGAGGCGGGGAGGAAAAAGCGAAGCCGGAGATCGAGAAACTCCACTCCATGGACGCCGCAGAGTGGCACTACGCGCTGGGGAACTGCCGGCGGCAGAAAAAAGATTTCGCGGATGCCGATGTGGAGTTCCAGTTGGCGCTGGAAAGTCATGCGAAGTCGGCGGATCTCATTTTTGACATCGGCGATTATGCGGTGAGACGGAGCCAGGCGAACCGATTGATCGAGGTTGCAGATCTTGGAGCGAAGGCAGCTCCTTCGGACCCGCGAGGCATGTTTTACCGGGCGGTGGGGCTGGTAATAAAGAGTGAAAAGCCGGAAGAGGCCGAGCGGTTGTTGCGGGAGTATTTGCAAAAGGCGCCGAAACGCTCTGGTTATCCGCGATATGCGGTTGCGCATGAGTGGCTGGGCCGATTGTATGAGAGCAAGGGCGAGAAGGAAGCAGCGGCAAAGGAATATCAGACGGCGTTGCAATTAGACCCCAAGGACAAAAGCGTGCGCGAATCGCTCAAGCGGGTGGAGAAGAATTGAAGAGGAGCAGGGAACGCCGCTTCTAGCGTTTTCGGCGCCACTGAGCGGCTTCGGCGAACTCGGGCAGGGAAACTGGGGCGAGTAAACCTTCATGATGGATTTGAGAGAAACATTGTCGGTGTCGATCGACGCTTTGCGGGCCAACAAGTTGCGCGCAATGCTGACTTCGCTGGGCGTGATCATTGGGAGCGCGTCGATTGTGCTGGTGGTTACTGTGGCGCTGACGAGCAGGAAATTCGTGATTTCGCAGATTGAGGCGGTGGGGTCGAACCTGGTGTGGGCAGAGCTGGTGAGAAGTTCGGAGAAGGCTCAGCCGTTGAGCTACGAAATGACTGCGGAGGATATGCAGGCGGTGAAGGACACGATTCCCGAGGTCGCGCAAGTGGCCGCAATAAGCGACTTGCAAATGTCCGTGGTGGCGCAAGGCGTGGTGCGGCCAGTTACATTGATCGGAGTGACGCCGGGTTACCGTGAGATTCGGCGATTGCTCGTTTTGCGGGGGCGTTATCTGGATTCCGTGGATATGGAAATGCGGAGCAAGATGTGCGTGATCACACCGCAGCTCGCCAAAAAGCTTTTCGGACAGGACAACCCGGTGGGCCGCGATTTGCACGTGGGAGAGCTGATCTTCACGATCATTGGGGTTTTCAAGGAGAGAGTGGAAACGTTCGGGCTCTCGGATATTCAGTCGGAATCCGTTCTGATTCCGTTTGGACTGATGAAGTACTACACAGGGGTGAATACGCTGAAAGTGCTGGACGTGCAGGCGGCTACGCCGGAGGACGTGCCGAGCGTGCAACGGCAGGTGACGAAGCTGCTGCAGAGCAGGCATCCGAGCGCGGCAGAGTACAACGTGCAGACGTTGACAGCGATTTTGACGGCGGCGAGGGAAATTTCGCTGGCGCTGACGATTGTCTTGATCGTGATTGCGTTCATCGCGCTGCTCATCAGCGGGATTGGGATCATGAACATCATGCTGGTGACGGTGACGGAACGCACGCGGGAGATTGGAATTCGAAAGGCTATCGGAGCGGCGCGTAAGGAGATCATGTATCAGTTCTTGACGGAAGCGTTTTTGATCAGCGGGGGCGGGGCAGTACTGGGGATTTTGATCGGGTTGCTGGTGCCGGTGGTCGCGCAATTTTTTCTGCCGGGGAACTTGCGGGTGCCGGTGTCGACGATGAGCGTGGTGCTGGCGTTTGTGGTGTCGTGTTCGACGGGGCTCTTTTTTGGATATTTGCCGGCGAATCAGGCGGCCAAGCTGCAGCCGATAGAGTCGTTGCGGTATGAGTGACGCCCGTACCAGGCCGGGCGGGGCAAGCCCCGCCCCTACAGGTTGCTTGAATGGGGGAAGGAGCGGGGGATGAGAAAAACAATTGCGGTCGCGGGCGGCGCGGCGTTGTTGTGGGTATTTGGAGCGAACGTGCAGGCGCAGACGGCGGCCGTGGTGCAAGCGCCGGGTGGACAGGCAACGGGAACGACGCAGCGTGCAGGAACGGCTGCGGGAGAGCAACAGGGCGCTCCTGTGGCGCTGACGTTAAAGGGCGCGATTGAGATGGCGCTGAGGAATAGCAAGGACATTCAAATTGCGAGACTGCAGGCCAGCCTTGCGACGCACGCATCCCAAGTGAGCAAAGCGGAGTTTTTGCCGAATTTGTACGCAGGATCGGGAGCGGGCTACACGTACGGAATTCCTGAAACGCCGGGAGGACGCGCGCCTTCGCTCTTCAGCTTCACGTACACGGAACAGGTTTTTAACGAGCCGCTGCGAGGGCAGGGAAAGGAACTCGAGGAGGAGGCGCGTTCGCAGAAGATTGTGCTGGAAGATATGAAGAACAGCGTAATCGCGCGGACGGCCATGGCTTATTTGGAGCTGGCGAAAGTGAGGCACTCGTTAGAGCTGCTGCGCGGTGAGCAGGAGAGCGCGGATAAGATTTTGCAGGTAACACAAGAGCGGCAAGGAGAAGGATACGAATTGCCGGTAGAAGTGACGAAGGCGCAACTTACGAAAGCACAAGTGACGCAGAGAATTTTGCAGCTGGAGGGGCGCGAAGACGAACTGCTAGTTTTTTTGCAGGGGCAGCTTGGACTGGGGCAAGAGCAGGCCATCGAGGTGACACCGGAGGAATTGCCCGGCGAAGCAGAGCAGGAAGGAGCAAATCTGGTGGCTATGGCGATGCAAAACAATGCGGGGCTGTTGCTGGCGGAGTCCGACGTGCGCGCGAAAGAGTTCCGGTTGAAAGGCGAGACGAGGGGAGTTTTGCCGACACTCGAGTTCGTGAGCACGTACAGCAGGCTGGCCAACTTCAACAATTACAGCGAGTTTTACAAGAAATTCCAGAGCAACAATTTCAACGCAGGCGTGCAGGTGCAGGTGCCGCTGTTCAGCGCGAAAACGAGAGAGAACATCGGACTGGCGAAGATCAATCTGGAGACGTCGCAGGCGACATTGGCGAGCAAGAGGACGCAAGTGAGCGCCGAAGTGCGGCAGAGAACGAGGCACTTGCGGGAGCGTGACGCAGCGAAGGAAGTGGCGCGGCTGGAACTGCAACTAGCGCAGCAAAACATTTCCGTGATGCAAGAGCAATTCGGCGAGGGCAAAGTGAACCTGCGCGAGGTGGAGAGAGCGCGGCTGGAAGAGAATGATAAATGGATGGCTTTTCTGGATGCGAATTTCCAGCGGCAGCAGGCACAGCTGGATTTGCTGAGAACGGCGGGGCAGTTGGATAAGGTTTGGCAGTGAGGAAGTGAGTGAGGAATAGCGAGTAGGGACCGTGAAAAGCGCGTAGCGATTCGTGGATTGTGATTCACGACTGGTGACTGGTGCAGCTGGAAAAGAAGAGTTTAGATGCATTCCTGGACGCTGTTAAGAAGCTGGACGAGGGGTTTGCCGGGTTGCCTGCGTTTGAATCGAAAGCCCCGGGCATTGAGCGGATTGCCGAGGCGTTGACGGAAACCGCTGAGCGGTTGCGCGAAAATTATCCTTACTTTCACCCCTTGTATGCGGGGCAGATGCTTAAGCCGCCACATCCCGTGGCGCGGCTGGCTTATGCGCTGGCAATGTGGATCAATCCCAACAATCACGCGCTCGATGGCGGGCGCGCGACGTCCGCGATGGAGAAGGAAGCGGTTGCCGAGATTGCGGCGATGTTTGGTTGGAAAGAGTTTCTCGGTCACTTGTGTGGCGGCGGAACGATGGCGAATCTCGAAGCTCTTTGGGTGAGTTCGCAAGTGCGTCCGGGAAAGAGAATTCTGGCAAGCGAGCAGGCGCACTATACGCACAAGCGCGTCAGCGCTGTGTTGCAATTGCCCTTCGAGAGTGTTGCATGCGATGCGCGCGGACGGATGGACATGAACGCGCTGGCAGAGAGGGTGGTGCCGGGTGATGTGGGGACCGTGGTTGCGACCATGGGCACAACAGCAACAGGTTCCGTTGATCCACTGCCGGAGATTCTTGCTTTGCGAGACAAGCACGGGTTTCAAGTTCACGCGGACGCGGCTTATGGAGGTTACTTTGTCCTAGCGGGGAATTTGGGAGAGGAGGCCATGCGGAGCTTTGCCCGGATCGGCGAGGTGGACTCCATCGTCATCGATCCACACAAGCATGGGTTGCAGCCGTACGGTTGCGGCTGCGTTTTGTTTCGCGATCCATCGGCGGGGCGTTTTTACAAGCACGATTCTCCCTACACGTATTTCAGCTCAGCGGAGCTGCACTTGGGGGAGATCAGTTTGGAGTGCTCGAGGCCCGGCGCCGCGGCAGCTGCGCTTTGGACGACGCAAAAGCTTTTGCCGCTGGCGCGGGGCGGGGAGTTCGCGCGCGGGCTCGAAAACGGAAGAGCGGCGGCGCTGGCGCTTTACGAAAGACTTGGGAAGGATGAACGGTTCGCGACCGCGTTTGCGCCGGAGCTGGACATCGTGATTTTCGTTCCGCGGGCGAAGCGTGTAAGCGAGGCATCCACGCTTTCCCGCCGGATTTTCGAAGCCGCCGCGAAGAGGAATTTACACCTTGCCGTAGCCGAACTGCCGACGGGGTTTTGGGCTGGAAATCTGGGTTCGATGCAGCGAGATCGCGAAACCATGACTTGTTTGCGCTCCGTGCTGATGAAACCGGAACATCTCGAGTGGATCCCGCGAATCTGGGATGAGCTATCCGCG
>Ga0070765_100000680_pt1 | contig 20276 bp, 16 predicted proteins | sample HubBroMetageWFT5_FD_71516 | JGI IMG/M metagenome (GOLD analysis project Ga0070765, IMG submission 71516) | Warmed and freeze-thawed soil microbial communities from the Hubbard Brook experimental Forest, New Hampshire - Hubbard Brook CCASE Soil... | ecosystem: Environmental > Terrestrial > Soil... | reverse complement strand
TGAGACCGCGTTGCGCCCACCGACGACCTCACCGCGACTTCCTTCTGGCGTGTGGTCCCGCGCGCGAGCTGCAGATTCGCGACGTTGGCGCAGGCAATCAGCAGGACGAATCCCACGGCGCCAAGCAGTAGCCAGAGAGCGCGAATCACGTCGCGGTCAAGAAAATCGTTCTTCAGCGGCTCGACGGTCGCTCCCCAACCTTTATCGGATTTCGGATAGACCTCGGCGATATGTTTGGTGACCGCATCCATATTTGAATTCGCTTGTGCGAGCGTGACGCCCGGCTTGAGACGGCCAAGCACGAGGAGCCAGTGAAAATCGTGGTTGAGCTGTTCAGGTTTGAACGCAAGCGGTATCGACAACTTGTTTTGTCCGCGGTCGGCGGGGCCCGGCGCGAGAACTCCAACGACGGTGTAGGGCTCGCCATTCATTTGAAGCGTTTTGCCGACGAGAGTTCGATCACCATTAAAACGGTCTTTCCACAGATCATAGTTGAGGACGGTGACGTGGTTTTTGCCGACTTCGCCTTCTTCGGGCAAAAAATCCCGCCCCAGCATCACCTGCAGGCCGATTGTGGTAATAAATCCGGGAGTTGCTGCCTGGGCCTGAACCATTTCAGGGCGGCTCGCAGTTGCCAGGTTTACGCTCTCTCCGGTAAATGCCTCCAGTCCTTGAAAGACGCTGCTCTGATTTCTCCAATCGAGATAATCGCCTGCCGCGACTCCGTTCTTGTTCCCTTGAATTTTTGACCACACCATCACGAGTTGATTGGGGTCGTGATACGGCAGCGGGGCGAGAAGCGTCGCATAGACGATGCTGTAAATCGCCGTGTTTGCGCCGATTCCCAGCGCCAGGGCAAGCACGGCAATTGAGGTGAACGCCGGGTTCTTGAAGAGCAGCCGGAAACCAAAGCGCAAATCACGCAACAAGCTTGTCATTGTGTGGTCCTTTGTCCCGAATTCCGAAGGCTGCCCGCCAACCGCCGATCATTTTTTCCGCGAATCGAATTGCTACTCTGTAAAACGAAGCTGGGAGTGCAAGTGTTCCACCAAATCGTCATCCGTTACACACTGTAACACTAAAGGACTTAGCTCGCGCATCCTAATTTGGCTTCAGCACCAATGCCCGATACCGGGTTCGGCGATGTTCGCTGGCGGACACTATTTGCGTCCTGCGAAATGAGCTTTGCATCCTTTCGAATTCCTTGAATGCGCGGCGGATTCGGACTAGGCTTGGCCTCGCCCGAATGCGTTACCGAGTGGAGGAGGCCAAAAATGTCGCGAAAATGGATAGCCCTGTTTGTCACGGTTGCCCTGTGCGCAATCGTTTCGACGGCTCAGATGGACAACTGGAAGCAACTTTGGGACGGAAAGGATTTCACGGGTTGGGAACACGTCGGCCCGGGAAAGTTTGTAATCGAAAACGGCCTGCTGAAGGCCGAGGGCGGCATGGGCCTGCTGTGGTACACGCCCGAGAAACTTGGCAATGGCGTGCTCCGCGCGGTCTACAAAACCAATAAGAAGGACGACAATTCCGGAGTGTTCATCCGCATCCCCGAAAAGCCAACCGAAGAATGGATGCCCGTGAACAAGGGATATGAAGTCCAGATTGACGATTCGATGGACGATTACCACATCACCGGTGTTCTCTATTCTTTGACTAAAGCGATGGCAGCGCCAGGAAAGACCGGCGACTGGAACACAATGGACATTACGCTCGAGGGGCCTCATACCATCGTGACTTTGAATGGAGTGAAAGTAACGGACTACACGGAAGGCGATCCCGTTCCGGCGAAGACCAAGAGCTACGAGCCAGAGCGCGGGCGTCGGCCGGATGCGGGCTACATCGGCTTGCAAAATCATTCGGATACAGACACGGTCTATTTCAAGGAAGTCGCTTTTCGGCCGCTGAAGGGGAACTGACCCGGGTGTATGCGCGAAAATTGAAGGCGGAAATCGTGATTGGAGAGGAGCGGCGGCCCGCTCCTCTCGATTGGCTCGACATTTTCTGCATGCGCAATTTCACGGGTTCGGCGGAATTCGACGACACGCTGCCGACGGGCGAAGGGCGTTTGGAAGCTGGCTTAGCTGTGGATCCCACGCGCCTGGCCGCCGCGATGAGTGAATGGTTTACAAAACGAGGGAAGGGAAACGGCCAGCCTGTAACGGTTCTGCTACACGAAGAAGTTTGATTCCCACTTGCGAACACTTCTTACTAAAGCCTTGTCCGAAATTCGGACACTCGATACAAAAATTCAGCCCCAAAAAAGGAAGAGCCGAACTCAACCTGCGTATGACTGGGGCGTTGCAGCGGTCATCGCAGGAGGAGTTCGGCTCCTCACACGAACTTCGACGCGACTGCCTACATATGGTTAGCAGCGGAAGCGCGCAACAAAAAATAATTTTGGAAGCGTAGCGCGAATTTCTGAGAAGCGGAGCGCGCCAATCGACACAGTTATTATATTTCGTAGCGAGGGGAAATTTTTCCAACGAGAGCCGAGCGGCAGCCGCGGAATTGTCTGGCTAGACTTCATCCGCGGATTGCTGGTCCTCAATCTGCTTTCGGTTGAGAAGCGCCTTGATTTCTGGAAGCGCCGCGTGCGCGGCATCTTCACCGGCCGCAATCAGCTGGGGCGTCTTCGAGAATTCATCCCAAAGCACGTGGTGTACGTTTGGTTCGAGAAGGACGTCGGTCTGTTCGCGCCACGGCTGGGTAGTGATTGACTGAATGATCGAAAACGAACGGCTGATAACTTCGATCGTGTTTCGCGGCTTCGAAGAAATCAAACCCGGCTCCAGGTGCACGGCGATCACGAGCTCCGCTCCCATTTTCCGCACGGCCATCGCGGGAACGGATTCGGTAAGGAATCCATCCACCAGCACGTGGCCGCGATATTCGACGGGCAGAAAAAGTCCCGGGTAGGCGCACGAAGCGCGGAGCGGCGTCCCAAGGTCACCTTCGGTGAAATGCACGGACTTGCCCGTAATAATGTCCGTGGCGACGATCGCGAGAGGAACTTTCATCTCGTCGAAATGGCGCGCTTTGGTAAACCGGGCGAGAAACACTTCCAGGCGTTCGTTTGAAGCCATCCCCATCCGGGAAATCGTCCAGCGGCCGAAATCGCTGAAGCGCGTGGCGATTCCCTGGCGGGCCATTTCATCGAGTGAGGTTCCGCTCGCATACGCCGTCGCGATTAGCGCGCCGACGCTGGTTCCAGCGATAAAATCAATCGGGATTTCGTGGTCTTGCAGGACGCGCAGGATGCCGATGTGCGCTATGCCGCGCGCGAATCCCCCGCCGAGGGCGACGCCCACTTTAGGTCGCCCGCCTTCACCAGGTCCATAGGCGAACGAACGCAGGCCACGAACCGCTTTGCCCAGCCATTTGAGTGAGGTATCCAATCCTAACCCCGCGACTCTACTCGTACTCTACAGCATTTGCCGATGCGCAGCGTTTCCGGTTGACCGTGCGGTACTGCATTTGTAACCATAACCCGTTAATGAATGGCGCGGAATATCGAAATGAAACGCCGGATTGAAAAAGTCGCCGTACTTGGTGCCGGAACCATGGGCGCGCGCATCGCCGCGCATCTGGCGAATGCCGGCATCCCCTGTTTTCTTCTCGATATTGTCCCCTTTTCATTGAATGACGAAGAGAAGCGCAAGGGCCTGACGCTCGAGACCCCCGCCGTCCGCAACCGGATCGTGATGGCTGGGCTCGACGCGGCGAAAAAATCGCGCCCGGCGGCTTTCTTCACTCCCGAAACGGCGCGGCTGATCACACCCGGAAATCTGGATGACAACATCGCCTGGTGTGGCCATGTCGACTGGATCATCGAAGCGGTAGCCGAAAGCCTCGAGATCAAGCGAAAGTTGTTTGAACGCGTCGAAGCGGTACGCAAGCCCGGGACGATCGTCACCTCGAATACTTCGGGGCTTCCCATTCACGTGATCTCCGAAGGCCGCTCCGAGGATTTTCAGCAACACTGGGCCGGCACTCATTTTTTCAATCCTCCGCGTTATATGAAATTGGTGGAATTGATCGCCGGGCCGAAGACGCGTCCGGATGTGATGGAATCGCTCAACGAAATTTGCGATTTGCGTTTGGGCAAGGGCGTGGTGGTCGCGAAAGACACCCCTAATTTTATCGCCAACCGCATTGGTACTTTCTCGATGCTCAACGCGCTGCGCGTGATGCAGGAGCTGGGGCTGACCATCGAGGAAGTGGACGCATGCACGGGCCCGGCGGTCGGCTGGCCCAAGTCAGCGACGTTTCGCACCGCGGATATCGTCGGGCTCGATGTGCTGGTCCACGTGGTGAAAAACATTTACGAAAATGTGCCGGATGACGAATCGCGCGAGATGTACCGCGTGCCGCCTCTTGTCGAAGAGATGATGAAGCGCGGCTGGATGGGCGAAAAAACCGGCAGCGGATTTTACAAGCGCGTAAAACAAGCCGGCGGCGAATCGGAAATCCTGACTCTCGATTGGCAGAGGATGGAGTACCGCGCGAGGCAGAAGGCGAAATTCGGTTCGATTGAGGCTGGCAAGAACATAGAAAATACGCGCGAGCGTTTGCGCGCTTTGGTGGGTCCGGCGCTCGAAGGTAAGGGCGGCGGCAAAGCCAACCAGTTTCTTTGGGCGAGCCTCAGCGGTATGTGCCTTTACGCCGCACGGCGCGTGCCCGAAATTGCGGATTCGATCGTGGACGTGGACCGCGCGATGCGCTGGGGCTTCGCGTGGGAGCTGGGGCCATTTGAAATTTGGGACGCAGTGGGAGTCGAACGCATGGCCGCCGCGCTCGAGCGCGAAGGGAAGGCGATTCCGCCGGTCGTTAAACAGGTGCTCGCCTCGCCCGCAAAATCATTCTACGAATCGGAGAAGGGAACCACGCGCTATTTCGATATCGCGACCTCCGCGCAGAAGCCGGTCGAGGAGCCTGCGGGCGTCATCATCCTTAAATCGCTGAAGGAGCGCACGCCGGTTGTCCAGTCAAACGGCGGCGCGAGTTTGATTGATCTGGGCGATGGCGTGGTCTGCTGCGAATTTCATTCCAAGATGAACTCGATTGGCGGCGACATTGTCTCGATGATTCATGCCGGGATCGCGAAGCTCGGCGGGGAATTCGACGCCATGGTAATCGCCAACCAGGCTGCGAATTTTTCCGTAGGCGCGAATCTGATGCTCCTGCTCGTCACCGCGCAGGAAGGTGAATGGGACGAAATCCAAATGGCCGTGCGCCAATTCCAGCGCGTCAACATGGCCATCAAGTACGCGCCGTGTCCCGTGGTTGTTGCGCCGCAGGGTATGGCGCTCGGTGGGGGATGCGAAATCAGCCTGCATGGCGCGCGTATTCACGCCGCGGCGGAGTGTTACATGGGCCTGGTCGAAGCGGGAGTGGGTTTGATCCCCGGCGGCGGGGGAACGAAAGAAATGCTCATCCGCGCAAACGAACATGCTGCGGGCGGTGAAGATCTGGATTTGTACCACGCGCTGAAACCAGTTTTTGAGACGATCGGCACGGCGAAAGTTTCCACCAGCGCTGAGGAGGCGCGCTCGCTCGGCTTCCTGCGGCCGTCGGATTCAATCGCCATGAATCGCGACCGGCAAGTTGCCGACGCGAAAGAGACCGCGCTCGGCATGGTGCGAGCGGGATATCATCCGCCGGCGTCCGCGGAAATTCGCGTCCTCGGCGAAGGTTTCCTTGCAGCGGCGAAGCTGGCGATCCACATGATGGAGCGCGGCGAATATGCGAGCGCGCACGATGCCGTTGTCGCGCGCAAGCTGGGGTGGATTCTTGCCGGCGGCACAATCACGGCGCCTCAAATCGTTTCCGAGCAATATGTCCTCGACCTGGAGCGGGAAGCATTCGTCAGCCTGTGCGGCGAGCGAAAAACTCAGGAGCGTATCGCTCACACTCTCAAGACGGGCAAGCCGCTGCGCAACTGATTTCGTCCAGTTTGCTCCCTTTAGCAACTGAGCAACTTTTCTTGCGATTTGGGGTTCTTATGTATGGGGAAACGTGCATCTAATAGCAGGAGTCTAAATCCTTGTGAGGCATGTCAGATTTGGGGATGCACCGCTTGAAAATCATATTTGGAACTATATTCCCCACAAACAGCAATCAATTTTGTAATCCCACGGAGATCTAATGATCAGCATTCGAAATTGGAAGTTATCGTTGTTCGCGCTGGCGGCCGGTGTAATTTTCATTCTGCCGGCCCATGGCCAGGCCTCTTCGCCCGCAGCCGCTTCTTCCACGCAAGCCAAAGCTGTCAAGACGGGCTACGACCTCGCGAAGGAAGTCAAAATTGAAGGCGTAATCGAGAAAATTGACGCCACTGAATCCAGCGTCCCAATGGGCACTCACATCCAGGTTCAAACCCCTCAGGGGCTCGTTGACGCGCATCTGGGATTTGGCGCCGCTGCGAAGCCAGGCCGCTTGGGAATCAGCGAAGGGCAGACGGTCACCGTCGTGGGAATGATGGAAAGCGTTGGCAACAATGAAGTCCTGCTCGCGCGACTGCTGACCACGCCAAACCAAATTTTCGTTTTGCGCAATGAACACGGAATCCCAGTCCGTGGAGTAGCCAGTAAGGGCCCGGCTGCTTCGAGCACGCAGAAGGGAGGCCTCTGATGCGGCGCAATCGCTGGCTTCCATTTAGTCTTGCAGCGGTATTTTTGGCTCTTTCGGGGCTTTCTGCTTGCGGTGGCGGAGGCGGCACTACCGGTGGCGGAGGCGGCGGAGGTGGCACGAATCCACCTACCGGCCTCCTAATTTACCCCGGCGCTAACGGAGCCGTTAGCGTCCCTGCCGGATCCACTGCCCAGTTTTTTGCCTACCAGGCTGACGCACTCGCCAGCGTGAATTGGACCGCGAGTTCTGGCACGATCACAGGCAATGGCACCAGCAGTGGAACTTTTACCGCGCCAACAACGCAGGGCAACATCACAATTTCCGCTGTCTCCACGTCGAGCGCCACAATCGGTGGCTCGGTGACAGTGAATGTGACCGCCGCTGCGACCAGCGGGATCGTTGTAAGCCCGGGCGCAACGATGGCCCAGGCCGGACAAGTTATCGCCTTTTCCGCGATGGAAAATGGCGCTCCGCTCGCCGCCACTTGGGAAGTAAATGGAACGCCCGGTGGTGACGGGGTGCACGGCACGATCGACGGAAGCGGAAATTACACTCCGCCATTGACGCCGCCTCCCACTGGTTCGACCTCAATCACCGCAGTCGATCCAGGAAACACCGCGCTTTCAGGCTCGGCTTCCGTAACTGTGGTTTACTCGACCAACTCATTCCAGGGCCCGTACGCGTTTTCCTACTCGGGGAACGACGTCAATGGCTTCGTCACAGTCGTAGGCAGCTTCACGGCGGATGGTATTTCAGCCGCTTCCGGTGAGGAGGACTACGTTGATACGGCCGGATTCAGTTTGGGCGCCGTATTTGCTGGATCATATACCGTGGGTCCCGACGGGCGCGGAGCTCTGACCATCAATACAGGCGCTGGCCTTGATAATGGTGGCGTGATTGAATTTGCTCTGACGAACGGCCAGCAGGGCGGAGCCGCGGGACATGCTGTGTTGGTCCGTCTGGACACTATGGCAACCGGCAGCGGCACGCTCGATGCTCAAAATACCCTCGACCTTGCTAACGGATTTTCAGGGAATTACGTATTTGGTTTTTCCGGTCTCGATTTCGGTGGGAATCCCATTAACATGGCCGGGAAATTTGATTCCGACGGTATCAGCACCCTCCTTCCCGGTTTCGCGGTGCAGGACTTCAACTACGCGGGCACGAATTCCTCTTTGGATATAGATACAACTCTTACCGGCGGATTCGTCATGGATCCCGATGCGTTCACCACGGGTCGCGGAACTCTGACGCTGAGCTCAACCAACACGACCTTTACGACCGCAATCGGCGTGGATCCCGCCACTCTCCAGTACACTTTTTATATCGTGGACTCCAAGCATTTGAAAGTCGTCGAGACGGACGGAATCACCTTCATCGCAATCGGCGACATCTTCGCGCAGGCGGGCGGCGCCGGCCCGTACTATGCGGTGAACACACTCTCCGCAGGCAACTACGCATTTACAACCGGAGGGACGTCTAACAACGGTCCCTTCGCCGCAGGTGGCGTTTTCACCTCGAATGGTGGCGCCGGTGGCACGGCCACCACCGGTGGAATTACCGGCGGCGTTTATGACAACAACAACGCAGGCAGCGCAAAACTCGACCTGCCTTTCTCGACCACGGAATCGTACAGTATCAGCACGCTGGGTAGAATCACGCTGCCGATCGAGCCCAACACGACAGTCTATAACTATGCGGGATACGCGGGTTTCTACAATTCGCCGAACGGCACAGTCAACGTCGTCGAAATGCTCGACCTCGAAGAGAATTACGTGGATAGCGGTCTTGCTTACCTCCAGACTGGCGCAGGCACACCCTCCGGCAGTTATGCCCTGAACATGAGCGGCGTTGCCACGAGTTCGCAATCTGAACAGGACTTCGAGGGCCAAGTCGCGATCAGCACGACCGACACCGTGACGGGAGACGTGGATATCAACAACGCCGAAGTGGGCAACGTGGATTCCAACGTACCTCTGACGAGCAGCACGATCACTGCGGTGAGCACGGATGGCCGCGGGAGTCCTCTCACGCTTCACACGACCTCTCCGTCGACCAATTACCCGCTCGCTTACTACGTGGTCGACGATTTCACCACGCTCGTTTTCGAAACGGACAGCACTCGCGTCCTTACGGGGATCATCCAAAAGCAATACTAACCGCGCGCGCCGCGCAAAGTATTCCTCCGGCGCTCAACGCACCCAAAGGGGCTCGCCACCGCGGGCCCCTTTTTTTTGCCGCACCCTTCACTGCGAATTCCACGTAACCTGGAAATCCGCTGCGCGTCTAAGTCCGCGAGTCTGGTGTGCCCTGTTCCAATTTGATTTTTCAACTTCGCGCTTCTTGCATTTGTGGGGTTCTGCCTTTAGCATCCCAACTTCTCGATGCCAGAGTGCGTGGGCGCATTGCTCCCGGCGTTCGAGTCCTTTTGACTGGGGTGTGAAATGAAAAATGAACTGAGGCGTGCCTGGCTTTGCGCGATTCCAATCGTACTTCTGCTCGTGGCGCTCGCTGCTTGGGCGCACTCCGCGCGCGGGGAAGGTGGCGAGCCGCCTTATTTCGCCATCACGAATGCGCGCATCGTCCCAGTCTCCGGGCCTGTGATTGAGAGCGGCACGGTTGTCATCGCAAAGGGGTTGATTCAAGCGGTTGGCGCGAGCGTGACGATCCCGCCTGAAGCCTGGGTGATTGACGGCAAAGGTCTCACGGTATACCCCGGCCTGATCGACACGCAAACCACGATTGGCCTCGAACAGGAAGGCGGCGATGAGGCCGCCCCGCGAGCGGGCGGAGGTCGTGGCCGGCGCTCAGCTCCTCTTTCGGGCGAAATTATTCGCGACCCGGAGGATCGTCCCTCTTCAACGCCGTGGCGGATCGCCGCCGATGAAATCAAGACCGACGACAAGCGCATCGAATCCTGGCGAAATGCCGGTTTCACCACCGTGCTCTCTGCGCCGGAGGGGGGCATTCTGCCCGGGCAAGGCAGCGTGATTGACCTCGCTGGAAATCGCCCCGGTGATTACGTTGTGAAATCCGCGGCGACACTCCAAATTTCGCTACGCCCCGGAGGCTTCTTCGGCTTTCCGGATTCGCTGATGGGCGTAATCGCCTACATCCGCCAGGTGTTTGACGATGTCTCCTGGTATCAGCAAGCCGATCCGATTTATCAGGCGAACATGACAAAATCCGCCCGCCTTCGTTATGACCGCACCGAACAAGTCGTTGCCGCCGCGCTGCAAGAAAAAGAAATCGTTCTGCTCCCGGCCAACAATTCCGTCCAAATTTTGCGCGGCCTGCGGCTTGCCGATGAATGGAAGATTCGCGCCGCACTGTATGGCGGGCAGGAGGGCTACAAAGTGGCCGCAGCGATTGCCGCGGCCAAGACGCCCGTCCTGATCAGCCTGAAATGGCCGGAGCGGCCGAAGGATGCCGACCCGGATATTCCACCGAGCCTCCGCGAACTCCGCTTTCGAGATCTCGCGCCTTCCACTCCCGCAGTGTTCGCCAAGGCGGGAGTTAAATTCGCGTTTTACTCCGACGGTCTTTCCGGTCCAAAAGATATTTTCAAGAATCTCAAGAAGGCTCTCGATGCAGGCCTGGCACCCGACGTTGCCCTGCGCGCGCTTACTCTCGACGCGGCTGGAATTCTCGGCGTCGGCGATCGGCTCGGTACGATTGAGCCGGGGAAAATTGCGAATCTCGTCGTCGCCGATGGCGACATCTTTAACGATAAAACAAAAGTGAAACACGTCTTCGTGGACGGCCACTGGTTCGAGGTTCATGAGGAAGCGTCGCACGATAAGCCCGGCGACAAGAAGCCCATGCAATCCGTCGATTCGGTGCACGCGAAAACTGCGGGGGTGAGCCGATGAAGTCTCTTATGCGCATTTCGATCCTTGCCGCCGCATTCGCGGTCGCCGCAATCCCATCTGGCGCTCAGGACGCAAAGACGATCCTCATTGAAAACGCCACCATTATCACGGTCACGCACGGCAACATCGAGCACGCCTCGCTTCTGATTCGCGATGGAAAGATCGCCGCAATCGGCACGGACCTGAAGGCGCCGGACGGAGCCACGGTGATTGACGCCACCGGCCAGTTCGTTATGCCGGGAATCATTGATTGCCACTCGCACATCGCCATCGATGGCGGCGTCAATGAAGGCGGCACCTCCGTTTCCTCCATGGCGCGAATTCCTGACGTGCTGAATCCAGACGACCTCGATATTTATCGCGATCTCGCCGGCGGCACCACGGTTGCCAACGTTCTGCACGGCAGCGCGAATTCCATCGGCGGCCAAACGGTGGTCATCAAGCTGCGCTGGGGAAAGCCTGCCAGCGAACTTCCCTTCGAAGGCGCAATGCCCGGGATTAAATTTGCCCTCGGCGAAAATCCGAAGGAGTCGAATTTCTCGCCGCCTGCAGGAGTCTCCCGGCGCTATCCCGGCACCCGTCTTGGGGTGGAAGAAACGATCCGTCAGGCTTTCATCGAAGCGCGCGAATACAAGAAAACGTGGGACGACTACAACCAGCGCAAGGCAGCCGGAGAACAAAACCTGATCCCGCCGCGCCGCGACGTTCAGCTCGATCCGCTCGTCGAAGTGCTGGAGGGGAAACGTTACGTCCACGCGCATTGCTACCGCGCCGACGAAATCGTGATGCTCATACGCGTCGCCAAGGAATTCGGGTTCAAGGTGCGCACGTTCCAGCATGTTCTCGAAGGCTACAAAATCGCCGACGAAATTGTCGCATCCGGCGCAGGCGGATCCACATTCTCAGATTGGTGGGCTTACAAAATGGAAGCCTACGACGCCATCCCGTACAACGCTGCACTCATGACCGAACGCGGCGTGGTCGTTTCCGTCAATTCGGACGACGCTGAGGAAGCGCGCCACCTGAATCAGGAAGCCGCCAAGAGCATGAAGTACGGCGGCCTTTCCGCCAATGACGCGATCAAGCTCGTCACGCTCAATCCCGCCATCCAGCTTGGGATAGACAATCGCGTTGGCTCGCTCGACGTGGGCAAAGATGCGGACATCGCTATCTTCAACCACGATCCGCTCAGCGTTTACGCCGTGGTGCAGAAAACTTTGATTGACGGGCAAATTTATTTTGACCGCCAGACCGATATTTCCGGACGCGCCGCGCTCGAAAAAGAAAAACAGGATCTGCTCGACAAGGAAAAGAAAGCCGCGGATGACCAGAAGAAGTCAGACGAAAAAGACAAAGATAAGGATAAGAAGCCAGACCAGAAGAAGAAACCGCCCAAGAGCGGCGATTCGATGGAAGCAGGGACCGTGGGAGGTGCGCTGTGAACTCACGAACGACTGCGAGTCGAATCGCGCGTGTCGCACTGTTGCTTGCCGTAGCGTTGTGCGCGAAGTCCGGCTATGCGCAAACTGCCCCGGCCGTCTACGCCATTCAGGGCGCGAAAATCACAACTTTGGCAGGCCCGGTAATTGAGTCCGGCACCGTCGTCATTCGCGACGGGAAAATCGCCGCCGTCGGTGCAAACGTCGAAATTCCCGCTGGCGCGCAGATCATTGACGGCAAAGGCCTCGAAGTCTATCCCGGCATGTTTGATCCCATCACGCAGATGGGATTAAACGAAATCGGCGCCGTCCGCGCCACGGTGGATCTCGACGAGCTCGGCGACTACAACCCGGATGTTGTTGCCGCCACCGCCGTGAATCCCGCCAGCGCGCACATCCCCGTCACGCGCGCGAGCGGAATCACCGAAGTCATCGCCACGCCGGGCATCGCCGGATTCGACGAGCAAGGCGGCGGTCTTATTCCTGGCCAGGCCTCGGCGTTTTCGCTTGCCGGATGGACGATGGAAGAGATGCAACTCAATCGCTCTATCGCCATGGTGATCAACTGGCCCTCGATTGACACGCGCTCATTCGACTTCGCAACTTTCAGCGTCAAGGAAAAGTCCTTCTCCGACGCGAAGAAGGACTACGACAAGCAAATCGCTGAATTGAGCGATTGGCTGGATCGCGCGCGTCACTATGCGCAGGCGCAATCGAAAGGATCTGCTGCTGCATACGAGCGCGATTTGAAACTCGAAGCGCTCGCTCCGGTCGTCGAAGGCAAGCTTCCGGTTCTCGTTGTCGCGCAAAGCGCGCGCGACATTCGCAATGCCGTCGAGTTCTGCTCCAGGCAGAATCTGAAAATGATCCTCGCCGGCGGTGATGAAGCCTGGAAAGTCAAAGACCTGCTCAAGGAGAAGAAAATCTCCGTCATTCTCGGGCCCAGTGAACGCCTTCCTTCCCAGGAAGACACGCCTTACGACAAGCCCATGACGCAGCCCTCGGAATTATTTGCCGCGGGAATCCCTTTTGCCTTCTCGAGCTTCGACACTTCTTTCTCGCGCCGCCTTTCGCAATATGCCGGCACGGCGGTTGGCTACGGCCTTCCGCACGACGAAGCGCTCAAAGCCGTGATGCTCAACGCCGCGCAAATTTTCGGCCTCGCGGACAAGTTGGGCACAATCGAGTCGGGCAAACTCGCGAATCTCATCGTCACCGACGGCGATCCGCTCGAAATCAAAACCGGCGTGCGCTATCTTTTTATCAGGGGACAGCTCACCAGCACGGACAACCGCCACCGCCAACTCTACGAGGAATATCGCAAGCGCCCTTAGTCGTTATTCTTGCGACTGCGCTATAATCTGCGAAAGCTTTTGCCGGTTCTATCCATCCTGGGGGATCTCTTACCTGGAACGAGATCCCGTGGAAGATCCGGGGTTTGGCTCGGGTTGATTCTCTTGGGGGGACTGCATGCGGTTTTTCCGCAATAGATTGGTTGTGGCTCGTTCTTTATTTGCCTTCGCATTTCTAATCGCGCTTTCCGCGTGTGGCGGCCATCCGGCGCAAGATGATTCCTCGCAGAAGTCCGCTGGCAAACCGGCGATCGTCTTCATGACGGACTTCGGCACCGCCAACGACGCCGTGGCGCTCTGCAAGGCCGTCATCCTGAGAATTGCTCCGGACGCCCGCATTATGGACATCACGCACCAGGTGACGCCCTTCTCCATCGAAGAAGCCGCGCGCAATCTGGAAAGCGTGTCGCCGTATTATCCGGCGGGCACTGTGTTTCTGGTTGTCGTGGATCCTGGCGTAGGCACATCCCGCAAAGCAGTCATTATTAAAACAAAGAGGGGCCAATTTTTCGTCTTGCCGGATAACGGGCTGATTACGCCGGTGCTGGACCGCGATGGTCTGGAAGGCGGCCGCGAAATCACCAATGCTGCCTGGATGATTGGCGACAACATTTCCTCCACGTTTCATGGCCGCGATATTTTCTCACCCGCTGCCGCGCATCTCGCTGCGGGCGAGGATTGGACTCTCTCCGGGCCGGAGGTGAAGGATTTCGTGCGGCTTCAGCCGCGTGTGGCAACCGTGAATTCAGGCGGCATCGCGGGCACAGTGATCGCGCTCGACGATCCCTTCGGCAGCCTCATCACAGACATTCGTGCGGAGGATTTCAAAAAGCTGGGCTACGCGATCGGCGAAAAAGTCTCCGTCAAGATTGACGCGAAAATGTACACGTTCCCATACGCGAAGACCTTCATGGATGTCCCCATCGGCCAGCCTCTTCTTTATGTCGATTCGCGCGGCCGCATCGGCATTGCGCTGAATCAGCGAGATTTCTCAAAGGCCTATAAGATTTCGCCGCCTGTCCCGGTCTTCATCGCGCGTCAGAAGGAATAATCTTCTCAGGGCGTGTTAGCGGCACTCCGATGACATGCCGATGACGTGCCAATGATATGCCAATGATACGAACGTAGCGCCGCGGATTTCACCGCGGCGCTTCCCTTTTTTTCGCGCCCACGTTTCGATTTGGCACATTCACGGCCCGTGTTCCCTCACAGTACGAAAGTACCATTGCCCCCCTTACCCGCCCCCCTAAAATTGATGTAGCAACGAACGCATACCTTAGTTTTGGGGGCCGGCGCAGGGCCGGATGAACTATGGCGCCACTTACCAAAGATTCTATCGAAGTCTCCACTTCCGTCGGCGAAACCGCGGCCGCTGGCGGCGCAAGCCAGCCGAAGCAGGCATCTGGCCAGCTGCGCTCCGACGCAGTCTCCCTCGAGATTCCGGTAAAAGTTCACGGTTCGCGCGTCACGCAGGTGGTACGCGAGGTCACTCCTCACACGGAACCATTCGAAGAGCAAACCAGCACGATGATCGTCTTCCCGCTGGGAGCAGTCCTACGAATGACCACTGCGGTCACCGTGGGGCAGATGCTCGTGGTGACCAATGCGAAGACGCGCCAGGATGCAATTTGCCGCGTGGTGAAAGTGCGGACTTTTTCCAACGCGCAGGGCTACGTTGAAATCGAGTTCTCTCATCCCCAGCCGGGTTATTGGAACGTGAACTTTGCCTCGGATTCCGGCGCGAGCCAGAAGAAACCCGCATCTGTGGCGCCGCCAATTCAGCGCGAGGAACCGAAAGTCGAACCCGCCGCGGAAATTTCCTGGGCGCCAGCGCGTGTGGCTTCTCCCAAGCCGCAGCCTGTGCCGTCCATTCCGTCTCCGTCTCCGTCTGCGGCTCCGCCTCACCCTGCGCGTCCCAACGCGCCGGAATCCTCTTTCATTTCCATCGGCTCTCAGGAAGAAACTCAGGTCGCAGCTTCCTCCACTGCACGGGCTCTCCCGACGTTGTCTTCGTCTCCGCGCATCGAGCCCGAGCGCGAAGCGCGCGCCGCCGAGCCGCCGAAGAAAAGCGCTCCAATTAATTTCCCTTCGGCTCCTCCATCCACTCCCGTGCCGTCTCTTTCCATGGCGGAGCTCTTGGGTGATGAACTCGCCGCCCCGGATAAGCCTGCCGCCATTGCCGACGAGCGCGAAGCCACATTGGATGAAGAAAAAGTCGCCGCGCTGATCGAATCGTCAGCCAAAATTTCGCAAAGCAGTTTCGGCAGCTTGTCCGGCGGCGCTTCCCTCCCTGTCGGCCAGGCTAAACCTGCCGAACCTTTCACTTCCAGCCTGGATGACATTGTCGCGGAATTGGCGCCTGCGCCTCCGGCGCCGCGGCAGAGCAGCGGCTTCCTGATCGCCGCAGCAATCCTGGTAGTCTTCGCGTGCGTCGTGGGCGGCGGTTTTTATTTCCGGCAGCAGCTTGGCTTCCAGAAATCAGATCGAGCCGTCTCACTGCCGCCTTCTGGCGCCCCAGCCCAAAGCGGTTCCATCACCACCAACAGTTCCAGCCTTAATCAGCCAGCGGGAACAGCGGGAAGTCAGCCTGTGTCCGGCTCAGTTCCCAAGCAGATCGTTACTCTCCCTGGAACCACGATCACCGTCAGCGCCAATGCCGCGCCAGACAATTCATCTTCCGTCCCCACGGCAGGCCAGCCTCCCGCCAGTGCGAAGTCAAAAGGTCCGAGCGTCACTTCCGATATGTTGGCCTCAACTTTGAATGCTCACCCGACTTCCGCGTCACGTTCCAGCGCCAATCCAGCCGACGGCGCGCCATCCATTGACGACGCAGGCGCAGCCGGCGCAAATTCGGACGCCGCTCTGCCCGATCTGCCTTCTTCCGGTAATGTTTCCGCACCTCCGCCGCCGGTGGTCGTCCCGGAACAGCCCCTCAAAGTTGGGGGAAATGTAAAAGAACCGCGCCTGATCACTTTTAAGCAACCCAGTTACCCGCTGGTCGCGAAAGAAGCCCATATTCAGGGCGACATCCTTGTCTCCACGCAGATCGATAAAGCGGGCAATGTAGTCCACATGCAGGTTATCTCGGGGCCCACGATGCTTCGCCAGCCTGCACTCGATGCGCTGCGGCAATGGAAGTACGCGCCCTCAACTCTCAACGGCCAGCCCGTCAGCGTCGAGATGCAAGTCACAATCAAATTCCGAATGTAACGTCTTTTCGCTCCGAGGCTCCCAACTGCCCCAAGTGGAATCGAAGTGCTTCGAGACATCTTTTTCCCCTGGTTTTCATTCTGCAGCCGGTTTCCGCTGCTGTTGCTTTTTTCACCCTCGTGGCATCCAATAGACCAGATCTTCTAAAATACGAATCGGTATTTTTAGGCGAGGTGGCATATGCGCGAAGCCGTGATCGTAAGTTCCGTCCGCACGCCGGTGGGCAAAGCCACCAGGGGCACGCTGCGCGCCACGCGTCCCGACGATCTGGCCGCCGACGTCATCCGCGAAGCCGTCTCCCGCGCCAAGGGCCTTGACCCGAAAGAAATCGAAGACGTCATCCTCGGTTGCGCCATGCCCGAAGCGGAGCAGGGAATGAACGTCGCGCGCATTGCGTCTCTCCGCGCCGGATTGCCCGTTGATGCTTCGGCGATGACCATCAACCGCTTCTGTTCCTCCGGCCTCCAGGCCATCGCCATCGCTGCCGAACGCATCATGGCCGGCCAGGGCGATGTCGCCGTCGCGGGCGGCACCGAATCCATGAGCATGGTTCCCATGGGCGGCAACAAAATCTCGCCCAATCCCTGGCTGATGGACAATTATCCGGACGCTTATCTCGGCATGGGTCTCACTGCCGAAAATCTCGGCAAAAAATACCGCATCACCCGCGAACAAGCGGACGAGTTCTCATTCGCGAGCCACCAGAAGGCTCTTGCTGCCATCGCTGCGGGCAAGTTCAAAGAGGAAATTGTTCCGGTCGAAGTGAGCTACACGGTTCTCGAAGCTGCCGCAAACGGCTCGTCACCCAGCTCTTCAAGCGGGGCGCGCCCGAAAACCACGAAAATCCATTTCGATACCGACGAGGGCCCTCGCGCCGACACGTCCGTCGAAGCGCTTTCCAAGCTCAAGCCCGCATTTCACACGCATGGGGTCGTCACGGCAGGGAACAGCTCGCAGATGAGCGATGGCGCCGCTGCTTCGGTGGTCATGAGCGCCGAACGCGCCCGCTCTCTCAATACAAAACCGCTCGCGCGATTTCTCGCTTTCGCCACCGCCGGCTGCCCGCCTGAGGAAATGGGTGTCGGCCCCGTCTATGCAATTCCCAAGGCGCTGAAAATTGCCGGTCTCACGCTCGATCAAATTGACGTCATCGAGTTGAACGAAGCCTTCGCCGCGCAAGCGCTCAGCGTAATCAAACTCGCTGGTCTTGACCCTGCGCGCGTCAACGTCAATGGCGGCGCCATCGCGCTCGGCCATCCGCTCGGCTGCACCGGCGCCAAACTTACCGCTACAATTTTGCAGGAACTCGCTCGCCGCAACGCCCGCTACGGCCTCGTCACCATGTGCGTAGGCGGTGGCATGGGCGCCGCAGGCATCTTCGAGCGCGTCGCGTAATCAACATGTTGCTAGGCAGTCGCGGGTTTTTTTATCACCGCCGCCATCGCAGCACCAGCGACAGCCCAGCTCACCACCATCGTCCCGATCTCTGACGCGATGTAGTTCGTTGGAAACCCGTACCAATTCCAATACGGCATCGTGTAGACAGCGCCCCCAAACATCGCTGCCGCCGTCACAATCAGCACCCGCGTCCCATAACTCGTCGCCCCAGCCGTGACGCCCAACACCCAGGCCAGCAGAAAAGCTCCCACCAGCCCGAATAAAAATTCATTCACGAGTTTCGTCCCAAATTGCAAATCCGCGCCTCCGGGGTTGAAGATCACAATCCCCGTTGGCCCTTCCTTCCATTTTGCAAGCTGCGCCGCGTAATCAGCTGCCTGCTGCTCTTTGCTTCGTCCCGGTGCCATATTCCCACCGGGAAAATAATAAAATCCCGCTTCGTGAATCGAGCTGCGCAGTGTGGCCCTCACCGCATCTTCATTAGGCACAGGCTGAATCCCAATCTCTCCCAGGTGCGTCGCCATGTGGAAGACGGAGCTCATCAGAAACACCACAACGCTGCCAAGTAGTCCTCCCAGAAAAATCTTCTTGCCCATGTGGAACCTCCGAAGATCAAGTTAGAGCCAAATGGCCGCTTGGCCGTGCGAATTGAAGAGCGTTGTACTCGCGCGCGCGCTCAGATGTCAACACGCAACGCCCGCTACGGCCTCGTCACCATGTGCGTAGGCGGCGGCATCGGCGCCGCAGGCATCTTCGAGCGCGTCGCTTAGTCGAAGGCAGCCGTCATCCCGGACCTCGGCCGCTGCGCCCTTATTTTCTCGTCGCCTCGCCCTCCCAAATCACATGATAGGTCCCGTCCGGCGCGAGAAACGCATCGGTCATATGCGTGGATTTTGCCGTGATGTTGGAGTAGGTGCTCCGCACGTGCATCGTTACGCCACCCTCATCGTATTGCCCGTCTGTGACGAGGTTATCGCCCTCCCAATGTGAACTTCCAATCAACGCGCCCGGAAAGGAGTTGCCCACCGTCACGGCCAGATACCCCTTCTGTTTCGGATCCCAGGAAAGTATCTGATGACCGATTTCTTTGCCCATCGGTCCATCCGCTTCAAAGTCCGCAATGATCGAAAATCCTCCGGGCCCGAGTTCTGCCTTGTACCATCCGGAATCGTCTCCCCCATTTGGCATCTCTGGCGATTTCAAATACGCCGCTTTCCAGTCCCACGATCCCAGCAGAAATTTCAAGCGCTCCATCTCCGGCCCCGGCTGCGGCATTTGCATCTGCGCCTCGGCGGGTTTCTTGTCCTCGGTGGGTTTCTTGTCCGATGAGGAGCTTTGCTGCGCACGCGCCGCCACCATCCATGCCGCGCCGAGCACCAACGTAACCAGAGTAATTTTCAGCAGGTGTCTCATGATGTTGTTCCCCTTTGCCTTCTTGTTTGGCTACTTGCTCGCATTCTTCCAAAGCCCGACGGTATTGCCCGCCGGATCCATCATCCACGCAAACGTTCCCGTTGGTATGGTCATTGGCGGCACCAGGGTCTTTCCACCCAGCTTCGCCGCTTTGTCCAGATACGCCTGCACGTCCTCCACTTCCACGTAAAATGTCGTGTAATGAAACGGCTCGTGCCCCAGCGCCGTGATGTGCCCCTTAATCCCGCCACCCGTATCAATCATCACCGCTGGCCCCATCGCCTGCATCTTCCACCCGAACAAATCCGCGTAAAATTCCTGAGACTTCGCTGCATCCGTGCAGCCAATCTCGAAATGCACCACCGGGTGGGCCATCACTCCTCCTTTTTCCTGCGGGGATTATATGCCACGCCGCCGCGCGGGAATTCTCTTCATTTCCTCGGCCAGTTCGTTCCAATTTCCGCCGCTTTCGTTTTCGCCACGCCGTGCGTCGAAAATTCAGGCCGCGCCTCATGCTCCCCCGCGAGGCGCTCAATCCTAAGCACGCAAAGCGCGCACTTCAGCGCTTCCAACATAATGCAAAATCCACTCCGTGCGGAAATGGATTCCACGCCCCCATCCCATTTCTCTCCGGTTACGGTCCACAGCGCGGCGATGTCGAGCAGCCGTTGGTGGCCTCGGCGTCCTGAACGATGGCTTGAGCCTTCCCATTCACGGTCAGCACCACACGCCGCTTTCTTTTCTTGAGCTGTTTCAAGAAATCACCGGAACGCCACCTGCAAGCGTCAACCACTGGACGTCCTTCGTGCTGTCGAGCATCGGCCACCCCCCCTCTGGCAGCACCTAATCAGGCGCTAAGGAATTCCACACCACAATTTCGTACAGCGTACTAGGCCTGGCACCAATTCTGTCCCAACGTACAGGTCACTTTTGTTTCGCCCAGCGCTACCATTGTT
>Ga0070765_100000678_pt1 | contig 20321 bp, 20 predicted proteins | sample HubBroMetageWFT5_FD_71516 | JGI IMG/M metagenome (GOLD analysis project Ga0070765, IMG submission 71516) | Warmed and freeze-thawed soil microbial communities from the Hubbard Brook experimental Forest, New Hampshire - Hubbard Brook CCASE Soil... | ecosystem: Environmental > Terrestrial > Soil... | reverse complement strand
CGTAAGGAAGACGGGGGTGCCGGTAGAGCTTATGACTTCGCTGATGGCTGCCGCTACGGTGTCCGACTCGAAGCGGTGGTCGTAGCCCACAATCACGCCTTTGCGAGCATCTTCGCCCCGAACAACGTAGCGGGCGATTGCTTGCGCGACGGTGCGAGCATTTTCGACAGTGAAATCCTCGCCAATGATGGCGCGCCATCCATCGGTTCCGAATTTAAGCTTGCTCATTTCTAGTGAGTATACGCGAGAACTCTGTTGCCAAACTCCCGGTGGCGGGGAGCGTCGGGAGCCATTTTGGACATTGAATTGAACAGGCTAAAGAAGGTTGGTACGTTTTTTCGCTTCCAGCGCCTGGACGATTTTGCCGACGTCTTGTGCGCGATCGCGGGGACAGATGAGCAACGCGTCGGGAGTGTCTACTACGACGAGATCCTGCACGCCTACGGCGGCGATGAGTTTCGTCGGACTCCACAAAAAGTTACCGTGCGCATCCAGGATTTCGTGCTCGCCCGCGGCGATGTTTTCTCCAGGATTCCTGGCCAGCAATTCGTAGACGGCCGCCCACGAGCCGATGTCGCTCCAGCCCACCTGCGCTGGAATTACGAAGACACGGGATTCGCCCGCGTTCGCGCCCGAGGTGGCACGCTCGAGAATGGCGTAGTCCACGGAAATATTTTGCAGCCGCGGATAGATCTTCTTGAGTTTTGCGGCGTAAGTGGACTTCCCGATATGGCTGCCGAGTTCTTCGAGGTCGCGGTATGTTTCGGGTAGATAGTTTTTGAGTGCCTCGAGAAAGGTAGAAACGCGCCAGAAAAACATACCGGCGTTCCAATGATAATTTCCGGAAGCGGTGTACTCCTTTGCAAGGGCAAGTTCTGGTTTTTCGGTGAAGCGCTGCACGGGAAACAGGGGGAATTCTTCACTGTCGGCGCCGATTGACACGTCGTTCTTGCGTTCAATGTAACCGAAGCCGGTCTCCGGGTGCGTCGGCGGAATTCCGAGGACCACCATGCGGCCGGGACTCTGTGCAACGCGAAGGGCTTCCGCAACGACTTTTCGATAGCGCTCCGGCTGAGCAATAAAGTGGTCCGCGGGTAAGACGGCGAGCACAGCATCGCCTTTTGCTGCGTGGCGGACATGAATGGCTGCCAGGGCGATCGCCGCTGCCGTGTTTCTCCCTACAGGTTCAATGAGGACTCGTTTGCGGGCCGCGGGCGGAAGCTGTTTGCGGAGAGCAGCGGACTGTTCGACATTTGTGACCGTCCAGATGTGGTCGGCAGGAAAGAGCGGGCGAAGGCGCTCGATGGTCTGCTGCAGCATGGTGGTTTTGCCGACAATGTTCAGGAGTTGCTTTGGAGTGCGAGTTCGGCTGCGGGGCCAGAAGCGCGTGCCGCGCCCGCCGGCCAGAATCACAGCGTGGGTGGCGAGCTTCGGTTCCTTCACCTTAGTTCCAACCATGGGGAATCAGCTTACCAGTACTCGGGTCAATACGGATTCCTCGAAGCCCACACTGCGAAGTTGATGATGAAGGGCGTTGTAATCCGGGACGAACACGCGAAGCAGCGATGTTGGCTGATTCGGTTGCAACAAAAGAGTTGGCAGCGATGCAGGCAGAAACCAGGATTCGCCGGCGCGAAAGGGGAAGGATTCCTCGGAATCGTGAAGCGTCCCAGAGCCTTCTAAGATGATGAGCAGCTGAAATTGTTCTTCTTCACTCTCGATGAAGGTCATCTTGCGGCAATCCCAACGCTCGGCGGCAAAAAACTCACAACCCACAAGGAGATGTTTATTGGCGTCGGGCGAATGAAGCGCAAGCGGATGCCGTTTCAAATGGCCGGTAGGCTCAAGCAAACTGACCTGCAAAGCCTTTTCAATGTGGAGCTCACGCGGCTTGCCTGCAGAGTCAACGCGGCCAAAGTCGTAGACCCGATAGGTGAGATCGGAATATTCCTGGACTTCACAAATAACCGATCCGGGACCGATGGCGTGTATCGTGCCGGCGGGGACAAAGTACGTATCACCGGGGGCCACGCGATGGTGAACAAGAAGCTGTTCGATAGTGTGGTGTTCGATGCTGTTGCGAAGATCTTCACGACTCTTCGGAGATTTCAGGCCCAAAAGAATCTCCGCGCCTGGCCGATTGGAAACAATGTGCCACATTTCGGTTTTGCCGCGCCCGCCCGCGGCTTGTTCGTGCCGCGCAGCATAGGCGTCGTCGGGATGAACCTGGATGGAGAGCTTATCCTCGGGAAAAATGAATTTTACGAGCACGGGAAACTCGGCAGTGTTGCCAAGCCGCGTGCCACGCCAGTCCACAGGCATTTGATGCCAGGCATCACCGAGTTTCAGTCCTGCGAACGGACCGTTGCGGATGCATGCTTCTCGCGCCGTAAGCCACGCTTCGCCAATCGGCTGCGCCAAATTTGTTTTATCGGGGAAGTATGGTGCGAGCGAGCGCGCCCCCCAGATGCGCGGGCTAAAAATCGGTTCAATTTGCGATGGAACAGGTTCCAGCACGGATCAGGCGGCGGCCTCCGCTCGCGAGAAAAATTTTCCGAGGCGACGCAGCCCTTCGTCAATTCGTTCAATCGAGGTGGCGTAAGACAGCCGGAGGAAACCTGGAGCTCCGAAGGCTTCGCCCGGCACAAGCGCGACGTGGGCCTTTTCGAGAAGCAATTTTGAGAGTTCGGTGCAGGATTTGGCGATGGCGTGCTTTCCCTCACCCAGGTGGGCGGAGACGTTCGGGAAGGCGTAGAAAGCGCCACCAGGCCATTCGCAAGTGACGCCGGGAATCGCGCGCAGGCCAGTGACGATGCGCTCGCGCCGCTTTTTGTATTCGGCGAGCATCGGCGGAACACTCTCCATCGTTCCAGTCATCGCTTCTAACGCCGCATATTGGGCGATGGAAGTTGGATTGGACGTGGACTGGCTCTGCACCTTGATGATGGCTTGAACGAGCGCCTCGGGACCGAGAGTGTAGCCGATGCGCCAGCCGGTCATGGCGAAGGTCTTTGATACGGAGCCGACGATGATGACGGTGTCCTTGGCGTTTTTCGCGCTGGCAATGGAGAACGGCTTGTGTGGTTCGTAGACGAAATGGGAGTAGCACTCGTCGCCCATAAGGTAGAGATTGTGCTTCTTGCAGAGCGCGAGAATCTTTTCGTATTCGTCCGAGCTGACAACTCCACCAGAGGGATTGCTCGGCGAGTTGATCAGCACCATTTTCGTTTTTGGAGTGATGGCCTTCTCGATGTCCGCGGACTTTGCACTGAAACCGTCTTCCGGCCGGGTCTGCACGATGACGGGAACGCCGCCGGCATATTTGATGATGTCCGGGAAGCTGACCCAGTAGGGCGCGGGAAGAATCACTTCGTCGCCATGGTCAATCAGCACGGAAATAACATTGAAGATGGCGTGCTTACCGCCAACGCTTACCGCGCATTCCTTGGTGGTGAAGTTCGAACCCAGTTCGCGTTTGTGCCATGCGGGAATGGCTTCGCGCAGAGGAGAAATGCCCCCCGTGGGCGTGTACTTGGAACGATTCTCCTCGATGGCTTTGATGGCCGCCTTCTTTATGTGATCTGGAGTCGGAAAGTCCGGTTCGCCTGGTCCAAAATCGGCAATATCCACGCCCTTGGCTTTCAACTGTTCCGCGGCGTTGATCACCGCAGCGGTGGCGGAGACCTGGATGCGACTGATGCGATCGGTGAATTGCACGAGCACTCCTCAAAGTACAGCGATAAACGTAAACAGCTAGTGTTCAGTAAATCACAGAGAAATTCAATCGCCAAACGGCGGCGAAAGCGTCTTCACCTGCGCGTTAGGCCACTTTGGCGCGCAGGCGCTGTTCGACAATGGGAGGAACCAGGCCGGTGAGCGGGCCGCCCAGATGCGCAATTTCCCGGACCAGTTTTGCGCTTAGATAACTGTAGGTTTCGCCGGGCAGCATAAACACGGTTTCCAGACGCGGCTCGAGTTTGCGATTCATCAACGCCATCTGAAGTTCGTATTCGTAATCGGACACGGCACGAATGCCGCGAAGGATGACTGCGGCGCCGCGTTTGCGAGCATATTCCACGAGCAATCCCTGAAAGACGTCAATTTCCACGGAATCCCATTGTTTGGTGACTTGCCGGAGCATGTCGATGCGTTCGTCCAGAGAAAACAGCGGCTCTTTGTCGACGTTCTTCAGAACGGCGACAATCAGCTTGTCGAACATTTTCTCCCCGCGCTCGATGAGGTCCAGATGCCCGTTGGTTACGGGGTCGAACGAGCCGGGATAGATAGCGATGGAAGTTTTCATAGTGTGGGGCGTGGTATAGGGCACATTGTAACCCAGAGGCGAGCGAACGCGTGCGAGAAGTGCTACCTCCGGTTCCGGCGCCAGTAGATTTGCGCAAATCCATTTTGCGGCAGAGGAAAAGTGTGGCACGCTCTCGGTCTTCGCGGTGAATTGGTTGCGATTGACGAAAATTGATGTGGAAGCGTATGGAGGCTGTGGATGAGATGGATGAGGCTGACGGTGTGCGCATCGCTTATGGTCTCGGCATTTGTGTCAGGAGGAACCGTGAGTCTTGCGCAATCGCCAGCGGAGCTGAACGTAATGCCACTCCCAGCGAGTGTAAAGACCGGCGAAGGCGTGCTGAAGATCGACGCCGCGTTTCGGTTCAGCTTTTCCGGCTATCGTGAACCACGGCTGGACCGCGCTGCGCAGCGGTTCATGGTGCAGATGCACCGCAGGACGGGGATTGTTTTCGTGCCGAGCGGGAATTCCACCGGCGCGATGCTGAAGATCGCCACCGATCACGAAAGCAAGTCGGTTCAAGAGTTGGGCGAGGACGAATCGTACAGCCTGGAGGTAAAGCCGGGCGGCGCAGAGCTTCACGCTGCCAATCCACTTGGCGTCTTACGCGGGCTGCAAACCTTCCTACAACTTGTGAGTATCTCTTCGGACGGCTTTATCGCGCCCGCGGTCCGCATTCAGGATCAGCCGCGTTTTCCCTGGCGGGGATTGATGATCGACGTGGCGCGACACTTTGTTCCGATGGATGTTTTGAAGCGGAACCTAGATGGAATGGAAGCAGTGAAGATGAACGTCTTTCACTGGCACCTTTCGGAGAATCAGGGATTTCGCGCGGAAAGCCGCAAGTTTCCGAAGCTGCATGAGCTGGGCTCCGATTCGGAGTACTACACGCAGGAAGAGATTCGCGAGTTAATTGCCTATGCGCATGACCGGGGAATACGAGTGGTGCCGGAGTTCGATATGCCCGGGCACAACACTGCATGGTTCGTGGGATACCCGGAAATCGCCAGCGGCAGCGGGCCGTATGCGATCGAGCGGAAGTGGGGAGTTTTCGATCCGGCGATGGATCCGTCGAATGAAAAGACTTACAAATTCCTGAACGAATTGGTCGGCGAAATGGCCAAACTCTTTCCTGATCAGTTTTTTCACATCGGCGGCGACGAGGTGAATGGGAAGGAATGGGACCGCAACCCGAAAATCCAGGAATTCATGAAGGCGCACAAAATAAAAACCAACGAGGCGCTGCAAGCCTATTTCAGCGGACGGGTGCAAGAGATTGTCACGAAGCACGGCAAAACCGCGGTTGGGTGGGATGAAATTCTGGTGCCGGGCGTTGCGAAGACGATCGTGATTCAATCCTGGCGGGGGGCGGATTCGTTGGCTGCTGCCGCCAAACAAGGATATCGCGGAATCCTTTCAAACGGTTATTACCTGGACTTGGGTTGGACGGCAGCGCGCCATTACAGTTTCGATCCCATGGGCGGAGCGGCTGCAAACCTGACTCCGGAACAGAAGGAGTTGATCCTGGGTGGGGAATCCTGCATGTGGTCGGAATACGTGAACGCGGAAAATATCGATTCGCGAATCTGGCCGCGGAATGCGCCGATTGCGGAGCGGTTCTGGTCTCCGCAAACCACGACCGATGTGGAGTCCATGTATCGCCGGATGGAAAGCGAAAGCCACCGCCTAGAGTGGCTGGGCCTGACTCACGTGGCGTACCAGAGAAAGATGCTGCAACGGATTGCGGGCAGCTCGGCTTCGCCGCAAGAGTTCGCCGCGCTTAGCTTGTTGGCTCGTTCGCTTGAGCCCGTCAAGGATTACGGGCGGGAGGAACTTGCGCCCAGCGAGCCGACGAGCCAGACACCGCTGCACCGGGTTGTCGACGCGGTACTTCTGGAAAGCGAGACTTCGCGACAATTCTCCGTCGCGGTGGATAAATTCCTCGCGACCTCGTGCCAGGATGCCGCTGGCGCGTCCGCGCTGCGAGAGCAGTTGAAAGAATGGGCGGAGAACGATGCTCGGCTGGAGCCGCTTGCACAGCGATCGTTCTTGGTCAAAGAAGCGGCGCCCGCGTCCGCGGCGCTCTCACAGTCGGCCGCTATGGGGCTCGCTGCACTGGATCGAATCACTCAAGGCGTTACGACCAGCGACGACGCGAAAAAACAGCAGGGAGACGCACTGAAAACGCTGGAAATTCAGGCGCATAAATCGCAATTGACTATCCCTATCCTGGGTGCGGTTCAGAAGTTAGTGGACGCTTCGAGCGGCGGAGGCGTTTGTTCCCGCAAATAGCTGTCACAGGCGAAGGCTGCGTCTGGTCCTTGAACCTTGCCCAAGTTCGCGTGACAGATTTGAAAGTCTTCCAAACAGCCCGATTCGTAGTCACCAGTGGGAGAAGGAACCCAGGCCGTACCGACTCAAGGTGCGGTAGCGACCTATTCGACGGGAAATCTTCTGCAATCGGAAGCGAACCTCGAGCATCATTATGTCAGGAGAGCCGGTTTTTTTATGGGCAGGTCGCCCGACCGTTGAGGCGGTGTAGATCGCTATTTAGGGCTGGAACTGACCATTCAACGCATTTCACTTTGATATAGGACTGAATCCGTCTTAATGTAAGTCATAGGAAATGCGTAATTTGCACGTCTTTGAGATGCATTTGTCTTGACTCAGAGGGGGTCCTCAGGTTATCTTTTAAAGGCGACCATAGCAGTCTTATTTGGGAATTGGTCGCTGGCGGCGGGTAACTGAGGAAATGTTCAAGCTCTCGAAAAAAGCAGATTACGGATTGATCGCGATGAAGCATCTTGCGAACCACCGCGATCAACATGCATGCAGCGCGAACGAGATTGCCGAGGAATATGGCATCTCCGCAACGCTGATGGCGAAGGTTTTGCAAAAGCTGGCGCGGCAGAATTTGGTTTCGGCCAAGCATGGCGCCACCGGTGGATACCAATTGGCGACATCCCCGGCGAACATCAGCGCGCTTGAGGTGATTACGGCGATTGATGGGCCGGTGCTGATTACATCTTGTGTCACCAGCCATGGAGCTTGTGACGTTACCGAGCGGTGTTCCATCAAAGAACCGTTGCATCGTGTGAACGAGAGCATTTTGGAAGTCTTGAAAACTGTGACGATCGCGCATTTGAGTGAAGAAGCTCCGCAGCGCGTTTTAGTGGAATTGAAGGGCATTGAGCGTCAGGCTGTATTGAGCTGACGGGACGTAATTGAAGGGACAGGAGAAGCACATGGCCGTTAAGTTGCCGATTTACATGGACAATCACGCTACCACGCAACTGGATCCGCGCGTGTTGGAAGCGATGCTGCCGTATTTCACGGAGAAATTCGGAAATGCCGCGAGCCGCAATCACTCGTTCGGCTGGGCCGGCGAAGAAGCGGTCGAGAACGCCCGCCAGCAGATCGCGTCGCTGATTAACGCGACGCCGAAAGAGATTATTTTTACTAGCGGCGCCACGGAATCCGACAACCTGATGATCAAGGGCGTCGCGGAAATGTACCGCGAAAAGGGCAACCACATCATCACGCAGGCGATCGAGCACAAGGCCGTGCTGGATACCTGCAAGCGGCTGGAAAAAGAGGGATACGAAGTCACCTATCTGCCGGTGCAGAAGGATGGCCGCGTAAATCCCGAGGATGTGCGCAAGGCCATCAAGCCCACGACGATTTTGATCGCGATCATGTATGCGAATAACGAAATCGGCTCGGTGAATCCGATGGCGGAAATCGGGAAGATTGCCAAGGAACATGGGGTTTTGTTCGCATCGGACGGCGTGCAGGCGGTCGGCAAAATTCCGGTGGACGTGCAAAAGGACAACATCGACCTTTTGGCGATTACCGCGCACAAGATTTATGGCCCGAAGGGTGTGGGCGCGCTTTACGTACGGCGCCGCAACCCTCGCGTGCAGCTCTCCGCGATTCTGGATGGTGGTGGCCACGAGCGCGGTATGCGCTCCGGTACGCTGAACGTTCCGGGCATCGTTGGCTTGGGCAAAGCTTGCGAGATTTGCCAGCAGGAAATGGCCGAGGAATCGAAGCGGCTTTCGGGGTTGCGTGACCGTCTGAAGGCTGGGCTTGAAGCCAAGCTGGACGAGACGTATATCAACGGGTCACTGGAACATCGGCTGCCCAACAACCTCAACATGAGCTTTGCGTATGTAGAGGGCGAATCGCTGCTGATGGGCATCAACGATGTAGCGGTTTCGAGCGGATCTGCCTGTACCTCTGCAACCCTTGAACCCAGTTATGTACTCAAAGCACTAGGCGTCGGGGAAGACCTGGCGCACACGTCAATCCGCTTCGGGCTGGGCCGCTTTACGACCCAAGAGGAAGTCGATTACGTCACTGACAAAATGGTGCAGGTTGTCACAAAGCTTCGTGAACTCTCGCCCCTTTACGAAATGGCCAAGGAAGGTATCGACATTTCCAAGGTCAAGTGGCAGACGGCCTAATTGAAAAAAAGAGTCGAGAAGGGAAAAAATATGGCTAGCAGCGGCGCAATTGCAAGTGAGGGAACACTAAGGATTCACCGGTCCATCGCGGGGACTTCTGCCCCATTCCGGGTAACGTATCAGGCATACCAGGATGGGGACGAACCTGCTCCGGCGGCTGAGCGTGCGTTTCATCATCTCCAGGATGTGCGTGCATTTTTGAACGTTCTGGGAATTGGCGCGGACTATGTCCGCGATGCGTTGCGTGAACTTACCTCGGGGCGTTCGGCGTTTCTGACCAACATTGCGTTGACGGAAAAGGCCATCAAGAACGCCGGTTTCGGAAGCATTCTCACCGCGGCACGTGGGTGAGAGTTTTTGGAAGATTCGTAAAGTAAGGAGCAAAGGTTATGGCTTACAGTGAAAAGGTAGTCGATCATTACAACAATCCCCGCAACGTGGGCAGCCTTTCCAAGGAAGATCCCAACGTTGGGACCGGGCTGGTGGGCGCGCCGGAATGCGGCGACGTCATGAAGCTGCAGATGAAGATCAATCCGGAAACGAATGTCATTGAAGAAGCCAAGTTCAAGACGTTCGGATGCGGGTCGGCCATTGCCAGCTCCTCGCTGGCCACCGAATGGGTGAAGGGCAAGACGGTGGAAGAAGCCCTGGCGATCAAGAACACGGACATTGTCCGCGAACTGTCGCTGCCACCCGTAAAGATTCACTGCTCCGTGCTCGCGGAAGACGCCATTAAGGCGGCTATCGGCGATTGGAAGAAAAAGCATGGAGTGGAAGTTCCCGCGCACGAAAAGGCCTCGCACTAGTAGAGGCGCTGCGCGGCGTTAGAGGCGTCTTCCGGCGGTTCGAAATTTCCGTCGGAGGATGCTGTCGAAATTTTGTTGTTGTAGGTAGGTATTGAGGATTTTGAAGGAATGGAAATGGCATCACAGGTGACAACCGAGACGCCCGTGAAAGTTGGACCGGCGATCCACATGACCGAGAAAGCGGCGAAGAAGATCATCGCGCTGCTGGAGAAAGACGGCGTGTCTACGGAAACCGGCGGACTGCGCGTCGGAATACAGGGCGGCGGTTGCTCTGGATTGTCATACGCGATGCGGCTGGATACGCAGGCGCGTGACCGGGATAAGATTTTTGAGGAATTTGGCGCGCGTATTTTTGTCGATCCGAAGAGCTTGCTTTATCTAAACGGCACTACGCTCGAATATGAAGAGACGCTGATGCGTCAGGGTTTTGTGTTTCAGAATCCCAACGCCGCTCGGAATTGCGGCTGCGGCAGTTCGTTTACGGCATAATCGGTAGCTAAGGTTTGAACACACAAGTGGTTGGCTGCCGCAATTGCCAGCCACTTTTTTTGTGCTTGGGGACGTCCAATGGCCGCGCAAACTCCTTTTACGAAGCCACCGCATGTTTCGGCGAGCCAGGATTATTTTGCGATGTTCGGGCTTCCGCGAAAGCTGTGGATCGAGATGGGTGCGCTGGAACAGAAATTCTTGCAGTTGAGCTGGAAGTTGCACCCGGACAATTTTGTGAATGCCGCTCCGGAAGAGCGCGAGATTTCGCTGAAGCGCAGTTCGGAACTGAATGACGCGTATCGCACGCTGAAAGATCCCGTGGGGCGGGTGGAGTATCTGCTGGCGATCGAACGGGCGCGAATCGAAGGACAGAATAAGCAGCAGGCACCGCCGGAATTGCTGGAAGAAGTATTCGAACTGAATGAATCTCTTGATGAATTGCGGGACGCCAAGGAATCGGGTGGTGATGTGGCTGCGCTGAAACAGCGGCTGGAAGCGGCCGAGAAGAATTTTCAGGAGAAATTGCGAGAAGTGGATGGAGAGCTTCAGGTGGCGGCAGGAGATTGGGACAAAACGGTTGATGGAAACGTCGATAGCACGGCGCGTAAGAGTGCAATGGCAAAGCTCAACGAACTACTGAATCGGCGCTCCTACATCCGGAATTTAGTGACAAACGTTCAGAAGGAATTGGTGTAGCCGAGACTATGGGACGCATTGTTGGCATCGATCTTGGAACGACGAACAGCCTGGTCGCGTACGCGGACCCGGCTACGGGTACGCCGAAGTGTATTCCGGGGCCGAGTGGAAGCACGCTTTGTCCGTCGGTGGTAAGCCTGGATGCGGATGGCGGCGTCATTGTTGGTGAACCGGCACAGCGGCGTTTGCTGACGCAGCCGGAGCGCACGATCTATTCGGTGAAGCGCTTGATGGGCCGCGGGCCGGCGGATGTGAAGGACGAACTGAAACTGTTTCCGTTTCGCATTGATCCGGCCAGTAAGAATGTGATTCGCGTGCAACTCGGGGACAAGGTGTTCACGCCGCCGGAAATTTCCTCGTTCATTTTGCGCGAATTGAAGCATTGGGCCGAGGCGTACTTCGGCGAGCCGGTAGATCGCGCGGTGATTACTGTGCCGGCATATTTTAACGATGCGCAAAGGCAGGCGACGAAAGATGCTGGGAAGCTTGCGGGATTGGAGGTTTTGCGGCTGGTCAACGAACCGACCGCGGCTGCGCTCGCGTACGGACTGCACGAAAAGCAGAGAGGCAAGGTTGCGGTATATGACTTAGGCGGCGGCACGTTCGATATTTCCGTGCTGAAACTGATTTCCACGGTGGAAGGCGATATTTATCAGGTGCTTTCGACCAACGGCGACACGCACCTGGGCGGCGATGATATCGATAACCTGCTGCAGGCTCGCACCCAGCAGGACATCATCGATTGTTACAATGTCGATGTTACTCAGCGCCCCGAATTAGTGCAGGAATTGCGTAAGGCGCTCATCGCAGTTAAGCACCAGCTTTCGTTAGAAGAAGACGCTATTTTGCGCTTTCCCCTTCCGAATGGTGCCGTCTATGGCACAGGGTTTACTCGGGCCGCTATAAATGTATGGATTCAACCGATTGTGGACCGAACCATGGCCCCAGTGAAACAGGTGCTGGCCGACGCACAACTGAAGCCCGCGGAGATCGACGAAGTGGTTCTGGTTGGCGGCACCACGCGCACGCCGCTGATCCGGCGCACGGTGCAGGAGTATTTCGGACGCAAACCGCACACGGAATTAAATCCGGACGAAGTGGTGGCGCTGGGCGCGGCGGTACAGGCGAATATTCTGGATCGTGGCGTGAAGAACATGCTGCTGCTGGACGTGACGCCGCTTTCGCTGGGCATTGAGACCTACGGCGGCGCGGTGGCCAAAGTGATTCCGCGCAATTCCACGATTCCGGCCAGCGCACAGGAGATGTATACGACGGGCGTGGACAACCAAACCGGCATCGACATTCACGTGTTGCAAGGCGAGCGCGAGCTAGCCAAGGATTGCCGCTCGTTGGCCCGCTTCACTTTGCGGGTTCCTCCAGCGCCGGCGGGACTGCCGCGCATCGAGGTGAAATTCCTGATCGATGCCAACGGCATTCTGCAAGTTGGCGCGAAGGATATGCGCTCCGGCGAAGAACACAATATTGAAGTTCAGCCGAGCTACGGACTGAATGACACGGATATCGAGCGGATGCTGGAAGAATCGATTGAATATGCGGAGCAGGATTTTACGGAGCGGCAGGTAATCGAAGCACGCACGGAATCGGAAGCGATCCTGACGGCCACGGCGAAGGCGCTGAAGAATCCGAAAGCGGAAACACTGGAGCTGGCGGAACGTGTCAGCGTGGAATCTGCAGTGTTGGCGCTACAAGAAGCGGTGCAAGGCTCCGATTACAAATTGATCCGGAAAAAGATTGATGAGTTGAATCATGCCACCGAACACCTTGCGGAACTGCTGATGAATTCCGCGGTGCAGTCGGCGCTGGAAGGCAAGAAATTGACGGAAGTTTAGGGAGAAATCTATGGGCGGCAGCAATCCGTATATCGAGGAAGTAAAGTATAAGAAAGCGACCAAGAAGTTTAAGGTCACGTTCCTGCCAAGCGGCAAAACCGTCGAGGTCGACCCGGAAAAGTTTCCGTACGGTCACAACGGCATTCCCGGCAGTATTCTGGACATTTCCGAAGGCTTCAAAATCGGCGTCGATCATGCCTGCGGCGGAGTGTGCGCTTGCTCCACGTGCCACGTGATGGTGAAAGAAGGGCTGGAGTCGTGCAACGAAGCGACCGACGCGGAGCTGGATGAACTGGACGAAGCGCCGGGGATTACGCCGAAGTCGCGGCTGGCTTGCCAGACCGTGCCGGACGGAACCACGGACATTGTGGTGGAGATTCCTGGGTGGAATAAGAATTACGCGCGGGAGTTGGATCATTGAGAGATAGGGACCAGGAATCAGCGACCAGTAATCAAGAAACTGTACGTGCTTGAATTTCAGTTGAGATTCTGAGCGCATCCTTGTCGGGTGCGCTCAGAATGACAACCCGAAAGCGCTGCCCTGTTTTTGAGATTATCTTGGTCAAGAATCGGGATTGCGGTTGGAATTTGCTGTGAGTGGAGAGGGTATGCCGCCTACATTTGATTGGGACAACGTGGAAGACATTGCCATCGGGCTGACGGATAAATATCCGGACGTGGATCCGTTCACGGTGCGCTTCACGGATATGCACAAATGGATTACGGAGTTGCCTGGATTTGCCGGCGATCCGCAGAAATCCAACGAGAGCAAGCTCGAAGCGATTCAATTGGCTTGGAACGAAGAACGGGAAGATCGCAAAGGCTAGTGTAGGTGTACGGTTCTTGAAGTTGCTCCCGCTGTTTGTCAACCTTGTTGCTCATGAGAAATAAAGTAGAGTTAGATCCCGTTAGGCTGCGCCTGAGAGCCGAACGTTATCACGGGAAAGGTATTCGACGAGTTTTTCTGCTAATTTGAATGCTTCCTTGTCGGAATACCCTTGCACCTGCAACCCTCAGCAGCTTAGCTTCTTCGTCCTTCGCTTCGTCGGAGGACTTGAGTTCTTTCCAAGCTTGAAGTGAACCGACTCGTTGCACATCGCGAAGACGGTTCGAGGAATTGGGACGCAGATGGTTCTTGAGCCTGTTTCGAATAGCTCCGTCCGGCGCACATCCGATATAGACCACATCGGATTCGCCTTGTAGTCTTCCGAACGACTTCCCGCTCAGCCGAATCACATATGCGCCCGGACGATCTGGCGCCTGGGCGATCATCTCAGAATTCCATCAGTGCCAGTTAGAAGAGTCAGGCAACTCGTCCGACTTCATTTCGCGTATCCCGTCGTTCGCTCGTCGGGTGCGTCCTTTACGCCGCAAAGGTGCTGTGGAACGCATCTTGAGCACAAAAACTTCCCGCAGTTCCTGCAATACACAGCCAACACCTCAACTTGAAACAATGAAGGTCCAGTCGCGAAAAACTCAACCGCACCGTCGCAGGTTGCACAACTGGCGTAGCGGAGATTGTGTTCGGTTCCCATTCGCAAGAATGTTGAACAGAGCCTGAAGTACGGAGGGCTGTACCCTGTCTCCCGCGACCCGAAAAAATGTTCGCATGCCGGGCAGTAATAGTGCTGCATTTGCCCATTCACTTCAAGGATCGAGAACACCTTGCGGTCGAGCGAGCGCCACCACCGATATCGTTCGGTCCGGGAGCATGCGCATGTCCGGCCGTCGATACCCGGAGGGCCTCCCACGGTTGGGACGTTGCATCGCCATTCGCGGGGCCTAAGCGTTGGCTGCATCCAGGTAAAATGCTGTGGACACTTGGGCCAGTACGCCTCCGAGACTAGGCTCATCGGCCCTCCGCGAAGTATTTTGGCTGCCGCTGGTATATCAATGTCGACCTACCAATCCACTTCTTCCGGAGGGCTAATTGGGCGTAGCGTTGGGCCATCAGCGCGCGTGAAGCCTATCGCGTCAGAATGCTCAACTGCACCTCTGTTTCGGATTGCTGGTCAGTAGAACCCTTGCAAGAGTGTAGGAGTGCCTCTCTCTTGAATTTGGTGGACAGGATTTGGTTTTGTGGGAGTGTAAGGCCTGGAAATTCATCTGTCCAAAAACAAGCGAGACAGCGCGCACTCTTTAAATGCCCTTCCGAATGATAGAAAAATCTCACGTTTGGATTCATAAAGTTTCTCATTTGTCGCCGCTACTATTTGCATCAATAGCTAACGATAAGCCCTTTTCGCTTGTTGTTGTCAAGACGCGTCGAAATAGGTCTCCACCCCGTACTGCATAGCGCGATGCGTGGATTTTCCGTATAATTTAAAGGTTGTAGTAACCGCAAGTGGCGCTATGGTGCAACGGTTAGCACGCGGCCCTTTCAAGGCCGAAATACGGGTTCGATTCCCGTTAGCGCTACCAATGATTTCCTGCCGTGATTTCCTGCTAATCCCGCGTGATTGAGACTCAGAAGCAATCCAGTGTTAAACTTGTATTTCAAGCCCGTGCGTGGGCTGGAGGTACTTCCATGGCTGATCTGCTGCGCTCCAATAATCCAGTGCTGAAAGAGAAGGCGTTTGCCGGGCCGATCGTGGGCGGCGAAACGATGACGATACAAGGCACGGTGAACAAGACCGGGTTGCTGTTGTTTTTTGTAGTCGTGACGGCGGCTTGGACCTGGGGCCTGAGCCATTCGAATACGCCTGAAGCTGCATATCCTTGGATGATCGGTGGGGCAATCGGCGGCTTCGTTATGGCGCTGGTGACGGTGTTTAAGAAGGAATGGTCCGCGATCACCGCACCGATTTACGCGTTGCTGGAAGGATTGTTTCTCGGCGGCATTTCGGCGTTTTTCGAAAGGTCGTACCCGGGGATTGCCACACAAGCGGTGGCGCTGACGTTTGGAGTGCTCTTCGTTCTTCTCGTTGCGTACAAGACCGGCGTTGTGCGGGCTACGCGGGGTTTCAAACTTGGCGTGATCGCGGCAACCGGGGCCATTGCGCTGGTCTATGTGGTGAATCTGGTGATGACCGTGTTTTTCCATTCGGGGATATCGATCCTGCAGAGCCACACACCGCTGGGAATCGGAATCAGCGTGGTGATCGTGATTGTTGCGGCGCTGAACCTGGTGTTGGATTTTGACATGATCGAAACCGCAGCGAAGATGGGCGCGCCGAAATATATGGAATGGTACGGGGCGTTCGGGTTGATGGTCACGCTGATTTGGTTGTATCTGGAGATTTTGCGGCTGCTGAGCAAGACACGCCAGCGCTAGAACTCGTCCTAAATTAGGACCGCGTGAAATAAACGAGACCTCAGGGACTAAGGCCACGAGTTCGCAGGCTCTTCGGCAAGGCCCTTCGAAGCTCCGGATGATCTGAAGTCGTGCCCTCCCGAACCGAGACATGCCTCCAGTGAAGAAAAAGATTCAAACCGCAGTTGTCAGGCACAAAGGCGACAAAGGGTTCTCGAAGCGTTTTGAACGGGCATTGCTGTATGCTGCCCGGTTGCACGCGAAACAGTTCCGCAAAGGAACCAACCGGCTGTACGTCGGGCATTTGCTCGCGGTGGCTTCGATCGTCATCCAATTCGGCGGTGATGAAGACATGGCCATCGCCGCTCTACTGCACGATGCGGTGGAAGATCAAGGCGGACTGCCTCGCCTCCGTGAAATCCAGAGAAAATTCGGGAAACGGGTGGCCCGGATCGTGGACGGATGCACCGACGCGTACGTTGAACCGAAACTGCCCTGGCTGCAGCGAAAACGCGAATACCTGAACAGGGTGGCTGACGCGCCCGCGGACGTGCAGCTGGTTTCCGCAGCGGATAAATTGGCGAATGCCCGCGATATTCTGCAAGACGTGCGGAGTGGAGGACCGGGCGTATTTGAACGATTCAATGGCAAGGTCGATGGCACGCTTTGGTATTACCGCTCCATTGTTCAGGAGTTTCGCAAAGCAGGACACAAAGACCTCGTGGAGGAACTTGACCGCGTGGTGACGGCCTTGGAAATGCTCGCCCGATGACTACCAATGCCGCGGAGCGGGGAATGCTATTCACGATTGGGCACTCGAATCTGGAATTGCAGGATTTTCTAGGCGTTCTGGTGCGCCACGAGATAAAAGCGGTTTGCGATGTGCGCAGCCGTCCGGGCAGTTTCCGGTTCCCGCAATTCAACCGCGAGCCCCTTGCAGCGCAAACTAAAAGCAGCGAAAATTCGCTACGATTTGTTCGGGGATCAGCTGGGAGGACGGCCGCTTGATCCGCAATACTATTTCCCGAACGGGCTGGTCGATTATGCATCTCGCAGACGCGCTGGAGATTTTCTGGAGGCGCTGGGTCGAGCGATCGCCATCTCGCGGGAGTCCCGGGCAGCGCTGATGTGCGCGGAAGAAGATCCCTTGCATTGCCACCGATTTCTGTTGATTGGACCCGCGCTGGTGTTGCAAGGCGTGGTTCCCGTGCATCTGCGCCGGAGTGGAGCGAAGGATTCGCAGCACGAAACGGAAGATCGCTTGCTGGAGCTGCACGGATTTGCGGATGTCACCAGCGATTCGCTTTTTTCGCACGGAAGAGCGGCTGCACTGGAGGATGCCTTGCGTCGGCAGGCGGAGAGATACGCATTTCGGACGTCACCGGAAGCGATAGAATATTTCTGATTGGGCAATGAGCGATGAATTTTCACTTTATGGCTTATGGAAACGAAATGCGAGCTGCTAGAAGATAGTAGCCGTGGTGCGCCGTTCGACAAGTTGCGCGACCGGCCCGTCCGGTCCGATTTTTTGCGGTGAATGAAAAGAGGCTTTTGCGTGGCCGCGAATTCTGTTTATATCACCAGCTCGGCGAGCGCATTTGGCTCGCGGATGCTCCCCTCCGCGGAGGTGGATGCGGCGTTTGGCATGCCCATCGGAAAACTCAAGAATCGAGCTGGTATTGTGTCGCTCGCTTACGCGAAGGACGATGAGGACGAGGCCTCCCTGGGAGAGAAGGCGAGCAGGGAAGTGCTGGGCGAAGCGGGCGTGTTGCCCTCGGAGATCGATTGGCTTCTGGCCGCAAGTGAAACACATCATGCGTATCCGTCGCTGGCGCCGGTCTTGCACGGACGGCTTGGTCTCCGGGAAGACTGCAGCGTTACGGATGTCGGTAGTGGTTGCCTTGCATCGTTGCAGGCCCTGGCGGTTGCGCAGGCGCTGCTGGCGGCGGGAAATGCGGCCAATGTTCTGGTGGTTACCGCTGACGTCCACAGCCGCACGCTCGGTCCGGGCCGCGCCGCCGGCGAATTTGGAGGTTTGTTTGGAGATGGGGCCAGCGCTTTTCTGCTGTCCACGGACACGCCATGGAAGGGCCGCCACCCCTATCGTTTGGGCGAATTCTTTTTCGGATGCGCGGCGCGATACTCGGAGGCCATCTGCGTGAGCGAGTCGGGAGACGGTGGCCTGAAGGTTCGCTTTGACGGAGAGGCGCTTTCGCGCGCGGCGGTCAACCGCATGGAAAAGGTGTTTTGCGAAGTGGAGAGGCGCAGCGGGATTTCGCGCAAAGAAGCCGGAGCTTTCGCAACGCACCAGCCAAATCCGCGCCTGGTGAAGCTGCTGGCGAAGCAGGCGGGTGTGCCGGCGAGTGCGTTTCCTCCGATTGCCGCCACGCGGGGGAATTTGGGATCGTCTACGTGCGGAGCGGCGCTGCACGCCGCGGTGGAGCGAGATGCCGCGCGGCCACGAAACGAGCGGCGGCCGATATTTTTGGCGTCACTGGGGCCGGGGTTGATTTTTGGCGGCGGATGGGCTGTGCCGGCGTGAATTAAGTTAGGATTTCAGCGTTCCCCGGGAAATTAAACGAATTGGGAAAGACCTGCGCTGGTTCTATCGATCTTGCGGACTTGCCTGCGGCGAGCAGGCATGGGTGGCAGCAATGCTCCTACACGGAGTTTTGGAATCTTGCGAAAGGGCTACGGTAGTGTGCGGGCGGTAAATTCCAGGTTGGGCGCGGGAACTACACAGGCTTGCAGCGACGGCCATCCGGGATCGGTCGTCGAGTTCCTGCACAGCGGAAGGAAAGCATTGGTTACCGTGGCGGGACCCGCCGCACCGTTCAGCGGTTCAACGTAGACATTGTAGCTTCGACCTACTGCCAGCCCATCGATTTCATAGCTGCCATCGAATTGTGCCGGGCCTGGAGATTGGCAACTCCAGCCTCCAAGCGATCCGGCCACCACTGCGCCGCTGGCGGAATCGATGGCGACGACGTGCGCAAGAAAGATTCCCGTGACGCCCGGCGGGGCTGCCGGAAGAGAAAGAGGGTTCGCGGGCACGATGCGCCCTCGAATGGAGCCGATATAGGTCGAATCGTTCGGGTCGTGATAAAGGACCCGCAATCCGGTGCGGTCATCGTCGGAAAGAGGCGCGTCAAGTTGTTGGGCGGTAGGACGCGCTCCGGCGAACGTGCCGGGCGTGGGCGCAAAAGGGAACATCATGGCGCTCCACACATTCGAATGGCTGAATCCCAGGGCGTGCCCCAGTTCATGGGTCAGGAGCGATTCGAAATCGTAGGACTTGGGATTCGCGGCGAGAACTTGAGGGGGCGCGAAGGTGACAAAAATGTCGTTGGGGTTGAAATAGATATCGGCGTCGAGGATTTGTCCTAATTCCGTGGCGACTGGCCCGACGCCGACCTGGATGCCAATTCTGTCCGCGACAATGACGCGCGTGAACGCAAGCACACCGGGAGTGAAACCCATATCCGGTTGATCGAAGCAGATGGAATTTATGCCATCGCAGCCGCAGGCGTTTTGAGCGGCGACGCGCGTCAGTGGCGATAGCCACGAAGGATTGAGCGCAGTGCCACTGACGTTGGTCCATACGCTCAATGATTGCTGGATGATCTGTTCGATCTCGTTCAACCGGCCAGAGGGAGTCTGATCTTGCGTGAGAATTGTGGTGGGTGCGGTTCCCAGTGAAGTGCTCCAACGAAAAGCGAGATATCCAGGCGTTGTGGGATGATGAGCCCTTACCGGGCACGCAGAGCCGCCGGAAACGGGGAGTGGCTGACGAACGTCGGGAACGATCACGTTGAACGCGTAGCCTTGAGCGGTGGCGACGGAAGCGAGCACGCAGAGTGCGCTCCGAATCGTTGTTAGGATTTCTTTCGGGAATCGGGGTCAGCTTGGCGACGAGTACGGCGGTCTGGTCGGTGGTCAGGTTTGCGGGAGCCGTGAGACCGAGAGTGAAGCTGCTGGTGATGGTGACGGTAACAGAGGATTGCTTGGAAGGATCCGCCACGCTTGTCGCCGTGATTGTTGTTGCCGTGTTAGCCGGCAAGATTTTTGGGGCAGTATAGTTCCCGTTGGCGTCCAACGTTCCGCACGCCGTTGGGCACGATGCAGCGGCAGCGCTCCAACGAACGCTGGTGTCCGGTTTGCCCGCGCCAAGTTCAACGGCGGAGTTGCCGGGGGAAAGCGTCACTGTCAGATCGCTGGTTATGGTCGCGGTGGCACTCGCGTATTTGGAGGAGTCTGCGTTGCTGGTGGCGGTGATTTGTACGGCCGCAGTGGCAGGGAGATTCGCGGGTGCGCTATAAACACCGCCAGGGGTGATCGTTCCGATTTGCGAGGAACCGCCGGGGATGCCGTCGACACTCCAGTTCACCGATTTATATGGGCTGTTCGAAACGCTCGCGCTGAACGAGAGTGTTTCTCCGAACAGCACGGAGCTCGTAT